>Ga0075030_100000499_pt1 | contig 34115 bp, 30 predicted proteins | sample LitLauG_LLR_2012_FD_71393 | JGI IMG/M metagenome (GOLD analysis project Ga0075030, IMG submission 71393) | Freshwater sediment microbial communities from Pennsylvania, USA - Little Laurel Run_MetaG_LLR_2012 | ecosystem: Environmental > Aquatic > Freshwater > Creek > Sediment | place: USA...
GGCCGGAATGATTCGAACGGCACCTTGCCGGCCGGCAGCGTCACCAACTTCGGCACGTTGCTTCTGAGCCGCAGCGACGACTTCGCGCTGACGAATCTTCTGTTCGGCTCGGGCAAACTCGTCAAGACCAACGCAAACACGCTAACGTTGGCGGCGAACAATGCCAATTTGTCCGGCACGGCCCTGGTTACCCAAGGCACGCTGCGTCTCGGCACGACCAACGCGCTGGGCAGTGGAACGAATGTGCAGATCACGGTATCCAGCGGCGCAACGCTGGATGTGAATGGAATCACCGGCACCAACGCCGTCACTGTCTCCGGTTCGGGCGTCGGCGGAGCCGGTGCGATCGTGAACAACAACCTGTCTTCGCAGGCGTTTCCAGCGCTGGCCTTCATCACTCTGACGACGAACACCACGATCGGCGGAAACAATCGCTGGGATCTGCGACCGGCCAGCGCTTCGGCGGACACCGCTGCGGCCACCTCCGCCGGATTGAGCACCGGCGGCCACGCCTACTCGCTGACCAAGGTGGGCACAAATTTAATCGGCATCGTGAGCGCGACGGTGGATGCCAGTCTCGCCAGCGTCAGTGTCCAAGCCGGCACTTTGAACCTCGAAGGCACGACCACCGGTCTGGGCAACACCGCCAGCACGCTGACCGTGTTCACCAACGCGGCGCTGGAGTTCTGGAATTTGTCGAACGCGTTGAACAAAGTCGTCATGCTCAATGACGGCGGGACGCTCTTGAACGGCAGCGGTGCCAACACCATCAGCGGGCCGGTCGTCCTGGCTACCAACACGCCCCTCGGTATGGCCAATTGCAATTTCAACACCGGCGGCTCTTATTTGTATCTGACCGGCGTGGCGTCCGGGCCCGGCAATCTCGTCAAGACCGGCAGTTCGTTTTTGTATCTCGCCGGCGCGAACACTTACAAAGGCTCCACGTTCATCAAGTCCGGCATCCTCGAACTGCGGGTCACGGGTTCGATCACCAACAGCCCGAACATCCTCATCTCCGCCGGAGCCACGCTCAATTCGGCCGGCCGCACTGACGGCACGCTGCAACTGGTGAGCGGCCAAAAACTCCAGGGCAATGGCAACGTCACTGGGATTCTGATTGCAGGGGCGGGTTCGACGCTTTCGCCGGGCACCAACTCGGCTTTCACTGGAATCCTCGTCGTCTCTAGCAATCTGACATTGCTGGGGACCACGGCGATGAAACTAAACCCTTCCTCCGTCACCAGCGATGCCATTCACGCCAACGCCGTGTACTATGGCGGCACGCTGGCGTTGACAAATCTTTCCGCCACGCCGTTTGCCGCCGGGAACGTTTTCAACCTGTTTTACGCGGGCGGTTACGGGGGCGCTTTCGCGGCAATCAACCCCGCCATTCCCGGCCCCGCGCTGCGCTGGGACACGAACAGCCTGGCCGTCAACGGCACGCTTGGCGTGGTCGCACTCGCGCAACCCGGCATCGCGGGCTTCAGCCTCGCCGGAACCAATCTCGTGATCAATGCGACCAGCGGCGTGGCCGGCACCGCTTACCAGTTGTTGATGAGCACCAACTTGACACTCCCGCTTGCTCAGTGGATCCCCGTGGCCACCAACAACGCCACGACCAACGGCAGTTTCACGTTTACCGCCACCAACGCCGTGAGCAGCGGAGCGGCGCAGCAATTCTACATTCTCCAGGCGCAATAACCAGTGGCCGCTGTCATCCTGCGCCCGCTTGGTTTTTCTGAATTGGCATAGCCAGCCGGAAAAACGAAAGCAGGCAAACCCAATTAGACCAGAAACTTCTAAAACTCCTCACCCTTTTGAAACCAGACAGGAAAACGGACCGGCGACGACGAAGGCAGTTCGACAAAGTCCTACACGGTTCCGAGACAGGCAATGCCTCAAATTCGATCACTCGAACCCCTGCCGAACAGGGGTTGCAAAGCGATGGTTCAAACAGGTTTGGGTCTCGGACCAAAAAAGAGGGCAAATCTGGAATCTGGAAAGCCCAGAACAACTGTCTCAAAAAGTCCTGGCATGTAAAATTTTGGACGACCTCGACCGGGACGATTCAACCGCGCGCTCAGATATTCGAGCCGCTCTTCTGAACAGTGGCCTGTTTGATTTTAACCGGGTGCGGCAATTCGTACGGGTCTTTGAAATGAATGGACAGCAGGCCGCGGCGTCGCTGCAGGGCGGTCGTCGTGGTATGCAGCCGCAGATGCAGCCAGCCCAACGCCGGCGGCCGGGATGGAAAGGGCCGGCGGCCGATCTGGTCGAGACCGCGGATTTCTTGCAGCAGTTTCATTAAATTTACTTTCGTCGCCATGCGCTTGCTCCAAGTCTAAAGCCTGCAATTCATGTGCCAGCGCGGGCCGCAACCGGCCGGTGCCTGCATTCACAATTGACGGTAATGCGACCGCCCAGTTAAGCTTATCCAAACGCGAACTGTGAAGCTGTCTCGGCTCATTCTTTTTCTGGCGGTGGCGGACTGTGCCTCGGCAAGCGATCTGGACACCATCGGCTTGACCCTGTTGCGCCAGTTCGATCCCTCGCTCAACGGCGCCGGCATTCCCGTGGCGCAGCCGGAAGCCCCGGACACCGGCGGTGGCAATGACTTTGAAATCAATCCCGCCTCCGTCGGTCAGCCGGCGAATCTGTTCACCTGGTACAACAGCATCGGCACCTCCGCCAACACCTTCCCGAACAGCGTCGGGACGGAACCGGCCTCGAAACACGGCGATGTCGTCGGCTCGAATTTTTACGGCATCACCAACGGCGCGGCCACCAACGTGAGCCACCTTTACAATTACAACGCGAATTATTTTCTGAACGCCTCGATTGCCGTGGGTTCGCCCGTGACGCCGGCCCGGGTGGTGAACCAGAGTTTCACCCTCGGATCGGTTAACACCACCGTGGATCAGGATTACGACAACTACGCGGCCACCCACAACACGGTTTTTGTCTCGGGTGCGGAAGGCAACGCGGCCACGTTCACCGGACCTATTTACACGCCGGCGAACTGCTTCAACGGCATCGCCGCCGGCATCTACAACAATCCTTACACCGGCCTCGGCCCCACCACAGACGGCCGTTGCAAACCGGACTTGATCTCGCCCGACGCGGCGCAATCGCCCGGCAGCGCGGTGAGCTATTCAACTGCCTACGTTTCCGCCACGGCGGCCATTTTGTTGCAAGCCGCCGTGCGCAACGACGGCGGCGCGGGGACGGCCAGCAGCGCGACGAATCTGGCCACCATCAAGGCGCTGCTGCTCAACGGCGCGTTCAAGCCAAGCGGCTGGACCAACGGCCCGACGCGCCCGCTTGACGCCCGGTACGGCGCGGGCGTCGTGAACGCCTTCAACTCCTGGAACCTGCTCCGCGGCGGCAAACACCCGTTCATCGAAACCACCACGAACACCCCCGGCACGACGCATCCGCCGGGCGCCAATCCGGCCAACGAAGCGGCGCTGGCCGGCTGGGATTACAATTCGCTGACCACCAGCGGTTCCGGCGCCAGCATGAAGGAAGTGGTGAATCATTATTATTTCAATCTGCCGCCCACGAATGGCGGTCCTTACACATTGACTGCCACGGTGGCTTGGAACCGGCAGTCGGGCAAAACCACCGTCAACGATCTCAACCTGTTTTTATTCAACACCGCCAACAGCAATCTCGTGCTCGCCAGCACCAGCGCGGTGGACAACGTGGAACACCTGTTCGTACCGGTCCTGCCGTCCGGACGCTACGATCTGCAAGTCCAAAAGAGCACCAACACGTTCGTCACCGCGGGGGAGAGCTATGGACTGGCGTTTGATTTTTTAAGCCTCCGGCTCAACGTTGCCCGGACGAACGGCAACCTGGTGCTGTCCTGGCCGGTTGTGCCCACCGGTTTCACGCTCCTCAGCGCGGCCAGCCTGAACCCGCCGGTTATCTGGTCGGCCGTCGCCGCGCCGGTGACGGTGAACACCAACTCCCGCCTTAATTCCGTGACGGTCCCGGCCACCGGCGGCGCTCAATTCTTCCGGCTGCAAGCGCCTTGGCCGTGATCGGCGCTTCGGGCTCGGACCGGTGCGGAAGCAAGCTGCGCAAGCTTTCCCGAACATCAATTCAGAGCCGGCTTGGCCAGCGGGTTGGATTCACAAAACTTTCCTTTCGCTCGCCGTCTGCTATATTCCGGCCATGCAATTTCTGTTTCAGCGCGGGTTGATCGCGGGGTTGTTGTTTCTTGCGGCCAGCCTGCCCGCCGCGGACACGCTGACGTGGAACACCAACCAGAACCACGTCAGTGCCGACATCCAATCGGTCACGCTGCCGCGGTTGCTGCAGGGCGTGGCGCAATTGACCGGCTGGAAAGTGTTGCTCGAACCCGGCACCACGCACGAGATTTCCGCGAAGTTCAAGGACCGGCCGGCAGGCGACGCCTTGCGAATGCTGCTGGGCGATCTGAATTTCGCCCTGCTGCCCCAGACCAACAGCAAACCCTGGCTGGTGGTGTTCCGCACCGCGCAGGCCAACGCCACGCAGATCATTCCGCCGGCGGATTTGAACGGGACGAATTCCGCGCACGCCAAAACCATAGCCAACGAACTCATCGCGCGGCTCAAGCCCGGCGCGAGCATTGACGAGCTGGCGAAGCAGCTTGGCGCGAAGGTGCTGGGCAAGATTGACGGCCTCAACGCCTACCGCCTCCAGTTTGAGGATGCCGCCGCCGCGGATGCCGCGCGCCAGCAACTGGCCAGCAATCCGAACGTGACCGCCGTGGAATCCAATTACGTCGTGGACCCGCCGCCCACGCCGCAATCGCTCGCCGGCGCGTCCAGCCTGCCCTCGCCGGTGCAGTTAAAACTCAATCCGCCCAGCAGTTCGGGCAAAGTCATCGTCGGCTTGGTGGACACGGCCTGGCAACCCCAGGGCAACGACCTCGACAAATTCATGCTCAAAACCTTCTCCGTCGCGGGCGATGCAAATCCCGATCCGAACGCGCCGACGCATGCGACTTCGATGTACCAGGATATTTTGCGCGCGCTGGCGGCTGAACCCGGCGGCGCTACGGGCGTGCAAATCGTGGGCGTGGATGTTTATGGTCCGAACGAGAGCGCGAACACGTTCAACGTCGCGGCGGGCATCGTGCAAGCCATCAACATCGGCGCCAACGTGATCAACCTCAGCCTCGGCAGTCCAAGCGACAGCGCGGTGCTTCACGATGTGATTCAGCAGGTCAAACAGAGCGGCATCCCGATGTTTGCAGCAGCGGGCAACAACGCCACCGCCCAGCCATTTTATCCGGCGGCCTATCCGGAAACCATTTCTGTAACCGCCAGTTCACAAGGGCAACTGGCTATCTATGCCAACTACGGTTCTTATATCAACCTGATCGCGCCGGGTTCCGGCGTGGTGTATTTCGGGAATGCCGCCTACCTGGTCAGCGGCACGTCCACCTCCGCCGCCTACATGACCGGCCAGGCGGCAGCGGCGGCGGATGCCAATCACGTTTTGCCGAGTGCCGTGACCGGCTCGATGCTGGCCTCGCCCGCGCTCAAGTTCACACCGCCGAAGTGACCTGCGATAATGCAGGCAGCGGTAAATCAAAGAATCTTCCAACAACCGCATCTCGAGGCGGTACAATTGCCAACGGGCATTTGCTCAAAGCCAAGCCCTAGCCCGCGACTCCTGTAAGTTCTGAGTTTTGGAATTGGTGGAAGACCGCTTGACGGCATTCAATGCATCGAGGCTTGCCGGAGTCTTTGAATGGCCGCTTTGGCGTTTGGATCGCCACTTGCCGCCGCGCCCACCAAGGACGCCTGGAGTGCCTGCATTTGCTTTTGAACCGCCGCAGCCTGCTCCGGAGTCAAGCGGGCTGCGGGCGATTGGAGCGTGGTCAGCACCGTGGCGGCGCGATTGAAATCCCCGGCTTTCATGGCGGCCTGCGCGTCGGCGAGACTGGCGTTGCCAGGCGCGGGTTGAACGGGTGCGGGCGTGCCAGCTGGAGCGGCCGGAACGGCCTCCGCCGTGGCTGCCGGAGTTTCCGGGGCTGGCGCTTGGGCCGCTTTTTTGCCGCACCCTGCGGAGAGCGCCAGAACCAGCAGCGTGTTGACCTGAAATAATTTACCCAGCCGTTTCGTCATTTGCATAAATCAAGAGGCGACTGGTCAAAGCCCGTTGGCAGCGCCGGGATTGCACCAGAGGATGTTGGGCAGCATGTTGGCGGGAATACCCCCCCCGCGAGAGCCTTGCGTGCCGGCCATGTTGTTGCCGTACCAATCCGCATAAAGAACACGCTGCGTGGAACCGCTGATCAGCCCCACGCTGGCGCCTTTGCCGTGCCGGTGGGAAATGCCCTCATCGGGAAAACTGCTCCCGTCATTGAAAAAAAACGGAGTGGTTTCGTCGGTTTCCCACTGAATGATGTCCAGGGGCTTGAACTGCGAGATCTTAAAGGTCGTGGCAACACTTGGGGCGGCGGGGTTGGGCGGTGTGGAAGCCGGCAGGCTTCCAAAGCCGCAGAGCGCGCCGTTCCAAACGTAACTTGTGACATAAACGTAGCGCTGATAAAAATTATCATTCAATCTGTCGGCCGGACACATGTAAATGGTGGGCGTGCTCACGTACGACCAAAGCTGGCTGTAATGCATCGCAGCCACTTGCTGCGGGTAGTACGTGTTGTACGTCGCCGCATTGCCTCCTGGACTGACCGGAAAACTGGTCGTGCCAAGCGGGTCGCCATAACACCAACCTGGATAGGCCGTTCCCCAATTCGGGTACGGCAGGTACTCCCGACAATCCGTGGTGTACATGTTCAAGGCCGTCATGGTCTGTTTGTTGTTGTTCAGGTCAATGCTCTGCTGCGCCCGGTTCTTGGCAGCCGCCAGCGCCGGCAGCAGCATGGCCGCCAAAATGGCGATTATGGCAATTACCACCAGCAGTTCGATGAGCGTGAAGGCTGAACGGTTCGGGGTTGTAGTGCGAGCGGTGTCGGTGAATGGCTGGTTCATAGAAGGTTGGCTGCTGGGTCAAATGGCAACGCACGGATCATGGTTTTCTTTTAGTCCTTAGAGGCGCCAACGTCAAGTTCCTTTTGGAGCCGGTTTTGCCCGGCGAATTTTTCTCTGGCCAGCCGGCGGCAACTGTGGTTTCCTCGCGGGCAATTGACCCAATGGCCCGGCGGTGCTGTCGCAGTTGTCGCGACGACCGGGACGCGCAGCGAACCAACAACGAACGACTATGCAGCAAATACATCTCGGTGGGATTGATTACGCCATTCTCCTCATCTACTTCGGCTTCGTCATCGGCATTGGCTGGGTGCTCAAGCGGTACATGAAAGGCAGCACCGACTTCTTTCTGTCGGGCCGCTCGATCCCCGCCTGGGTCACCGGGCTGGCGTTTCTCTCCGCCAACCTAGGCGCGCAGGAAGTCATCGGCATGGCGGCGTCCGGCGCGAAGTACGGCATCATGACCAGCCACTTTTACTGGGTCGGCGCGATTCCCGCGATGGTGTTCCTGGCGATTTTCATGATGCCGTTTTACTACGGCTCCAAGGCGCGCTCGGTGCCGGAATACCTCAAGCTGCGGTTCGATGAAAAGACGCGCGGGTTCAACGCCATTTCCTTCGCGGTGATGACGGTGTTTTCCTCCGGCATCTCGATGCACGCGCTGGCGCGGCTGCTGCAAACGCTGCTCAACTGGAATTACAACTTCAGCATCGCGATCTCGGCCATCATCGTTCTGGTCTACATCTTCCTCGGCGGCCTCACCTCGGCAATTTACAACGAGGTGCTCCAGTTCTTCATGATCGTGCTCGGCTTCGCGCCGCTGGTGTTTCTGGCGCTGAAAGACGTGGGCGGCTGGAGCGCGCTCAAGGAAAAACTGATCCCGGTGGCGACGGAGCAGCATTTTGCGGCCGGCACGTGGTCGCAGTCGTGGACGCACATGAACAGCGCGATGGAAAACCCGATGGGCATCGGTTGGTTCGGCATGGTCATGGGCCTGGGCTTCGTGCTGTCGTTTGGTTATTGGTGCACCGACTTCCTGGTGGTGCAGCGCGCCATGGCCGCCAACTCAATGTCCGCCGCGCGCCGCACGCCGCTGATCGCCGCGATTCCCAAAATGCTCTTTCCGGCGCTGGTGATTCTGCCGGGCATGATCGCCATCGCGATGCACCACTCCAGCGCGAACCATTTTCTGCCGGTCGGCGCGGACGGCTCACCGGACTACAACATGACGATTCCGACGATGCTGGCAAAGTACTTCCCAACCGGCCTGCTCGGCATCGGGTTCACCGCGCTGATGGCCTCGTTCATGTCCGGCATGGCGGGCAACGTCACGGCCTTCAACACCGTGTGGACTTACGACATTTACCAGAGCTACCTCGCGCCGAATAAATCGGATACGCATTATCTCTGGATGGGCCGCATGGCGACAGTGTTTGGCATCATCATCAGCATCGGCTGCGCGTATCTGGCGTCGAAATTCAACAACATCATGGACATGCTCCAACTCGTGTTCGGCTTTGTGAATGCGCCGCTGTTCGCCACATTCCTGCTCGGCATGTTCTGGCGGCGCGCCACGGGCCACGGCGCGTTCTTCGGCCTGCTGGGCGGCACGGTGGGCGCGGCGATTTTCCACGGGCTGGCGATTTCCGAAGGCGCAACACCGGGCATCAAAGGCGGCTGGCTGGCGCAGAAGTTTCTTTTCCACAGCGAAATGGGCCAGAATTTCTGGATGGCCATCGTGGCCTGGACGACCTGTTTTGCACTCACCATTTTGATCTCGCTGGCAACGGCGCGCACCAAGACCGATGCGGAACTCAAGGGCTTGGTCTATTCGCTCACGCCCAAGCCGGAGACCGCGCACGAACCCTGGTACAAACAGCCGGTCACCGTCGGCATCCTCGTGCTGATCGCGACCCTGGCCCTAAACATCATTTTCTGGTAACCCTCGACACTCAACTTTCAACACCCGACTAAAATGAATTTCGACCTTCGACTTCCCATCGGCATCATGTTCAGCCTGTTCGGCGCAATCATCGCCGTCTTCGGTCTCGCCACCGGCGGCAGTGACATCTACGCGACGCACTCGCTGGGCATGAACATCAACTTGATCTGGGGCGCGGTGCTCCTGGTCTTCGGCGTCTTCATGCTGTTCCTGGCTTTGCGCGGCAAGAATTCCGGACCGCCGCCGAAATAAACTCCGGGGCGCGGTGCCTGAGGTTTGGACTTCACGCTGGCTGTGGGGTAAGTTGGGGGGTATGGAAACCGTGCTTGCCGATTTGAAAAACCCCGAAAGTAAGGCGGAACTGGCTGCGGCAAAATCCTACCGCGGCGAGGTGGTTTACATCTACGCCTTCGACGTGGCTTACGAGATGAACCGCCAGCCGGTGCGGGAACTCCTCGGCCAGCCGGTCGCACAGTTCGTGGTGGACGCCAGCAAGCGCAGTCCGCGACACCTTTTTTTCTACCGGCCGCAAATGGTGCGCCTGCCGCCGCTGGAACGCATCGGGCCGGGTGGGGCGCTGCGCGTCGAACGCGTGATCAAACTGCTGCCCGTCGGCGCGATCAGCATCACCGTGCGGGTGCCGTTCGAGGTCGGGCGCATCGAGGATTTGGTCGGCTACCACGATCTGCAATTCAGCAACGGCTCACTCCACGATGAAGTCCGCCAGCTCGCCGAGGAAGTCCGGCGCGAATTGGCGCCGCATTACGTCCGGCCCGTCGCGCAACTGGCCGAGGAGGAGGCCTACACCGTGTTCTGCATTGAATCCCCGCTGCTCGTCGCCGACAGCGCCCGCCTCAACGCGGAGGCATGGTGGCGCTCCAACCGCCGCGCCGTCGCTTCGCTGCTCACCCAGGAACCCGACATGGAGCATCTCTCAAAACAGGAGGCCGACGAATCCACCGGCCGCTACCTCAGCTATTACCTGCACGATCTCGTCGTCGTGGATTGGGACGCCGCTTTGATTCTGGACGAACGCCGACATTTCGACGAGACGCTCTACGTCATGGAACTGGCGAACCTGCAACTCGCCGAACTGGAAGCCTACGACCGCATTCTCGACGACTCCCTGGTGCGGGCCTACCGCGATCTTTCCGCACGGCCGATGCGCGGCCGGGCGAACATGTTGCGCGAACTGCGCGAACTGCGCATTGACCTCGCCCGCTTCAGCGACGAACTCTCCAACATCACCAAGTTTTTCGGTGACTGGCATCTCGCTCGGATTTACGAAAACATCTCCGCGCGATTTCACCTGCCGGATTGGCACAAGACCATCGACGGCAAGTTGAAAACACTTGCCGATCTCTACCAGCTGCTGAATCACGACCAGACCAACCGCTGGATGCTGATCCTGGAAACCACGATCGTCCTGCTGTTCATCATTGATCTGGTGATTCTGTTTCTCGGCCTGAAGTGACCGGCCGCCAGCGCATGACTTTTTTCGAATACATCCTCCTCGCCGCGAGTTCGCTGTTCGTGATCGTGGACCCGCTGGCGGCGGTGCCGGCATTCATTGCGATGACGCCGGAGGAAACACCCGCCGAACGTCAGCGCATGGCCAAGCTCGCCTGCATCGTGATGACCGGCGTCCTGCTCGCGTTCGCTTTCGGCGGCAGATGGATTTTCAAATTCCTCGGCATCACCATGCCGGCGTTCCAAATCGCCGCGAGCATCGTGCTGTTGCTGGTGGCGCTGGACATGCTGCGCGCCCAGCGTTCCCGGGTCTCCGAAACCAAGGAGGAAACCGCCGCGGGAACGGAGAAAACCGACATCGCCGTGACGCCGCTGGCAATTCCGATGCTGGCCGGTCCGGGCGCTATCTCCACGGCGATCCTGCTGCAATCGCAGGCCAACGATTTTGCGCGCGGCGCGGCGCTGTGCGGCTGCATCGTGGCGGTGGCGTTCGCCAGCTACTTGATCTTGCGGATGGCCGCGCACGGCGCCCGCTGGCTCAATCCGATCGCAATGAAAATCAGCACGCGGATCATGGGCCTGCTGCTGGCCTCGGTGGCGGTGCAGTTCATGGTGAACGCCCTCCACAGTTTGAAGGCGGAGTTCTGACGGCAGGCAAGGAATTCAGCGGCCGCTTTGGCCGATCAAGTCCTTCACGCCCAGGTTGAAACTCTCCGCGCTGAGAAGTTGTTCCAGCGTCAGGTGCATCCGGTAACGCCAGTAATGCCGGGGGTTGGCCGGCACGTTGATGCGTTCGGCGGCCTCGTCGGCGCGGCGCAGTTCCGCCGATAAGCCCAGCCAATCCTGAAGTTGAAATATGCTCCACATCGCCGGCGACGCCAGATGCTGCCGGACAACCGCTTCGTTGAGGGCCGGGTCGCAGTGCGACGGCGCGGCGCCTGGCCGTCCGAGCTCCTGGTTGAAAAATTTCTGCGTACTGCGGCGATCTTCCTCCCACCAGCCGCGAATGGTGCTCATGTCGTGCGTTGAGGGCGTGACGACGCTCAGGTACAGCGCGTCGGCAGGCCGGGAGAATTCCTGGCCGGAATGCTTGGGCATGCGTTGGATTTCCAGACCGAGCAAGCCGAGGTCGCGCATCACCTCCGGCACGCACGCGGGCACCAGGCCGAGGTCTTCGCCGCAGACCAGCATGTTCGTGACGCGCTTCAAGGCGGGGAGTTTTTGCAGCGCCTCGCGCCGCCAGAACTCATCCTGCCGCCGGAAAAAATAATCCACGTAAAGCCCGCTCAAACGGCGCTGCGTTTCGGCATCCAGATTCTGAAACGATGCCGTGTTTTCCATTCCAAATCGGAAATGAAACTCTTGCCCGTGCGAATCCTCCACTTCGAACAGGATCACGTTGCTGATTAAATCGAACAGGCCTTCCTTGAGTTGGGTGTTGCGTTTGTCGTCAGGCAGTTTGGCAAAATGCGCTTCCACCTGCCTCTGCGTTGCGAACTCCGGTTTTAGCGCGAACCCGCCGGCGGAATTGGATTCCAGAAATTCGCGCCTCACCGTTTCACTTGCGTCACCAAAAATTTCCCGCAGCACTGCGTCAGTGATGAACGGACGGGTGTAGCGTTCGTGCCTGAAGGGAAATCCCGGGCTGCTGAATTCGGCGGCTTGGACCGGAATGGCCGGCACAAAATAACCGAGGATGCCCTCGACCGCGTGCGCGGGAATGCTCCAGATGCGGAAGAAACCGAGGATGTGGTCAATGCGGAAAGCGTCAAAATAGCCGCTCATCTGCTCGAAGCGCCGCTTCCACCAGGCGAAGCCGTCCGCCTTCATGCGCGGCCAGTGGTAGGTCGGGAAGCCCCAGTTCTGCCCCTTCACCGCGAAGGCGTCGGGCGGCGCGCCAGCCTGCATTTCCAGATGGAACAACTCTGGCTGCTGCCAGGTGTCCGCGCCATGGCGATAGACGCCGATGGCGATGTCGCCTTTGAGAATCAGGCCTTGGGCGTGGACGTATTCGGCCGCGTCCCGCAATTGCAAATGCAAGTGAAACTGGATGAAGTAATTGAGTTCGATCCCCGCGCACGCGGCGGGATCGGCGGCGGCCAGCGCCTCGACCTCCGACGCCCGGTAGGTGCGGTGATCGGGCCACTGGTTGAAATCGGCGGTGCCAAATTTGTCGCGCAGGAAACAAAACGCGGCGTACGGCGCGAGCCAGTGTTGGTGGCGCGCAAAAAACTCCTGGTATTCCGCGCTCGCAAAAGTCGCCGCGCGCTGCGACGGAAAAATCTGTTGGAGAAAACCGAGTTTGGCCCGCATCACCGCCTCGTAATCCACGGTGTCGAGCGCGTTCAGCCGCTTGCGTTCGCGTTCCAGGTTTTTGAGCAGCGGCTGGTTTTTCCCGGTGGCGACGCGGGCCAGGTTGAGATAAAGCGGATGCAGCGCGAACGCGGAAATCGCGGCGTACGGATACGAGTCCAGCCAGGTGTGCGTGGCACCGGTGTCGTTGACCGGCAGGATTTGAATGAGTTTCAAACCGACGCTTTTGGCCCAGTCGGCTAGCGGTTTCAAATCGGTGAACTCACCGGTGCCGAAACTTTTTTCGCTGCGCAAACTGAACACTGGAATGGCCACGCCCGCGCCTTTCCAGCCGGTCGCAGGCAGCCGCGCGAAGCCGTCGTTGACCAGCGTGTGTTGGCCCGGCGCAGCGGCGCGCAAAGTCCGGTTTGCTCCGTCCTCGAAGCGATCGAACGCGCCGTGGGTCAGATCGTAAACGCCGTATTTGTATTCCAGCGGAAAGGGTTCCCCGCCCAGGTCCACCTGTGCGCTGAGAAAATCCTCGCCGGGATTCCGGCTCAACAGCAGCGGCGCGACCGTGCTCCATCTGCCCAACGCCGTGCCGCTGCCGAGCAGGCAAAGCGTTTGATCTTTTGCGAGCAGCGGCGCCTTGACCTTGAACGTATGCGTGGGTCCGAGCGGCGGCGCGATGCGGAGCCGGGTTTGGTTTGGTTTGAGCAGCACTTTACGGAACGGCTCGGTGTAAAAAACATTCTCCACCGCGCCAACGGGATTCCAGGAATCAATCACGAGCACCTCATCACGGGCGAATAAATCTGGCGTGACGACGCGATCGTGGTCCAGATCCTCGATCACCGCTCCGTCAGCCTGATGCAAAACGTAGCGGTAGGAAAACGGAACCTCCGGCGGCGTGGGAAGCGAAACGGCAACCTCCCAAAACTCCCCGTCAAGGTAAGCCAGCGGCACGGCGCGTTGAAAATCGCCGCCGCCGAGCACGTCGTGATCGCCGCAGAGAAAAAGGCATTGCCCAAAACTGGTGCGGTAGCGGAGACGGAAGGTCAGTTTCATGCCTGGCCGCTCACGCTTTCGCCGGCTTTTCCTGCACCCACTGCGCCAGCAGCGCGGCCAGGAGCATGAACCCGCCGCCGGCCATGACCGCGTGAACGAGGTTCCCGCCAAGCAGATTTTTCACCAGCGGCCCGAAGGTGAGCGCGGCGATGATTTCCGGCAGGACGATGAAGAAATTGAAAATGCCCATGTACAAACCCATGCGCTCCGGCGGCAACGCACCGGCCAGAATCGCGTACGGCATCGAAAGAATGGAGGCCCACGCCACGCCGCCCAAGGCCAGCGCCAAAAGCAACCAGATCTTTTGCTCCTCCCCGTGGATGAAACCGATGCCGAGCAACCCGATGCCGCCCAGCGCCAGGCAGATTCCGTGAATGTGCTTGCGGGCCATCTTGCGCGACGCCGCCATGAGCGCGAACGCCGCGAGGAACGTCACCGCGTCCTTCACGGCGTAGCAGACGCCCGCCCATTCCGCGCCGCGCTTGAACACCTCGGTGCTGGAATCGCTGCTGCCAAAAACGACCGGCACCGCGTTCGAGAAATGCAGCCACATGCAGAACAAGCCGAGCCAGGTGAAGAATTGCACGAGCGCGAGGCGCTTCATCGTGCCGGGCATTTCCGCCAGCGCGCTGACAATTTCGCCGACGAAATGGCCCAGCCCCCGGCTCGCTTTTTTTTTGCGGCGGAATTCCTCCAGATTTTCCGGCGGATATTCGCCCGTGGAAAATATCGTCCAGAGCACCGCGGAGAGAAACGCCGCCGCGCCGAGGTAAAACGAGATTTTCACGTTCGTCGGAATCGCGTTCGCGGCGCTGGTGTCGCTGTTGACGTGAAACCAGTTTTTCAAAATGTACGGCAACATGCCCGCCACGACCGCGCCAACGCCGATGAAAAAACTTTGCATCGAAAACCCGACGCCGCGCTGGTCCTCCGGCAGTTTGTCGGCGACGAAGGCGCGGAACGGTTCCATGGAAACGTTGATCGAAGCGTCGAGAATCCAGAGGAGTCCAGCCGCCATCCACAGCGTGCTGCAATTGGGCATGGCCAGCAGCGCAAGCGAACTCAGGATTGCGCCGACCAAAAAATAGGGGCGCCGCCGGCCCAACGGCCCCCAGGTGCGATCGCTCATCGCGCCGATGATTGGCTGGACGATGAACCCGGTGAGCGGCGCGGCCAGCCAGAGCATCGGGATTTGAGCGTCGGACGCGCCGAGATATTTGTAAATCGGCGACATGTTGGCCATCTGGAGGCCCCAACCGAACTGGATGCCCAGAAAGCCGAAGCTCATGTTCCAAATCTGCCAGAAACTCAAACGCGGTTTTTGCATGGAAATTATCGGCTCACAGCGTGACGGTAGATGCGCCACTCAAATCCGTTCAGGTGGCAGAGCGGAAAATCGTTCGCGGGCGGAGCCGGCAGGCCGGCGATCTTCACCGGCTCGAAATCCGCGGCGTTCTTCAGCTCGACGCGGCCGGACAGCGGCCGGTTGGAAAAATTGATCACGGTGACAAACTCTTCGTGCTCGTCCAGCCGCAGCAGCGTGACGAGATTGGCCTCGTCGGAATTGCGCAGCCAGATCATGCGGTCGTTGCGGAACGCCGGGGAAGATTTGCGGAGTTGGATCAGAGCCCGGTAGATTTCGCGCAGCGGCGGGCGCTCCTTGGGATTCCAAAACACCGGCATTTTTTCGAACAACGCCGGATCCCCGGATTCGGTGGCATCGCCGGCTTCCATGCCGTTGTAAAGCAGCGGCACGCCGTCGAGCGAGAACATCAGCGCCGAGGCGGCCAGCGCGCCGCGAATGCCGTATTTGGCGACAGCACGGGCTTCGTCATGATCGTCGGAAATGCGCAGGTGCAGCGCCCCTTTGGGAAACAGCCGGAGATTCTCCTCCCAAGTCGCGCGCAATTTGGACGCGGGCGCTCCCTGGACGAGCACGTCATCCAAAGTACTGCGCATGGGCCAGGCATAATCAATGTCGAAGGCTCTCAGGAGGAGCTCCGGCTTGCTCGCCTCAGCCAGCAGCATGAGGTCGGGCTTGATTTTCTCCAGTTCGGCACGCGCCTGTTCCCAAAAATCCGTGGGCACCATGTAGGCCACGTCGCACCGGAAACCGTCCACGTCGCAGGTTTGGATCCAATGCTTCAGCATGGCGATCATGTATTCGCGCAGAGCGGGACTGGCGTAATTCAGCCCGGCCACGTCCGTCCATTCCGCGACCGGCGGGATGATTTCCCCCTTCGCATTCTGTTTATAAAACTCGGGATGCTTCATCATCACGCTGTCCCAAGCGGTGTGGTTGGCAACCAGGTCCATGATGACTTTCAAGCCACGCCGGTGCGCTTCGCGGACGAGTTTCTTAAGATCATCCACGGTGCCGTAATCCGGATTGACCGCGTAGTAATCGCTGATGGCGTACGGACTGCCGCCGACACCCTTGCGGAATTTCTCGCCGATCGGATGAATCGGCATGATCCACAAAATCGTCACGCCCAAGTCTTTCAGTTCGTCGAGGCGCGCGGTGACGCCGTTGAGGTTGCCCGCCTGGGAGAAGGCGCGGGGAAAAATCTCGTAGATCACGCCGTCGCGCAACCAGGCCGGCGAGGGCCGGGCGGCGGTTTTGGAAAGGTCCTGGTCTGATCGCGCGACGGTGCTGAACAGCACCATGAGACAGGAGCAGAGCGACCGCCATCTGAGACGGCACTGGGCGAGGGAGAGATTCATGGAGTTCGATGGTTGGGTAAAAGCAGTGTTAGTCGCCAGTTCAGCCGCGCAAATATTTCACCACCGCCTCGGTGCGCGAGTGAACGTGAAGTTTTTCATAAACCGTGCGGACGTAGCTGCGCACGGTGTCAATGCTGATTTTCATTCGGTCGGCGATTTCCTTGTAAGCATAGCCATTGGCGAGTTGATCGAGAAACTCTTTTTCGCCCGGCGTCAGACGCGACACCGGCGATTCAGGGGCGGGGGTGCGGGAAAAAAACTGCACCACGCGGCGGGCCAGTTGGGGTGTCATCGGCGAACCGCCCGCGTGAACGTCGCGGATGGCGTCCAGCAGCCGCGCGGAGGCGGTGCGTTTGAGCAGGTAGCCGCTGGCGCCCGCCTTGAGCGAGTTGAACAAGGAATCGCTGTCCTCGTAGACGGTTAGCATGAGCACCTGAAGCCCGGGCAACTGGGTTTTCAACTGGCGCACGCACTCGACGCCGTTCATGCCCGGCAGATTGATGTCCATTAGCACCACGTCGGGCCGGTGGCGTGGGATTTCCTTCAAGGCGGTTTCCGCGTCGGCATAGTCGCCCGCCAGGCTGAACGCCGGCGCCCGGCGGATCAGCATCGCCAGGCTCGCCCGGATGCCTTCGTCATCGTCCACGATGGCTACTTTGATTTGCATTTTTTCCACTAACTCGGCGATCACGCGGCTATCCATGCCAGAAACCGCGACGGCCGCGCAACCGCATGAATGTGCTGCCTGACAGGCGGACGCTCAAGCTTCCCCGCCGGCGGTTTTCTCCGGCAAGGGCAAAGTGAGGCACAGGCTGGTCCCGCGGCCTGGTTCGCTGTGCAGGGTCAGCGCGGCCCCGATGGTTTGCGCCCGGCGGAGCATGTTTCCGGTGCCGTGCCGTTGGCCGTCGGTGCGCGGCGGCGCCACCGGATCGAAACCGCACCCGTCGTCCTGAATGGTGATTTCCAGCACGCCGTTGGCGGCCTTGGCCTGGACACGAACCTCCTTGGCGGCGGCATGTTTGAGCGCGTTGGTCAGCGCCTCCTTGATGACGAGGAAAATGTTGTGCCGCACGTCCGGCGGCAGCGGTCGCGCCGGCAGGTCGTGCGGCAGATCGAGCCGGCAGCGCGCCGGGTTGTCCTCGAACAGCTCGCTGGCGAAATGCGCAATGTAATCCATCAGGCTCTGCAACGTGTCGCTGCCGGGCCGCACGGCCCAGACGATTTCCTCCAGCGCCCGGACGGTCTGGTCGGCGGTCTGGGAAATTTTCTGCGCGTGGATTTCGACCTGTTCGGGGTTGTCCTTGTCGGACCGGAGCAACCCCCCGAGCAGCGAGATGCGCGTCACCAGCGAGCCGAGTTCGTCGTGCAAATCCTGGGCGATGCGGGAGCGTTCCTGCTCGAGCGCGCGTTCCTGTTCGGCGCGCCGGAGTTGGTTCTGATACTTTCGTTTCTCCACCACGCGCACCGCGGCGCCCACTCCGGCCAGCACGAACACCGCGCTGAGGCCGCGAAACCACCACGTCTGCCAGAAGCGCACCACCACATAATCATCAAACGAGGTCGCGATCGCCATGTCGCTGAAAATCCAGCCGTTGCCGCCGCCGTCGTGGCGCAGGCGGATTTGATCAAAGGACGCGTTCGCCTTGAACGTGGTGATGAGGCTCTCCGGCTGGTTCTCGACGGTCGCGCCGTGCGTCAGTTCCGGATCCAGCCAGACGGTGATCAGGTCGTCGCCGCCCGGAACGTATTGCACCTTGAAGACGAGGGTGCGCTCGCGGTTGTGGCTGGGCAACTCGTACGGCATGAAGCCGCCCAAGACGGAACCTTCCGGATGCGAAGACCGGAGATTGAATTCCCCGGAGTCCACCTCATTAAGCTTGTTCGACGGCCCGGTTTCCGAAGCGTAGGCTGCCGAATAGCCCCACGCCTCCAGCGCGTTGCCTACCGCCAGCCGGTGGGTGTCGCCCTCGTTCAGTTGGAACAGCGCGTAATAAGGCTCGTTGGCGGCGTCAGAGAGCGGGTCCACGTGAAACTTGAAAAACAGCACGTCGCTCGCCGTGTCATCCCGCTTCACCTTGCCGCCCAGAATGTCCGTGCCTTCCGGGGAAGCATGGATGAGTCGCGAGGCTGGCTCGCGCCACAAAATCGTCGCCGGGCAGGATGTCACCCCCAGCAGCGCGGCTCCAAGAATCCACCCGCCGGTCAGCCGGCAGAAGTGCAGCGCAGGTGACAGGGACATGCCCGAATTATGCGTGCCGTGGAAAAATTGCCAATTCTATAATTCGCCGGGCGGTCAGCCAAAACTCGCGGTTGCCGCCTTAAACCTGGCAGGGACACGTTCCACCGCGTCCAGTTCTTCCCCGGAAAAGTTAGGGACGCGGTGGGAACGCGTCCCTGCCAAATACTGCCAGAAATTCACGAACAGGGAAACCGGCAGCCATCCTGCGGATCACGCCTCGACCGTTGGAAGCACCTGCAACGTGGCGGCAAAAATGTGCTCAGGTGTGCCCGCTGCGGAAACGGAAAACAGCAGGCCGTGCTGACGATAATAATCCACGAGCGGCGCGGTGTTGGTTGCGTACGCCTCCATCCGCACCTGGACGGATTCAGGCCGGTCATCCTCGCGTTGAAACAATTGCGCGCCACAATGATCACAGACTCCGGCCAGACGGGGCGGCCGGGTTTCAAGGTGATACACCGCCTTGCATCCGGAACACACGCGTCGGCCGCTCAACCGCGCCACAATCGTGTCCAGCGGCAGTTCGTAATTCAACACGGCGTCGAGGGCGACGTGGTTTTTGGACAGCACCTGATCCAAGGCCCGGGCTTGCGCCACCGTGCGCGGAAAACCGTCGAGCAAAAAGCCGCCGCCACAGCGCAGACAACGCGAGCGTTCCGTCACCAGGCCCAGCACGATCTCATCCGGCACCAGATCGCCGCGGCGCATGAATTCCAAGGCCTGGGTGAGCGCCGGAGTGCGCTCACACTCGTCCAGCGTCTTGGCCGTGCGAAAAATGTCGCCGGTGGAGAGGTGGCAGGCGCCCAGCCCTTGGGCGAGCAGTTCGGCCTGGGTCCCCTTGCCCACGCCGGGAGCGCCCAGCAAAACGAGCCGATACGGACGAGTGGGAATGGCGGCGGGAACATTGCAGCGGGACTGCCCGCCTTTGAGCCACGCGTTTCGATCCGGTTTGGTTTGCATGGGGCCTTTCGTCAAGCGGCCCGGACGAGTGGTCCACAATCCAATAATTACCAACCGCCAACACCAACACCCGTCCGGGCCACCTTCACTGAACCACGGGAGCCGCTTGGCCACCACACTCTGATTGTCGATTGCCGGACTTTTTTTGCCCGCCGCCCGGAGCCAAAAAAAAAGCCGCCCGGATGGGGCGGCTGAAAAACCTGACCGGTCCGGCGTTATGCTTTGGCCGGCTTGGATTTCGCAGGTTTGGTTTTGGCGGCGACTTTTTTGCGTTTGATGTAGCGCTGACGACGGATCTTCTTCTCGGCTTTGTTGTATTGTTTGCCCATAAATCTTTACATTTGTTTAACGATACGATTTTGTACCCGTCACTATGATAATTGGCCGCCGCCGTTTCAACATCTATTTGAGTTTATTCTGTGCCACCGCGCTCTTCGGAGGCTGCGCGTGGTTCAAGAAGGACAGTCCGGACAAGCAGACCAGCACGCTGCGGATTCACTTGGAAGTGCTCCCGGATAACATGGATTTTCACGTCGCGGTGCCGGTGTACCGGGAGAAACCGGTGCTGGTGAATGTCGACAAGGCGCCCTTCCTGACGGAGGCGAACGTGGAGGAGGCGAAAGTGGTGGACGTCCTCGGCGGCTTTGACCTGCAAATCAAGTTTGACCGGCAAGGCGGCTGGATTTTGGAGAATTACACGACCACGAATCCTGGCAAACACCTCGCCATCTTCGCCACTTTTGGCCGGAAATCGGACGAGAGCCGCTGGCTGGCCGCACCGGTGATCTCCCGGCGTTTGGACAAAGCAGTCCTCACTTTCACCCCCGACGCCTCACGCGAGGAGGCCGAGCGGATCGCCCGTGGCTTGAACAATGCCGCCAAGGAAAAACGCAAGAAATCCGAATGGTAACCCCCCTGCTCCGCCGCCGGGCCGGCACACGCCCCTGGCCGCTGCTGATGCTGCTGGCGAACACCGCGCTGGCGCAGCCATTCCAACTGCCAACCGCCAACCACGCGCTGTTTGATTCCGGCGGCGGCGAGAAGTTCTTCGTGGGCACCACCGGCAAGGGCTGGAACAGCGGTTGTTACGGCTGCGTCCGCAGCGACGGCTGGCAGATGCACGAGGGCCTGGACATCCGCTGCCTTCAGCGCGACAAACACGGCGAGCCGACTGATCCCTTGCTGGCCAGCGCCGATGGCACCGTGGTTTACGCCAACCTGAAACCGTCGCTCTCGAATTACGGCAATTACCTCGTTATCCGTCATCTCGTGGACGGGCTGGAAATTTATTCCCTCTACGCGCACCTGAGCGCGGTGCGCGCCGGCATAAAACCCGGCCAGCCGGTCAAGGCCGGGGAAGTCATCGCCACGATGGGGCACACCTCCAACACGCACGAACGCATCACTCAGGAACGCGCTCACGTCCATTTTGAATTGAACCTCCTGGTCAACGACAACTTTCCGGCCTGGTTCAAAAAGTCCTCGCCCGGCGAACGCAACGATCACGGCGAATGGAACGGCCAGAACTTGCTCGGCCTCGATCCGGCGTTGATCCTGCTCGGCGAGCACACGCAAGGCGACAAATTCAGTTTGGTCAATTACGTCCGCACGCAGACCGAACTATGCCGCGTGCTGGTGCGCGCGACGGCATTCCCGTGGCTGAAACGCTACGCCGCCTTGATCCGGCCGAATCCCGTCGCGCAAAGGGAAGGCGTGGCGGGCTATGAACTGGCGCTCAGTTTCAACGGCATCGCCTTCGAGTTGATCCCGCGCGCGGCGTCGGAGATCAAAGGCCGGGCCAAGTTCCAGTTACTCTCGGTCAACGAGGCGGAGTATCACAAAAATCCCTGCCGGCGACTGGTGGTTCAGCGCGGGAACCGCTGGGAACTCGGACCGCACGGCCTGAACCTGCTGGAAATGCTGACGTATGCGCCGTGATGGCGGTGAGGCGGATGCCTTGCCAGCCCGGATCTGTGCCGTCGAAATAAAGCCACCTTGATTCGATACCGCCTGCTGGAAATGGAACCGGATCTTATCCGGGAACCAGGCAAAATTCATCAAAATTTTCTGAGCGAGTTGGCGTAAATGAGGGTTGAAGTTGCGTTTCTTGAACCAGGATGTCCTGACACTCTCTGAATTCAACTCCGGTCAGGCCCGGCAGAAGACGCCACGAATCTCCAGCAGCTTGCGAACCTCGCGTTCAATTTTCGCCGTGGCATTGGCGGGCGCTTCCCAGGCAAGGTCCTCCGCCTGCCAGTAATGTACCAGCGGCGCAAATTGCGGAAACATCCGCTCCATCATCGGCCGGTGCTCGGTTTCGCTCAGTGCGATAATGAGCGGATAGCGTGCAAAATCCTCCGCCCGCACCGCGACGGGAAAGCGTTCGGCTGCCGCGGGTTTGACACCGCGTGCGGCCAGCGCGGCCAGGGCAAAGACAGACATCGGGCCAGGATTAACATGCGGATGCGGGGTGAAACCCAAGGAATCGGCGCGGCGCAACAGGCCGTTTTCCTTGGCAAAATGATTGAAGAGCTCCTCGGCAAACCGGCTGCGATAATAATTACCGGTGCACAGAAACAAAACGTCGGCCGAAAGCCCGGCGTGCGCGCCAGCGGAGGCGGAGCCAGCCGAGATTTCTTTGCAACGGCAGTCCGGTTGATTCATCCCAGAATTCGGCGGCCTTCGTCGAGAAAAATCCCTTTGAAATTCATTTCCAGCGCCTGCGGATTGGTGGCCTTGGCCAGCGCTTCTTTCTGGCTGACCTTGCCGTCCTTGACCAGTTGGAACAGCGACTGGTTGAAATTCAGCATGCCGTCCTCGACGCCGGTTTCGATGGCGACCGGCAGTTTGTCGAGCCGGTTTTCCTCCAGCAGTTTTCTCACCGTCGGCGAGTTGATGAGAATTTCCAGGGCGGGGGTGACGCCGCCGCTGACATTCGTGACCATGCGCTGGCAGACCACGGCCTGAAGGCAGCCGGAAAGCTGGCGGCGGATTTGTTCGCGTTCCTCGGCCTTGAAAAAATCCAGGATGCGGCTGATGGATTGCGAGGCGTTGGTCGTGTGCAGAGTGGAGAGCACGAGGTGGCCGGTGTCGGCGGCGCTCATGGCGGCGGTGAAGCTGATCGAGTCGCGCATTTCGCCAACCATGATGATGTCGGGATCCTGGCGCAGGACATGTTTGAGCGCGTGGTGGAAGGAAAGCGTGTCGAGGCCGACTTCGCGCTGTTCGATGACGGACTGGTTGTCTTCGAAGACGAATTCAATGGGGTCTTCGAGCGTGATGATGTGCTTTTTGAAGTTGGCGTTGATGTGCTCGACCATGGCGGCGAGCGTGGTGGATTTGCCGGAACCGGTCGAGCCGGCAACCAGCACGATGCCGCGCGGCGCCTCGGCGATCTGCTTTACGACCGGCAGCAGCCCGAGATCCTCGAAACTGGCAATTTGCGTTTTCACGTGCCGCATGGCCAGACACCACTGGCCGCGCTGCTGGAACAAATTGGTGCGGAAGCGTCCGATGTCCGGGACGTAATAGGAAAAATCAATTTCCCGCTCCTCCTCGAGTTTCTTCTTCAAATGCGGCGGCGTTATCTGCTCGATGATCGCATTCATCCAGTCCAGCGTCGGATGGGGACATTCGATGGCCACCAGTTGGCGGCTGATACGGAACACGACCGGGGTGTTGACTTTCAAGTGGACATCCGAAGCCCCGCCATCCACCGCCGTTTTCAAAATGCGATAAAATATTTCCATGGCTCCAGCCTAGCGCACCGGCCGGTCGAGCCAAACAAAAAAACCGGCAGCGGCGCGATGAGAGAGTCGCGCCGCCGCCGGAAAGGTGGCCGGGAGCCTCAGCGCAACGGAGCCACCGCCAGGGAACTCAGCCGGGCCTCGGCCTGCTTCGAGAGGCCGGTGAACACGAGGGAAACTTCATAGCCGGCGTGTTTGTTGCCGGTACAGCCGATCACGACGCCGGAACAATTCACCCGGCCTTCACCCAGGGAGGATTCCAGCGTCACGGTCATTTCGGTCCACACCGGCCAGTGCGCAGGGCTGTGAAATTCAATGCCATTTTTGTGAATCACCACGGATTCGCGCGGCAAAGACAATTGAGTCTGCGGTGCCGCGACGGTAAACTGGTCCCCAAAAGGACTCCCCGATTGAATCTTTCTTGCACTCATAAGATTGGCCTCAAGTTAGCACACCGACTTCAATCGTCAAATAATGTTCACCACTCGATCACGGCAGCGCCCCAGGTCAGGCCCGCGCCGAAGACCACCAGCAAAATCAGATCCCCGCGCTGCACGCGACCGGAACTGACCACCTCGTCGAGCGCGATGGCCACCGAGGCGGCCGAGGTGTTTCCGTACTTTTCCAGATTCACGAACAGTTGCTCCGGCTGGGCGCCAAGGCGGTCACCCACGGCGTCAATGATGCGCCGGTTGGCTTGGTGCGGGATGATGCACTTGATCTGCGAAATATCCAGTTCACAACGCCGCAAGGCCTCCCTGGCGGCGGTGAGCATGGCCTGCACGGCGTTTTTAAAAGTCTCCTTGCCTTCCATGCGAAGGTAATGGGCGCGGGCATTGACCGATTCCACCGTCGCGGGACAGCGGCTGCCGCCGCCCGCCATGAAAAGCAAATCCGAGTTTTCGCCGTCGGCACCCATCACCGCGGTGAGCAGGCCGTGCGCGTTTTCCCGGCTCTGCAAAACGGCGGCGCCCGCGCCGTCGCCGAAGAGCACGCAGGTGTTACGGTCCTGCCAGTCGGTGATGCTCGAGAGTTTTTCCGCGCCGATTACCAGCACCGTGTCATAGGTACGCGACATGATGAACTGCTGGCCGATTTCCAGCGCATAAATGAAGCCGGAACACGCGGCTTCGAGATCAAACGCCGCCGCCCGCTTCGCGCCGATTTTCCGCTGCACCAGGCAGGCAGTCGCCGGGAACGGCATGTCGGGCGTGATCGTGGCGACGATGATGAGATCAATCTGGTCGGGCGTGACGCCGGCGTTGGCCATCGCGCGCTTCGCGGCGGCGGCGGCGAGGTCGGAGGTGAACTGGTCGGCGGCGGCGATGCGCCGCTCCTTGATGCCGGTGCGCGTGGTGATCCACTCGTCGGAGGTATCCACCATTTTTTCCAGCTCGGCGTTGTTCAGGATTCTTTCCGGAACGTAGGAGCCGACGCCGGCGATCGAGCAGGTGCGGCCCTGGAAATTATGTTTGGCGCGGGGATTTTTGAAAAAAGCGGTGGTGCTCATGGTTGTTGACCGGAAAGCGCCGGGCGCGCGGGGTCCAGGAGAAACGGCGCGAGTTTGGTGTTGGCCGAGGCGATTTCTTTTTCGACGATTTTATTGATGCCGTGACCAATCTCCTCGGCGGCGACGCGGATGGCGCTGGCGATGGCGCGTTCGCGCGAGGAGCCGTGCGCCTTGATGACCACGCCGTTGAGGCCGAGCAGGACCGCGCCGCCATAGACTTCCGGGTCCATGCGCCGCTTGAGGCCGCGGAAACCACCGCGGGCGATCATCGCGCCGAGCTGGCGGAGGGGGGTGGCGGTCAATTCGCTTTTCAGCAGGTGCATCATGGCATAGCCGAGGCTCTCGGCGGTTTTCAAAACGATGTTACCGGTGAAGCCGTCCGCCACCACCACGTCCACCGCGTCGTTGAACAGATCAAAGCCCTCGGCGTAACCCTTAAAATTCAAGTCGAGCTGCGCGCACAACCGCGCCGCGCCGCGGGTCAGATCGTTGCCTTTGGATTCCTCCGAGCCGTTGCTCAAAACGCCCACCCGCGGCCGGGCGATGCCGAGCATTTCACGCGCATAAACGCTGCCCATCACCGCGAACTGCGCCAGATGCAACGGCTCGGCGACGGCGTTGGCGCCGGCATCCAGCAAAATGAAATCCTGCGAGCGCGAAGGCATCCGGCAGGCGATCGCCGGGCGTTCCACGCCTTCCAGCCGGCCCAGTTTCATCGAGCCGGCGACCAGCGCGCCAGTATTACCGGGGGAAATGACCGCGTCGGCCTTGCCATGACGGACCAGTTCAATGGCGCGAACCATCGAGGAATCTTTTTTCCGGCGAATGCCTTCCAGCGGCTTGTCGTCCATCGTCAGCACTTCGCTGGCGTGGAGAATTTGCACGCGGGAATCGTTCAGGGAGCATTTTGCCAGCGCGGCTTGAATTTGGGATTCATCGCCGACCAGAAAAATATTAACGATGCCGCGATCTGCGGCCAGAGCTTGTTTGATGCCTTCGATGACGACCCCGCAACCGTGGTCGCCACCCATGACATCCACTGCGATGCGCATAAACGAAAAGGGCGCGGCGGGAATCGCCGCGTCCTAAACGATCAGGCTCCGGCAGTGACGGTAAGCACCTGGCGGCCCTTGTAGAAGCCGCAGGCGGGACAGACCCGGTGGGGCACGTAGGGTGCCGCGCATTGCGGGCAGACACTGAGTTGCGGCAATTTCAGCACACTGTTGTAAGCCCGGCGCATGCGCTGGCGGCTCTTCGATGGTTTTCTTTTGGGAACGCCCATAAAATAAATTTAATTCGACCGATCAATTTTCAATTTGTCCAAAGCGGCCCACGCCGACGGTTTCGGTGGGTCGCCACTGGGTGGTTTGGCCTTGCCCTGCACTGGTTTGGGCAGGCCCCGGCAATTCTTCCCGCACAACGGATGTTGCGGAAACGCCAGGAGAATATCTTCCCGCAGGTACGGCGTCAAGTCCACGCAATCGTGATGAACCTCCGCCTTGTCCTCGCCTTCCAGGGGCAGGAGCAGCGTCCACCCCGGCAGCTCCAACCGATGCTCAAACGCCTTGAGACAGCGGACGCACTGGCATTGGAGCGGCAGCACCAAGCGCCCCTGCGCCAGCAGGCTGTCCTCGAGGTTTTGAACCGTGACGTGGTACCGCAGCGGCTTTTCCGCGCGGATCATTTCATCGCGCGAATCCAAATCCAGCTCCTCCGCGGTCAATTCCCCGGTCAGGGCCAGATCCTCCGCTTCCAACAGGCGCAAATTGACGAGCAGTGGCATAAATCCATTTCAAGCCGGGGCGTGCTTGAGCTTGCGGCCCAGCTCCGCTTGCACATGCACGGGCACGAACGCGCTCACGTCGCCGCCCAGCCGCGCGATTTCCTTCACGATGCGCGAACTCAAAAACGTGTAGGTGTCCTTGGGCATCATAAAAATCGTCTCGATCCGCTCGTTCAACTTGCGATTCATCAGCGCCAGTTGAAATTCAAATTCAAAGTCCGACACCGCGCGCAGTCCGCGCACGATCGCCTGCGCCGACCGCCGCTCCACGTAGTCCACCAGCAGGCAGTCGAACGAATCGGCCTCCACGTTCGGCAGGTGCGTGACCGATTGCCGGACCAGAGCCAGCCGCTCGTCCATCGTGAACAGCGGATGCTTGCTTTCGTTCTTGGCCACCGCCACCACCACGCGGTCGAACAGCTTGGCAGCCCGCTCGACCACGTCCAAATGACCGTTGGTCAGGGGATCGAAACTACCCGGATAAATCGCCGTTCGCATGAATTTAATTTACCAGTTCCATCAGCCGTGACGAGAAAGAAAATCCGCCTGCCGTCGCAAAAAAACGTGACGCCGCAGCGGAATTGGTTTAATTCAAATCCGGTTTCCGTCATGCACCGCACATCATCAATCACTGGAGGAGCCGATGCCCTACCTGCTCGCGCTTGACGAAGGCACCACCAGCGCCCGCGCCATCGTCTTTGACGCCGACGGCCGGATGCGCGGCGCCGCGCAAATGGAAATCCGCCAGAGTTTTCCGCAGCGGGGTTGGGTGGAGCACGATCCCGAAGAAATTTGGTCGGCGCAGGCGGGCGTCGCCGTGGCAGCACTCGCACAAGCGAGCATTGCGGCGCGGGACGTCGCCGCCGTCGGCATCACCAATCAGCGCGAAACCACGCTGCTCTGGGACCGCGAAACCGGCCGGGCCATCCATCCGGCCATCGTCTGGCAGGATCGCCGCACCGCCGCCGGCTGCGACCAACTGCGCGCGGACGGTCATGAGCCGATGATCCAGCAGCGCACCGGCCTGCTGCTCGACGCTTATTTCTCCGCCACGAAACTGGCTTGGTTGCTGGACCACGTACCCGGTGCCCGCGCCCGCGCCGAGGCCGGCCAGCTCGCCTTTGGCACCGTGGACAGTTGGCTGGTCTGGAAACTCACCGGCGGGCGGTTGCACCTCACCGACGCCAGCAACGCCTCGCGCACGCTGCTCTTCAATTTGCACACCGGCCAATGGGACGCGGAACTCCTGCGCCTGTTTCGCGTGCCGGAAAGTGTGTTGCCCGAAATCCGCCCCTCCAGTGAAATTTACGGCGAAATCACCGAGCCGGCTGAACTAAAAGGAATCGCCATCGGCGGGATCGCCGGTGATCAGCAGGCGGCCTTGTTTGGCCAACTCTGCCTCACGCCGGGCTTGACGAAAAACACCTACGGCACCGGCTGTTTCATGCTGCAGAACGCGGGCGAAAAACCAGCCGCCTCGCGTCACCGGCTGCTCACGACCGTCGCCTGGAAAATCGGCCGACGCACCGAATTCGCGCTCGAAGGCAGTGTCTTTGTCGGCGGCGCGGTGGTGCAATGGCTGCGCGACGGGCTGCGGCTGATCCGTTCGAGCGCCGAGATCGAAGCCCTCGCCGCCACCGTGCCGGACAACGGCGGTATTTATTTCGTGCCCGCGTTCGCCGGATTGGGCGCGCCGCATTGGGATGCCTACGCCCGCGGCGCGCTGCTGGGGTTGACGCGCGAAACCACCGCCGCGCACCTCGCCCGCGCGGCGCTGGAGAGCATCGCTTTCCAAGTTGCCGATTTGCAGGACGCGATGCGGAGCGACACCGGCATTCCGTTGCCGGAACTGCGCGTGGACGGCGGCGCGGCGGCCAATGATTTGCTCCTGCAATTTCAAGCGGACATTTTGGGCGTGCCGGTGGTGCGTCCCGAAGTCACCGAGTCCACCGCGCTGGGGGCAGCTTATTTAGCGGGACTGGCGGCCGGCGTCTGGAAAGGCACGGAAGCAATCGCCACGCACTGGCGGGTACAGCGGCGGTTCGATCCCCAAATGCCGCGCGACCAGGCACAGGCGCTGCGAGAAAATTGGACCCGCGCCGTCACCCGCGCCGGGCATTGGGAAAACGAAGGCAAAGCGTGACGCAGCCGGACGCGTGATGCAAGCGGTGGCAAGCCGCGGTCGGCTTTCGTTCGACATCGCCGCAAACGATGACGGCCAAACTTTTTCGATTCGAGGTTTCAGCGGCGAAGGGTTATCTTCCCGCCCATGAACAAAGACGAAACCCAGCCGGCTTCCCTCCGCGGTTTCTGGGCGCTGATCGTCACGCAATTCCAGGGCGCGTTCAGCGACAACGTCGTCAAAAACCTCGTGGTCTTCGTGGCCATTTTCGGCACCGGCATGTCACGCGAGGAAAAAAACAGCTACGGCGAATGGATCGGCGCGCTGTTTTCGCTGCCGTTCATCCTGTTTTCAATGACTGGCGGTTTTCTCGCCGACCGCTTCAGCAAGCGCTCCGTGATGCTGGGAGTGAAAGTTTTCGAACTGCTCATCATGTCGCTGGTATTCGCGGGGCTCTGGTCTTGGAGCAAACCCCTGCTGCTCGCCAGCGTTTTTATGATGGGCACGCACAGCGCGATTTTCGGCCCGTCCAAATACGGCTCCCTGCCCGAGCTCCTGCCGGAACGAAAACTCTCCTGGGGCAACGGCCTGCTCGAACTGGGCACGTTCATGGCCATCATTCTCGGCACCGTCGCCGCCGCGCTGATGTCGGAACATTTCCACGGACGCCAATGGATTTCCGGCCTGGTCCTGATCGCGCTGGCCGTGGCGGGATTTTTCTGCTGCCTGGGCATCGGCAAAGTTCCGGCGGCGGCTCCTAGCAAAAAATATAATTTCAACTTCCCCGCGGAAATCTGGCGGCAGCTCCGCGCCATGCGCGGTGACCGCCCGCTCTGGCTCGCACTCATCGGCAACACCTACTTCAACTTCCTCGGCATGTTGTTGCTGCTGAATCTATTTTTCTACGGCGCGGAAACCTTGCATGTGAGCGAAACGCACATCGGCTTGCTGAACGTCGCGCTCGCGCTGGGAATCGGGCTCGGCAGCGTTGCGGCGGGCTATCTCTCCGGCGGCAAAATTGAGTACGGCCTGGTGCCGCTCGGCGCGGTTGGACTCGCGGTGTGCTCGGCCTGGCTGTCGCAATCGTCCGTCGCGCTGCGCGACTCTTTTGCGGTGCTCGCGCTGCTTGGTTTCGCCGGCGGATTTTTCATCGTGCCCATTGCCGCCTTGCTGCAACACCGGCCGACGCGCGAAAACAAAGGCCAGGTGCAGGCCGTGGCCAACTGGTTTTCTTTCGTCGGCGTGTTCGTGGCGTCCGGCGCGCACTGGTTACTCGCGCAAAAATGCCAGCTTTCGCCGCGCGGCATCTTTCTTGTCGGCGGCGTGCTGACGCTGGCCGGCGCGGTTTATGTTCTGTTTCTGCTGCCCGATGCGCTGCTGCGCTTTTTGCTCTGGGTCGTGACCAAAACGATTTACCGGATTCGCGTGCTGGGCCGCGACCACATTCCAGCAAAGGGCGGCGCGCTCTTCGTCTGCAATCACGTTTCGTTTGTGGACGCGCTGCTGCTGCTCGCTTCCACCGACCGGCAGGTGCGGTTCATGATGTTCAAGGGCCATTATGAACTGCCTTACATCAAACCGTTCGCCAAAATCCTTGGCATCATTCCGGTGTCGTCTGAACAGCGGCCGCGCGAGATGATCAAGTCGCTGCAAACCGCCAGCGACGCGATCAAAAACGGCGACGTGGTCTGCATTTTCGCCGAGGGCCAGATCACGCGCATTGGTCATCTGCTGCCGTTCCGGCGCGGGTTCGAGCGAATCATGAAGAACGTCGAGGCGCCGATCATTCCGGTCGCGCTCGACGGCGTGTGGGGCAGTCTCTTCAGCTTTGAGCGGCGCAAGTTTTTGTGGAAATGGCCGCGCCGCCTCCTTTCGCCGATCACGGTGAATTACGGTGCCCCGCTGCCGCCCACGGCCACACCCTTTGAAGTGCGCCAAGCGGTGCAGGATCTCATGGCCGAGGCGTGGCAACTCCGCAAAGCGCGCATGAAACCGCTCCACCGCGCCTTCGTGGACACCGCCCGGCGGCATCCGCGGCGCTTCGCGATGGCGGATGCGCAAAACAAAACAGTTCGGTTCGGTTCCGCGCTGGTCCGGACGATTTTCCTCGCGCGGCGGCTGAAAAGAACCTGGTCGGGCCAGCAAATGGTCGGGCTGCTGCTGCCGCCCAGCGTGCCGGGCGCACTGGTGAATTTCGCGGCGCTGCTTTCCGGCAAAGTGCCGGTGAATCTGAATTACACTTTGTCCGAAGAATCGCTCGCCTCCTGCATTCGCCAGTGCGAGATCAAAACCGTCCTCACTTCAAAAGTATTTCTCGAAAAGGTGAAATTAAAGGTGCCGGGCGAGGTGATTTTTCTCGAAGAAGTGGCAGCGAATCCGCGTCTGGCAGAAAAACTCGCTGCCTTTCTGGCGGCGTTAGTGTTGCCGACGGCGTTGATCGAGAGGATGTTGATCGCAGATCAAAAATCAGAAAATAGAAATCGAAAGTCCCTCGACGACCTGGCCACGGTGATTTTTTCCAGCGGCAGCAGCGGCGAGCCCAAAGGCGTGATGCTCACACATTACAACCTTGGCTCAAACATTGGGCAACTGGACCAGGTCTTCGGGCTGGACCGGCGCGACTGCTTCTTGGGGATTCTGCCGTTCTTCCATTCGTTCGGATTCATGGGCACACTCTGCCTGCCGGCGATGCTTGGCGTTGGGGTGGTTTATTATCCGAGTCCGCTCGACGCAAAAAGCATCGGCCCGCTCGTGCGCGAATATGAAGTCACGTTTCTGCTCGCGACGCCGACCTTCCTGCAACTCTATCTGCGCGGTTGCACGCCCGAGGATTTCGGCAGCCTCCGTGTGGTGGTCACCGCTGCGGAAAAACTGCCGGAGCGGTTGGCAACGGCGTTCGAGGAGCAGTTTGGAATCCGTCCGCTCGAAGGTTACGGTTGCACGGAATGTTCGCCCTGCGTGGCCGTGAACACGCACGATTTTCGCTCGGCGGGTTTCCGCCAGATTGGCGCGAAACGCGGCAAGATCGGACATCCGGTACCGGGCGTGAGCGTGAAAATCGTGGATCCCGAAACCAGAGTGCCGCTGGGCCTGGGCCAGCCCGGCTTGCTGCTCGTGCGCGGCCCGAACGTGATGCAAGGCTATCTTGGCAAACCGGAAAAAAGCGGGGAGGTGTTGCAGGAGGGTTGGTACACCACCGGCGACATCGCGGCGATTGATGCGGACGGATTCCTGCAAATCACCGACCGCCTCAGCCGCTTCAGCAAGATCGGCGGCGAAATGGTGCCGCACATCAAGATTGAGGAAAAACTGCACGAACTCGCCGAGGTGACCGCGCAGACATTCGTGGTCGCCGGCGTCCCGGACGCCAAGAAAGGCGAACGCCTCCTGGTGCTCCACAAACTCGCGGACCACCAGTTGCAATCGTGCCTGGCAAAACTTGCGCAGTGCGATCTGCCTAATTTATGGAAGCCGCGCGCCGACCAGTTTTTTCGCGTGGACAATTTTCCGCTGCTCGGCACGGGCAAGTTGGATTTGCGGCAGGTGAAGGAGTTGGCACTAAAGTTTTCGGCGGCAGCGGTCGGCGGTTAAACCGTTAATCGCCGAAGCCGCTCCTCCAGCCGCCCTCCGCATCGGTGGCCGGCACGAGCTATCGGACGGGCTGACTTGAAAAGAACGCAGTCGTTTTTATCCGTGCTCCCTGCTATCCATCTGTGGTTAAATGTCCACGCAAACTATGGATTCAAAAAAACTGGCCCTACTGTGCCGCGAGTTCGCCGATAACAAAAAAGCGGAGGACATCGCCATTCTCGACGTGCGCGAGGTGTCGTCCGTGACGGATTATTTCGTGATCGCCTCCGGCACGAGCGAGCCGCATCTGCGGGCCATCGTGGAGGAGATCACTGACAAGCTCCGGACCGGGCATGATTTGCGGCCACGGGCAGTGGACGGCGCGCTGCACACGGCGTGGGTGGTGCTGGATTATTTCGACGTGATTGTCCACGTCATGCGCCGGGACGTGCGCGAACGCTACGATCTGGAAACGCTCTGGAGCGATGCCCCGCGGGTCAAGCCGCGCCGGAAAGCGAAGTCGCCGGCACATTGAGTGCAACCCCCGCAGCCCCAAAAACCGGTTGAAAAAAGTGCGCCATTTGCCGCCCTCAAACTTGCTCCACGGCAAGGCAATGGCTAAGATGCACACCTTCAATGAGATGCGACACGATTAGCAGCTGAAAAAAAACAAAGAAATTTCTTTACAGGTTTGCGTGGCCGTGTTAAAAAAGGTTCAGAGTGAAAACAGGATCGTTCCGTTTACCGAACTGCTGAGATCAACGGAACTTTCAGAACTGAGTTCATTCACAATCAATCAGAAAAATTTAGGGAAATCTTTTATGAAACGGACGGTACAATTAGTGATTTTGGGTGTGGCGATGGCGGGACTGGCGGATCGGGCAAAAGCCGCCGCCGTGCTCACATTGTATGATGGCGTGAATCCGCTGATCAGTATCACTGACAACTCTCCGGGAGATGGCAGCGGTTTGACGGGGGTCATTGATTTAAGCACCAATATTGGAGTCTGGAATTTGACAATTGCCTCTGCAGTGACCAAGCCCTTCTTCGGAAGCGCCACCAGTCCGGTCATGGACATTAACGTGACCGCAATTTCCACAGCTGCAGGAATTCTTAGTTACACGTTTTCGGATAACGGCTTTGGGCCGGCAACCGGCAACTTGGTGTCGAGCATAAACGGGCAGGCGTATGCAGGTTCCGGCACGGTCACGTACGACGTCTATGGTGACCCGGCCAATGTTGTCGGTGCTACAACTGTCCATATCGCCGGTCCTGGAACGATTGCTCTGCCGGTTCCTGCGGGCACAACTTCCTCCGGCCTGTTGGCTTTGGGCGCACCTTTTTCACTTACTCAAGTCGTAAGCATCGTCGCCGGTGGACAATCTGTCGTTCAAATAGACGCCAGCTTCAACGTTCCGGTGCCAGAACCAGGCAGCATTGGTCTGGCAATGCTTGGTTTGTTGATTTTTGCCAAGCGCGGCTTCTGGCACAAGGTATAGTCAACAACTGGTGGGGACTTCTCCCCATCGCGAAGCCGACTGTTGGCCTAGCACGTTCCAACCCTGTTTCTGATCGAGTTACCTGCTAAACATGGCGACATAATTGTTTGCGGATTATGTGGGGTGGTGTTAAAGTGGCCACATGCGCCCGTTAACACTTGCCGCCCCTGAAAGCAGCCGAATTCTGCTCCAACAGGAAAT
>Ga0075030_100000500_pt1 | contig 34087 bp, 29 predicted proteins | sample LitLauG_LLR_2012_FD_71393 | JGI IMG/M metagenome (GOLD analysis project Ga0075030, IMG submission 71393) | Freshwater sediment microbial communities from Pennsylvania, USA - Little Laurel Run_MetaG_LLR_2012 | ecosystem: Environmental > Aquatic > Freshwater > Creek > Sediment | place: USA...
CGCGCCGGAAGGCCCGCTCGATGAGACCAGTTTCAAGATCGTGTTCACACCCTCGCCGCAAAGTTTTCAGGAGGCGGGATGGGCGGGCGCGCGCGTACTGGGGCCGGACACGCTGCCGGTCACTGAGGGGGCGGCTTCTTGAGTTCGGCAATCAGCGCGCGGACTTCGGCTTCGTAGGGGACCGGTTCGATGCGCTTGGCGTCGCACGGAGGCAGCGATGGTTCAGCGGCGCCCAGGGCTTTGAGGACGGCGCTGCAGCGCTTGAGTTCCCACCATCGGGCATACGGCGGCCCATCGGCCCAGGCCCATTCGTAGCCTGCCAGGACGTGCTGCCGTGCATTCTCGCGGTCTCCGAGCTCCAGGTAGGCCTCGGCCAGGCTCAGGCCCGGGGCGTCCGGCAAGTCGCACAGTCGGTCGCAGATCTCACGAGCTCGTTGTTGGTCGCCGGATCTGACAAGAGCAAGAGCCAACCGTGATTCATACCGTGCCGCCGGTAAGCCGACTGCGTGCGCCATTTCAATGACCTTCTCAAAGCAAGTGCGTGCCGTCGGGAGATCACCTCGAAGAAACGCCCATTCTCCGCGAAGGAGGATCAAACCTCTGATCAACGTCCTGTCTTTTCCGGATTGCACCACCAGGTCTGTCTCGTCCAGGAGTTTCTCGGTTAGAGCCTCCTGGTAAAAGCGCAGCCAGCAGAGTTCATCCTCGATATCACCGGGCCGGTAGACTGCGCGATCTCGGGGAACTGGTAAGCTCCGGAACGCTTCGTAGGCGGCCAAAGCTTCTTCGAAGCGGCCCATGACTCGACATTGGTACATCAGGAGCATGTAGCTCCTGGCCGTCTGCTCACCGTCTAGGATCGCTTGAGCGAGTTCGAGCGACAACTCGGTTGCAGTATATGCCTGTCTCAGACGGTTGGCGTCGAAGAGGTTGAGCCCGAGGTTGCTCAGGGTTGTGCATGCGCGGGCTCCGTCGGCCTGCTCGATACGGATGCGCAGGCTCGAACCATAAGCCTGCTGGGCTTCAGAATGCAGGCCTAGTCCGTCAAGTGCCACGGCTGCCTCGTTCAGCAGGGATGCCTGGTCGTCAGGCCTCGCGAGACCCGGAGGCGGATTCTGAAATCCATCCCCGAAGAGGGGTCTCAGCAGCTTGAGGATTTCGTGGTTTGCCTCTAATGAAACAAGAAGTGCTTGAGCGAAATCTCCCTTGTAGAACTTCGCCGCTTCATCGAGTCGGTTGGCGTGAATGAGAGCCCGGAAAATGCCTATGCTCTGTTGCACGTCGGCCAGAGTTTTGGCTTCTGCATATCGGTCGGGAGCTTTACTCTGAAGGTGTTGAGCGATGCGGCTGCATATATCCATGCGCTCGGGTGGTTGCAAGGCGTCAAACGCGTAACCCCGCACCACTGGATGAAGATCGTAGCTGTTCTTGCGCCGGTCCCAATGAAGCAGCCCGCGGCGCTCCAACTCCCGCAGACCGGCAACCAATCCCGGCAGGTCCGGAAATGGGCTCAGAGCTTCGATGTCTTCAAAAGCCACGCCCACCGGGAATGCGCCGATGTGGCTGAGAAGTTTCCTGACGTCCGGCTCCAGTCCATTCAACGCGGCGGCGAGAATATGGGTGTGTCGCTGCTCAATCTGCAGTTTCGCCAGGTGCAGGCCTGCGCCACCCTGATGGTCATCCACCCAGCGGTCGAAGTTGCCAGGGTCTCTGAAGTAATCGTTGACCAGACCCGCGATGATGCCGAGCAGCAGCGGGTGGTTGTCGAAGTTCTCGGTGAGGTAGCGCCGGATGGCCTGTCCCTCGCCGCGAATGTCGAGGCCGTGCATCAGTCGGAGGGCGTCGTCCGGGTGCATGCCTCGCAGTTGGCGATGCTGCACACCTGGCAGGGAACCACCCGCATGGTTCGCCAAGTCCGCTGGCATGAGCCGCGACGTCACCAGGATTTTGGACGCGGTGACGCCAACAAGTTGGCGCAGCAGGTCCGCGTCGGCCGGTTTGATGCAGGCGCGGTGATCGGCGTCGGAAGCCACCTGGTCGTCGCGCGCCTGCGAGGCATCGAAGCGGTGGTAGGCCACCAGCACCCGCTCGCAGCCATCCAAAACCAGCAGCCAGCGGTTTTCGTGCAGCTCGTTGGTCAGCAACCGGGCCAGGTCCGCAGTCTTCCGCCCGCGAAATTCCTTTAGCGATTCGCCGGTCGTATAGGCGAGTGCGTGGGCGGCAAAATCCGTCATGTCGGCCCCACCTTCGTTGAAGCTGTACCAGATCGCGCCAGCGAAGCTGGGGATGGCCTTGCGGGCGCGCAGGGTGAGCCACTCCCAGGCAAGCGCACTCTTTCCGGCGCCTCCGATGGCTTCGATCACCATCAGCGGGTCGGCGCCCGCCGCCCACTGGTCGAGCCACTCCAGTTCCGTCAACCGGCCCACGAAGGCCTGGCCTGAGATGAAATCGGGGATGGCGAGAAGCTTCGGCGGCTCCGGCAGTCTGGGCTCGCCTTCGGACCTTTCGGGCGCCCGGAGATCGGTCTTGAACTCATGCAGCGACTGGAGCACGAGGCCCTTTAAGCCTTCCACGGACAAGAACTCGGCGCAGATAGAACGGCGCTTTGCGTCCGCCCTCAGTTCCGCCAGCTTCTTCTGATACTCCTCGACGGACTCGACATCCACCCGCTTCACCGGATGGTCGTCGCTCATGAGGTACATGTAGACCGGAATGCCCCGTTCGAGCGCCCTCCGGTACTCCAGTTCGGTGATCGAGAGCTTCTCCGGATTGCGCCGGGAATCCTCCGGGACGCCGCCGTAGCGATGGCTCAAGATCCCCACGTACGCGTGCGCCTGATCCACCATCTCCAAGGAGGATTCCATAATGTCCCGGCCCGCCTTGGCGGAATCGAACTCCATGCCGATGGGGAAGAACCCCAGCCGCAACAGCGCGTCGAACACAGCCTTCCGGTGCTCCGCCAAATCCGCCCAAGTGCTGCTGATCATCACGTTCGGGTGTTCGGCCTCGCGGATTGGCATATATACTAGTTTCCAGTGTCTGGTGGGCTGGATGACTAAACGCGCTCTGCTCCTGCTTTTAACTTTATACGCCACTCCCGCGTATTCCCAAATGACCGCCGCCATCTCCGGCCGCGTGGCCGACGCCACCGGCGCGCCCGTGGGCGCCGTCACCGTCAAAGTCAAGAGCCTCGAGACCAGCGCCACCCGCACCGTTCTCACCGACGATACCGGCAAGTTCCGCGTGCTCTCCCTCCCGCTCGGCCCCCAGGAAGTGCGCGCCGAAAAGCCCAATTTTAAGACCGCCGTCCGCACCGGCATCAACCTCGAAGTGGGCCAGGAGGCCGTGGTCAACCTGGAACTCGAAGTCGGCGACCTGGTCCAGCAGGTAATCGTCGAGCAGGAGGCCCCGGTGGTCAACACCACCACCGCCGCGGTCTCCGGCATGGTGGGCGAGCGCCAGATCAAGGAACTGCCGCTCAACGGCCGAAGCTGGGACAACCTGATCGCGCTCAACTCGGGCGCGACCAACTACGCCCTCAAGAGCCCGCAGACCAGCACCAGCAACGGCAACACGTTTTCGGTGGCCGGTCGCCGGCCCATGGACAACCTGGTGCTTCTCAACGGCATCGAGTACACCGGATCGAGCCAGCTCGCCGTGACCCCCGGCGGCGTCAGCGGCGACCTGCTGGGCATCGATGCCGTCCGCGAGTTCAACGTCCTCACCGATACCTACTCGGCCGAGTACGGCAAGCGCGCCGGCGCGCAGGTCAGCGTGGTCACGCAGAGCGGCGGCAACCAGGTGCACGGGGCCATGTTCGAGTTCCTGCGCAACAGCGCCCTCGACGCGCGCAACTTCTTCGACCAGTCCTCCGCGCCGCCGTTCCGCCGCAACCAGTTCGGAGGCGCGCTGGGCGGTCCTTTGAAGAAGGACCGCCTGTTTCTCTTCGGCAACTACGAGGGCTTCCGGCAGCGCCTGGCCGTGAGTAACGTATCCGTGGTGCCCGACGATCAGGCGCGCCTGGGCCGCGTGCCGAATGCCGCCGGCGTCTACACCCAGGTGGCGAACCTGAACCCGCGCATCCTGCCCTACATGTCGTTCTGGCCCCAGCCGAACGGTCCGGAGCTGTTGGCCAACGGCCTGCCCACCGGCACCGCGCTGTCGTATAACAACCCGCGCCAGTCGATCCGCGAGGACTTCGGCACCGTGCGCGCCGACTACACGGCGAGCGCGCGCGACACGCTTTCGGCGGCCTACACCATGGACGATGGCAACAGCCTCATCCCGCAGGCCGATCCGCTCTTCGGATCCGCTGTGTCGATCCGCGGCCAGGTAGCGAGCTTGCAGGAAACGCACATCGTGACGCCCAACGTGCTCAACCGGTTCACCGCCGGCTACTCGCGCGCGGCCTTCGACTACGGCTCTTCCCCGCTGGCTTCGTTCGACCCGTCCCTGTCGTTCGTCACTGGCGGCGGACCGGGCGGGATCGTGATCGGGGGAGGCGCCACCACCACGGGCGTCGCCGCCATCACTGCGGCTGGGCCGAACAACGCCGCCAACGTCTGGAATCGCCGCAATCTGTTCACGTACTCCGACAGCGTGCTGGTGAGCCACGGCATCCACCAGATCAGCGCGGGCGTATGGTTTCAGCGCCTGCGTGACAACGAGAACACGGCGTCGCGCCGCCTCGGCCAGGCCAGTTTCGCCAGCCTGACTACGTTCCTGCAAGGCACCGTGACCACTTTCCAGGTGGTTCCCAACCCCACTGAGTTGGGATGGCGGAGCCTGTTCGGCGCCTGGTACGTGCAGGACACCATCAAGCTGCGCCGCAACCTCACGCTGCAACTCGGCCTCCGCCACGAATTCACCACGGGGTGGAATGAGGTGTCGGGAAGGGCGGCCAACTACATCACGGATGGACAGAGCGTGCTGCTCACCGCGCCGCACGTGGGCGATTCGGTCTACACCACGAACAACAGCAAGCGGATGTTCGGCCCCCGAGTCGCGCTGGCATGGGACGCGTTCGGCAACGGGAAGACGGCGGTCCGCGCCGGGTTCGGCACCTACTATTCGATGATCGACGCGCTCAGCTTTCTGGTGAATTCGCTGCCGCCGTACAACGGCTCGCTCTCGTTCGCCAACTCCTCGCTGTTCGCGAATGAGCCGCTGATGCCCGGCGCCCCCGTGCCGCCTTCCTGCGGGCCGGGTGTGCCTACGCCCTGCACTACTTACGCTCCGCAGGGCGTGCAGGCCGACGCCAAGACGCCGACCGTGCAGGAGTGGAACTTGACCGTGGAGCAGCAGTTGAGCTCGACCATGGCCATGCGGGTGGCCTACGTCGGGTCGTTCGGATATCACGGGCTGTTGAGCGTGGACCCCAACAGCATTCCGCCGCAGATCTGCGCCAGCGCCGGCGGCTGCCAGTCCGGCGGCACCGCGGCGGTGGCAAGCCAGGGCCGGGTGGCGCAGGGCGCGCAGTACATCCCGGTGGGCACGCGCCCCAACCCGTATCTTTCGGGCGGCTTCTTCTGGTACACCGAGGGCAACAGCAGCTACAACGCCCTCGAGGCCGAGGTCACGCGCCGCCTTAGCCGGGGCCTGCAATTCCGTGCCAACTTTACGTGGTCGAAGAACTTGGATATGAACTCCGGACTCACCGGCGCCCAGGCTAACAACCAGGCGCAGATGATTCTGGACCGCAACGATCTGCGCCGCGATTGGGGCCCTTCGGCGCTCAACGTCGCCCACCAGTCCAGCGTCTCGCTCCACTACGAACCGGCGATTGGCCGCGGCAAACGCTGGGGCGGCTGGCAGTTCAATGCCATCGCCACGCTGCTCAGCGGCTTTCCGTTCACGCCGCAGATTGGCGCCAACCGGTCGGGCGATGGCGACACCCGCAACCCCGACCGGCCGTCGCTAAACCCGAACTTCTCCGGGCCGGTGGTGTTAGGCCGCCAGACCCAATGGTTCGACCCGAATGCCTTCACCCTGCCCACCGCCGGCACGTTCGGGAATCTGGGCCGGGCGACATACAACGGTCCGGGCCTGGCAGACTTGGATCTCTCCCTGCTGAAGAACACGGCCGTGACCGAGCGGATCACCGCTCAGTTCCGCGCGGAGTTTTTCAACGTCCTTAACCACACGAACCTGGGCACGCCCAACGCCATCGTATACGCGGGCAATGCCTACAGCGGCTCGGCCGGCCTGATCACCAGCACGACTACCACCGCGCGCCAGATTCAGTTTGGGTTGAAGTTGATCTGGTAAGGTGTGCTTGCGGCAGGCCCAACTCACTGCATTTCTGCGTGCTTCAGCCTGATGGAGCCGTTCCCTGTGGTAATGTGAATCGGCGGACCACCGGAACCTATACTAAAGTCCAGCCGCCGAGATCTGCCGTTAGCGTTAGCGTCCTGAGGCATTGGAAAATCCGACTGAATGCGGCCCATTCCGGTCTCCGCCTGTATGTTGGCGGAGTAATGGGACGGCATTGTGACGGTAACGCCGCCGTTATGAGTGCTGAGTTCCATTTGCCGTCCATCCCATATGGAGCCAGTCAGCTCGACCTGAATTCCGCCGTTCACGGTCGCGCCGCTCACATCACCGACAACCCGCCTCAAGTGCACGCCGCCGTTGTTCGCATCGAAGTGGATTTGGCCCCGTACATCGGCGATGGTGATTCCGCCGTTGTTGGTCTTCAGACTCAGATCGGTAACCTGCGGGACGAAGATCTCGTAGCTGACGCTCCACCACGAGTTGCTGACCGGTTCCGGCCCGGTGGCTCGCACCTGCCCACCCGAGCTGTCGATCAAGACCCGGCTCGCCATGATCGCCGCGGCGGCTTCGGTCTCGCCTGAAGCCTCGACGCGCGTGCGAACCAGCACATCGCCTCGCAGCCAGCCCTTGACGGTCGCGCCACCGTTCTGGCCCGCATCGATGCTCAGACGGCCAATCGAGGATAAATTCTGCTCGCGGATTTCGCAGTGGCGCGCACGCTCGCTGTCGTAACCGGCGTTGGCGCAAGTCAATTGTTTTTCGCTGTTGTCCTGCAACTGAGCGAGTAAGGGAACGCTTCCGGTGGATACGGCCAAACCGATCCAGGCCGCGCTCGTCAGTACCATTCTCATCGAATCCTCCTTGCCGGACGGAACGCGCGGCCGTGCCGATTGCCTTCTAGAGCCGCGTGGTTGCGCCGTCAGCTATCATACCGGCGGATCCGGAAAAGGTTACATACAAAGTGCCGAGCGGTGACGCTGAGATGAGGGCCGACCCGCTATAATGGCAGCCATGGAGCCCTTGCACGTCAGCGAAGCCGATGCGGTGCGTGATCTTGCCGCCATTCTGCAACGTGTGCAGGCCGGTGCCGAAGTCGTGATCGAACGCGACGCACAACCGCTTGCCGTCATCCGCGCGGCCGCTCCACCGCGGCGGACGATCTCCGAGTGCATCGCTCTGATGCCAGCCGAGTCCACGGCGACGATCGATTCTGACTTCGCGAAGGATGTCGAAGCCGCTATCGCAGCACATCGGGAACCGTTGGAGCCACCCGTTTGGGATTGATGCTCGACTCGACGGCCGCCGTCGCCGCCGAACGCCAAGGCATGAACGCCCGCCAACTTCTCGAAGCAGTGGCGCGAGAAACTCGCGACGAGGGGATTGCCATTTCCGTGGTGACGGTTCTCGAACTCGCTCACGGTGTCGCCCGCTCTGACACAACTGAACGCCGGGACAGGCGGCAACGCTTCCTTGACGAGTTACTGACCGGTGTTCCCATCCAGCCAGTGACGATCCAGATCGCGCTCCGTGCGGGACAGATCGACGGCCAGAGCCAAGCGCGGGGCATCCGCATTCCGCTATCGGATCTGCTGATCGGCGTGAGTGCGCTGGAACTCGGTTATGGAGTGGGAACAGCAAATATCCGGCACTTTCAACTGATCCCGGGTTTGAACGTTGTTTCGATTTAACCTGGACAACAGGGTAGCCGGATTTTCGTCCGAGGAGACCAAGTAGCGTTCAGTGGCCGTAAATGGCGGTCCGCACCCAGTCAGCCACGGGAGAATCCGTTTGAAAGTGGCCACCTTGCCGAGCCAATTCAAGTCCTTCCTTTTCAACGTATCCCATACAGAACACGCCAGTTGTGGCCGTGTGCCTTTGCATTCAGCACGAGTAAGTACAGTCTGCCTTCAGTAAACACGCAACGACTGTGCCGTGTCGATACCGGCCAAACACGACTCGGAAACCAAGGCGTCGCTTGCGGCAGGTGACCAGAAGTGGTCAGATAAGGATCGACATTGAAGACCGTCATTGAGCCATTCCGCATCAAGAGCGTGGAGCCGCTGCGCCAAACCACGCCCGAAGAACGGGAGAGTTGCCTCGAGCAGGCCGGCTACAACCTGTTCCTGATCGACGCCCGCAACATCCTCATCGATCTGCTCACGGACTCCGGCACCTCGGCCATGTCCACCGAACAGTGGGCCGCAATCATGCGCGGCGACGAGTCGTACGCCGGCAGCGAGAGTTTCTTCCGCCTCAAGCGCGTGGTCGACGGCCTAACCGGCTTCCGCCACATGGTGCCCGCCCACCAGGGCCGCGCCGCGGAGCGTATTCTTTTCACGGTCCTGTGCAAACCGGGCCACGTCGTCCCTTCGAATACGCACTTCGATACCACCCGCGCCAACATCGAATTCCATGGCGCCAAGGCTGTGGATCTGCCCATTCCCGAGGCCGCGGACACGCAAGCCCGCGTCGATTTCAAAGGCAACATGGATGTCGCCGCGCTCGAAACCCTCATCCGGGAAACGGGCGCGGACCACATCCCGCTGGTCATGCTCACCGTCACCAACAACTCCGGCGGCGGCCAGCCGGTTTCGATGGCCAACATCGCCGCGGTGAAGCAGGTTTGCGCGCGCCACGGCATCCCCTTGTACCTGGACGCCTGCCGGTTCGCCGAAAACGCCTGGTTCATCCGCGCGCGCGAGCCGGGGTTCGCGGATTGGTCCCCAAAACAGATTGCCCAGAAAATGTTTTCCCTGGCCGATGGTTGCACCTTCTCGGCCAAGAAGGACGCCTTCGCCAACATCGGCGGCCTGCTGTGCAGCAATGACGACCGCGTCTTCCAACAGGAAACCAACCTGCTGATTCTCACCGAGGGCTTTCCCACCTATGGCGGCCTGGCGGGGCGCGATCTGGAGGCCATTGCCGTGGGCTTGGACGAGATTCTGGACCCGGACTACCTGCGCTACCGCATCGCCTCCACCGGATACCTGGGCCGTCACATCGCCGACCGCGGGGTGCCGATCGTGGAACCGCCGGGCGGCCACGCCATCTACATCGATGCCGCGCGTATGCTGCCCCACATCCCGCGCCACCAGTTCCCCGGCCAGGCGTTGGCGGTGGAACTCTACCGCCACGCCGGCATTCGCTCCGTGGAAATCGGCTCCCTGATGTTCGGCGCCGCCGCCCGCCATGAATTGCTGCGCCTGGCAATTCCCCGCCGCGTCTACACCCAGAGTCACATCGACTATGTGGTGGAAGCCATCCTCGAAGTCAACGGGCACAAGCAACGCCTGCGGGGCCTGGAGATTGTCGAAGCGCCGCCGTTCCTGCGCCACTTCAGCGCGCGCTTCCGGCCCATCCGGGCCTCCTCGAAGGCGTGACCGTGCGGCGTCGGCAGGAATCCTGGGTCACTCCGGTATCTTCAGTTTGTCCGTGTGGAAGCGCCAGATGCCCCGGCCGTACGTGGCGGCCAACAGAATCTGGTCGCTATGGTGGTAAACCAGGTCCGAGATCACCACCGCCGGCAGATTGCCGTGAATCGCCATCCAGCGGTTGGGGAGCTTAACGTAGACGCCGGCGTCTCCAGCCGCAAACAGGCGGAACGGATCGCGGGTTTCGTATTCCACCGCGTTGAACACCACGTTCGGCAACTGGCCGAGATCGAGGTCTGTCCAGTTGGCCCCCCCGTCGGCGGACTGGAAGATGTTCGAATAGGTCTTTTGAAATGCAACCTGCGCGTGAGCCACCAGTGGGGAGAAACTCCCCGCCGCGGGGCTGTCCGATGCCAGGGTCACGCCGGGCATACCCGTGGAGGCCACTGCCACTACCACCGTCTTGGCGTCCTTCGGATGAGTCACGATCCGCGTGATCAGACGCGGCGGAATATCCATGCTGCCCAACTCTTGAGACCACGTCTTTCCGCCATCCGCGCTGCGGAAGATCCCGCCAATCGAGGTGCCCACGTACATCACTTTGGGATCGGCGCCCGCAACCTCGATGGCCGAGATGGCCGACCCGTCGAAGAAATCCGATGCCGGCGCCCAAGTCTCTCCGTCGTCGGCCGTAAGCCAGAGGCGGCTCGATCCGGCCCATACTTTGCGGGTTCCCTGGACTGTGCCGGGTTCGATGGCCAGCACGGCAATGGCCCGCTGGGTCCGCTCCTCGTCGGTGAGATCGTCGGATTGCGGAGAGACGTCGGTCCAGGGGAACCACGGCTCGCCCTTGCGGTGCCGGCGGATGGTCAGGTTCTGCGCCGAGCCGAAGACATGCTGTTCGTCGTTCGGGTCGAACAGCAGCCAGCCGCCATCGCCCGGAAACGCCTGAAGAAATTCCTTGCCCTGGGTGCTGACGCCCGCCACCAGGGTGCCGGCATCCTGGGCGCCGCCCCCGAAGATTTGGCTGTTGGTGGGGGCCACATCGATGTCGTAAAACATGGCGGTCATCAGGCCTTGCGAGATGCTGGTCCAGGTGTCTCCTCCGTTGACGCTCTTGGCGATGCCGCCATCGTTGGCGGAGTAGACCAGGTCGCCGTCCGGCATCACCAGCGCGTGCTGGTCTTCATGCACGTGCGCCGGACTGTTCGGAAAGCGGAACGAGATCTGTCGCCAGGTCTTCCCCCCGTCCGTGGTGCGGTGTAGGTTCACGCCGCCCCAGATGACAAAATCCGGGTGCCGGGGATGAACCACGATCGTATTGTTGTACGACATGAAATTCTCGTCGGGAAACTGAGCGGCGTTGCCGATCGGCCGCCAGGATTTCCCTTGGTCGTCGCTGCGGAAGATGCCGAGCACGTTGCGGGCGCGGTCGGCCGCCAGCGCGTACATGGTATCGGGCTGGGAGGGAGCGATGGCGAGACTGGTCCTGCGGAATTGTTCGGTCGGCGGCAGGCCGTTCGTCAACTGCGTCCAGTTGACGCCATTGTCCGCGCTTCGCCAGATGCCGTTCAAAGTGCCGCGCGTCTCGATGGCCGCGAACAGCAGGCCGTTGACCTTGGGATGGTACACCACCGAGTGGCAGTTGTAGCTGCGCTTGCCCCAGAACGTGCAAGGCGCAAACCCCGTGTTAGGGTCGATCAGGTACAGCCCGGCCTGCATCCGCTCATCCAGCGAGACGCTGCCCATCGCCGATCGGATGAACTCGAAAGGAGAAAACGCGATCGTGCCCACGCGCCGCGGAATCTGTTGCTGCTCCTCTTCGGAAACCGGTTTCCCATCGGGAGTTTGAAAAAAGGGAATCCAGGTATCGCCGCCGTCGGAGGAACAGTAAAAGCCGCTCCCCGGGTAGCCATCGGCGGAAAGATTGGCCTCTCCAGTCGCGGCAATGAGCCCGTTCACATCGTTCGGGTGAATCGCCAGTGCGCCGATATTGTGGCTGGCCGACAGCGGCCAGGCGGGTTTCCAGTTAGCCCCGCCATCTGTGCTGCGCCAGACGCCTCCCCCGGCCGCGCCGGCGTGCAGCGTGTTCGGCGCGTCCGGGTGCACCACCAGCGAGGTGAACCGGCCCGCGATGTTGTGGGGACCGGCTTCCTCCCAGTGGTGTTCCGGCACGCGGGATTTGTCGAGTTCCGCCCAGGCTTTCTCCAACTCGGTGGGCATGGCGTCGCGCAATGGAAAACTGCTCCGCTGGTAGTACCACACCGAGCGGTCCTTGTGGGTGTCGGTAGGCGCCGGCACGGTCTTCGGTGTCTTCTCGGTCTTCTCAGCCATTGGCTTACCATCTCATTCCGAATCGTTCGAATAACCAATCGTCATCGCGGACGCGCGCGGCCAGCATCTCGCGCCGGCGGGCCGCCACGCCGCCATCCAGCAGCAGCCACAGAGCCTCGCCGAAGCGCGGAGAATGGCGCAACGCCGCCACCACTTTCCCGGCGCGCTCGGGGTTCAGGTGGATCCACGCCAGCCGCATCCGGTTGTGCAGATACTCGGCCCAACCTACCGGATACGGCGACCGCTTGCGGAACAGATGGCCCACTACCGTTTCCGGAGTCACGATCAATTCGTATCCGAGCAGCCAGAGGCGCACGCAACCCTCGGTATCGACATTGCCCCGCTGCAACTGTCCCTCATCCCAACCGCCCGCCGCTTGGAAAACCTCGCGCCGCATCGCGAAACAGCAGCCCGGAAGGATGGGCGCGGCGCATGGAGCCTTGGGCTTGCGGTGGAACCAGCGCACGTCCAGGCTTGGTCCCTTGAACTGCATGCCGTAGCCGATTCGCGGGGCCGAACCCAGGTTCACGATGGCCGGCGCCGCTGCCCCCACTCCGGGCTGCTGCACGATCTCCACCAGCGGCCGCCACCAGTCCGCCTGCAGCGCGATGTGAGCGTCGGCAAAGACCACGACGTCGCCGCGGCACCTGCTGGCGCCCAGGTTGCGCGCGCGCGCCACGCCGAGATTGCGGGCGCGAACCAGCCGCGCGCGGCCGTTCCGCTCCGCTAGGAAATCGGCTGAGCCATCCGTGGAGCCGTCGTCCACCACCACTACGGACGACGAACCGGGCAAGGTGTCTTCGAGGTTATCCACGGTTCGCCGCAAGAAAGCGCCTTCATTGCGGCTGATCACCACGACACCAATCCCGCGCACCCGGCCCGTCCTTCCGCCGGCTACGAGCGCGTGACTTCCGTTCCGCCGGGGCCCACGATATCTTCCAGCTTCTTGACCCGTGCTTCGAGAGCCGCCACTTTCGCGGCGAGTTCCGCCAGCGTGGGTCCGCCCGTCGACGCGGGGGCGGCGGCCGGCTTCGATGGCGCGGCCGGTTTCTTCGCCAGTGGTGGTGTCTTCTTCGTTGCCATGCTGAACTGCCTCCTGGTACTCGCGCCATTATACAACCGACCGTGAAGAAGCGCACAGGATTTGAGGTGGGTCCCCGCCGCCAGGAATGCGCTAATCTACTGTCTGAATCACAGGTACACTCAGAACACTTCAACCGAGTCAGGAGCAGAAATGCGAATTTCCGTGGTTCTTTGGTTGGCTGCCGGCGCCTGCCTGGTGGCGCAAGTTCCGTCCAAGCCGGAAGAGATTGTTGTGAACCTCGATGGCAAACCGTTCACCACGTTCCACTACGGCAACGATGCCAACAAGCCGTTCCTGGCGCCCATCCGCTCGGCCTCGGGCAAGGTCGTAACCCGCGGTTTCCCGATGGAGAACCTGCCGGGAGAAAGCCGCGATCACCTGCATCACCGTGGTCTGTGGTTCTCCTATGACGACGTCAACGGAGTCAAGTTCTGGGAGAACGATCCGTCGTACACCAAGGGGCGCATCGGCCGCATTGTAGTGCGCACGGCGGCGCTCAAGACAAGCATGGCCAGCAGTACCCTGAAGGCCGTGATGGAGTGGCGCGACAAAAGCGGGAAGGTGCTGCTGGTGGAGGACCGCGACATGGTGTTCTACCCGGACCCGAAACTACGGACGATCGACTTCCGGATTACTCTTACGGCTTCGGAAGACTTGACCTTCGGCGACACCAAGGAAGGTGCCTTCGCCATTCGCCTGCTCGACAACTTCACCGAGAAGAGGGGCCTCAAAATTGTCGACGCCGACGGCCGCACCGGCATGGCCAAGGTATGGGGCAAGCGCTCGAACTGGGTGGATTACGCGGCCGAGGTGGACGGTGAAAAGCTGGGCGTGGCGATGTTCGATCACCCTTCGAACCCGCGGCATCCCACCTACTGGCACGCGCGCGATTACGGTCTGTTCTCGCTGAACCCGTTCGGCCGGCAGGCATTCGACCCGGATCAGGAAGAGAGCCACTGGAAACTGCCGAAAGCGCAGAAGCTGACCTTCGAGTGGCGCGTCGTAATCCACCCGGGCGATGTGGAAACGGGCAACGTCGCCGAGTTGTATAAACAGTACGCGGCCAGGCGGTAACCATTTCGCCGTCCGACCCTCGAACCGGCCTTGGCCCACGCTGCCGACCCGGCGCCACGAATCGTTATACAATTCGGTGGGACTTCTGCGCAAGGCAGCAAAGGAGAGAGAATGGCACCTAGGAATTCAGCAGCCCGGTATCTGGCCGGGGCGTGTGTGGCGGCGTTGTTCCTGAGCGCACCGGGCGTAGGGAACGCTCAACAGGCCCCGCCGCAGCCGGGGCGGGCCGGTGCTCCCGGCGGACAGCAGGGCCGTGGAGGATTTGGGCGCGGCGGCCCGCAAAATCAAACACCGAAACCGGAAGACGTCGAGGCCATGACGGCAGCGCTGCCGGACAAGGCGCCAGCCAAGCCCAAACAGCCGCGCAAGGTGCTGGTGCTGTGTAAGGCCGCGGGGTTCGTGCACTCGTCGATTCCGCTGGCGGCGGCCACGGTGGAAGCCCTAGGCCGCAAGACCGGCGCCTGGAGCACGACCATCTCCTACGACCCGGCCGTCATTACCGCGGACAATCTGAAGCAATACGATCTGATCTTTCTGGCCAGCACCACCGGCGCATTCCTCGATGATCCGAACGACCAGGCGGTCACGGAGGCCAGAAAGGCGGCGCTGTTGGCCTTCGTGAGGGGAGGCAAAGGACTCGCGGGAATCCATGCGGCCACCGATTCGTATCACACCAGCGGCGGCCGCGGCCGGGGCGCTCCCGGGGCGCCCGACGCGTCCACGACCTCGGCCGCATCCCCGCCGGCCCCCGCCGGTCCCGTGGGCACCTGGCCCGATTTCAACAAAATGGTCGGCGGCTTCTTCAAATTTCACTGGCTGGATCCGCAGTTGATCACCGTCAAGATCGACGACCCGAAAAGCCCGCTGACCGCGATGTTCCACGGCCAGGAGTTCGAGATTCACGACGAAACCTATACCTTCGCCCAGGATTCGTTTTCACGGGAGAACGTCCACGTGCTGACCAGCATCGATTATTCGAAGATGAGCGACGCGGACAAAGCCAAAGAGCCGGCAGCCACGAAGCGGACCGATGGAGATTACGGGCTGAGCTGGATCCGCCGCGAGGGCAAGGGCCGCGTCTTCATCGAAGCGCACGGCCATAGCGAGAGGGTCTACGCGATCGCTCCCATGCTGCAGCACGTACTGGCCGGCATCCAATACGCGATGGGGGACCTGAAGGCCGACGACAGCCCAAGCGTCAAACCCGGAAAGAAATAAGCTGGCCTTTGATGCGCGCCAGAGCGGAAATGCGCTGATCCGGCGGCTCGGGGCCGGGATGCCTCTCCAGATTCGCGACGCAGAGGAAGGCGGCTTTTACGCGCGGGCGTTGGGCCATGCAATTCTTCCTGAAGGCGACACCTGGGAAGAACTTCGTGGCAACTGTATTAGACGCGGTCGCGCTGCATTTTGAGGATCTCGCCCCGTGCCGGACCATCTTGGACATGCAGTGATTCGGAAGAACCGCAGCCACACTTTCCGATTTGCTCTGAAGCGCCGTTTGCGCAGCGGCAAGTTAAGGTTCATCACTTGGCTACGTAACGCCCGACCCGCCGATGTTCCGTGGCGGCGCGGTCCCGAAGTCCGCTTGGGTTCCTTGAAAATGGCGATGCAGCGCGCCGGCGCCGCGACTAGAACGCGCCGGGATCGACGCTGCATCGCATCCCATGGCCGCTGCCGCCGTTCCGCCGGCGTTTTTGATTTGATACGTCGTTTGCGTTGCGTGATTGGGTAGTTGACCGCGTCGGTCATCCTTACCAGATCCCCGTTTGGGACCAATATACGAGTGCCGACGATCCGCTCGCAGCGTTAGTGGGGACCGCGGGGAAGTGGGCCAGTTGTGCGCGGCCACGGGTCCTGTACGCTGAGGGTCATGAGCAGTGTGAATGAGATCGAGGAGGCCGCTCTGCGGCTGACGCCGCCCGAGCTCGACGCATTCCGGACATGGTTTGCCGAATTCGACGCCAAGGCCTGGACCGGCAAATGGAAGATGACGTCGCGGCGGGACGGCTGGACGCGCGTTCGGGGACGACGCCCTCGAAGATCTACGGGCTGGACGTTGCACAGATCGGTGAGGCACCGGGCTAATCCGAGGTTTTGCGCTTGCGATCGGCAGCTTCCTGACGATAGACGCTTGGCCGACGAGTCTTACCAACTGCTGCGACGCGACCCGAAGCACCCGTCTCTGCATTTCAAGAAGCTCGAACGCTTTTGGTCCGCTCGGGTCGGCTTGCCTTACCGGGCGCTTGCTGTCGAACACGAAAACGTGATGGTGTGGTTCTGGGTAGGGACCCACGCCGTCTACAACCGGCGAGTCAGCGGCAGATGAGCCACTTGTCCGCCGACGGCGAGAATGCGCAAGGCTTTGTACGAGTGGGGGACATAACCGGCCATCTCTGCCCGATCCACCGGGGTGGGGCAGCCAGTCACTCAAGACGACGCACCACCATTCTGCACAGTGAAGGCGGGCGCTGCAAGAGGTTTTTGTGAGAACCTGGCTACCAAACCTCAGGAGCCCGCCAGACGGGGCTTCGTGAGCTTTCACTGGTAACACAGATCGAACGAAAAGAAGATAGGAGCACCTATCCATCGGGCTTTGAGCGCTTCGTCCGACGGACGACCTCAATGAAGGATTGGCCGTATTAAAACGACGATCCGCCCAGAGCCGGCCCGGACGCTTCCCACAAAGCATTTCGGGGGAGTTTCCAGCCCGGCGGCACTTCTACGCGTTGGACTATACCCAGCCAGTTTCCGATAAGCCGGTTTGAACGAAGTGGCCTTGCCTTCGGCTGCGGCCACGGACGCTTCGCGTGTGGTATCTTCAGGCCAGTGGTCCGCTCCGCTGATCCGCGATTGACGCCCACGCCGCACCTCCTGCGCGGTTTGGAAGTGTCCTGTTTCCAAGTAGTTACAATTCAAATCCCATAGCACTCCGCCTCCTGCGGCATTCCTTCAAACGCCTCTATCGAAAGCGCCGGGAGGCGCCGATGTTGCGGCTTTTCCGCCGGGGCGCTTCCGATAGAGTGCTAGCGTTTCACGGCCCCAATCCTGCGGGTAACACCCGCACGCCTGTAGTTCAACATAGTGCGACTGGCCGCGAGTGATCTCCGCCGCGCTGCCCCATCTTCCGTATACCCGACAGCACGCCCGGTAGGCCGGTCCCATGGCGGCCGGCCCTCGCGAGGGCGATTCGCTGGGCGTAGCTGGAGATAGGCGGCACCATAGAGAATGTTCAGGCGATTGTCACGTCGTGGAATGAGTGTGATACGATATCACCCCAAAGGAGACTTCCATGCGGTATAGCAAGCTCGTGTTCGTACTCGTACTTCTGGCCTTCGCTGGTGCGTTGACCGCCGCGGACCCCTTTGTCGGGACTTGGAAACTGAACTCTGCCAAAACCAAATACAAAACGGGGATGCCACCGAAAGAGCAGACCGTCACCTTCTCGGAAGAGGGCAGCGACCTGCACGTGATGGTCAAGGGAACCTCATCCGACGGCCAGGCGATCTCCACTCACTTCACCGTCCCCACTGCGGGTGGAACGGGGAAGATCATCGAATCGCCTTATGAAGCCGTCAGCGCCAAGAGCGCCAACGCCAATGCGCGGGACACCAGCTTCAGCAAAGGTGGCAAGGTCGTCTACACCGCCAAGGCGAAGCGTTCGTCCGATGGAAAAACCATGACGGTTTCCGTCAAAGGGACCAATCCATCTGGCCAGAAGGTGGACGGCGCCAACTTCTACGACAAGCAGTAGCAGCCAATCGATTGAGCCGCAACGTAGACTCTGGTGTGGTCGAGTCTGTCTGCCGTGAGCGCCGATCTGCGCCGCCGAGCGGTCGCCAGCATGACCGATGATTGACCTTGTCATCAAATGCTGGCGGCAGTGAAGTGGACTCGGCCGATATGGGGGCACGACACCGGGCCACTGTACGGCAACCCGGTTTCACGGCCCCGATCTCGGGCTCGTCACCCGAACATTCGGCAGTAAGTAAGTAAGTAAGGCGGCGCCATCCAAGCTGCTCTGCGAGTAGCCGACCGGCTGACGGTGACGACCGAAGGGCAAACCGTGCCAGGTAAGAGACCACGCGAACTTATCGCGGATCGCGTGCACTTGTTGCCACCGCTCGTGCAGGTTCTGCCGGGAATTCCAACTCGGCCCTCCGCCAATTGGCTGCGGCGACCCCTTGGCGCAAATCCGGCCATCCGGCTGCGTGCAGCCTCCTTTGCATCTTCACTAGGAGTAAATGAAGGGTTCTTAGCGTAGCGTGTTCCACGGCGTGAATCAGTCAAGGGAGCCCAAGTGCGCTAGCAGCGGCCGGCGGTGTCGGGCTGGACGGAGACCAAAGGAGCACGCCAGCCATTCCAAAGGAGGGAGAGGCCGACCCGGAACGGGCGGTCAAAGGAAGTCAATACGAGGGGTTTGCGTTTTCGCTGGAAGGCAGCGAACTGGAGACGCAGCGCGACGTTCTCCACTGCGACCGCTGCACAGGAGCCGCGCGAAACGAATCAGCGGTACGTGCAATATCGCCATGAGTCCCGATCTTCGGTCCACATCGCTCTGAAAGTCAGGTTGTTACGAGTGGGTGGAATATCGGCGAACCATAGGATAAGTCTTTACTAAAAGGAACAACGGGGTCGGAGTCTGCGTGTGGATTGCAGACTGGCTTTTGCTGAAACCTTGCCCAAACGGATCGCGAGACATGTTCTTGGGCTGGTGGAGACCGAAAGCCCGCCTTTTCGGGCGGGCCTGCGGCGGCAATCCAGGTCTGGATTTGCCTATGGCAATGTAACAGTGTCGTTAATAAACGTAACCGCTGTGTTCGCCAGCAGTCTGCCGTGCACCGTTGTGCCGGTCGTCAGCGTAATGCCGCTACCGGCCAGAACAGTTCCCTGGAACGAAATGTTCGATTTGAAAATGGCTGCAGTACCGACTTGCCAAAAGACGTTGGCCGCCGTGGCGCCATTTTCCAGGATTATTTGGACGTTAGGGCCTACGTTCATTCCAGTCCCAACCTGGAAGATGTAGACGCCCGCACCGTTGAGATAGACGTTACCCGATATCGCCAGTACGGCGTTGGCCCGAAACAGGCCAGGCTTGAAGGTCGAACCTCCTATATCGAAATTCACGGCTGTGAATGGGCCTGTCCGGCCTTTGGCGTCTCTAAATGCGATGCCCATGGAGGCTACCCCGTGTTCCGCGGTAGTAGTCTCTAACCTACTATCGTGGTCCCATATATACCCATTCACCTTTCCCGGCCCACCGGCATTTTCGGGCGCGCAGGGAAGTCCTGGGTTGCACTCGGAAAACCCAGTGATCGCGGTGCCCGCGATTGGCCAAACCCCAATATCCCCGTTAATAACGGTGTTGCCCACGTTGGTAATCCCGGCCTGTGACAAAACCGCGAAACGCGCGGCCGATCCCAGGTATACAGTCTTCTGCTGGGCTGTGGCCACCTGGCAGAGAGCGAAAGTCGTACCCAAAAGGGCTAAGCCCAGTTTCATTGGGAACCTACCTTTCATTGCACCGTTCCCGGTGACCGCTGCCGTCTGGTTTGTCGTAGGGGCGATATCAAGGATCGCTCCTGTTGATAAGGCGAAGAGCTTGTTGCTCATTGGCTTTTTGTGTCCTCACAACTCTACTAGCAGTTCTGGTGCCACCAAAGAAATAGTGATCCGGTATGCCGGATGCCCGGCTGGTGATCGAAGCCAATCGTTGCGGATAGCGCAATTCATGCTCAGTGCATGTATTGCCTGATATACAGAACGTACAGAGAGGGGAAATGAGTTGTAGCGGGGTCAATCGGCAAGGCACGACGAGTGGTGAATTCCGCGTTCAGCGGGTCCCTTCCTTGCAGCCGCGGACGTTTCGATCGACTGCGCCGGCTTCCGCTACTCTACAAACGGTATCCAGTCACTCGGACACGCCTTTACGGGCGTTGCCTCGCCGACGGTTTCTGAAGTTGTCCAGCACTCGTTGAACACCGAGCAAAAACAGACGTTGAAACGCATCTTGAAGCGTTCGGCGTTGAGACGATCCCAGACGACAGCGTTCTTCTCTGTCCGCCGAAGTCCCAGAAACACGACTTGGCCCTGGGCTGGCAAAATACGCCCTTCTGCCTGGGCGGTCAATGTGCCTGACTTGAAGTCACCATTCAGCAATTCCTGGTCCTTAGGGCCGAGGATACAGCACGCGGCCAAGAGTTCGCCGGTCGACTTCATCGCCTTGTCGTGATAAACAACCTGAAACTTCTTGATGCGCGCCGGGCCAACACCTTGGTTGACCAGATCCATCGAGATGAATCGCTCCCCGTTCGGCCCGTTGTTGCCACTGCTGTATTCGACAAACGGCCAAACGGCAGCCTGCACCATTTTCGCATTGGCTTCGGCCATTTCCTTCATCGTGTTGCCATGGTGGATGGCGACAAACAGAGAAATAATCGATACGGCGAACGCACTGAGAGCCAGCGAGGCGTCGAGCCAATTACTGCCCGTCCTATGGTGATGCGCGTGCGCTTCCACTTCCGGAGTGTCCATGTGTTTTCTATGTTTTCTATACGTCCGTTCTGCCATAGACCGGCAAAGCTATATTTTAAATTCTCCGCGGTCTTCTCCGGCGAACGGGTTGGAACCATGGCTTCCGAATGGCCGGAAACCGGAAGTTGTCCCGAAGCAGCTCGCGCCTGGTAGCCAAGCGCCTTTCAACACCGGCCAGATTGGGCCGCTAACAGCCGCCAACACGATTAGGGTCGTGAAACCGAGATTTCGGAAACTGGCCCGACGGCGGCCCGAAGTCCGCTTGGGAAGTTGCCTCGCTTTTGGCCCTTTGGCCGAGTGACGCGCCACTCGTACAAAGCTCGGATTGGGTGAGCGGTCCCGCTTCTCGGCATGAAATCGCCGCCGGCTTTCAATACCACGGCCCGGCCTTTGGGGCATCCGTCCTTGGCCTGCTGAATCGGCTATTCTCGCACGCTGGCCGATTTTCCGGCGCCGACGGGGGTGGCCGAAGGCACCAGTTTCCGGCAACGGTTCCCGCGCACGATGTTGCCATCCGGCCGGATGCCGGGTGCGCCGCCGATGCAGCGGCGATCCATCTGGAAGCCCGTGATTTCGTTGTCTTCGATCCGGTTCCCGCGTGCGGGCGCGGGCCGCTCCGCGCCCTTGCCCAGGTAGATGCCGCTGCGTAGCATATCCGGTTCGCCCGGCGCGTAGTAGCAGCCGAACTTCGCTGCCTCCTCATTGCAGTGCGCCAGGTTCAGGTTCAGCAGCTGGTTGTGCGCCACCACATTGCCGCTGCCGATCACGAATACGCCACCGAACAACGCGCCGTCGATCCGGTTGTCCTCGATCCGAATCCGCTCCGGCTGCATATCCGGATTGCTGTTGTTCATCACGATTCCGTAGTTGCCAAGCGGGTACTCCTGCGGCCGGCCGCGGTTCACGCACACGTTGCCGCGGATTTCGCCGTCGTGAAATCCGTCGAGGTCGATGCACTTGCCGTTGACCTCGAAGAACTGGTTGCGCGCATACTGGCAGCGCTCCACGTTGCCCGCCGTGTCGATGGCCACCGGGATGGCGCGCCCCTCCTGATCCACGTCGCTCACCGGAAAGCCAATGCGGGTCCCCATGTTGCTCTCCACGCGGACACCGGTCGCATGGCCGACCTGAATGGCGTCGCGCCCGATGGTGTCGAAACGGTTCTCCGCGACCCAGCCGCGCGCGTTGCGCGGCGAGGTGTAGCGCGAGTGCGTCCATACTCCGTTGCCGCGGAGGTTGCGCAGGTCGCAGTGGGTGACGCTGAAATCGGCGCTGCCCTCCTCCAGCAGGATCCCGCCGGTGGCGTTGTTGCGGCCCGCCGCATTGCGCCCTCCGCTGTCCCGCACCGACACGCGGTCGATCGCCACCCCGCGCCCGCGGCTCACCAGGATGGCGAAACCCGCCACCTCCCGGAAGCGCACGTCCTGAATCCGCAGCCGGGAAACGCCATCCGCCAGTACCCCGTTGCCGCGTGTGAAGCGGGCGAACGGCGTATCGTACGCGGGCAGTCCGCTGCGCACCTCCAGCGCCGCCCGGTTGCCGTCTACGCGGAAATCGCGCAGCAGTACGTCGTCGCCGGTCACCACGATCAGTGCGCGCCCTTGGAAATCCGCGGCCGCGTGCAGCCGCGTTCCGGCCGATCCGCGCACCTCGGTGTGGGCGCCGACCGGCATTTCGGAGTGGAGTTCGACCACGCCGTTGGGCAGTTGCACGATGCGGCCGGCGGGGGAGGATAGGGCCAGAAAGACCGCCGCGGCAATCAGGAGGGCCGCGCCGAGCGCCCGCGCCACCGCTACGCCACCTCGATCGCCAGAGGCGGGAATGCCCGCTTGCCCAGCGTCACCAATACCTCGTGCGGACCTTTGCCGATCCGGCCGGTCAGGCGGAAATTGAACTCATGGCGCAGCGCGATCGGGTCGGCGCAGAACGATTCGGTGTCGGTAACGTCGTAGCCATCCACGGTGGCCCGGAAGTCATCCGGGCGGGTCACCTCCAGCATGGTCACCTTTACCGACCCGGTCACAATGCGCGTTCCGGACAGCAGGTTGATGCCGTCGGTAATGGTGCTGATGCGCGGCACCGCGGGACCCGCGGGAATGATCCGCACCCAGCCCGGCGCGCACACCGGCCGGCCGAGCCAGGCCACTTCCACCGCCACCATGCCGGTGCGCAGGCCCGCCGGCAACGCCACGTTCACCTGGCAGACGCCATCGTGTTCCGGCTCGCCGATGTACGTCAGCCGGCCGGCCAGCCCGTCGGCGGTCACCACCGTGTTGTTCAAATCGCACTCGTCCGGGAAGCCCTCGATCCACAGCGACAGGGCGGCCAACGGCCCGGCCGCGGGCGCCACCCCTTCGCCGGTCAGCGCGTTGCTGATGTTGCGAATGCGGCACAGGCCTCCGGGCCCGTGGCTTCCCTCTTTCAGCCCCCGCGACCAGCCCGTCCGCCGCTTGCGGCAGGTGATCCACATGTACTGCGTCCAGATCTGCTCCAGCACCAGCAGTTGCAGATCCTGTTCGCGCGCGAAGTCTGTGATCTCATCGGGTGCGATGCGCACGCCGCTCCAGGTGTCGTACTGCCTGGCGTAGGGGGGCAGCCCGTTCAGTTGGCAGCGCAGCACGCCGCCGGTCTTGAGCACCCGCCGCGCCTCGCGCAGGTAGTTGAACACCACCTCGCGGCTGGGAATGTGCTGGAACACAGCGTAGGAGTAGACGAAATCGAATTTCTCGTCCGGGAACTCCGCCAGGTCCGACCCGGAACTGTGGTGCGGGTACGCGTTGGGCGTGTCGCGCAGGCGTTCCTGCGCCAGCCGGATCATCTCGTCGGAAACGTCCACGCCGTGGATTTCCCGGAAGAACGGACTCAAAGGCCGCATCAGACGGCCGGGCCCGCAACCGATTTCGAGCGCGGCGTCGCGGCCGCGAACTCGTTTGAGGTCCCAGACGAAGCCCTTCACGATATCCGCCGCGGTGGCGAAGAACTCTCCGTCATCCTGTTCCCGGCGGCCGAAGGCGACGTAATAGTAGGCGTCTTCGCCGGCTCGCTGGTTCCAGTCCGCGCGCATGCGCTCCAGAATTTTGGGATCGTCCATGTGGCAATTGTTATTCTAACGGTTATGTCCATTTCGTTTCGCAATGTCGCCTGCGCGCCTCTGCAGAGTGTGGATGTGACCGCACCGGATGGCGTCGTGGTGGGGATCATCGGCGACAACGGCTCCGGCAAAACCGCTTTGTTGCGCCTCGCCGCCGGACGCGAACAGCCCTCCTTCGGCTCGGTGAAAGTCTCCGGCGAAACCAGGTTCTTCGGCCCGGACGACCTCCTGAGCCTCTCCCCGGTTCCCATTCTTCTGATCAACCACACCTTCGGCCGCCAGGACCTGCTGGTGCGCGAGCGCGCCTGCATTGCCATCGACCGCATCCGCCGCGCCGGCGGCACCACCCTCCTGGTCTCGCACGAAGAGGAGCTGCTGCGCCGTCTGTGCGACGAAATCTGGTGGCTGCACGAGGGCAAACTGGCCGGACGCGGCGACCCCGACGTGATAATGGCGGCGTATCGCAAACACGTGGCCGAACGCATTCGCGCCTGGGGCGAGACCGTGAACGTGCCGCTGGCGCCCTCCATGCGCCGCGGCGATGGCCGCGCGGAAATTCTGGGCATCGAAACCATCGGCGAAAGCGGTCGCCCCACCATGGTATGGCGCAGCGGCGAGCGCGCCGTGATCAAGGTAAAGGTGCGTTTCCGCGACGCCGTGGCCGACCCGGTGATCGGTATCATGATTCGCACCCGCATCGGTCTCAACGTGTACGGCACCAACACCGAGCTCGAAAAGCTGAAGCTCGGCCCCTGCCCCGCCGGCGCCGTGCTGGAACTGGCCTTCGCCTTCTGGTGCGAGTTATGCCCGCAGGAGTATACGCTCACGGTAGCCTCGCACGACCCCGACGGCGTTTGGCACGACTGGCTGGAGGACGCTGTGGGGTTTTCGGTGAGCGACGCCCGGTTCACGGCAGGCGTCTCGAATCTGCGCGCACAGGTGAGTCTATTGGGAAGAGAGTAACACGTCCCCGGCGACTTACTTACACCGCGAGTCTTTGGCGTTCTTCGGGTCCTTGCAATCGACTTCCCGGGTCTTCTCGTCGGGCAGCGCGTCGGGCGTGATGTCGTACTTGATCTCCGCCTCGGCCGAATACTTCCGGTAGAAACGGAACTCCGTCTCGTTCTTACTGAGGATGCCGTCGGAGTTCATACGGGTCTCGGTCTTCAGCGGCAGCAGGAATTCGTGGCCGCTGATGTCCTGGTAATCGTAATCCAGTATGGTCTGCGCCTCGCGGACCGGAAAACTGGGCGGGATGTTCTCGGCGTTCAGGGTCACGCGCATCACCACGTGCGTGTCCTGGTCGATCTCCACCAGCCCGGAGTAGGCCGGAATGATGTGCTCCTTGTGCTCGTACTCGATGTTCCACTGCGAGCGGGCCTGGTCCACGTGATATTGAAACGCCATCACCTTCTTGCCGCGCAGCAGGCCCCAATGGTCCCACTCGAAGCGGGCCTGGGTATAGGGCTCGAAGATGTCCCGCAGCAGGCTGCCGAATTCGCCGGTGGAGGTGGCGCCGCCCAGGCTCTTATAGTCCTGGGTGGTGGGAGCGTTGTTAATCAGGATCAGCTTGTATTCTTCCTTCTGCTCGTAGTAACTCAGCCTGACGGTCAATGTATCCTGGGTCTGGTAAGATGGCTCACTGCCGCGTCCGCCGCCGTACCGGCTTCCGGGAATAGGTGCGAGTTTCCGCCGCGTGACTTGAGTAGCCAGGAAGTTAGGCAGGCTCTTGCTGTAATTCAGCGCGTACTCGCGAACCTCGGTGATAATGGCGCCCTGTTCTTCCGAAGAGGGCGGCGGCGGGGGCACATACTTGGGCGGCGGCGTGATGTTGGCGGCAGTCAGTGATTGGCTGCGGTCGCGCAGCAACTTGAGCGCCGCCATGGTCTTGGGTCCGATGGGGCCGAGACTCTGCATCTCTTCGATGGTGCGGTCGTCCAGACGTTCCGTGAGCCTTACCTTGGAGAGGTATCCGGCCAGCTCGTTGTCCGTCATCTTCTTCTCTTGGATAAACTTCTCGGAAGACTCAATGAAGGCCAGGAGCTTGTCCACGGACATGGTCTGGGCCGTTGCGGCAAAGCAGACAGCGAAAACGGCAGCCAGCAGGCGGTAACGCATACGTACCCTCATTTTCTCACGGCGTATGCCGGCATGGCGACGCCACCCGCTTGATCCCATGTTTCGGAATGGAGATGATAGAGTCCGATGAACTGCGGCAGCGCACTGCTCGTTCTGTGGGCGATGGCGCCGATGGCCGCCTCCGGGCAGGACATCGCGCCCGAAGTCCTGCTGCTCTCCCGCGTCCGCGACCATGTTCGGGAGGAACTGGCGCACCTGCCCAACTATACCTGTACCGAAACCATGCAGCGCTTCCGCAAAGCCGCGAGCCCGGGGGCGACGGCGAGAGCCGTCGACACGGTTCGCCTGGAAGTGCTCTACGCGGACGGCAAGGAACTCTACGCTCCTCGCGGCGCCCGCCAGTTTCTGGAGGAAGATCCCTCGAAATTCACCGGCACGGGCATGATTGGCACCGGCATGTTCGCGTCTTGGCTGCACACGCTGTTTGTCAACAATCAAGCCACGTTCACTTACCGCGGGGAAGAGAACGCCGCGGGTCACCGGTCCGTGCGCTGGGATTTCCGGGTTCCGGTCATGGCGAGCGGGTACACGATCACCGTCGCCGGCGCATCGGGCAAAGCCGGGATGAAGGGTTCGGTTTGGGCCAATCCGGAATCGCTGGACCTGCTGCAACTGTCGGTGGATGCCGACGACATTCCGTTCGGCGTGCCGGTGATGGAGGTCGGCAACACGCTGAACTACGGGCGCGTCCGCGTGGGCAATACGGACGCGATGCTGCCCCAAACCGCGGTCTTGCGCATGCTTGGGATGACCTTCGAAGAGGAGACGAATTACCTGGAGTTTACGCACTGCCACGAATTCCGCAGCGAAAGCAGCCTCACTTTCGGCCCGGGGGACACACCGGCCGGGATATCCGCCGCGCCCAAGGCGGCTGCCCCGGTGGCACCCGCGCAGTTCCTGCCGAAGGGTCTGGAGGTCACGTTGGTCTTGGCCACCCCGATCACCGGGCAGTCCCCGGCGGGCTCCTTGATTACGGCCACGGTGCGCGGCGCCGTTCGTTCGAAAGGCAGGGTCGTGGTCCCGGAGGGCGCCGTGGTGCGCGGGCGGATCCGCCGCCTCGATCACTACCAGGAGCAGGGCGGCTACTTCGCGGTCGGGCTGGAATTCACCGATATCGAGGCAGGCGATGCGACGGTTCGATTCTATGCGGACCTCGAAGCCATCGACCGCGCGCCAGGCATGGAGTTGACGATACGCAAGCCGGTGACCGACCTGCCGGGCGTCGGAACCTTCTTCGTGAGCGGCGACCGTCTCGATCTGCCGGTTGGCTTGAGGATGGACTGGAAGACAGTCAGCGCTTCCCATTAGGGGCAGGCCGGAGGCCTACCTTACCTGCGATCTGCCAATCGGTGAAGGGTGACCGCACGCCGCGAATGGTGACGTTGAGACAGTACGGCACCCCGGCGGCGAAGGCGCGTTCGAGGGCCGGGCGCACCTGGTCGAGCCGTTCGATGGTTTCACCGCGGCCTCCGAACGCCTGCATCACCAGGTCGTAGCGCGACGCTTGCAACTCGCAAGCCACGGTGGGTTCGCCGGAAGTCGCGAAGGACTGAAGCTCGCGCTCCAGGCCCCAACCGGCATCGTTGCCGACGATCAGCAAAATCGGCAAACGGTGGCGGACCGCGGTGTCCATTTCGGCAAGGTAGAACCCCAGCGCTCCATCGCCGGTGATCGCCACCACGCGACGATCCGGATACGCCAACTGCAGGGCGATGGCGTTGGGCAGGGCCGACCCGATGGTGCCGAGCGGCCCCAGCCGCAACCATCCGCCGGCGTGGTGCGCGGGAAGGATGGCCCGGCCCCAGTGGGTGAAATCGCCGCCGTCCCAGGAGTAGAGAACGGCGGGCGGCAGGGCCTGTTTCAGCCCGGCGAAGAAAGCGGCCGGATGCAGTGGCAATTCGGCGTCGGCTGCCGCGGCAAGTTGGGCTTCCCATTCGCGGCGCAGCGCGCGGACGCGGTCCAGCCAGGGGGTGGGAGGCCACACGGCGGGGCCCGCGGCTTCCGTGAGCGCTTCCAGCGCGAGGCGGGCGTCGGCGCAGACCGCGACCTCCAGCGGACGGTTGAGCCCGAGCTCCGGCGGGTGAATATCCACCTGGATGAATCGGGCTTCGGCAGGAAAGAGGCGCGCGCCGCCGAGGGCCAGCCGGTAATCGATGCGCTTGCCCACCACCAGGAAAAGGTCGGCCTCGCGGAACACCGTGTGAACGGCATAGTTGAGCGCCGGATCGGCGTACCCCATGGCGAGCGGGTGATCGTCGGCGACCGTGCCGCGCGCCATGGTGATGGTGTAGAGCGGAAGGTTGGTGCGCTCGATGAAACGACGCAGCGCATCCTCGGCGCGCGACCACCAGATGCCACTGCCGGCGATGAGTACGGGCCGCGCGGCGGAGCGGAGGAGGTCGATGGCAGCGCCCATGTGGAGCGGGCCCGCGGGCCTGCCCGCAGGAGGCGCCGGGCTGGCTGGAGTCTCGGGTGCCTGGGCGACAAATAAATCCACGGGGATGGTCAGGTGCACGGCGCCCTTGCGGCCGGCATCGGCCACCTCATAGGCCTTCCGCAGACATGCCGGGATCTCCGCGGTGCTGGCCGGCTCGGCAGCCCACTTGACGACGGGCCGCGCCATCCCCACCTGATCAATATCCTGGAAAGCCTGCCGGCCTGCCAGCGTGCTGGGGCGCGACCCGCTCACGGCAATTAACGGGCTGCCAGCCAGCATGGCGGTGGCGATGCCGGTGAGCGAGTTGGTGTGGCCGGGGCCGCCGGTCACCAGCGACAAGGCCGGCCGGCGATGGACTCGCGCCCAGGCATCGGCGGCATGGGTCACGCCCGATTCGTGGCGCATGTCGACAATCCGCATCCCGCGGCGCGCGGCCGCCGCCAGGACTTCATTGAGATGATCGCCCACCAAGGTGAAGATGGTATCGATCCCCAGTTCCAGCGCGGCCTCTACGAACAGCTCGGCTCCGTTCGGCATTCCTCCGTCATGCTACCGCAAGGGTGACTTGGCAGTCCGGGAGGCCTGCCCCACATTACGCCCCACATTACAATTGAGGTCTGTGACTCGGCGAAAAATTCTGGTAACAGGCGGGGCCGGCTACATCGGCTCGCATACGGTTCGTCTGCTGCTGCGGCAGGGACATGAGGTCACGGTGGTGGACAACCTCTCCAAAGGCCACCGCCACAACGTGCCGCCGGACTGCCTGCACGAGCTCGATCTGGCCGACACGAAAGCGCTGGCACAGATCATGGCGGAGAAGGAATGCGAGGCGGTGATCCACTTCGCGGCCTTCATCGCCGTGGGCGAATCCATGCGCGAGCCGGCGCGGTACTTCGGCAACAACGTGTGCGGGTCGCTTTCGCTGCTGGACGCCATGGTGCGCGCCGGCGTGAGGCACATCGTCTTCTCCTCGACGGCGGCGGTCTACGGAAATCCGCGCGGCACCCCGATTGTCGAAAGCTTCCCGATCCAGCCGGTGAACGCTTACGGCGAATCGAAGGTGATGGTGGAAACGCTGCTGCGCTGGTTTGACGAGATTCACCGGGTTACCAGCGTGAGCCTGCGCTACTTCAACGCTTCCGGGGCCGACCCCGAGGGCGCACTGGGCGAGGAGCACGAACCGGAAACGCATCTCATTCCGCTGCTGCTGCGGGCAGTGCAGACAGGCCAGGCGGTCACGGTGTTCGGCGACGATTATCCCACGACCGACGGCACCTGTATCCGCGATTACATCCACGTCAACGACCTGGCGCAGGCGCACATCCTGGCGGTGGAGTACCTGATGGGCGGCGGCGCGTCGGAGCGTTTCAACATAGGCACCGGCACCGGCCATACGGTGATGGAAACGATCCGCGCGGTGGAGACGGTGACGGGCAAGAAGGTACCGTACGTGGTGGGCGCGCGCCGCGAAGGCGACCCCCCGACCCTGGTAGCGGCTTCGGACCGGCTACGCCAGACGCTGGGCTGGAGTCCGCAATACACGGACCTGCGCACGATTGTCGATCACGCCTGGCGGTTCGCCGTGGCCCGGGCCTCCGGGCCGGCTAAAAACGGGACATAAATGTCCCGTTTTTAGGTGTACACTTACTGAAAACAAAGGCTTTGTGTTACGCAGCGGGTTTTTCATCGATTGGCCGGTTAACAGTCACACGTTTTGCCAAAATATTTTCGGGCCTGTAACTATCCTATAGATCAACTGATTACGGCCACCCGCCACCGCTTCGCACCCTTCGTGCCCCTACCCCCGCGTGCCATGATGGACGTTAGGGAGGCACTTACCTCCCGCAGATCTTTCTCAAAAGAAACTGGCGAACGGGACAAAAATGTCCCGTGCAGGCGGAACAAAGCCTTTGTTTTCAGCAAATGTAACCCTCAAAACGGGACATGGATGTCCCGTTTCTCGTCGGCCGCGGGACCCGCGCCACGGCGCGTGCCCACCACCGCGGAACTGGACGGTATCCCGACTTGCGTGATCCCCAATTCGGATACGCACGCCTTTCGCGTCAGGGTGTCAGGCTGGATTGGCCATCCGGCGCAGTCTGATACAATCGGAGATTCCCGCGGGGAAGTTTGGAGACAATTGATGGGTGAAGCGCTAGGAATGATCGAGACTCGCGGCCTGGTTGCCATGATCGAGGCGGCAGACGCGATGGTGAAGGCCGCCAAAGTGAACCTGGTGGGTTGGGAGAAGATCGGATCGGGCTACGTGACGGCCATGGTGCGAGGCGACGTGGCGGCGGTCCGGGCAGCCACCGACGCTGGCGCCGCGGCGGCGCGGCGCGTGGGCGAACTGATCGCGGTCCACGTAATTCCACGCCCGCACCAGAGCCTGGAAGACATCCTGCCGATCGGCAAGTCGCAGGCGCAGAACGCCGGCAAGTAGCCGGCGCCCGGAGCATCATGATTCTGGCCCGCGTGGTGGGCACCGTGGTGGCCACCCGAAAAGACCCTCGCCTGGAAGGCAAGAAACTGCTCATCCTGAAACCGGTCTCTCCCGACGGGAAGGACGAAGCCGGGTATGTGGTTTCGGTCGACACGGTGAGCGCCGGCTTTCGGGAGCGTGTCATCGCGGTGGCGGGCAGTTCGGCGCGGATGGCCGAAGGGTGCAAGGATACGCCCGTCGACAACGCCATTATCGGCATTGTGGACGATGTGCAACTGGACTAGCCCATGTACCTCGGCAGGGTGGTCGGTCGCGTCTGGTCCACCGTAAAGGACCGTCGCCTGGTGGGCCAGCGGCTGCTGGTAGTGCAACCCCTCAGCCCGGAACTGGAGAACCGCGGCAAGCGCATCGTTTGCACCGATTGCACCGGCGCGGGCGCGGGCGAACTGGTCTATTGGGTGCGCGGCAGGGAAGCCAGCTTTCCGTTTCTGCCCGAGGAAGTGCCCGTCGATACCACCATCGTGGGGATTGTGGACTCGTTGCATCTGCGAGCCGCCGCCGCGCCCGAAAGCGCTCCGCCGCAGGAAAGCGGGCGCGCCCATGGCCGCCAGGCGCTGCCTGGAAATGGCGTGCGCCGGTCGCGAAAGGCCTGAACCATGCTGATCGCCCGCGTCATTGGAGAATTGGTCGCTACCCAAAAGCACGCCAGTCACGAGGGCCGCAAGTTGCTGCTGGTTCAGCCTCTGAACCTGGACGGAACGAATCGCGGGGATGCCCTGGTGGCCATGGATGCGGTGGATGCCGGCGTGGGAGACAAAGTCCTGCTGTCCACCGAGGGTTTTAGCGCCATGACCTCGGTGGGCCGGCCGGATTCACCGATTGATATGGCGGTGATTGGCTTTATCGATCACATCGAACTCATGCCCGGGGTCGATTGAACGCCGCTCCCGGTGGAAGGCCAGGCGCGTTCCCAAAACCAGGCCAAGCCCCCACTTTAGAATCTCCGAGCCGGTGTAGAGGCTGTGCAGCATCCAAAAACGGTTGCGCTCCACCGATGGCACATAGGCCGGAATGAAGTCGAATGTGCGGCCCAGCGACGCGAGTTCGGGCGTGATCAGGAAGCGCTGCACCACCACGATCAGAAACATGAGGAGCAGCAGGAGCAGCGAGAACCTGCCTTCATTGCTGCCGAAGAGCAGGAAGGAAAAGAAGCCCACTCCAAGGATGAGTTGCAGGGATTCCCACGTCTCGAAAAAGTCGCGGTTCTGCTCGGCGGCCTGATGGCGGAGCAGGGCGCGGGCACCATCCGGTCCGAGCGCCTTCACCTGGATGGCGGCCGCCGGACCGGGCGCCGCGAGCATCCGGTCGACAGACCGAAAGCTTTCGATCGCGATCCAGGCCATCAGCAGTCCTCCCCCCAGCCATAGACCTAGCAGAAAGCAAGCGACTCGGCGGTAGTGCATGGCTACCTGATTCTAACGCAAGGGGAAGAGCGCTCAGCTCATCGCCGGCCGGTTTTCAACCCAAAATACTGCCGAAAAACTGCCCAATCGCTTATCGTTGATCGTTTTTTCTATTAAAGTTTTGCGCGACTCTGCCGATTACTGGTCCAGAACGAGGTAGTAATGCCAGTGTTAGAGACTAAGCATTTTGGAACGCTCTCGTACGAGACGGAATCGGAGCTGGAGTTCCCGCTCGGGCTGCCCGGCTTTGATGACCGCAGACGGTTCGTCGCCGTGCACTTTGTGGAGAACGACCCGCTAATTTACTTGCAGAGCCTGGAGGACCCGGCGCTCTGCTTCATCACGATGCCCATTCTGGCGGTGGATCCGCGGTACCGGTTGAAGGTCAGCGGTGATGACTTGGGGCACCTGGGATTGAGCCCGGTCCGCCAGCCGCGTATCGGGGAAGATGTGCTATGCCTCAGCGTTCTCTCTCTTCGGGAGACGGGTCCAACGGCGAACCTGTTGGCGCCGATCGTGGTCAACCTGCGCAACCGTAAGGCGGTGCAGGCGGTGGCGCCGGAGTCGGATTATTCGCACCAGTTCGCCCTGCTGCCGCAACAGGCGCTGCCGCAAGAGGCGGCAGTATGCTAATGATGTCGCGTCGCGAGGGAGAGACCATCCTGATTGGCGACGAGATCGAGATTGTGATTGCACGGATCGGGCGCACGCGGGTGAAGGTGGGAATTCGCGCGCCCCGGCAGACTCCGGTGATCGCGCGCGAAGTGAGACTGGTACGTGAGGAGAACTTGGCAGCGGCTGCCGCGCCTCCCACGGCGGCGGCGCTGTCCGGCCTGATCGCGCGATTACAACCGGCCAACGATTCGGTTCCGCGCCGGTAAAGAACCCCCAGGATGCCACCACAGACGATGAAAGGACTTCAGCATGGCTTTATCGATTCAAACCAACGTCAACTCTCTCATCGCACAGGAGAACCTGCGCGTCAACAGCAACTTCCAAAGTCAGACCATCCAGCAGCTCACCTCCGGTTACCGCATCAACAAGTCGGGTGACGATGCGGCCGGGCTGGCCATCGCCAACAAGTTCCGCAGCGATACGGCCGAATTGACGCAAGGCGTGCGCAACGCCAACGACGGCATCTCGCAGTTGCAGATCATTGACGGCGGCATGAACAATATCAGCACCATGTTGGACCGGCTGAAGACCCTGGCTACCCAATCGGCATCGGCCACCTTCACGGGCGACCGCAGCGTGTTGGACAAAGAATACCAGACCCTGGTCAACGAAGTAGACCGTCAGGCTCAAAGCATTGGTCTCTCCACGGGCGGGCGTTTTGCTAAAATCATGGGCGTCTACATCGGCGGCGGCACCACCGCGGCCGGAGCTACCGATACCGCCAACGGTACGATCACCCTGGACCTTTCCACTTCCGCGGTGGATACCAAATCCTTGGGCCTGCGAACGGCCCAGTTCACGGTTCAGGGCGCGCCCGGCACCAATCTGGGGTCGGCTTCCAACACGAGTGTGTCGAATATCGTTAGTGCCAACGGCGCGGGTGGGTCGGCCACGGCCAGCTTCGATCTCTCCGGCGCCGGTTTTTCCGCCTTGCGGGTTTCGGTGACGCTGGGCGCCAATGACACCGCCCAGACGCTCGCCGATAAGCTCAATGCCGCCATCCAGGCATTGGGCAACTCCGGCACTGCGCCGGCAGCCAATCTTCGCAACGCCAATATCCAAGTCAGTACGGTCACCGACAGCAGCGGCAACGAACAGTTAGCGTTTACCTCCCCCACCGCCGCCTTCCAGGCCACCGCCGCCACCAATACCGCCAACGCCCTGCTGGGCCA
>Ga0075030_100000502_pt1 | contig 34035 bp, 36 predicted proteins | sample LitLauG_LLR_2012_FD_71393 | JGI IMG/M metagenome (GOLD analysis project Ga0075030, IMG submission 71393) | Freshwater sediment microbial communities from Pennsylvania, USA - Little Laurel Run_MetaG_LLR_2012 | ecosystem: Environmental > Aquatic > Freshwater > Creek > Sediment | place: USA...
GGGCGCAGCGGATAAAACGCTGAAGCCGCGCGCGCGAACGCGAGGCGCGGATTTTCGGCAATCACTTCTGGCAGGCCCGGATCGAAACCCAGATCGCCGCCAGAAAGAATAGCGACCGCGCCGCGCTTTTTAGCCTCGGCGACAAAATCGCGGCCATGCGCTGAAACGCCTTTGAGCGCGGCGAATAGAAAACCCGGCTTGATTTGGCGTGAGTCCGCGCTGAGGCCCGCGATGGCAAGATCGCGCGCCGCGTCTGGGACCTTGGCTTCTAACAACACGCTGAGCTTCACTGGCGCGCGCAAACAACCCATCCTCTCACACGCACTCCCTAGCGCGTCGCGGGACGCGGCTCCACCGCCAAACCGAGCATCGGGGCGATGCGCCGAAGCGTGCGTCCAACAGCGGGCGCAGCCACCGCCCCGCCCTGCTCGCCGGCGCCGGTTTCATCCAACGCCAACACGATCACATAATGGGGATCGTTGGCTGGAAATACGCCCGCAAACGAGGAGAAATTGCGGCCCGCGTCGTAGGACTGATTGTCCTCGCCAAGTTTTTCGGCGGTGCCGGTTTTTCCTGCGACCTGGAGGCCTGGAACATCCGCGGCGCGGCCGGTGCCGTCGGTGACGACCCCGCGCAGGTAGATAAGAAGCTGTCGCGTGACCGCGGGAGTAAACACCTGGGTGCGCTCGATATGCTCGCCCGGGGCGGCCGCAATCAGCGTTGGCCGCACGCGCGCGCCGTTATTGACAAACACCGTATAAGCTCCCGCTAAAGCTGCTTGGGTGGCCGCCAGGCTGTAACCAAAGCCACGCCCTGCGATGTCGCGACGGCTCGCAATGGGGGGAACGATCGGCGCCTGGTTGCGCGCCAGTTCAAGGCTTGTCGGCGACAGCAGACCGAGGCGCTGCAGATAAAAGGTCTGGCGATCTGCCCCAAGGCGCAGCGCCAAGCGCGCCGCCCCAATATTGGACGAACGAGAGAGAATATCGCGCAAGGTCGCCGGACCACGGATAATATTTTCATCGCTGATGGCGCTGCCATCAACCTCAAATGGCTGCGACAGATCGAAGATCTCGCCCGGCGAAGTGCGCCCCTCCTGCAACGCCATAGCGACGGTAAAGGGTTTGATCGTCGAGCCCAGCTCGTGCAAATCGCCGGCGACCCGGTCACGCAAGTCCTCGCGCGGCGCGTCCCCGGCGTGATTGGGATCGAAGCTCGGCCACGAGGCGAGCGCCAGAGTTTCGCCGCTGCGCCCGTCGATGAGGATGGCGCCGCCGCCGCTGGCGTGGGCGCCAAGCGCGGCCGCGGCAAGTTCAGTCTCAAGCGCATATTGGATGCGCACGTCGAGGGAAAGGCGCACCGGTCGGCCCTCTTCGCCAGCCGCACGGATAGCATCGTCGAGACCGCGCTCGACGCCGGCCAGTGGTTTGAGATCGATGTCGGTGAAGCCCAGCGCCTGCGCGGCGAGACCCCCTTGGGGGTAAACGCGGTGCTCTTCGTCGGCGAAGTCGATGCCGCGTAGGCGCAAGCTCGCGACTGCTCTGCGTTGCTGCGGGGTGAGCGAGCGGCGCAGGAAGACCAGCTGGCGACCCTGATCTGAAAGCTTGCGGATGAGAGCGTCGCGGTCGAGGTCGGGAAAGATCTGGCGCAAGCCATCGGCAGTTTCGGCTGGATTGCGGATAAGCTCGGGCGCGGCGGTGAGCGTATAGGCGCGCACTGTGGTGGCCATAAGCACGCCATTGCGGTCGACGATGTCGGCGCGCGAAGTGTAGGCAGCCGGGGTCGTGCGATGCGGTTCGGCCAGCGGATCGCCGGCAAAGGCCAGTTGGATGGCGCGCAGGGCCAGCAACACTAGGAGCACAAGCAAACTGATCGCCAAGAAGCGCACGCGGTTGCGCGCCGGCGCCGCCTCAGGGGCCGCGATTTCAGCGAAGGGCTCGCGTGCGAGCGCGCCGACAGGGTCGATGGGTCTCACGGGTGGAGCGAGGGGTTGGCGCGCGCGCCGCGCGGGGCCGGCAAGCGGGCCCCAATTTCGGCTTCAGGCAGCGCTTGGCCTTGCGCGCCCGGCGATAGCTTAAGGCTATTTTGGTGGGCTTGGGCGAGATCTTGCACGCGCCCGGGGCTTTCAAGGCGGGCGATGTCGGCGTTTAGGGCGCGTTGGTCAGCTTCTTCATCGACAATTTGATGTTGCAGCTGACGCACATAGGCTTCGGTTTGGGCAGCATCGGTCTTGGCTTTGTAGAGACCGACGACAAGCACCACGATCAGCAGCGCCATGAAGATGTGCAAAGCGCGTCTCATGGCAGCTTCTCCCACTCCGCTTCGGCGCGCGGCGCAAGGTTTGGCGGCTCAAGCGGCGGCCACGCCGGCGCCCCCGTGCGGGTGGCGTAGCGCAGACTTGCCGAGCGGGCGCGTGGATTGAGGCTCAGTTCTTGGTCGCCAGGGGCGGTGGCGCGGCGGCGCTCGAGCTTCAAACTTGGCGCCCGCTCGGGCGCCAAGTCTGGGGCGTAGCGGGAGCCGCGGCCCTGGGCGTCTGCGCGCGCGGTTATGAAATTCTTGACCATGCGGTCCTCAAGCGAGTGAAACGAAACCACTACCAGGCGTCCGCCGGGACCAAGCACGCCCTCAGCCGCCGAGAGCCCGCGGGCCAATTCGCCAAGTTCGTCATTCACCAGCATGCGCAAAGCTTGAAAGCTCTTGGTCGCAGGATGGGTGCGCGCGCCTTTGCGTCCGCCTACGGCGCGTTCGACGATGTCTGCGAATTGGAGCGTGCGGGTGATGGGCCGCGCGGCGCGGGCTTGGACAATGCCGCGCGCGATGCGGCGGGCGTCGTCGTCCTCGCCATAGGCGAAGATGAGCTCAGCGAGCGCCTGCTCGCTGAGCTTGTTTACCGCATCGGCTGCGGAGCGGCCGTGCTTTTCCATCCGCATGTCCAAATCCGCATCCGCCTGAAACGAAAATCCGCGCTCGGCTTCATCGAACTGAAAAGACGACACGCCGAGATCGAACACGACGCCGTCCACCGGCGCGTCTGCGTAGAGATCGCCAAAACAGCCTTGATGAAGCGTGAATTTACCAGCATGGGCTGGCGCCAAAGCCGCCCCGCGGGCGATCGCGTCGGGGTCGCGGTCAAAAGCGATGACGCAGCAATCAGCGCCCGCCAGCATGGCGCGCGCGTACCCGCCGGCGCCAAAGGTTGCGTCGATGTAAACGCCGCCATCCTTGAGTGCGAGCGCCGCCATCGCTTCTGCGAGCAAGACGGGTGCGTGGCCCATGAGATCCTGGGTCAATCAACATGATTCACGCCGCATTAGCCATGTCGGCGACGCAGCTGCGAACCGCCGCCAATAATACTTGGAATTAATGATGAGGGACTAAGCTGATGCTCTTGATCTTCCGGAACTTTCTTAATGACAACTGTAGTTCGCGATACATTCGAGCGGCTGTGCTTGGCGGCGCTTGTGGGCTGGCTTGCGTTTCGCATCGGCTTGGGAATTGTGACCGGCCAAGAGCCGATCGTTGCGATGTTTGTGCTGGCCGGCGAATTGGTTGTGCTGGGCTTTGTGATTTTCGGCCGCCCAGCAGCGGAAAGTTCGGCCAGCACCAAAGAGTGGCTGATCGCGTTTGCAGGCACAGCCGCGCCGACGTTCGTGGTGGTGGGTGGAACCCCATTGTTGCCGTTGCCGGTCATCTTCTGGATTTGCGTAACCGGATTGAGCCTGCAAATTGCGGCCAAGATCAACTTGAACCGCTCGTTTGGCATCGTGCCGGCCAATCGCGGCGTCGTCACAGACGGCTTTTATTCGATCGTTCGCCATCCGGTTTACGCAAGCTACCTGATCGGTCACGTCGGATTTCTGCTGCTCAACCCGAATTGGTGGAACCTCACGGTCTACACCAGCGGCCTTGCGTTTCAGGTTTCACGCATGCTCATGGAAGAAGGGCTGCTCTCCCACGACCCCCTCTACCAGGCCTATCGCCAGCATGTGCGCTACCGGCTGGTGCCCGGAGTATTTTAACTGGCGCGCAGTTCTTAGCGCGCTGATAGCTCAGAGCCGGCGCCTAGATATTTGTACAAAGTTAAAATGCCAGCCGGCCTGTAAGCCGGGTTCTGTACCTCTTTCGAGGCGACGACCATTCCTCTGGACCATGCGTCGCCGCATGGTTCTCGCGACCTACCCGAACGCGGCCCGCGAATGGACCTTGAAGCTTGCGCCTCGGCGCGTTCCTATTCGGTCTTGCTCCCGGCGGGGCTTGCCGTGCCGCCTTCCTTACGGTCGGCGCGGTGGGCTCTTACCCCACCGTTTCAGCCTTGCCTGATCCCTTGCGGGCCATCGGCGGTCTATTTCTCTGTGGCGCTATCCCTAGAATTGCTTCCGGCGGGCGTTACCCGCCGCCGTATCCGCGTGGAGCCCGGACTTTCCTCGACTGCTCCGTTTCCAGCATGCAGCCGCGGCCGCCCGGCCGACTGGCGCAGGCTTTATAGCCGCTCCGTTCTAGAATTTCGAGAGCCGTCAAGCTGGCGCTGCGGCGTCAAAATCAACCGCTACGATGTGGGTCGGCCTCAGCCGGGGCTGGTCATGGGCGAGCGGGGTTAAAGGCAAAGCGGCAGTCCAGCCCTCGGCCATCGGCAGACCCTCGCTGTCTTCGACAGCCAAATGATCGCGGTTTGTCATGGCCAAGCGATCGACGGCAAAGAAGAGATTATTGAGCGCTTCGCTCTCTGGATCGCCGTTCCAGTCCCCAAGATCGAAATTTGGAATTTCCTCGATTGCGCTGGGCGCTGGATTGAAACAGGCAAACACCGCCTTGCCTTCAGCGATTGCGCGCTCGGCGGCGGCTATGAAGCCGCGCGATTTCATAGCCAGCTTTGACCAAACAACCACCGCCGCGCCGGCCAGACAAAGTGCTGCATTGGTGAATTTGCCCTGATGCACGCTTAAGCCGCCGGCGGCGAACATCTCGGCGAGCGCTTCGGCGCGGTCCACGTCCACATCCACACAGACAAATACCACGTCCGCCATCGCACTCGTTCCCCGGACACTGCTTAGAGCAGCCGGCTCTGACCAAACCGCCAACCGGCAATCAGTTCCGAGCACGAGTCACTATAAGCGGCCCCCGCCGCGCTTCAACGTCAGGACTGTTACGCGCTTGTCAGCGAGGCAAGCAGCGCGCTGGTTTCCCCATCCGGGGCCCCGTCGATGCGCGCGGGGCGGAAGCGGCGCTGGAAGGCGGCCAAGGCGTTATGGGTGGCGGCGTCGGCCACCCCTGTCGGGGTCACGCTATAGCCAAAGGCGGCGAGCTGATGCTGAAGCTTAGACATCGCTTCGCCGCTGGTGAGCTCAAAGATCTGAGCCGGTGCGGCCGGCCAGACCGAAACCCCCGCTTCCGCCAAACGCTTCCATGGAAATTTCTCACCCGGATCGAGTTTGCGATCTGGGGCGACGTCGGAATGACCGACCACGCGGGAAGCGTCGAGCTGGTTGCGCGTAAGCACATCTTTGACCAGGGCGATGACCGCGTCGATCTGGGCGGCGGGAAAGTCTGGCAGGCCGTAATCATGCCCGCCATTGACGATCTCGATGCCGATGGCGCGCGCGTTCACATCGCCCTCGCCGTTCCAACTCGAAGCGCCGGCGTGCCAGGCGCGCTGATCCTCGGCGACCAAGCGATAGACCACGCCGTCTTCACCAACTACGTAATGCGCCGAAACCCGGCCGAGCGGGGCGTCCGGTGCGGTCTTCTCCCCTTGCCATGGACCCGGGAAATTTCGCGCCAGCGGCGCGGGATCGGTGAGCCTGGCAAGCGCTGTTTGGCAATCCTTCATGCCGGTGTAATGCAGCACAACAAGATCGACGGCGCGCCCGCGCGGGTCAAAATTGGGCGAGGGGCGATCGATAAAACGAAGCGGGATCATCACGCCAGTCTGGCCAGCTCGCGCCCAAGATCAAGTTGGCGGGCTGCCACTGGTTGGCCATCGCTGAAGAGCCCTCTCCTTGGGCGTGGCGGCGGCGAAATGGGGCTGCGCCCTTGAGGCGCATTGGGGCTGGTTTACAGCCTTGCTAGCGCGGAGGACGCGACGACAAGCCCTCAACCACCCAGCCGGCTGGGGTTCGCCGCGCTTCCAAAACGCCGTTGGCTTTGGCTTCAAGCGGGCGCGGCGCCAAGCGCAAGGCGATGGCTGCGCCAACGATCATAAGCCCCACAATCATCGCGGCCGCGGCGGCAAACACCACCATGAGCGCAAACCCGAGCCCAAGTGCGGCAAAACCCAAACCGCGCAACAGCGCGGTTAACATCGTTGAACCAAATGCCTCAGCAGTCGTGCCCATGAGCAGGCGTCCCTCAAGCGCTCTATTTGTCCCCTCAAAGCTCAGCGATCAATGCGGCGCGCGCAAGGCGTGCATTGCAGATGTCATTTAGCCGCCGCCGCCGGCGCCTGCAATTCTGCGCGAATGCGGGCGTAAGCGGCGTTGATTGCTGCGGATTTTTCCCGGGCGATGGCCACAAAGGCGGGCGGGGCGCCGCGCTGGGTCATGCGATCTGGATGGTTTTCCCCCGCCTGCCAGCGCCAGGCGCTGCGCACATCCTCCAGTGAGGCCCCGGGCAAAAGACCAAGCACGGCATAAGGATCGCCCGCCTCAGGACCCATATTGGCGGCTTTGATGCGTCGGAACTCCAGCTCCGAAAAGCCGAAATAGCTCGCGACAGCGCCAAGATAATCCAGTTCCGGCTCGGTGAGGCCATCGGCCATGGCGATATGGAAAAGACCGTCGAGCACGTCCTCCAGCAAACACGGACGCGCGCGGTATTTGCGGCCAATCTGTTTGGCGTAGGATTCAAATCCCAGAACCGTCTGGTTGGCCAGCATGTAGGCGCGACGGAAGTTCGCCTCTTCGCCGGGCGGGGGCTTGAAGACCCTGGCGGCGGCGTGGATTTCTGCTTCGCTGGCGGCGCCGTCGGCCCGCGCCATTTTGGCGGCCAGGCCGATAACTGCGGCCGTAAATCCCACGTCATTGGGAGCTGGGGCGCATTCCTCGGCGAATTGCGGCGGTTCGGCCTCCGGATCGAAGGCGCGCTGGGCCAACTCGACGATGCGGGACCAAACCGACATGCAGGTATTGTCCGTTTGCTGCAGCGCCCCGCCAAGGGCTTTCAGCGTGTTCACGCGAGTGTGCGAAACTCCCGCCCCCGGGTGCGGGTTTCTCTAGGATAATAATAATTCTCTCGGCGCGCGAAGCTTTGTGTTTGGCGCCTTGGGAGCGATTGCCGGGACCCGCGGGGGCCCGCGCTTGGCGCTGATGATCGCGCCCCCAGCCAACCTCCCAGACCGCGCAAGAATTGCGGGTCCCTCGACCCCGTCATCCCTGCCTTTGCGGGCGCGCCCTCGAGCTAGCCGGCGCCGGATTCGCTGGTGAGTTCGCCAGCCGGCATGTTGTCGTCGGACTGCCCCGCAAACGGCACAGCGCCTTGGGGCGCGTTTGGATCAAGCGTGTCGAGGATAAAGCCGCGCACCCGATATTTGCGCGCCCCCCATTGGCGGCCGGGCACGTTCCAGACCTGCACCACGCTCCAATCGCCGGCCTCGGAAACATCACGGATCGGCACGTCGCGGGTGATTTCGCCGTGATTGAGCCAGTTTGAGTGGTCGACGATAATCAGGCGCGGCGACACGATTTGCTTGACCACCGCAACATGGCCGCGGGTGTCGTCGTGATAACCGCGCAGCACCAGCACTGCGCCTTCCACCGGCGCGCCTTCGCGCTCGTAGCGGCCAGCCGCCTGCTGCCACCAGGTATTGGCGTTGCCAAAAATCTCGACGCCGGACTCGCGGCGCGCAAACGGCACGCATTGCAAATGCGCGCGCCGGTTGGTGACCCGCGCGATGGGCTCGAACTGATCGTCAGGCGCCCGCTCGAACGCGTGCGGCGCAAGCGTGACGTTTTCAGACGGCCCGTCGATGACCGAGGGATCGACAGACAAATCTGCCGACAGCGGCGTCAACGCTTCCGCGTTGCCGGCCGTGAACCCAGCCGCGGCTGCTGCCGCCAGCAAGATTGAGCGCGTGGTCAACATGCCCTGTCGAAGCCAAGCGGGGGATCGCCCCAAACTGAGACACAAAAACGCCCGAGCGGACTTAAAGAACACTTAAGAGCGCAGCGGGAACTCCAGGAAAGAACAGATTCCTATGGTAAACAAAATCTAGTAACGCTAAATCTAGCTCTATTCTTTTTGTAATGACGCTTAATGATTTGTCTCTAACGCGCGTCAACAAATCTTAATGGCAAGATCAACCCAGAGCGGCTTGCAGTAAAAACGGGTGGATGAAGCCGCGCGCCTGATAGATGCGCGCGCCCCAGGCGTCGGTGGGAATGCTCCACACGCGGATTTCGCTCCAGTCGTTCTGCGCCGACACATCGAGCACCGGCACATTCAAACTGATTTCGCCGCGGTTTAGCCAATTGGCGTGATCAACCCGAATGATGCGGCTGGAAACGATCTGGGTCACCACTGCAACATGGCCGCGGCTGTCATCGAGATAGCCCCGCACCACCAAAACCGAGCCTGGGGCGGGCAGATTGGAGCGCGGATAGCGCCCAGCCGCTTGGTCCCACCAGGTGTTGGCGTCGCCGTAAAGCTCAATGCCAGAGCGGGCCCGTGCGAACGGCACGCATTGGAGGGGCGGCTGATCGCGCAGAATTTGCGGCGCAGCGTTCGGATCAAACGGCGGCCGCGCCCAGGTTTCAGGTCGCGCTTGGCCGCCATAATCGATCGGCGAGGGCATGGAGGCGCAGCCCGCCAGGGCGGCTGCGATCACTGCGAGCCAAGCGGCCCGCAACGCCAAGGATTGTGCTGGCCCCGCCATTTCGGCGCCGATCTTAACCTGGTCACGGTTGGCATCGCGTGAACCAGCAGCGTTAATGGCGTCTTGACCAGGCCGCTCGAACCAGGTCACCGCAGACAGCGATGGCAAACCCTTCCAGCCCGGCTTCGATAATCGTGCGCCCCTGCTTCCAGCAGGACCTCGAGACCGTACAGCTCATTTACGCCCACCACGTGTTGACCGGGACAGGCACGTTCGAGATCGAGCCCCCTTCCCTGCCAACCATGACCGACCGTTGGAGCGCGGTGGTTTCCAGGGGCTGGCCTTATGTCGTGGCCTCCCCGCAAAGCGATTTGAGCCGGGTATTGGGCTTTGCCTACGCCAGCCAATTTCGCGACCGCCCGGCTTACAAATATTGCTTTGAAGTCTCGATCTACACAGCGCCCACCGGCATGCGTCAGGGCGTTGGCGCGCGGATGTTGGCCGAGCTGGTTGCGCTGCTGCGCAGCGACGAGGCGCGTGAGGCGCTGGCGTTCATCGGCGACAGTCACAATGCCGCTTCGATCGGATTGCATGCAAAGCTTGGATTTTCGCATGTCGGCACGCTTGCCAATGTTGGCGAGAAGTTTGGACGCAGCCTCGATGTGGTGATCATGCAAAAGACCCTGGCGCCGCCGCCGGTCTGACCACCCCACAAGCAGTAACGCTTCGCTAACCATCCTTACATCATTCTCATCCTACCGGGAGGGATCAGCGATGCTTCTACGCAAGCTCGTGGTGATTGGCCTGGTGGGGTTTGTAAGTCTTGCAACCAATATGGCGACTGCCGAGCAAGCGGCCGCGCCGGGCGCCAATTATATCGGTGCAACCGGCGTAAGCTTCAACGACGACGCTGGCTTCGCTCACCCGCAACTCGCCTTCAATACCGGCCCAGGCGAAGGCGTGCGGTTCGCCAATATGAGCCTTTTGCCGCCCTCTTCGGCGGCAGGGACTGAACAAAGCCGGCACTATGAAGTCTCGGTCGTGGCGCGCGCGGCGGCCAACATTGACGTCGCCTTCGCCCACAGGGGCGGTGTCGGTTTCGACCAGGACGGCGACCTCTCACGCCAAACCCAAGCTTCAGAACTGCGCATCGGCAACGGATTGCATCTTGCCGCGACCCACGCGTATCAACCTTCGCGCACGCCCCGCTGGTACGCGTTCGTGGCCTCAGACAAGCAAGCGCTCATCTGGCAGCCTGGCGCGCGCAACGAGTTCGGCGCCGCAAGCGATGAATTTATGCTGCAAGATCGCGTCGAAATCGGCGATGTCCAGGCGGGACTAACTTACGAAGTCTACGGCATCCAAACCTCGCTTGCTTACGTTGAGCGCAAAATGCGCACCCATGTTGCGGGCCGAACCTACACCCAAGACGACAATTTCGCCGGCATCACCATCACGGTTCGGCGCTAAGAACTCTCTCCAAGGCGACCCCTGGCAAGGCCGCCTTGGAACCGTTGCGGGCGGGTCCGCATTTGTCCCGTGAAGACTTGTGAATCTGAGGCTTTGGATGGCGTCGAAGGGTCTAAGGGCGGGCGTTGTCGGGGGCGGCATTGTTGCGGCTGTCGCCCTCTTGGCCCTTTGCGCCAGCGCACAAGACCTCGCGTCTTCTCCAGCAAATGCGCCCCAGGAAAGCCTGCAAGCGCCCCCAACGGGGGTGAGTTTCAACGATCCGGGGCTCACTCTCTCAGTTCATAGAGCGACTGGATCGCGCTTTGACGCCACCGGCGGCGCGCCAGGCGAGGCCGCCAACGATCATCAGGTCGAGATGCAGGTCTCAGCCAGCGGCAATGGCGCGGGCGTGCCGCTCGATGTCGCCTTTGCCCATCACGACGCCCTCGACGCTGCAGAAACTGGGCGCGATCAGCGCGGCTCGGAAATCAGAATTGGCCACAATCTCGTACAGCAAGGCCACGATGGCCGCGATCGCGGCCCTTCTGTTTATGCGTTCATCGCTTCCGACCATCAGGCCCTGACCTGGGCGCCGGGGCAGCGCGCCGCCCTTGCCATGCAAGATCACCAGGTGAACGTGGGAGATCATTCCGCGGGCGTCACCTACGAGGCGAACGGCATTGAAACCTCCCTTGCCTATGTAGAGCGCAAGGTGAGCACGCGGGTGGGCGCGCGCGGCTATTCCACCGATGAGAGCTTTGCCGGCCTGACCGTGACGGTGCGCCGCTAAGCTTAGCGCCCGCCTCGAATTGAACCAGGCAAGGTGGAAAGCGGCCACGACGGAGGGCTTTTTCCACAAGCCTGCCGCCCGGGGGTTGTTTCCCCGATCATGAATCGCTCCATGCTCGGCGCGGGTAACATTTCTTAAATGGACTCGGCCCCTCATACGCGAGATATGGTGGTCGGGTGGCCCCTATAGCCCTACATATAGGGAATATTTCGGCCTCGATGCGGGAGACTTTGGCGTATGGGTAGCGACACCAATGGCAAGCTGACTGGCCTGCGCACGCCTTCCATCGGCTACAAGCCCTTCCGCTACCCTTGGGCCTACGAATATTGGCGCCGCCAACAGCAGGTGCATTGGCTGCCCGAAGAAGTGCCCCTCGGCGAGGACGTGAAAGACTGGGCCTCCAAACTCAACGACCAAGAGCGCAATCTGCTAACCCAGATCTTTCGCTTCTTCACCCAAGCCGATGTCGAGGTGAACGACAATTACATGGAGCGCTACGCGCGGGTGTTCCGACCGATCGAGATCAAGATGATGCTCGCCGCGTTTTCGAACATGGAAACGGTGCACATCGCAGCCTACGCGTTGTTGCTTGAGACCATCGGCATGCCGGAGACTGAATTCTCGGCTTTCCTTGATTACCAGGCGCTTCGCGACAAGCACGATTACATGCAGAAATTCGGCGTCGAAACCGACGCCGACATATTGCGCACTGTGGCGATGTTCGGCGGCTTCACCGAAGGCCTGCAATTGTTTGCCTCGTTCGCCATGCTGATGAACTTTCCACGCTTCAACAAGATGAAGGGCATGGGGCAGATCGTGACCTGGTCGGTGCGCGACGAAAGCTTACACTGCGAAGCGATGATCAAGCTCTTTCACAGTTTCGCCAAGGAGACCAACGCGCTCACCCAAAACGTCAAGGACGACATCGTCGATTGCTGCAAGACCGTCGTCGGCATCGAAGACCGCTTCATCGATCTCGCCTTCGAGATGGGCGATGTTCAGGGCATGACTGACGCCGATATCAAGAGCTACATTCGCTACATCGCGGATTGGCGTTTAAGCCAGCTCGGCTTGCCCAAAGTGTACGGGGTGAGCGAACATCCCATCCCCTGGCTGACGGCGATCCTCAACGGCGTCGAACACGCCAACTTCTTCGAGGCGCGCGCCACCGAATATTCGAAGGCTGCAACCCGCGGCGATTGGCACGGCGGCGAAGGCGTCTGGTCGAGCTTCGACGCGATGATGGAAAAGCGCAAAGGCGTCGCCAGCTAGGTTAAGAGCTGTTGACGCAGGCGCTGCGAAGCGGCGGCGTCAACGCCCAAAACATTGCTGAGATAGACGCCTATGTCGCCGTAACGGGCGCTGATCTCGTTGAGAGCCGCGCGCAGATAATCTGGGCTCACGCCCAACATGGGGCGCAAAGCGGCGTGATCGAGCCTGCGTCCAACGCGCTCTTCAATGCGCGCAAGGATTACCGGCAAACGCTCCTCAATGTTTACCGCTGCGTTGGTGTATTCGTAATCTCCAAACACGGTCGCTTCGTCGGCGCCGAGCGCGGTCAGCGTAAGCGCGCAGCCGAGGCCGGTGCGATCCTTCCCAGCCGCACAATGAATGACCCCCGCGCCTCCACTGGCGAGTTCTTCAAACCATGTGCGATATAGCTCTATGTGGCGCGGCTCGAACGCGAATTGGCGATAAATGTTCAACATGTAATCGCGGACCGAGCCAGGTGAGAGATCGCTCGACAGAAGCGCCATTAAATGCGGCGGCAGACCGTCAGCGACACCTTCGTCGTTGCTGTGGACGCGGGTGCTGGGACCCGGCCATTTGTTTGGATCGGCGCTGCGCTCCATGGGCCGGCGCAGATCGACTACAAAGCGCACGCCCAAGCTCTCGAGCTTGGCGACGTCATCGGCGCTTGCGTCGTCGAAGGCCGCGGAGCGGTAGAGCTTTCCGCGCGCAATTTTTCCCTGCGGCGTGTCGTAGCCGCCAAAGTCGCGGAAATTCAACACGCGTTCAAAGGCGATCAAGCGGTCAGGCGTCATTGGCCTTCACATGGAGGATTGTCGCCGCTGCGTCAAAGGCATTGCAGCCCTGCGTTGGAGCAATCAGATTGTGACTTCGCCAAACACCCCGCGATCGGCGCTCGCTGCGCGCCGAAGGCCCGTCCAAGCTTGCCGATTGGGGCTGCCGACTGGGGCCAGCTTTTAAACCGGCTCGCTCATAAAAAGCGCCCTCTCGCCTAGCGGAACGGGGGCTCGTCAAAGGCGCGCAGCTTGCGCGAGTGGAGGCGGTCGCGGTTTTGCTTGAGCGCGACTATAGCCTCCAAACCGATATGCAGGTGCGCGTTCACCGCGCTATCGTAGAAGCGATCGGCTACCCCCGGCAATTTGATCTCGCCGTGCACCGGCTTGTCGGAAATACATAAAAGCACGCCGTAGGGCACGCGCATGCGGAAGCCTTGGGTGGCGATGCATGCGCTTTCCATATCGACGGCGACGGCGCGGGATTGGGAAAGCAATTGCCGCTCTTGGGCATAGTTCAGCTCCCAGTTGCGATCGGCGTAGCTCACTACGGTGCCGGTGCGCATGCGCTTCAGCAATTCCTCCTTGCCCCCCCCAATTACGCCTTGCGCAGCTTGCTGCAGCGCCACCTGCACTTCAGCGATTGCCGGGATCGGCACTTCGAGCGGCACGCGATCGTCAAGGACTTTGTCGCGTCGAAGATAGGCATGCGCGAGCACGTAATCGCCAATGCGCTGGGAATGCCGCAAACCTCCGCAATGGCCGATCATGAGCCAACAATGGGGGCGCAATACAGCGAGGTGATCGGTGATGGTCTTGGCGTTGGATGGGCCGACGCCGATATTGACGAGCGTCACGCCGTTGCGATCTGGCGTCGTCAGATGGTAGGCCGGCATTTGATATTTGGGCCATGGCGCATCAAATGCTTTGCGCTGCGCGTTGGCCTCGCCGGGTGCGACCCGCACCCCGCCCGGACAGGAAAGCGACCAGCCCTTGGGGCCGCCTTCGACGGCCGCTGCGGCCCAGCGGATGAATTCATCGACGTAGCGCTGATAATTGGTGAACAGGATCCAAGGCTGCACGTCCTGCCATGGCGCGCCGGTATAATGTTCGATGCGCTTTAGCGAATAGTCGATACGCGGGGCGTCAAACAGCGCCAGCGGCCGCGCCCCATCCAGGCGCGTGCTGCGTAAGCCATCGACTGCTTCGTCACCAACTTGGGACAGCTTGGGGCTCGGGAAATAGGTGGCAAGATCCTCGGCCGGCACCTTTTCAAACGCGGCCGCCCCGGCAGCATCCAGAACGAACGAGTATGGGATCTCGGTGTCGCTCACCCGTACGCCGAGTTGAGCGTCGTAGTCGGCCATCAGAAGCGACAATTGCCCGATCAGATAGTCGCGGAAGTAGGCCGGTTGGGTAATGGTGGCGGCGTATTCGCCGGGCCAGGTGAGTTGAGCATAGGCGCGCGCCAATTTCGGCGCCCGCGCGCCTGGCAAGTAAGTGACGCGCAATTCCGGGTAGCGAAAGCGCGCGCGCTCGTCGGGATCAGGGGGACTGCCGTTCTCGGCAAAACGCGTGATCGCCTTAATCAGCGCGCTGACGGCTTGCGCATGCAAATGTTCGAGCCGATCAACGGCTTCGCCTGGCGTTTTTGGATGTTCCATGACCGAACTCATCGCGCCTTAGCAGCGCGCGTCAAGTGATGGTCGTTGCCGAAACGACTTTGAGGTCAGTGCGATATGGCGCCGGTGGCGACGGTGGCGTGGCCGGTGATTTGTTCGTTCATCGGACCGGCGTTGGCGTCGCCGATATCGGGCCTGGGCCGGCAGACCGGATTGCACTCCAGGCGCGACACGTCGGTGCCGCGGGTGACGATGACCGCGCCGGCTTCGTCGGGAATGACCACCACGCGTCCCGCAAACAAAACCCGATTGTTGTCGCCGAGGATGGTCAAATTCGTTGAGCCATAGGAACGACCGGTCACGAATAGGAAATGATCATTCTGGACCGAAACCCCGGCGATGGCGGGATTGCCGACCGCCACGCCTTCCGCGGCCTGCGAGAGGCGCAGCGGAAACGACTGATCGAGCGCCACTCTTATATCCTGGGCCGACGCAGCGTTGGCGCCGAACAATGTCGCCGCCGCGGCGAGAGCAGCGATCGCGGCGCGAAAGCGTGGGGTGCCCATAAAGCCTGCTCCGAATTACAGATATAAACTGCTACGCCACAATGGTTGTCGTATCGCTAACGCGCGGCGCCCCGGCCTCGCCCAAAGCGGGGAAAAATCGCCTCGTCCTCAACACAAGTTTTACCAATTTCGTTGGGCGAGCCGTTAAGCGCACTCGGGTAGGTTCTCACTTGCGTCTGGGTTGGGTGTCGGGTGCGACATTCCCTCGGGCCGGTGAAAGCACTCGACATACGGAGAAATGTAAATGTCTGCTCTGAAGCGTTTTATGAAGAACGAAGACGGCGTGACCGCGATTGAGTACGGCCTGATCGCCGCCCTCATTGGCGTCGCCATCATCACCGCGGTTGGCCTTGTCGGCACGGGCTTGAACAACACGTTCAACTCGGTTTCGTCCAAGCTCGGCGGCGCGTCGGGCGGCTAATAGCCAGCTTCGCAGGCGGGCCGCTCATCGAGCGGCCCGGTTTGCGCCCTTTTGAATATCCCTTCTCAAAACGCCGCCTCCTCCCGAGGCGGCGTTTTTCTTTGCGTTCAGCTTTCTTTCAAGCGGACTTACGGCTCTTAAATCTTTCTTGACGCGGCGCGGTCCAACTAGGTCGCATGATTGAGCTGATCGCCCTCGCGGCCTTCGCGGGCCTGCTTGTGTATGCGGCGTGTTCGGACGTGGCCTCGCTCACTATTCCCAATTGGCTGTCTGTGGCGATGGCCGCATTGTTTGGGCCGCTCGCTCTCCTGACCCATGCGCCGCTGCTTGAGATTGGGGTTCATTACGCCTTCGGCTTGGCCATTTTAACGGTTGGTTTCTTTCTTTTTCAGGCCAACGTACTGGGCGGCGGCGACGCGAAATTGCTTGCCGCCGCGGCGGTTTGGACCGGGCTTGGCGCCTTTCCTGTCTTTATTCTCGGCACCGCCGTGGCCGGCGGAGCGCTGGCGCTAGCGATCCTTACGGCGCGCAACTGGTCGCCGCTGCTGGCTGGCCTGCCGCCATTTGTAACTCGTTTATTAACGCCGAAGAGCGGTTTGCCCTACGGCGTCGCCATCATGGTGGGCGGCCTCTTGGCCCTGCCCACGCTTCCGTTCGCAGCCAACGCATTAACCCTGCCTTAGCCACGAACATGATTTGGTCGGGCCTGGGGCTACGACGCGGGGAGTAACTAGGCATGTCAGCGCGTCAGGTGATCGTATTGGTCGTCGCCGCCGTCGCAGCGATCGGGGCGCTGTTCCTCATTCGAGGCATCGGCGCCCATCCCCAGAGCCAGAGCGCCCAGGCCGCGCCGGCGATCGTCGGCGAGCAAGTGCTGGTGGCTGCGCGCAACGTCCAAGAAGGCGCCGCTATTACGCCTAGCGACTTGGCGGTGGCGCTGTTTCCGCAGGCTTCAGTGGCCCCGCAGTTCGTCCGCTTGAGCTCTCAACCCTCGGCGCAGGCAGATTTTGTAGGCGCGGTGACCCGGCGCGCTTTCGTGCAAGGCGAACCGATCACGACCGATGCGGTCGTCAAGCCCGACGGGCACGGTTTCCTCGCCGCCCAATTGACACCAGGCTATCGCGCAGTGGCGCTTGATATCCAGCAGAAGACCGCTGTCGGGGGCTTTATTCAGCCGAACGACCATGTCGACGTCATCGTCACTACGCGCTCGGAGGGCCACAGCGACACCGGCCCCCAACAGCAAACCCATAGCGCCATCGTTCTACAAGACATTCGCGTGCTTGCCATGGGCGATAAAACGCAAGGCCAAACCACTGGTGATCACCCTGAAACCAGCGACGCGGCCGTCGCGGTGCTCGAGGTCACCCCCGACGACGCGCGTACGCTCGAGATGGCGCGCGCCATGGGCGATGTCAGCCTCGCCCTGCGCGGCGTCCAGGCTGAGACCGTGAGCCTGCGCACCGGCCCCCACAACCACGGCGGCATTGAACAAGAAGCAGGAACCGTTCGCGTCCATGCCTTTGGCGTGGTCGTCGGAGGCGGCAGATGATCTTTAAGTCACTTCGCGGCGCACTTCTCACCACGCTTTCGAGCGCGGTCGCATTCGCGCCCGGCCTGGCGGCCGCGCAAGTCGAGCCCCCGAGCGCGTCAAACATTCACATCACCAATGGCGGCGCGGGCCCCCAATCGGCCTCGCTGGTGCTGCCCTTCGGCAAATCCGCGATCGTCGACCTCCCCGCGGACGCGCGCGACGTGCTGATTTCCAACCCCGCGATCGCTGACGCCACCGTGCGAACGGCGCGTCGCGCTTACATTATCGGTCGCCAAATCGGCCAGACCAATATTTTCTTCTTCGACGCTGGCGGTCGCCAGATCGCCAATGTCGAGATCCAAGTCGAGCCAGACGTCGCGCCGCTCAACGAATTGCTGCACCGCCAATCGCCGGAGACGGCTATCCGCGCTGAAGCGGTCAATGGTTCGATCGTGCTCTCGGGCAACGCCCGCAGCGCCACAGAAGCAGATCAGGCCCAACAGCTGGCGCAGAGTTACCTGAGCGCGCCGTCCTCGACTGGACCTAGCAGCGCCAGCGGCGGCGCAGCAGGCGGGGGAACCGCGACGGGCGCTGCAACCGGCCCTCACATCGTCAACCTCATTCAGGTTCAAGGCAGCGAGCAGGTGCTGGTGCGGGTGCGCGTGGTTGAGATGAGCCGCACGCTTATTCGCCAGCTCGGAATCAATTTGAATTACAATCAGATGATCAATCAATTGCTGAACAGCGATAACTTCATCAACGTCGCCACCCAGCAAGGCTTTTCCGTCAATGGCCAAGCGCTCGGCGGCTTGGCGGCCAGCGGCGGGGTTGCGCGCAACATATTGCAACCGAGCAGCCTTGCTTATCCAAACGGCGGCGGCGTCAGCGGCGCGCCCCTCGATCCCACCCTGGGCGTCGGCAATGCCGGGGTTGGGGGCTATTCCGTCGATCCGACCACCGGCCAGGTGACTTATGGCCCGGCCAATATCGTCACCGATAAGCGAACCGAAGGTTCGATCCAAGCGTTCGAACGCGCCGGCTTGTTGCGGATACTGGCCGAACCCAACCTCACCGCCATTTCCGGCGAAGCCGCGCACTTCTTGGCCGGCGGCGAATTCCCGGTGCCGGTCAATTCCGACAATGGCCGCATCTCAGTGCAATTCAAACCATTCGGCGTGGGTCTAGCGATTACGCCTGTGGTGATGTCGGGCGGGATGATCTCGCTCAAGGTCTCTACCGAGGTCAGCGAGCTCACCTCCGAAGGCGCGATCAATACCGGCGATGTGCCCGTGCGCAACGCAGACGGCAGCGTCACGGTGGTCCACGGCATCACCATTCCTGCGTTACAAGTGCGGCGCGCTGAAACCACGCTTGAAATGTCGTCGGGGGGCTCGATGGTGTTGGCGGGCCTCATCCAAGAAAGCACCCGCCACGCTCTCGAAGGCGTGCCTGGGGTGATGGACACGCCCGTGATCGGCTCGCTTTTCCGCTCGCGCGACTTTCTCAATAACGAGACCGAACTGGTGATCATCGTCACCCCCTATCTGGTGCGCGAAACCAGTCCCGGCCACATCCACACCCCAACCGATGGCTTCATGAACCCGGGCGAAGGCGAAAGCCTGCTCACCGGGCGCTTGAACGCCATGTACCGCCCGCCGGACGATCCCGACCACAGCCAAGGTCTGCAAGGTCCGCACGGGCACGTCATCCAATGAGGCCCCTTATGTCCTCCCGCCTTCCCATTTTGCTTATCGGTTTGAGCGCGTTAGGCGCCTGCGCCACCAGCGTTGCGCCTCCGCCCGGGCCCGTCGTCTCAGACGCATCCGACGCCCATCGCATCGAGGTGGCCCAAACCACCGCGCGCCTGGAGATCAGCGTCGATGCCGCCAGCCCGCGCCTTACCGACAAAGCCAAGAGCGATCTCACCGATTTCGCTGTGTCGTATCTGCGCCTTGGCCATGGCGCGCTGATCTTGAGCACCCCATCAGGGGGAGATAATTCCGACGCAGCCTCCACAGTCGCTGGCCAAGCGCGCATGGCGCTTGTCAATGCAGGCGTTGCTTACGGGGCTGTAGCGGGGTCGACTTACGACGCCGCCGGCCAATCAAGCGCGCCGGTGATCGTGACCTTCGCCCGCTTCGAGGCGCAAGCGCCGGCGTGTGCGCCGCTTTATACCCAAGACCTTGCTCATCAATCGGACAACCAGCCTTGGGCAAGTTTCGGCTGCGCCATGCAAGCCAATCTGGCCGCCGAGGTCGAGGACGCCAACGATCTGTTGTCGCCTCGCCCCTATGATCCGCGCGACTCCAATCGCCGCGCGACCGTTATGGACCTCTATCGCCGCGGACAGGTCACCCACGCCCAGCGCGACAATGACGAACGCGTCTCCATCAGCACCGCGGTTCAACAATAAGGCGCTTTTGGCATGAGTCAGCCCAAAACAGATACTGCTTGGCGCCTCGGCGACGAAGACGAGTTTGTCCTCGAGGATGATGCGACTTTCGGGATCGGTGAGATCGAGGGCGGCGCGCCGCCCTTTGACGCCGACAATATCGGCAAACCCGCCAATCAAAGCCTCGCCTTTGACCCAGGCGTTGAGGACGACTTTGCGCCGCCTCCTGAAATCGCCATCACCCCTCCTGCGGCAGCGCCGCGCGAGGACGTGGGGGTGACCGAGCAGCCGGTGCCGCGCATCACCATCCATGCCTGCTGCGACAGGAGCGAGATCGCCGACATCATCGCCGCCATCACCGCCGATCGGCGCCTCTCACGCGCCGAGATCACGGTTGAAACCGGCGGCATCGACGCCGCGGTCGTGCGCTTCTCCAGCCAGGCCAGCCCCAATTTGCTCATCCTCGACAGCCAGTTGCAGGGCGCGCAGATGTTGCACAGCCTCGACAAGCTCGCCGAGGTCATCGAGGAAGGCACCAAGGTCGTCATTATCGGCGCGGTCAACGACATCGGCCTCTTCCGCGAACTGATGAGCCGTGGCGTCAGCGAATACATTGTGCCGCCGATGCAGGCTCTGGATCTGATCCGGGCGATCTGCGGCTTGTACGTCAATCCCGATAAGCCGTTCGCTGGCCGGGTCATCTCGGTCATTGGCGCGCGCGGGGGCGTCGGTTCTTCAACCATCGCCCACAATCTGGCTTGGTCAATCGCTGAGCGTCAGGAAATTGGCGCCACTCTGCTCGATCTCGACCTTTCTTTTGGCACCGCCGCTCTCGATTTCAACCAAGATCCGGCTCAATCGGTGGCGGACGCTTTGATGGCGCCTGATCGGGTCGACGACGTCTTCCTGGATCGGGTCACCACCAAACACACCCAGCGCCTGCAAATGTTGACTGCGCCCGCAACCCTCGAACGCGAGTTCGAACTCGATCCGCAAGCCTTCGAGACGGTGATCGAGCGCATTCGCCGCACGAGCCCGTTTGTGGTGTTGGATTTGCCCCACATCTGGACCTCGTGGGTGAAACAAACCCTGTTGGCCGCCGACGACGTGATTATTGTCGCAGGCCCCGATCTGGCCAGTCTGCGCAATTCGAAAAACATTCTCGATCTGCTCAAGTCAATGCGCCCCTACGACCGTCCCCCCACGGTAGCGCTGTCGATGGTCGGGGTGCCCAAGCGGCCGGAAATTCCGTTTAAGGATTTCGCCGAAGCGCTGGGCGCTGAACCGGTCGCGTCCTTGCCGTTTGATCCGCAATTGTTTGGTATGGCCGCAAATAACGGCCAAATGATCGGCGAAGTGGCGCCGCTCTCGAAGACGGCGATCGCACTTGATGCGCTCGCGGCTTCGTTGACGGGCCGCAAGCTGGTCGAGACGAAGAAGCCGTCTCTTGCCGACAAGATCCCATTCTTGAAGCGCTAGGGGCCTGAATGTTCGGCAAACGGAGCTTAGGCGACATTCCAGGCGCCGCCCCGGCTCAGTCGCCCGCGGCGCCCGCCGGGCGGGCGCCATCTAATGTGGGGCCAAAGCCTGCGCCTCAGCCCGCCGCGCCAACGCGCCAGGCGCCGCCCTCGCCTGCCACCCCGCCGCCGCAAGCGCCGCGCCTTCCCGCAGCGGCCGAGCACAACGAAACTCAGGAGTTTCGTTCTGAGAGCTATTACCGCGTCAAATCCACGATTTTCAACGCGCTCATCGAAACCATCGACTTAACGCAACTGGCGCAGCTCGATCCCGAGAGCGCCCGCGACGAAATTCGCGACATCGTCGCGGAAATCATCTCGATCAAGAATGTCGTGATGTCGATCGGCGAGCAGGAAGCCTTGCTCGACGACATCTGCAACGATGTGCTTGGCTACGGGCCGCTGGAGCCGCTGCTTTCACGCGACGACATCGCCGACGTGATGGTCAACGGCGCCAATGCGGTGTTCATTGAAGTCAACGGCAAAATCTCAAAAACCGGCATCCGGTTTCGCGACAACGGCCAGCTGATGAACATTTGCCAACGCATAGTGAGCCAGGTTGGCCGTCGCGTTGATGAAAGTTCTCCCATCTGCGACGCGCGCTTGCCTGACGGATCGCGCGTCAATGTCATCGTGCCGCCTTTGGCGATCGACGGCCCAACGCTCACCATTCGGAAGTTCAAAAAGGACAAGCTGAAGCTCTCGCACCTGGTTGAGTTCGGCTCGATTTCCCCGGCCGGCGCCAAGATCCTGCAGATCATCGGCGCCTGCCGCTGCAACGTACTGATCTCGGGCGGCACGGGCTCAGGCAAAACCACGCTTCTGAACACGCTGACCGCGTTCATCGATCCAACCGAGCGGGTTATCACCTGCGAAGACGCCGCCGAATTGCAGCTGCAGCAACCCCACGTCGTGCGCTTGGAAACGCGTCCGCCGAACCTTGAAGGCAGCGGCGCGGTGACCATGCGCGATTTAGTGAAGAATTGTCTGCGGATGCGCCCTGAGCGGATCATCGTCGGCGAAGTCCGCGGCAGCGAAGCCTTCGACTTGCTGCAGGCGATGAACACCGGCCACGACGGCTCCATGGGCACCCTGCACGCCAACACCCCGCGCGAAGCTCTCTCGCGCCTGGAATCGATGATCACCATGGGCGGCTTCTCGCTGCCGCCAAAAACCATTCGCGAAATCGTCGTCGCGGCTGTGGATGTCGTCATCCAGGCGGCGCGCCTACGCGATGGTTCACGCCGCATCACCCAGATCACGGAAGTGATGGGCCTTGAAGGCGACACCATCATTACCCAAGACCTGTTGGTCTACGAAATCCAAGGCGAAGATCAGAATGGGCGCATTGCTGGGCGCCACAAGGGCACGGGCGTGGGACGTCCGCGCTTTTGGGAACGGGCGCGCTATTTCGGCCTTGAAAAAGAACTCGCCGCCGCCCTCGACGAAACGGAGAGCGCTTAGTGGATTTCACCCTGGTCGCTGCCGTGCTCGCCTTCGTCGCTGTGGGCGGCGTCGGCTTTGCCTTCACCGGCCAAGGCCAGCCGGCGACAGCGCAAAAGCGCGTCAAGGCGGTATCGACCGCAAAGCCTGTCGATCGGCGCAAACAGGCCGTGGAAATCGCCACGCTGAAGCGGCGACAAACCACCCAGGAGGCCCTGAAAGACCTCGCCACCGCAGAAAAGCAATCGCGTCAGCGCCGCCTGTCGATCAAAGGCCAGATCACCCAGGCCGGGCTTTCTGTGTCTCCGGTGGCGTTTTGGGTCATCTCAGCGGTCGTTGGATTGGTTCTCGCAATCGCGGGCCTGGTGATCCAAGGCCTCATCGGCGCTGCAATCGGCTTTTTCGTCGGCACTTTCGGCTTGCCGCGCTGGTTTCTTGGGATGCTGGTCAGCGGCCGCCAGAAAAAGTTCGCCAACCAATTGGCCGACGCTATCGACGTCATCGTCCGCGGCGTGAAATCGGGTCTGCCGCTCAACCAGTGCCTGCGCATCATCGCCGCGGAAAGCCCCGAGCCGTTAAAGGACGAGTTCCAGACCCTGTGCGACTCTCAAGCTATGGGCGTGCCTTTGGATCAGAGCCTGCAGCGATTGTATGAGCGCATGCCTCTGCCGGAGGTCAACTTCTTCGCCATTGTGCTTTCGATCCAGCTGAAGACCGGAGGCAACTTGTCGGAATCGCTCGGCAACCTCTCCTCGGTGCTGCGCGCGCGCAAACTTATGAAGGAGAAGGTGAAGGCGCTTTCCTCAGAAGCGAAGGCCTCGGCCATGATCATTGGCGCGCTGCCGGTGCTGGTGATGATGATGGTCTACTTCACCCGTCCACAATACATCATGATCTTGTTCTCCGACCCCATGGGCAATCTCATCTTGATCGCTTCGGCGATCATGATGGTGCTCGGCACGTTCGTGATGCACAAGATGATCAACTTCAAATTCTGAGCGCCCGCATGGCTAATGGTCTCGTCGAAACGCTCGTGGACCCCGGCAACATCGCCGCAGCGCTCGGCGCTTGCGCGGCATTCGCCACGATTGTCACCATCGCCGCGCCGATGATGTCGGAGAACAAGCTTGGCGCCCGCCTCAAGGAAGTCGCCAAGCGCCGCGAGGAATTGCGCAAACGCTCGCGCGCCGATCTCGCGCGCGGCGCAGGCTCGCTGCAGCACAAGGACGCCAACCAGTTCGCCAAAAACATGGTCAACAAGTTGGGGCTGCAGAAGGCGCTGGCAGACGATACCTTGAACGAGAAACTCATCCGCGCGGGTCTGCGCGGTCACGCCGCACAGACCATGTTCTACTTTTATCGTGGGGCCTTGCCCATCGGCTTTGGCGTGGTGGCGCTGATCTACGTGATCTTATTTGGCGCAGCTCTCCCTATCCATTTCAAGCTGGCGGCCATCGTTGGGGCGATCGCGCTCGGCTATTACGCGCCCAACCTTTATCTCAAGAACCGCGCCGACAATCGCCGCCAGAAGATCATGGCCGCCTTCCCCGACAGCCTCGATATGATGCTGATCTGCGTGGAAAGCGGCATGTCTGTTGAAATGGCGCTCCAAAAGGTCGGGCAAGAAATCGCCTCCGCCTCCGTCGAAATTGCCGAAGAATTCGCGCTGACCACTGCTGAGCTTTCCTATTTGCCCGATCGGCGCATGGCTTATGAGAACCTGGCGCGCCGCACCGATCATGCCGGGGTCAAGTCTGTGGCGATGGCTCTGACACAAGCGGAAAAATACGGCACGCCAGTCGGTTCGGCATTGCGGGTTATGGCCAAGGAAAACCGGGACATGCGGCTTTCGGAAGCTGAGAAGAAAGCCGCTTCGCTGCCGCCGAAATTGACGGTGCCTATGATTGTGTTCTTTCTGCCGGTGCTGTTTGCGGTGATCATCGGGCCTGCGGCGATCCAGGTCAGTCACATGCTAAACCACCACCATTGAGGACGCCGGCGCTTTAAAGCAGGCGATCAGTTTTCTTAAAGGCTAGCGACCAGTATGCCCGACATCGCCCCAGCGATGGGGATCGCTTAACAAACCGCGCAAATATTGCATGTTGGCCGCAACCTGAGCTGGGGGCAAATCGATGCGTTCGAGCTGCTCAGCTTCGCCAAACTTGCCTTGAAGCGCCAGCGCGATGGCCAGGTTTTGGCGCGCCTCGGGCGGCGCATTCGGCTGCGCTGCGGCTTGGCGCAAAATCGGCTCAGCGGCGGCTGGATCGCCCTCCATCAAATGGGAAACGCCTTGATTGGTCAAAACCCCCGGCTCGTTAGGTTGAATAGCGAGCGCTTCGGCATAGGCTTGGCGGGCCTCGCCGTAGCGACCGAGCTGATCAAGCGCTGCGCCGAGTGCGGAACGGTCCTTCCAATCGTGGGCGTCAGCGGCCACCAAGAGCGCTAGCGGGCGCAAGGCGTCCTGGGGATCGCGCGCCGCGATCTGCGCCCGGCCATAGGTGCGCAACAATTGCGGGTCTTGGGGAAAACGTTGCAGCGCCTCACCCGCCACCGTGACGGCCCGGTCGGCCCTGCCAGCCAGGCGCAAGCATTCGGAGAATTTTTGGGCTGCTTCGAGGTCGTTGGGAAAGCTGTCGTACTCGCCGGCCCAAAACGCCATTTGGGTTAGCATGTCCTGGTGGGCGATCTCGGCGCGGGCGCGGCGGTCGACTTGGCGCGCCGGCGCATGCTGGCCGCTGGCCCCATCTTGAGGATCAATGCTGGCGTGGCGTTGGCCGCTGGCAGCGCAAGCTGCAAGCGAGGTTGCCGCAATAAGAGCGAGTGCGAGCCGGGACATGCGCCGCGAATCCTTACATTTCGCGACACGCTGGCCCGAACATGCTCAACAAAACGATAATAAGGCATTAGCACAACAGTCATGTCTGAGCTCCCCTTCACCAGCGACGCCAACGTCCAAATCACGCCCATCTTTGCGCTGCGCTCCAGCGAGTGGAGCGCCTGGGCCGAGCGGCATTCAGATGTGCAGCGCCGCCTAGCGGCCGCGCACGACTTCAAAGCGCAGGCGGGGCGCATCTTGCTGGTTCCCGCAACCGACGGCTCGATCGAGCGGGTGCTGTTCGGGCTCGGGGAAAAAGCCACCCCGCTGGCTTTAGGGGCGCTCGCGCAAAACCTCCCGGAGGGCGATTATCGTTTCGCGGCCGCGCCGCGTGAGTTTGGCGCCACCATGGTGGGGGTGGCCTGGGGTTTGGGCGCTTACGCCTTTGATCGTTACAAGCCGCGCAAACGCCCAGCGCCTCGTCTTGCCATGCCTGAAGGGGCTGACGCCGCTGAGGTCAGGCGGTTGATCGCCGGCTCGTGGCTGGCGCGTGATCTTGTCAATACGCCCACCAATGACATGGGTCCCGAGGCGCTGCATGCGGCCACTGAGCGCGTCGCGCTTACCCATGGCGCGGCCTTTGAGGCGATCGTGGGCGATCAGCTGCAGGAACAAAACTATCCCTTGATCCACGCGGTCGGTCGCGCTGCCCATCAGGCGCCTCGTCTGCTGCATCTGAGCTGGGGCAAGCCCGGCGCGCCGCGTTTGGCGCTGGTCGGCAAAGGGGTCACGTTCGATACCGGGGGCCTCGACATCAAGCCGTCGTCGGGCATGCGCATCATGAAGAAGGACATGGGCGGGGCAGCACATGCGCTGGCGTTGGCGCAAATCGTTATGGACGCGAAATTGCCGGTAAAGCTCGATGCGTTCTTGCCGGTCGCTGAAAACGCCATCAGCGGTGATGCGTTTCGTCCCGGCGACATCATCAAGAGCCGCAAAGGCTTGACCGTCGAAATCGACAATACTGACGCGGAGGGCCGCCTCATTCTTGCCGACGCGCTGACCCGCGCCTGCGAAGATGGGCCCGCCCTGCTGATCGATTTCGCGACCCTAACTGGGGCGGCGCGCACAGCGCTCGGCCCCGACATCCCGCCCTTTTACGCCAATGACGAAACGCTGGCCGGTGAACTCGCCAATGCTGCGCTCGAAACCAGCGATCCGATTTGGCGGCTGCCGCTCTGGGATGGCTATGAGGCTGAAATGGACACCCCGATCGCGGATCTCAAAAACACCGGTGATGGGGCTATGGCGGGCTCGATCTATGCGGCGCTGTTTTTGCGCCGCTTCGTAAGCGCGCCCGCTTGGGCGCACTTCGACATTTACGCCTGGTCGCCAAAGGAAAAGCCCGCACGACCCCAAGGCGGTGAAGCCCAGGCGCTTAGAGCTGTGTGGCGGGTCCTCAAGGCGCGCTTCCCAGCGGAGCGTTGAGCAAGGCCCACGCAGGAATTGAAATTTTGGCCCTGACGGGGGCCAAAAAGCGCTGCTGGCCTTGCGCCAGCATGCTTCGTTTCGTTACCGCAAAGCTAGAGTTTGTGTGGGAACTGCATCATTTCCCACAACATGTTGTGTTTCGGGCTTGAACCGACTCAAATCGGTGGGCAAGTTTTGCCCATCTTCAGAGAGAGGGGAGCGGCATGGAACTCGTCCGAGACCAAGTAGAAGCTTTGGATTTGTGGCGCCGGGTTACGGTGTCGACGGTGCGCTCAGACGCGCCCGACCTCACCGCCAGGCAACTGGCGGTATTGATGACGGTGCGTTTGCAACCTGCCCCGCACACCGTACGCGGCCTGGCCAGCACCTTGAATGTGGGCAAGCCCGCCATCACCCGAGCGCTCGACACGTTGTCGCGGCTTGGATTTGTGCAGCGCCGTCGCGATCCTAAAGATGGCCGCAACGTCTTTGTTGAACGCACCGAAAAGGGCGATGCGTTCCTCGACGCTCTGGGTCAGACGATTGTTTCGGGCGAAGCTATTCAAGCGCCGCGACCGGCCTTCGGCCTGGCTTCCTGAACTGCGCCAGCTCGGCAGCCATCAAAACGGCGTCCCGCGTATGCGGGACGCCGTCATGTTTAAGATCACCGTTTGAGAATCGTCGGCGCTTAATGCGGTGCGCCTGCCCCGGCCGGGGTTGCAGTTGGGCTGGCGGTTGCAGCGCCTGGGCTCGCGCCGCCGGGCGGCGCCCCGCCCGGCGCTGCGGTTGGGGCCAGCGGCGCCGGCAGCGCCACATTGTTAGGCGAGATCGAGCGCAAATAGGCGATGGCTGCGATGCGGTCCTCGTCATTGTGCAGGCCCGCAAATCCCATCTTGGTCCCGCGCACGGTGGTTTGCGGCGAGGTCAGGAATTCGTTGAGCGCAAGATAGTCCCAGTGGCCGCCTTTGTTTTTCATGGCGTCCGAATAATCAAAGCCCGCATGGGAGCCCGGCGCACGGCCAAAAACGTCATGCAGATTGGGGCCAATTTTGTTGGGGCCGCCGGCGCTTAAGTCGTGGCACGACTGGCATTGTTGCGTCACTTGCGCGCCATGGGCAACGTAGCTTGCGAGCTTGGCGGGATCGGCGAACAAGCGACCGAAATCGGGAGGCGCGACCGGGCCGCTTGGGCCCCCGCCCAGATCACCGGCGGCGACGCTTGGAAGATAGCCCGCCTTGTCAGGATAAGTTGAATGCACAAGCCCGGTCGCAAAAAGGCCGATTGCCATCACGCCCAAAACCGAACCGAGCACCGCGCCTGCGACCGCATTAAATCTAAGATCGCTCATCCGCCCTCTGGTATAAGCTTAGCTTTAGAAATCGCGGGCGGTTATGACCTGCGTTGGGCGGCTCGCCAAGCGGCTGCGAACAAAACACGCGCGCGCCAAGCCTTGCGCGGCGAACCGCCGCACGGCATCGGTGGGCTATGAACGCTGTCGTCGTCATTCCAGCCCGCATGGGCTCCATGCGGCTGCCTAACAAACCCCTCGCCGACATCGCCGGCCGGCCGATGATCGCATGGATGACGGCTCTAGCGCAGGCCGCTCAAGTGGGGCCGGTTGTGGTCGCCGCAGCGGAAGCGGAAATAGCAGAGGCCGCGCGCAACGCTGGCGCCGAAGCGGTGCTGACAGATCCCGCTCTGCCATCGGGCTCCGATCGGGTGCAGGCGGCGTTACAAACTTTCGATCCCGAGGAACGGTTCGATATTGTCGTGAACTTGCAGGGCGACATGCCGACAATGCCGCCAAAAGATGTGGCGGCAGCGGTGGCGGCTTTGACCCGCGGGGCCGACATCGCAACCTTGGTGTCACCCTCTTTAGATCCCGGCGACCGCAACAACCCCAATGTCGTCAAAGCCATTCGCGCCGCCGACGGGCGGTGTCTTGCCTTCACCCGCGCCCCAGCGCCTTGGGGCGAAGGCCCGGTGGCGCGTCACGTGGGCATTTATGTCTTCCGCCGCGCCGCCTTGTCGCGCTTCGTTGCAGCTCCCCCCTCGCCACTTGAATTGCGCGAAAAGCTCGAACAGCTTCGCGCCCTGGAAATCGGCATGGTGATCCGCGCCGACATTGTGGAAGACTTTCCCAAAGGGGTCGACAGCCCGGCCGATTTGGAAGCGGCGCGTGCAATTCTTGCCGGGCGCTGAAACAAAATCCACTTGCGCTTAGCCGCCAGCGCGCGGAACCTAAGGCCTCGTGGGAGGCGGCGATGCGAGCAGCATTTCTGATCACCACTTTGTGGGTAGCCGGCGCGAGCGCGCTGGCGCAGACCCAGACCGCGCCATCGACGCCCGTCCAACCGCCGATTTCGCCCTTGGCGCAAAAGTGGCAAACCTGCATGCGTAGCGCGCCAACCACGAGCGCGGCCCAAGCGATCGGCGCCTGCAGCGCCATCATCGAGTCGGGCCAAGAGACCCAAAACAACATGGCGGTTGCCTATTTCAACCGCGCCAATGCCGGCATCGGCGTCAATCCGGGCCAAGCTGAGGTCGACTATTCCCAAGCCATCGCGTTGGGCTATGCGGGCGCCAATGTCTATTACGGGCGCGGCATCGTTCGTGAGGCGCTCGCCCACTACCGCGATGCGCTCGCCGACTACAATCAGGCGCTTAATCTGCAACCTGATTTGGCCGACGCGCTGGCCAACCGCGGCAATGTCTATCAGTACGGCATGCAGGATTACGACCACGCCATTGCCGACTATTCCGCAGCGATCGCCATCCAAGACAATCCGATCTATCGCGGCAATCGCGCCAACGCCTACCAGTATGGCAAGCACGATTTGCCCGCCGCGCTCGCCGATTATGACCGCGCCATTGAACTTACTCCGAATTACGCTTCAGCCTATGTCGATCGCGCCAATGCGCACGTGGCGCTGCATGAGAACGCCCAAGCGCTCGCCGACTATCAGCAAGCTCTGAAACTTGAGCCAAATTCCGCGCTCGCGCATTTTGATCTCGGCAATCTTTTTAGCGCCGAGGGCGAGCGCGAGCAGGCAATCAGCGAGTGGTCGGCGGCCATCGCCGCCGATTCCCACGACGGCGCCGCTTTCGGCAACCGCGCCGCCGCCTATTCCGACGCCCAACGCTTTGATCTCGCCGCCGCCGATTATGACGCGGCATTGGCCATTCGTCCCGACGCCGCCGACTTGTTTGGTCGCGGCAAGTTGCGCATGCGCCAGAGCGCGACGCTAAGCGGCGCCATCGCTGACTTTGATCAAGCCGCGAGCCTGGAGGCAAATAGCGCCGTCTACAAAGCCTATGGCTGCCTGGCGCGCGCCATCGCTGGAACCGACCTCGATGCGGCGCGCAGCTTATGCGACGCGGCTTTGACGCTCGCCTCCAGCGCCGAGCACGGCCAATACCTTGCCGATCGCGGTCTGGTTGGGCTCAAACAATTGCGCTGGCAGGACGCTTGGAACGATTACAACGCCGCCGCCGCCGCAAGTCCCACGGACGCGATTGCGCTTTATGGCCGCGGCGTTGCTGCGATTGAGCTGGGCGAGCCCAGCCAAGGACACGCAGACCTCACAGCAGCGACCGCGCTTTCCGGCGATGTCGCCAGCCAATTCGCCGGCTGGGGCGTGGCCTCGCCCCATTGATCGGGCCCTACCCGAAAGGCGCGCGCTGGGCTAACGCTCAAAGCCCATGACTGACCGCATTGCCTTTCAAGGCGAACCCGGCGCCAATTCCCACATCGCGTGTCGCGATGTTTATCCAGCGCTTGAACCTTTGGCGTGCGCCACCTTTCAGGACGCTTTTGCCGCGGTGAGCGAAGGTCAGGCAAAACTTGCCATGATCCCGGTCGAGAACTCGCTCGCGGGACGGGTTGCAGACGTCCACCATCTCATCCCCGAATCGGGTCTGTTCATCATCGGCGAACATTTCACGCCGATCCGCCACCAGCTCTTGGGGGTTAAGGGCGCGCGGCTCGACGAGGTGCGCGAGGTGCGCTCCCACCCCCAGGCGCTTGGGCAGTGCCGCAACGTCTTGCGCAAGCTGGGCCTGCGCCCGGTCAGCGCCGTCGACACCGCAGGCGCTGCGCGTGAAATCGCCGAGCTCGGCGATCCCAAGATTGCCGCGCTCGCTTCAACCCTCGCGGGGGAAATCTATGGCCTGAAAGTGCTGATGCCCGACATGGCCGACGCTGCCCATAACACCACCCGCTTTCTGGTGTTTTCGCGCCAAGCGCAGACCCCCGAGGCTGGCGCTTGCATGACCAGCTTCGTCTTCCGCGTGCGCAACGTGCCGGCCGCACTCTATAAAGCGCTTGGCGGCTTTGCCACCAACGGGGTCAACATGACCAAGCTCGAAAGCTATCTCGAAGGCGGCAGCTTCTCGGCGGCGATGTTCTATGCCGAGATCGAGGGGCGGCCTGAGGATCCCAGCGTCGATCGGGCTATGGAGGAACTCAAGTTCTTCTCCGCCTCGCTCGATATTCTAGGCGCATATCCCGCCGCCAGCTTCCGCGGCGAGGATTGATGTTTGGCGAGGCGATGTTCAATTGGCGCGAAATCGGCTTGCGCGCATTAACCGCCGGGTTCTTGTAACCCAATGCCCGGCCCACGCGTATGAACACCGATGCCAGCAGCGCCGATGACGCCGGATTGCGAGCGCTTTTGCTCAAGGGTTTGGCCGGCGACGCGGCTGCTCACCGTAATTTCCTGATGGGCGCTGCGACGCTGTTGCGCGCCTATTTCCGCAACCGGCTGCGTGGATCGCCGGAAGATGCGGAGGATTTGGTGCAGGAGACCTTGGTGGCGTTGCACACGCGCCGCGACAGTTACGACCCCAACTTCCCGCTTTCGCCGTGGCTCTACGCGATCGCGCGCTATCGTCTGATTGATTTCTTGCGGCGTAGAGGGCGGCGAAAGGGTGACTTTTCGCTCGATGAGGTCGACATCGGCGAACCCGACCCCGAGTTCGCAGCATCCGACGCCAAGCGCGATGTGACAGCGCTTTTGGCGAAGCTCCCGGAAAAACAGCGCCGCGCCATATCATTGGTCAAGCTCGAAGAAAAGAGCGTCAAGGAAGCGGCCGAAGCGACCGGTTACTCGGAATCCGACATCAAGATTTCCGTGCATCGCGGCCTCAAAGCGTTGATGAAGCTGATGGCGGACGCAACATGAAGACCGACCAACTCATCGATATGCTCGCCAACAACGTCGAGCCAATGCAACGCCCAGCTTGGGCGCGCCGCATGGCCGCGACCCTGGCGCTGGGTCTGATCGCGGCGGCCGTGCTGGTGATTGTGGTGGTTCACATCAGACCCGACATTGGAACCTCGATGACGGCGGTGCTGATGAAAGCCGCCTTCTCGGCGTTGGCTGCGGCAGTGATGCTGCCGTTGGTGATGCGCCTGATGCGCCCAGGGGCGCCGCTCGGATGGCGGGTGGCGGCGGTTTTTGTGTTTCTAGGCATTTGCGTTTTGACCACCGCGATCGCGCTTCTTGGCCAACCCACGACCGCGCGCATGCACGCCTGGACGGGGGGCTACTTTCCGTGGTGCATCGTGGCCATCCCGCTGTTTGCCGCGCCGACCGCTGCGGCTTTGGTGTGGTTGATGCGCGGGCTTGCGCCTACCCGGCTCACGCTCACAGGCGCTGCAATCGGCGCGCTGTCAGGCGGCATCGGGGCGATGGCTTATGCGATGTATTGTCCGGTCGATTCAGTGGCGTTTGTGACCACCTGGTATGTGGTAGCCATCGCCATTTGCGCCGCGGCGGGCGCATTGCTCGGCTCAAGGCTGTTGCGCTGGTGACCCGAGGGCGCCCCCAAGCAGCCTGCCCTGAACGCCGCATTGACGCGCCAAATAGCGCGCAGCTAGTGTCCGGCCCGCATTCGGACGCCTCTGGTCCAAATTTGCTTCAAGGATTTCAAGCATGAAGGTGCTCGTGCCCGTAAAGCGGGTGCTGGACTATAATCTGAAGGTTCGGGTGAAGCCCGACGGGTCCGGCGTCGATCTCTCCAATCTCAAAATGTCGATCAATCCGTTTGACGAGATCGCGATTGAAGAAGCCGTGCGCATGAAGGAAGGCGGCGGCGGACATGCGCCTGGGGCGGCCAGCGAAGTGGTGGCTGTTTCCATCGGACCCGAGCAGGCCCAAGAAACCCTTCGCAACGCCCTGGCGATCGGAGCTGACCGGGGCATTTTGGTGAAGGCCGAAGGCGAAGTTGAGCCGCTGGCGGTGGCAAAGATCTTGAAAGCCGTGATCGAGGTCGAAAAGCCTGATCTCGTCATTCTGGGCAAGCAAGCTATCGACGATGACGCCACCCAGACCGGCCAAATGCTTGCCGCCCTGCTCGGCTGGCCGCAGGCCACCTTTGCCTCAAAGATCGTGCTGCAATCGGGCAAGGCCACGGTGACGCGCGAAGTCGATGGCGGATTGCAAACCATCGACATCGAATTGCCGGCGATCGTGACCACCGACTTGCGCTTGAATGAGCCGCGTTACGCCTCGCTGCCAAACATTATGAAAGCGAAAAAGAAGCCGATCGACATAAAGACCAGCGCTGACTTCCAAGTCGATGCGACGCCGCGCCTCCAGGTCGTAAAGACCGTCGAACCGCCCAAGCGCTCAGCGGGCGTCAAGGTCAAGACGGCCGAAGAGCTGGTCGGCAAACTTAAAGAAGCGGGGGTGCTTTAATGGCCGTGCTGGTGATCGCCGAACACGACAACGTCTCGCTTAAGGACGCCACCAACAAAGTTGTCACCGCCGCCAAGGCGATGGGCGGCGATGTCGACGTGCTGGTCGCGGGCGCCAACGCCAGCGCCGCCGCGCACGCCGCAGCGAAAATCGAGGGCGTGCGCAAAGTGCTGAGCGCTGACGGCGCAACACTCGCCAAGCAGATGGCCGAGCCGCTGGAAGCGCTGATTACGCCGCTGATGGCCAATTATGACGCAGTGCTTTTCCCAGCCACCACAACCGGCAAGAATGCCGCCCCGCGGGTGGCCGCCAAACTTGATGTGGCGCAAGTTTCCGGCGTCATCGGCGTTGAAAGCAGCGACACTTTTGTGCGCCCGATCTATGCCGGCAACGCCCTGATCACGGTAAAGGATGGCCAAGCCAAGAAGGTGCTGACCGTGCAGGCCACCGCGTTCAAGGCTGCAGCCAATGGCGCCAACGCGCCC
>Ga0075030_100000503_pt1 | contig 34014 bp, 25 predicted proteins | sample LitLauG_LLR_2012_FD_71393 | JGI IMG/M metagenome (GOLD analysis project Ga0075030, IMG submission 71393) | Freshwater sediment microbial communities from Pennsylvania, USA - Little Laurel Run_MetaG_LLR_2012 | ecosystem: Environmental > Aquatic > Freshwater > Creek > Sediment | place: USA...
ATTGGACGCGGGTTCTTTGTAAAACGTCCGACAGCTGGGATTGTCCAAGCTCACCCGCCAGGGTGGGCCCACCACAACCAAACGACTCGTCCAGCAGTCCGCAACGCAAGTCCCGCATCCGGTTACCAGAGAGGCATAACCTTGTTCGACGACACCGCCGCCCACAATTCAGACTCCACCTCCGCTGTTGCCACCGAAGCTGAGCCGACGATGGAGCAACACCAGCCCGAACAGAATCAAGCTGCCCAGACCAGCGAACGTTCCAGCGATGGCGCCGCCACACCGCCAGCTCCTGCGGCTGAGGACAAGGCCGCGCCCGCTGAGGACTTTGCCTCCGCGCTCGAGACCTTCACCACTGAGGCGGAAGAGGCGGTCAGCGATGATCGCGTCATCAAGGGCACCGTGCTCAAGCTCACCGCCACTCACGTGGTCGTCGATATCGGCGCCAAGTCGGAAGGCATGCTGCCGCTGGCGGAAGTGCTCGATCACGAGGGCAAGCCCAAGTTCAAGCCCGGCGACGAAATCGAAGTCATGCGCTCCAAGGGCGAGGCCGAGGAAGGCTACATCAACCTCTCCTTCCAGAAGGCGCAGCGCATCCACGCTTGGGAAGAAATTGAGAAGGCTTACAACGAGAAGAAGCCGATCAAGGCCGTCGTTATCGACCGCATCAAGGGCGGACTCACGGTCGATATCCATGGCGCGCACGCGTTCCTGCCAGGATCGCAAGTTGACCTGCGCCCGATCCGCAACCTCGACGGCATGAAGGGCCAGTCCGTCGAAGTTGCCGTGATCAAGCTGAACAAGAAGCGCGGCAACATCGTCGTCTCTCGCAAGGAATTGCTCGAAGGCGAACAAAATGAAAAGCGTTCGAAGACGCTCGAGCATCTGGAAGAGGGTTCAGTCCTGACCGGAGTTGTCAAGAACCTCACCGAGTACGGCGCTTTCGTCGATCTAGGCGGGCTCGACGGCTTGCTGCACATCACTGATATGTCCTGGGGACGCCTCACTCACCCCAAAGACCTGGTGAACGTCGGCGATCAGATTCAGGTCAAGGTTCTCAAGTACGACAAAGAAAAGCAGCGCGTCTCTCTCGGATTCAAACAGCTCACGCCCGATCCATGGCTCGACGCCGAACATCGCTATCCCACGGGTGCGCACGTGCAAGGACGCGTCATCAGCGTGACCGACTACGGAGCCTTCGTCGAACTCGAGCAGGGCATCGAAGGGCTGGTCCACGTTAGCGAAATGACCTGGTCCAAGCGCATGAAGCATCCCTCGAAGCTGGTTAACGTTGGCGATCACGTCGAGTGCGTAGTGCTCAACGTGAATCCCACCGAGCGCCGCATCTCGCTTGGCATGCGCCAGCTGGCGACCAACCCTTGGGATTCGCTGCACGAGAAGTTCCCGGTCGGCATGACGGTAGAGGGCCGCGTTCGCAACTTGACTGACTTCGGCGCCTTCATCGAAATCGAAGACGGCATCGATGGCCTGGTCCACGTCAGCAACCTTAGCTGGACCAAGCGCGTGAAGCATCCTTCGGAGGTCCTGAAGAAGGGCGATCGCGTGAAAGCCGTAGTTCTCGCGATCGAGCCTGACAAGCGCCGCCTGTCGCTCGGCATCAAGCAGCTGCAACCCGATATTTGGGAGTCCTTTTTCCAGTCTCATCACATTGGCGATGTCGTGCACGGCAAAGTCCTGCGCGTCGCCGCTTTCGGTGCTTTCGTCGAAATCGCCGAAGGTGTTGAGGGCCTCTGCCACAAGTCCGAAGCGACCGACGAAAGCGGCAACCCGATTCATCTGGAGCCGGGCCTCGAGCACGACTTCAAGATCATCAAGATGAATCCCGAGGAAAAGAAGGTCGGCCTCAGCATCCGCGCCGTAGGCGCAGAAGCTTCGCGCTCGGAAGTCGAAGCCTACAAGCAGCCGGTCTCCAGCACCAGCTCCACCATCGGCGAGCTGATCTCCTGGAAGCGCGCCAGCAACGAAGGCAACTAAAAACAAATAGGCTTAATCAAGGCCGCCCCCTGAGGCTGCTTTGTTGTTTTCCCTTCGTGAACCTTCGTGTCCTTCGTGGTTCAAGCCTTGGACTCGAAGAGTGGCGCGTAATTGCACCTCCAAGCCGGCTCCTCTCCGCGCCCTCCGCGGTTACATTCTTTTTTACCGCCGAGTCCCGAGAAACATCGCGGAGACCGCTGAGGCGTCGGTTGTGAGGCGCACTTGGACGCTCCCACCCACGCTGTTCTAGAATCTTAAGTTTGCCTTTCGACATCTCTTCCTACAGAGGACGACCTTGCCCGACACAATCTACGACGTAGCCATCATCGGCAGCGGCCCCGCCGGATACACCGCCGCCATCCGCGCCGGCCAGTACGGCCTGAAAGCCGCGCTCATCGAAAAAGACGGATTTCTCGGCGGCACCTGCCTCCACGTCGGCTGCATCCCGACAAAAGCCCTGCTGTTCAACGCCGAACTCTGGGATCACCTGAAAGAAGCGAAGGAATACGGCATCGAAGGCATCGATGCCCGCAAGCTCAATTGGGCCGCGGTCCAAGACCGCAAGAACAAAATCGTTGCCAAGCACACCAGGGGTCTCGAGTTCCTGATGAAGAAAAACAAAGTCGAGACCATCAAAGGCTATGGCAAACTCACTGGCCCCGCGCAAAACGGGATTCACACGGTTGAGGTCAGCAACGACGGGAAGGCGAGCAATCTCAAGGCGAAAAATGTCATCCTCGCCACAGGCTCAGAAGCTCGCTTGATCCCGGGCATGGAAGTCAGCGATCGCGTGCTGACGAACATCGAAATCCTGAGCCTGAAGGAAATTCCGAAGTCGCTCGTGATCGTCGGAGCCGGTGCAGTCGGCGTGGAATTCGCCTCGATCTACCGTTCCTTCGACTGCGAAGTCACGATCGTCGAAATGCTTCCGCGCCTGGTCCCCGTGGAAGATGAAGAAGTGAGCAAGGAACTCGCCCGCGTCTACCGCAAGCGCGGCATCAACTTCCACACCAGCGCGAAAGTAGACAAAGTCGACAAGACAAAGACTGGAGTCGCCGTCACAATCACGGTCGACGGCAAGCAGCAGAAAATCGAAACCGAGAAGATTCTCATCGCAATCGGCCGCAGGCCACGTACCGATAACATTGGCCTGGAACGAACCAAGATCAAGCCCGAGCGCGAATTCATCAAAACTGATTCCTGGATGCAGACTGCTGAGCCCGGCGTCTACGCGATCGGTGACATCGTCCTCGGCACACCGCAGTTAGCACACGTCGGCGCCATGGAGGGCCTCGTTGCTGTCGCCAAAATCGCCGGCAAGCCCGCCAAGCCGATTAACCGCGAGCGCATCCCCGGTGCCACCTACTGCCATCCCGAAATCGGCAGCGTAGGCCTCACCGAAACCCAAGCCCGCGAAGCCGGATACAACGTGAAGATCGGCAAGTTCCCCTTCACCGCCAACTCACGCGCCAGCATAATCGGCCAGCACGAAGGCTTCATCAAAATCGTGAGCGACGCTGATTATGGAGAGATTCTCGGCGTCCACATCATCGGCCCGCAAGCGACCGAGCTGATCGCCGAAGCCGTTGCGGCGATGGAATTGGAGGCAACGGTGGAAGATCTGATGTGGACCATCCACGCGCACCCCACACTAGCGGAAGCGATGCTGGACGCTTCGAATAGCGTATATGGAATGGCCATCAACGCCTGAACTTCATCGCCACGGATTGACGCGGATGAATACGGATGTGGCGTAGAAGCATGGATGAAGTAAGAGAAGTGACTAAAGTAGAAAATGCATTGTCATCCTGAGCGCGTCTTTTGCGCGAAGAACCCATGCAATTCCTCAGTGTTCCTCCGTGTCCTCTGTGGTGAAAGCTTTTGACTTTGATCTCTCTAATCCAACTCGGCACGGTAGACTACGCAAGTGGCCTTGCTCTGCAGCAGCAGTTGGTAGCTCTTCACAAAGAAGAAAAAATCGGCGACGTCCTCCTGCTGCTCGAACACTCCCCGGTGATCACGTTAGGCCGCAATGCCAAGGAAGCAAACGTAGTCGCCTCAGCCGAGTTCCTGAAGCAACGCGGCGTCGAACTCTTCGAATGCGACCGCGGCGGCGATGTTACCTTCCACGGTCCCGGCCAAATCGTCGGATATCCCATCTTCGACCTGCGCGGATTCGCGAGTGCCGACGGTAAGCGCAAGACCCTAGGAGTAATCGAATTCGTCCGCCGCTTAGAAGATGTCTTAATGCGCACCTGCGCCGACTTCGCCATCCCCACAAAGCGTGTCCCAGGTCTCACGGGAGTCTGGACTGATGCTGGGGACAACGATGCTTGTGTGGGGACGGGCGCCCTCGCCCGTCCGGTCGAGCGAAGCTTGACTGAAAAACTGACCACGAGCAAGCACCCCGAAGCCAAACTAGCCGCCATCGGCGTCCACATCTCACGTTTCGTCACCTCCCACGGCTTCGCCCTCAACGTGAACACCGACCTCAGCTACTTCAACCTGATCATCCCCTGCGGTATCACGTCAAAGCCTGTCACCTCGATGCAAAAAGAACTAGGCAAAGAACTCGACCCCAACGCCGTGACCGAATCCATCTCCCGCAGCTTCGGCGTAGTGTTCCAATCCCAAATCCTCTGGGTAGACAGTCTAGACGCCCTGCTCGGCCGCACAGTCGGCATCCCGATGAAGCCTCCCGCCGAAGTTCGCCAACTCCACAAGGAGGACGACACCGGCTGGGCGTGAGCCAACTAGCCCTTCCCCCCTGACTCGCGATACCATCAATAAAAGCGCTTCCCGCGCCGCACTACATGGGGAACAACAAGAAGAAGTCCAAAGCCAGCTCCAATGGCAACCGTCCGCGCAACGGATCGGGCGCCAGCAAAGCTCATGCGGGAACGGCCGCCCCCGGCCGTTCGGTCGAGCGAAGCTCGACAGCCTCTCCCAACCACAACCTCCGCAGCTACTTCATCCCCGACTATCGTCTGGAGCACCCGCAGTTCTCCGTCCGCCAGCTCACCGACAAAGACCACCACGGCCACGAGCACGTCCGCTACGCAGTCACCGGAGCCCTCGACGCCCCCGTCCCGCCCATTCGCGACTCCCAGTATCTCGACAAGCAGCAAGCCATAGAGATCTACCGCTACATGCTGCTCAACCGCAAAATGGAGATCGCCCTCGAAAATCTCTACAAGCAAGGCAAGGTCGTCGGTGGAGTCTACTTCGGACTCGGCCAGGAAGCCTGCTCCTGCGCCTCCGCCTACACGCTCGATAAAGACGACTGGTTCGCTCCCATGATCCGCAACCAGGGATCGCTTCTCGTCCGCGGCTTCGGCGCCAGCGACACGATGATGCAGTACATGGCCAAAGCTGATTCGCCCACCAAGGGCCGCGACGGTACCTCGCACTTCGGCGACATCGAAAAGCGCAACATGGTCTCGCCCATCTCGATGCTCGGCGATCTCATCCCCGTCATGTCCGGCGTCGCCCTCGGCGCGCGCCTGCAAGGACGCAACCTCGCCGTCATGACCTACATCGGCGACGGAGGCCAATCCACCGGCGTCACCTATGAAGGCATCAACTTCGCCGCCGTGCAAAATCTCGGCCTCGTACTGATCGTTGAAAGCAATCTCTGGGCCTACTCGACCCCGTCGGAAATGCAGTACCGCTGCAAGGACCTCGCCGAACGCGCCATCGGATACGGCATCCCCGGCGTGATCGTCGACGGCACCGACGCCTGCCAGGTCTACGACGCCGCGCATGAAGCGGTTGATCGTGCCCACCGTGGCGAAGGCCCCACACTGATCGAAGCCAAGATGATGCGCATGAAAGGCCACGCCATCCACGACGCCGCCAGCTACGTGCCCAAAGAGATGTTCGAGTTCTGGAAAAAACGCGACCCGCTGGCGAGATTCGAAAGTTTCCTAGTTAAAGACAAGAAGTGGCTAAGCCAGAAAGAGAACGATGCGCTGATCGCAGAAGTAGAAGAAGTAATTGAAGCGGAGCGAGAGATCGCCGTGAACTCCCCGATGCCAACGCCAGAATCAGCCGAGGGCGGCGTCTTCTGCGAAAACGGGTGCCACGAAATCAAACCAAAGTACGGCATGCCGAAAGTAAAGAAGGGAACCGGCGGTTACAAAGAAACCGAAGCCGCCGTGCATTTGAAATAGAAGTATCCGTGCAAATCCGCGGCAACGAATTTGACTATGCTCCTCACCTACCTCGAAGCCATCCGCCAGGGAATCTGGGAAGAAATGGACCGCGATCCCACCGTCTTCTGCCTCGGCGAAGACATCGGTATTTACGGCGGCGCCTTCAAAGTGACCGACGGATTCATCGACCGCTTCGGCCCCGAGCGCGTCATCGACACGCCCATCGCCGAGTCCGCCATCGTGGGAGCGGCCTTCGGAGCCTCGCTCACCGGCATGCGCCCCGTCGCCGAATTTCAGTTCATGGATTTCATCGGCTGCGCTTTCAACCAGATCTCCAACATGGTCGCCAAGACGCACTATCTCTGGGGCGCACCCGCCCCGCTCGTCCTGCGCGGCCCCAGCGGCGGATACGTTCACGGCGGCCCCTTCCACTCGCAGAATCCCGAGATGTGGTTCGTCCACAACCCCGGCCTGAAGGTGATCTGCCCCGCCACGCCGTACGACGCAAAAGGCCTGATCAAGTCCGCCATCCGCGACAACAATCCTTGCGTCTTCTTCGAGCACAAATATCTGTATCGCCGGATCAAGGAAGAAGTTCCCGCGGAAGATTACGTAGTCCCAATCGGAAAGGCTCGCGTAGCAAGGGAAGGCAAAGACCTGAGCGTGATTACCTACGCCGCGATGGTCCACACAGCGCTGGAAGCGGCCGACATTCTTTCGAAAGAAGGAATCGAGATAGAAATTCTCGACCTCCGCTCGCTCGTCCCCATCGACCGCGAAGCCATCGCCCAAACCGTGAAGAACACCAACAAAGTCATCATCCTCCACGAGCACTCCCGCACCGGAGGCCTCGCCGGAGAAATCGCCGCCATCATCAACGAAGAAGCCTTCGAGGACTTGGACGGCCCCATCGTCCGCATCGCCGGCCTCGACTCCGCCATCCCGTTCTCTCCACCGCAGGAGCACCACTACCTGCCCAAAGTGGAAGACGTAGTCCGCGAGTCCCGCCGCCTGAAAGCGTACTGAAAAGACATGTGGGGACAGCCGCCTCGGCTGTCCAGCGAAGCGAAGCGAGCGCACTTCCGCTCCACGAAACTCGCTGAGGAGAGAAGCCCCGTGCACCGCGATGGAAGCGCGCCGCGTCCCTCGTCCACAGAGAAGGGGTTTTAGACGCTGAGGATGGCCGCGCAACCTGCGCTGTGCGTGATATCCACGTACTATCTCACCCATGACCGTTAACAATTCTCGGATTCTTCGGCTCGCAGCCGTACTCGTTCTGATGGCGCTCGCCGCCAACTGCTTCCTCAAATACCTCTGGTGGACGGCCTGCTACAGCGCCTGGTCCGGCATCCCCAAACTGGCCGAGCAGTGGAAAACTGCTGGCGCTAATGCCTCTTTCAATGGCTGGAGCTTCATTGTTCTCGAAGCCGCAAGCGTCGCAGTCGGCTTCGGCCTGATCAGTTTGCGCTCTACCGGGTTGTCGGGATTCTTAAGGAATGGCGTGCGTCTCGCGGCATCGCTCACGACCACGATCATCGCAACGGCTCTTCTCGCGTTGGTAATCAGCTGGCTCAAGCAGGGCATTCATTAGCACTCCCGCTAGCCTCTCACCCCGCCCATCTGCCACAATAACCACATGGGAAAATTTCTTCTCGGTATCGTGGTCACCCTGCTCGTTCTCATCCTCGGTGGATTCGGATTCGCCCTCCTCGGTTTCCTTCCCACCGCAGCCAACATCGAACCTCCACATTGGGAACGCCACCTTGCGATGAGTGCCGTCGACGCTTCTATGGACCGTCACGCCGCCCGTGTCACGAACCCTCTCATGCCGACCGACGACAATCTCAAAGACGGCATCAAGCTCTACACCATGAACTGCGCCCTCTGTCACGGAGGCCTCGACCGCAAGCCCTCGACGCTCGCGGCTTCGCTCTACCCCCCACCGCCAAATCTCATTTCCGATCCGCCCGACGATCCCGAATGGCACATCTTCTACACGATCCGCACGGGCGTCCGTTACACTGGCATGCCCGCCTGGGACAAAACCCTGACCGCCGACGACATGTGGAAGATCACGATGTTCCTCTCCCACATAGACAAACTCCCGCCCGCCGTGCAGGAGTACTGGAAGACAAGTTTCGGCACCGTCCCTGAGCCAGAAAAGAAAGAACCGACGAAAGGTGCGGACCACGATCACCACTAGACCCGCGCACAGGTCCGCGTAGAGACAGCCGCCTCTGCTGTCCCGCGAAGGCGAAGCCGAGCGGCCAGCTCAAGAGCCTTTCTCAGCGTTCTCCGCGGATTTTCTCAGCGAACTCCGCGTTTATGCCTTTGATTTCCGCAGCCATGCGGGAACGCTATAATATTCGTTTGCGCCCAACCTTGCAGGGAGAACTGTGGGCCTCAAGGAACAATTATGCCAACTGACATCATCATGCCCCAAATGGGCGAATCCATCGTAGAGGGCACCATCACCAAGTGGCTCAAAAAGCCCGGAGACAAAGTCCAACGCGACGAGCCTCTTTTCGAAATCTCGACCGACAAAGTCGACGCCGAAATCCCCGCTCCCGCCTCCGGAGTCCTTCAGGAAATCAAAGTCACCGAAGGCACGACGGTAGGAGTGAACACAGTAGTAGGCACAATCGCAGTCGACGGCGAATCCGCCGTAGCCAAGCCAGCTTCAGCCAAAGCCGCCGAGAGTAGCGCCGGCGTCCCGCCGGCTGTCGCGGGGGCGTCTCGCCCCAGCACCCAGGCAGCGGAAACAAGCCCGCAAGCACCCGCACCTCACGAAGATGAAGAAGAAGCCCGCTCCTCCCCGCTAGTCCGGAAAATCGCCCGCGAACACGGTGTCAGCCTCTCGCAAATTACCGGTACCGGCCTTGGCGGCCGCATCACCAAGCAAGACATCATGCAGTTCATCGAGAGCCAGGGATCTCGTGTAGGGACGGACGCATTCGTCCGTCCCGCCGAGCGAAGCGAGGCGTCTCCGACTCCCCCAGTCGCCGCTGCGGCGCCGCGCCCGGCAGCCCCCGCGCCTTATCCGGGCGATCTCGTGCCCATGTCGAACATGCGTAAGCTGATCGCCAAGCACATGATCGAGTCGCGCCGCACCAGCGCACACGTCCACTGCATGTACGAAGTGGACTTCACCCGCATCGTCAACCTGCGCAACAAACTTAAATCCGGATTCGAGCAGCGCCACGGTGCCCGCCTCACCTTCATGCCGTTCTTCGTCCGCGCCGCCGTCATGGCTCTGCAGCAGTGGCCCATCATCAATGCCAACATCGAAGGCGACAACATCCGCTATCACCGCCAGATCAACATGGGGATCGCCGTCGCCCTCGATTGGGGACTCATCGTCCCCGTCCTCAAGAACGCCGGAGACCTGAACTTTCTCGGCCTGCAGCGTGGCATCACCGATCTCGGCGAGCGCGCGAGGAACAAGAAGCTGAAACCCGAAGACGTCGAAGGCTCGACCTTCACCATCACCAACCCCGGCCAGTTCGGCGCCGTCTTCGGTCTCCCCATCATCAATCAGCCCAACTCCGCGATCATGGGCGTTGGCGGAATCACGAAGCAACCCATGGTGATCACCGACAAAGACGGCACCGACTCCATCGCCATCCGCTCCGTCGTCCACCTCACCCTGGGCTACGACCACCGCCTGATCGACGGAGCAGTAGCCGATCAATTCATGGCGCAGGTAAAAAAGAACCTGGAAACCTGGAGTGAAGAAGTCGGCTAGACTCAAGATTCGTGTGGCGACAGCCGCCTCGGCTGTCCGGCGAGGCGAAGCGAGCCGCTGCGTTCACGACTTCCGGTTAGGACTTGGTTTGGCGAAGACAGGGTGGGGATTTTGAATTTCCTACCTAATTCGAAGCAGCACCGCTGGACGGCACCTGCGCCCCGCCCTTAGCCCAAGTCGATGCGTTCAGGCACTCTACCGTGCCATCGATAATCTTGGAAATCCCTTCACGAAATTTCTCCGGATTCACAATCTCCCGCGCCGCCACCGCATCCACTGTTGCCAACGCGTTTTCCAGAAACGACATCGCCGCATCTTTCTTTTCAGAACCTGACTTGCTGCCAAAAAGCTGCTCGATCCCGCTGACCAAAGCCGGAATAAACGAAATCCCCCGCAATAACTGATTCAAAAAATTCATAACTCCTCCCCGAAACTCTTCTAGATGATCAACGACCAACGATTAACGACCGCCTAACTCACTTCTTCACGCTTCCCTTCCGGCTCGCGCTGTCATGCGCCTGAATCATCGCCTTAATCTCATTCTGCCCATCGCGCAGTTCACCCAACTGCACCTCCGTCCGGATCCTCGCCTCGGTATTCGTCGTCGCAATCTGCTCCAGACGCTGCACCCGCGCTTTCGTCGCTTCGATCTCCAAATCCTGCCTGGCCGTGCTTCTGGCGTCCTGAATTGCGTACCCGGTGATGGAAAGAGCCAGCGCTCCCAGCGCTATCAGCGTGCGGCTGTCGAATTTCAGCAGCCGCTGCTCCCTCACCGCCTGTAGCTTCTGGTTCCACGACTCGTCCAAACCCTCAGCAAACGTCCGCATCTCTTCCAGGCGGTCCAGAACTTCAAGTTGGAAATCCTTCGCGCCGTACGGAACGCTCGGCGCAGACTTCTCCATCGAAGCCTTATGGCGCTGCCTTAAAAAGTTGTCGCCGTTCATAACGGATAATCCACATGTAGCGCCGCCGTGTATCTCGAATACTTCGGCGGAGAAGAGTTGTCTTGCCCCTTCATCGCCAGGCTGCCCCGCGCCGCCGTATATCCCGCCGCCACTGCGTCGGCCTCGCTAGTTGGGTCTTCAATGCCATCGGGATATACGAAGAAACTCGCCGTGATCCCCGGCACACTGCTCTGGATCACACTCTTGCTCGAACTCATCTCGTCCGGCAACAACAGCGTCTGGTCATAGACCAGCGTGTATGCCGAACTCATGATGTCCTGGTTCGCCACGCTCAGCAGGTTCACGCTCTTCGTATTCGGACGCGCCAGCGGCGACGTCGGATCGCTCACGCTGTAATGCGCCAGCGCCGCCAGGTAGTCATGCAGTCCCTGCCGCGTGTTGTACGGAGAACTCGCCAAGTTGATCGTGAGGTTATCGCTCGGTGCGCCGGTCACGGCAGTTGTCAGTACGTTACCGGATATCGACAGCGTCGCCACCGTCCCAGGCCCCGTGTACTGAACCATCATCGCCGGCGCATTCGGACATGTCGCCAGTGTGCACGTGCCCGAGGGAGTTCCAGTCGTCGTGTAGTACTGATGCGACCACGAATGCGAATCGATCTCATTCCCGCTCGCATACCAGCTATTCACGCTCGCCCAGTCAACGCCGTAAGAAGAAACTACCGCTGCATTGAACTTCAATCCCCTCGAGCTGAATGTCCCCAGAAAGCTATTGATGTATCCCTCCGTCCCGCTCGCCGAGCCCACATCATCCACCGTGAACGAGAACCTCGCCGGATACGTCGCAAAGTTCGTCACCACCGGCGCAATCGCAGACGATATATTCCCGCTCCCCACGATCGGCCCTGGCACTCCGGTGTTCGCCACAACATCGCTCGTCGGAAACTGCGCTATGTTGTTCCCGTAAAAGTGCGAGTACGAATACGTCACCGGACTCGGATTGCTCCCCGTCGTATCCCGCAGTCCCGCATCCCGGTTTGCATATCCGCGGCAATTCGTCAGCGTAACCGACGTGGCTCCGCTGATCCGGAAACCGTCGTAGTTCAAATTCGCATCATCGTTCACAAACTCGATATTGGCCCCGTGCCCCGCGCTCGCATTCACATAAAATCCGTGCGGCGTCGTTCCATACGGCAGCATCCCGTCCGACTCCATATTCGCGAACACAAGGTTGTCCGATGCCCCCGTCACTCCCACGCCCGTGTAGCTGAATCCCTGCACCTTGATGTGCTGGAACGTAAGCCAGACTTTGTCCACCACCGAAATCAGCGGCAACCCCGCGGTGGAGTCCACGTACGCTGTGATCGATCCATCCGCTGCGTAAGTCGTCGTCGGCGGAGTCGACACGTTCCCTGAATACACGTAGAGATTCGGCCACACCAGGCACCAGTCATACTTGCCGACGATCGCACTGGCGCACCCGCTGCCATACGGCTGACGCCGGCCATACACCGCCCCAAACTGCACCATGTCGACGGTCGTCGCCGCGCCCATCCCGGTGACGATCCCCGGCGCCGTTTTCCACACATTTTCTGCAACGTACGTCCACGATCCGCTCACGAACGGAATCGGCGCCGCCGCCGTGATCACCGGAGCCGCTCCCGTCCCGTACGCATCAAACTGAACCGGGCTCCCGCTCGTCCCGCTCGACGGCGGAATCAACTGCTCGTTCCACACATCCCCGCGCTTCAGATAAATCACATCCCCCGGATTGAAGCTCCCAGCATTGATGTGATTCCCCGTTGCGCTGAACGTCTTCCACGGCGCTGCCGCCGACGTGCCATTGTTCGAGTCGTTCCCACCGCTCGAACTCACGTAGTAATTCGCCGCGCTCGCGCCCACGCAGCACGCGAGAACGAACAAAACAACTCGCTTCATAGAAATCCTTCCCAAAAAACAAACCCCAGCCAAAGCAAGCCCTTTGGTCGTAGCGCCGGCATCCTGCCGGCTGTCGCGCGGGCACCTTGCCCGCGCGCCTGTGTAAACACGGACGCAGCCCGCCCTGAGCGCAGTCGAAGGTTCAGCCCGTGTAGGGGCGGACGCCTCGTCCGCCCCCCGAGCGAAGCGAGGGTGCCCGCCCTCAGCCCCGCTACGAGTGCCCGAAGCCTCCCGCGAGGTCAAAAAAAACTGACCGATCTTCCGGTCAGGGTGGCCCCCTCTGCGCTTTTCCTCTGTGCTTTTCCTCTGTGCTTTTCCTCTGTGCCTCTCTGTGTCCTCTGTGGTGAACGCTCTTCCTGCCCCCCGTCACTCCAAAATGATCGACAACGGACTGGCCCCAAAGCTCTCGTTCCCCGTCCCCAGCGCCGTAATCGAACTCCCCAACGCGCTGCTGCTCACGTTCTGCGTGAACCCGCTGTTGCTATAAAACGTCGCCACCGTTCCGTTCCCGGTCGTAAACGTCGCGCAACTCGCCGTGCAGCTCGACACGATCGCCTCGTAATATTTCCCTGGAGGCAGCGTCACCGCTCCCTCCGTCCAGCTCTGGCTCTTCGTCGCCCCGGTCGACGGACAGAACGTCGTCCCCGCCGCCTGGAAATGCGCCACCAGCGCTCCACTCCCGTTGTAGATTCCGATCTCGTAGGTGTTGGTCGTGTTGTCCGCCGTCGATCCCACGCGATACACCACCTTCGACGTCGTTACCGTCACCGGCAGCGTAAATCCGAAAACTGCCGCCGTATTCGCTGCCGTCGGAAACGCCGCTTGGTTGATGCTGTTGTAGCCGGAAAACGGAATCCACGGCGTAACCGTTCCACCCTGGTTTTGCATCACAAAGGCCGTCGTCGCCACCTTCGTTGAATTGTCTCCCGGAGCCTGCGTCGTCGCCGTCGTCCCATTCGGCAGCGCCGACGCTCCACTCAAACTCGCGGCCGCTCCGCTCGTATTCGCCGCATTATTCGGAATGTCAGCACTCCCCAGAGCCGGCAGTTGCGCGTGCGACAGCGTCCCGGTCGTGATGTCGCCCGCGTTCACCGTCACATTCCCTGTCAGCGCATGCCCGTTCACCGTCGTCGTGTTCGGAACGTACCCCGCCAGCGTCGTCGCCACCGTCGCCGCCGTCTGCACCTGGCTCGGTGTTCCCGCATTCGCCGAGATGTAGAAATTCCCGTCGTTCGAGATCCCCAGCGAACTCGTTCCGCTCGTTCCCACTCCCATCCCCGTCGTTGGTATGGGACTATTCACCAGCCACGGCCCCGTCACGATCAACTGCCCGCCCACCGTCAGGTTTCGGCTGAACGTTCCACTGCCGGCCGAAATCCCCCCGCTCCCTGAATAATTCAGCGTCGTACCGCTGTCGGTCAGCGCGCTGTCTCCGTTCACCGATGTCCCATTCGCTCCATACATCGCAATCTGGCTCGCGCTCCCCGAACTCACCGTCCCTGATCCGCTGCCTCCACCGCCTCCACATCCCATGCACGTTCCCGTTACCGTCAAGTTCCCATTGATCGTCACCGGAACGTTGAATGTCTTCGCCGTCGCCGTCAGCCGCTCCTTGTAACTGCTGTTATCGAACACACTCCCGATGTATTCCGAAACCGCCACCGGAGCTCGGAAGGCTAACTGGGCACTGGTTGCGTATGCCCCGGCAGCATTGTCGGCTCCAATTGCAGTGTCGTTTACGCTCGCCGCAGGACGGTAACCGGGGGTCGCTAACGCTAGAAAGGGGTTGGTGTATGACAGCGTTATCAGATCGCCTTGCGCCATGGTTGCGCTCGGCGCCAGAAATCCCATGATCCCAGTCAGACCTGAAACCGTTCCCGCCTGCTTGAGATACGCTCCCACCGAAGGATTGTTGTTGCCAACCGAGTCGCCTTCTTTGTAGCTGGCCCAGTAGGGAGAGTGCATCGGACTGGTAACGTACACCCCCCGGTCGCAGATAACCTTTGGCAGATAACTCGACGTGACAATGCTCGCACCTTGCCCGCACTCAAACATCTTCACCATCGCACTGGCGCCCAGCACGATGCCACCAGGCCAGAAGTTGAATAACGGATCCTTCTGTGTGGTTGGCACCGTATAACTTGAATAACCTGTCTGCGGGTCCACAAACGTGCAGATTCCCGAAGTCGAGCAGTTGCCGCTGATTCCCAAACCGCCACTGACCAGATAGTTTCCAGTGACGTTTGGCGGTGTGGTGTTTGCTCCCAGCGTTGCCAGCACATCCCACGTTACCGTCCCCAGCCCGTCGAGATTGGGTAGCGGGAAATATCCCGTGCAATTGCCTGTTCCCGTGGAACTGCACATCCCAACCGGGAACAACCCGAGCACTCCGTAAATCGAACTATGCCCTACCACAAAATAGTTGGTCTCCTGCCCACCCGGATTGTCCGCTTTGAAACTTGGAAATGCGCCTCCGATCGGGTCGTCGCCCAGGATAGTCACGTCTCGATTGGTCAGGATTCCTGCGTTCGATACGCATCCCGTACCAGAGGAGCAGGAATTACTTGGATAGGATTTGTTGGGGCAACTACCTGATTCCTGATACATGCCGCCGATCTTCACGGCTTGATAGCCACCCGCGTAGTACACCCCGTACTGGCTGAATCCCTGAATGACGCTGTTATCCACGTGCAAGCTATTTCCCGAAGCATAGCGAATACCATTGCCGGCGCATTGCATCGAGGCTTCCAGGTGTTCAACGCTCACCACCGGCGCCGCTCCCTGATCGCCCCGTGCGTACACCAGCGCCCCGCAGAAGTTCGCCGTGCAGCGAATCACCCCCGACCCTTCATTCGTCATTCCGTCCAGCTTGAATGATTGGTCGTTCCCCACCACGATTCCCCAATGGAAGTACTGGTTGGTTCCCGAAGTGAGCTTGATATCCCGTACGGTCACATGATCCGAGATGTCTTCGATCGCTGTATTCTCGATCGCCGCCCACCCATAGGTCGATGTCGATGCCAGCGTCCCATTCCCCACGCTGTAAGTGAACTGGTTCGCTGCAGGCACTGACGTCACCTTGAATCGTCCTTCCTGCGTCTGGGTCGAGCCGGAATAGAAAAGAATCACGTAGTCGCCCACTACAAACGGATGATTCGTCGCTGTCGTGATCGTGTACGTCCCGCTGCTCGCCGATACCGACGCGATCTGCACCCCGTCAACATTTAACCCCGGCATGAACTCGATGCCCGCAATCGTATTGTTTTGCCCGTTTGATCCCAGGTAGTTCCCGTCGATGATGCAGGCGGCCCGCGTGAAGCACTGCACCAGCGCACCGTATCCGCTTAACAGGGTGCTTCGGCTGTTGAGAAATACCGGAGCGTAAACCTTGTAGTTCGGGTTCGACGACGAAGCCGGCAGCAGATACATCGTTCCGCGCTGTGTCCCGGAATCATTGATCGCTTCCTGGATCCCCGAACTCGCCGACCCCACCGTGTATCCCGCCGTGTGCGAGTACGCCGTTGCGACCGTGATCGTCCCCGCTCCGCTTCCCGGAGCGCAGTTCCCGCCCGTCACCGGCGCTGCCTCCGCAGTTCCTGTCCCCGCGATGTACACCGTGTATTGCGCGTTCGCGTTGTTCGATGTGTCGAGCCCCAGCGGACACGGACTCAAATGGATCGTATTATTCCCCACCGTTCCCATGTTGTCCGACGGCGTCTGCACCCAGTTCCAACTTGTCGTCACATACCGCGCGTTCGCCAGGTTGTTCGTCGAGAACTGCGTTCCCGCCGGCTGCACTACATTCTGGCTCGCCGCCGGCGCTGTCGACACGTTCCCGCTCCCGCCTCCGCCACCGCACGCGCCCCACGTCCCCGCCGGAGTCCCATTGCCCAGCAGGCAACTTCCCGCTGTCGGCGTTCCCACTCCTAGCTCGCTCGCTGGAACCAGTCCCGCGATCAGGTCCGCCTTCCCCGAGAATCCCATGTCCACGTACTGCTTGGGTGCAGCCTGCAAAGGTGCCGAAGGATTTCCCGGCAGCATGATCGGCCCCGTCATCGTTCCCCCGGCCGTCGACAGATAACTCCCCGCGCCTACGTTGGCGACCGCTGAATCCACGTATGCTTTATTGGCAACCTGACCCGTACCCGAAGGCGCCGGAACGTTCGGAGCGCTTGCGAATGTCTTGGTCCCGGTGATCGTTTCTGCTCCGTTTACATGCACCACGGAGCTGTCGTCCGCCTTCGTCGCCAGCGCCGAATTTACGTACTGGATCGATACCGGCTGCGCCGCCAGCCCCGACCCCGGCGTGGTTCGTACGATCGCCAGGTTCGCGGGAGACGTCGTCGGCACCATCCAGTACTCCGTCTTCACCTGCCCCGGCCCCAGTTGATAGACCACGGTGTAGTACACGCCGGCCGGCGTCGCTCCTGCATTCGGCGCCAGCGCCACGTTCAGCGCTCCGTTCGCTCCCAGCGTCACGCTAGTCGATCCCGCCGCCACCGCCGCGCCGCCCGATGTCACAAACGCCGGCCACGTGATGATCAACGTCCCGGACGCCGGAATTCCGTCCGCGAGATAAACCGTGTCCGAAACCGTAGTTGTATTCGCCCCACCCTGCGGTGGAACGGGAAGTCCGAAAGCCGGACACCAAAGCCCAGCCGTCATCACCACCGCCCAATACCAATAAAGAAGCCGCCCCATAGGGCGGCGGCCGGCATCACGCATCGTAATCCTCCAAAATCAAACCGTAGCGCCGGCGCCTCGCCGGCTGTCGCGCGGGCACCTTGCCCGCGCACCCATCACGTCACCGATGATTCAACAGTCTCTCTACAACTCTCATACCCATCCCTAAGCGTGCACATCCAGGATGAGGATTTCGACTTCCCGGAGACTAACGGACTCGCGTCGTGACGGACGCCTTCGTCCGTCCCCCGAAGCGAAGCGATCGTAAGGATTCGGTCTTCCTGTGTGCTGAACTTACCCGTGATTCAAAAATCTCTCTACACTTTCCACATACACATCCGCAAAATCCGCCACCGGACGCCGCGTTTCAATCATCTGTAGCGCGTCCTCCACGCCCCACCCCATCGATCCCAGCACGGCCAGCGCCATCATCGGCGCCCGGTGTACCCCCGCCGCGCAATGAATAAACAACTTCGCCTCCGGTCTCTCCAGCGCCTCCATCGCGAAGTCCACCCCGCGCCGGAACAACTCCGCCGGCTTCTCCGTGAAATCGTCATCCGTCGGATTCCACAACACCTCGACCCCGTGCTCCAGCCCCAGCGGCGTGTCATCGAACTCGATTTGCATATCGATGACGTGCGTGATCCCCTCCCGCGCCACTTTCTCCATGTTTTCCGAGTTCCAGATCCCTCCCCCCACCGCGATCCGGTCCGTCAGCCAAGTAATATCCATTCCTTTTTTGTATAACTCCTTGCGCAGAGGGTGCGTCTTTTGATTTCCTCTGTGTTCCTCCGTGCCCTCTGTGGTGAGTTCAAGATTTCTCCTCGCTCCCACCCACACCGCAACCAGCTTTCGCTCCACCGCTCCCCCTAATTCTAAGGTATGAAGACACCGACTCGAATTCCGAATCCCGAGGGTGCCCCACGCTTGTCGCGTTCTGCGCGACAGAACCTGCCCTGAGCGAAGTCGAAGGGGTGGGAATTTTGATTTCCTGTGTGTTCCTCCGTGCCCTCTGTGGTGAGTCCTGGAGCCGACGATCTAAACGATCGACGAACGCTTTACCCGCGTCTAATGCACCCTCACCGGCTCCGCCTTCTCCTCTTCGTCTTCGCTTGTCTCCTCCGAATCAGCCGCCTCCGCCGCTTCCTTCTTCGGCTGGATCACCATCACATCCTCGTCTTCCTTCTGCAACTCATCGTGCACCACCGGAGTCTTCGGAATGTTCAGCCGGTCCAGCAACGTCTCCGCCAAACACTCTTCCTCCTTGCTCGTCTGACTCCCGTCCGTCGAGAGCGGATATACTCCCGCCATCTCGAGCAGATACTTGGCCGGTGCCAATTGTCCTTGCGTTGCCTGCAGCATCACTGCTTTCGTGATTCCTTTGGCTCCCGCCTTCACGATCCCGGCGATGTCTTCTCGCACCTTCGCTGCGTCCAACTGCTTCTTCGTCGTGCCTTTCACCGTCTTCTTCGCCGTCTTTTTTTGTTTAACTGCTCTCGCCTTTTTCTTCTTCATAGCCCAACACTCGGATATTTATGATTTCGCCCCATATGATTTTGGAACCAAAAACAGAAGGCGCGCCTTTCGGGCGCGCCCTCCTGCAGGAGATTGCTTTTTTCTCACTCTCTAAATCCAGAATAGCAAATTACCCATATTTACCCGGAAATTTTCCGAAATTTATTTTTCCTTTCTTCGCAATCACTTACGAAAATTTTGCCCGTTTCACCCCCTTGACAAGATTTTTCCCGAATCGGGACGATCCTCTCCAGCAGCCCTACATCGAGCAAAATTTCGCTCAGCAGATCCAGCACGATCGGAACGTAGGTTCGAACCGTTCTGTCTGTGCAATGCAGCAATCTCGCAGTCGCCTCCTGGTCGTGTTCCTGCAGAATATGTCGCGCTATGATCTGCCGCGAGAACTCATCCAGACGGTTCAGGCAAGTCTCCATGTCGTGCACGAAGATCACCCGATCTTCAAACGTCACCACGGTGTACGCAGTCACCTTCGCCCGAAAAAATTCCCGCCCTAACAGTGACGGCAGCCTCCCCGTCTCAATCGAGTAGCGCATATACCGCCGCAACATCGTCACTGTCCGCGCCCGATAAATCCTCCTCTCCCGCTCCTCCTCCCAAGTCAGCTCCGGAATCGACGTGTCCACCGATTTCGAATTTTCAATTTGTTCCACTCCCGAAATCTCCGGATTTTGACCTTCCTCCGTAGCGCCGGCATCCTGCCGGCTGTCGCGCGGGCATCCTGCCCGCGCGCACGTCCACCTCGTCGCACTCTCACTTCCTCCGCGCCCCTCCGTGCCCTCTGTGGTGAATTCAGAATCTCCACTCCGCCCCGGAAAGGTATGCGCCGGCAAATCCGCCATCGTCTCGTGACTGAACCGCCCGCGCCGCCGCGCCAATCCCGACTCCTCAACTCTCTCGGCCTCCGCCGCAATCGCAATCATCTCCCTCATGCCACACCTCCCACCACGTCGAGGTCAGCCAGCTCTTCCTCAGACACAACCCCGTACTTGTGCTCCGGCCCGACCGGAAGGCGAACCCTTCCCGGCTTTTTCTTCTTCTTCGGCATCTCCTCCAACTGCGCCTGGCATCTCTCGCAGTACACGACCCCTGTACCATGTTCTCGCACCCAAAGACCTCCACAATGCTCGCAATACTTCAACTCCACTCGCACTTCACCGCTGTTCTCGTTGTGACCATGACTGCTCATGACTCCTCCGATAAATTCAGAATGATTTCTTTCCCGTACTGCTATTACTTCAGGAAGCCTCATCCACATACTCGAAGCTCATAGCTCGTAGCTCGTGGCTAAAGCAAAAAAGCCCTGCGTCAGATTCCCGCGCGATGTTCGCGGAAACCGAACGCAGGGCTCGTTTCTCTTACGATGACCTGCCTGGGCTATTTATTTCTCTTGGATCCCAGTCGTTACTGGGGGGTTCAGAACCTAGCTCAAGATATTTGCCGTTGACCTCCCTCCGCTTTCACAGGTTCTGCGCGTTCTCGTCGTCTACGCCCGCACTGTCGCGCTGCCGGAAGTATCCTTCCTCATAGCCCGACTTCAGTACGCGCCCGTTCTGCATCACAACGCTCACCTTCCCTGTGAAGCGAAGCGATAACAGCAAGTGCTCCATGGATGCCGATAAGACCTCGGCAGCCTTCACTTTCCGCCGAAACTCACCGAAATACCTCTCTTCATTGAAGTTATCTGGTTGACTCATCATCGCCTTTTACCATAGAGCGTATTGGTCCCTCAGATGCCGCGATCCTATAGCGCTGAATTTTCTCAGTCAAGGTTGGGTGAACATTCCTCCCCTGTGGAAAACTTTTCCCCTGCAGATTCAGTATCTTGTCGAACTAAATTGCTCGGTTTTTTTCTTGCTGCTCACTTCACGCGCACGCCGTCTCGCCGCTGCATCAATCCCTGTCATCCCGAGGGCAGTCGAGGGACCTTATGTTTCTCTCTGTGTCGTCTGAGTTGAGTTCGCAATCGTTCTTTGAACAACGAGGCCCCCTCGCAGGATCAAAATTGGGGGGTCTAACTCACCTTCCGACTCCGAGCTCTGACCGAACTCCAACCGTCAGACTTCCACTAACTGCCGTCTTTACAAATCTTTTACAGCCTTCGCATCGTGCGGACCCCTCATAACCCGGTGCTATACTCCGGCTAATGAAGTTCAAGGCCCTGCAAGACAATCTCCGGGAAATCCTTTCCGACCGCATCGCAGCAGGTGAACTCACCGGCCTCCGCCTCGCCCAGCAAACCGGATTCAAACAGGCTCACATCTCCAATTTCCTTAACCACAAGCGCGGCCTCAGCATCGAAGGTATGGACAACGTCCTTCACGTCCAGCACCTCTCCGTCCTCGACCTGCTCGATCCCGCCGAGGTCAACAAGCGCGCCTCCATCCTTCCCCCCAGCGCCGACGAATTTGAAAACGTCATCCTCACCGATTCGTCCATCGCCGCCACCCAGCCGCTCATCGTCAACATGCACGTGAAGGAGATCCTCAAGTTCAAGAAATCCTTTCTGCATAAGCTGAAGGCGGAAACCGAAGGCGACCGCTCTTCCTGGCAACGCTTCGTCCTGATCAAGCTCGAGGCCAGCGAAGCCCAGGCCATGTCTCCCCGCCTTGTTCCCGGAGCCATGCTCCTGATCGACCGCCATTACAACTCACTTAAGCCTTATCGCAAGGGTGAATTTAATATGTACGCTGTTCTGAAAAACGATAATTGTTCCGTCCGTTACGTCGAACTCGCAGGAAGGCATCTAATTCTTCGCCCCCACAATCACTCCGCTCCCCTCCAAGTAATCTCCATAAACGAAGGCAAATCTCCCGCCGACTACTTAGTAGGCCGCATCTGCCAGATCAGCCTGGAAGCTTAGTGGTTGGTTGCTGAATCGCGACCGACAGGAACAGAAACTCAAAGTGCAAGCTGCCAGGAAAGAAAACGCAGAAGGGTGCCCCACCCTTGTCTTCGTGCTTTTGGTGAAGACAGGGCGGGGATTTTGACTTCTTATTGCTCTTCCGTCACTGACAACCGCCGACGGAGAGCGAACGACCAATGACCAACGACTAACCACCGATTTTAGAAGTTGAACTTCACCGCCAACTGCACCTCCCTTGGCCCAACCGACGTTTGAAAGATCTTTCCGAAGTTCTGATCGTCCACCGAGGTGTTCGGCGAGCTGAACACCGGATGATTGAACGCATTCTTTGCTTCAATGCGGAATTCGAGGTTCATCCCCTCGCGCACCGCGATCTGCTTCCCCAAAGATAGATCGGTCGTGAAGTGCCAGGGCGACCGCACGCTTCCCAATGCGCGGGGAGCGTCGCCCAGTGTGAAATCGGCCGGACGTTGGAAAACGGTGTTATCCACAAAGTAGTTGTCCACCCAATCCGGACCATGATTGCGTTTCGGTGTCCCGACAATGTTCGGCCGCTGTGTGCCGTAGGTTGGCAGGACGTTTCCATCGGCGACGGTGAAGGTCAGCGGCCGTCCATCGGAAATACGCCAGATGCCGTTGGTCTTCCATCCGCCAACAATCGCCTCTGCCCAACGCGGCATGTTCCCGAGCATGGGCCGCCCGCGCCCGAACGGCAGGTCATAGCTGTAGCTGAACTGAACGACGTGTGGAATGTCGAACGTCGAGAGGCTGCGCTCCAGCTCCGGTTTATTGGGATCCTGCAAGCTGGAGAAACTGCCAAGCCAGGTCACGTTGTCGTCGGCCTGGGAAGAGTCGTCAATCGATTTCGACCACGTGTAGGTCACCAGGAACTGCAAGCCATTCGAGTACCGCTTCTCCGCGAGCAGCTGCAACCCGTGATAAATGGAAGTGGCTACGAGATGAGGTTCCGTCGCAACCCCGGTGAACTGCAGAAAGGGAACCAGCAACTGACTGTACGAAACCTGGGAGCTCGACAGGCCGCTGTTGGGATCGGTGATGACTCCAGCGAAGGGATTATTAACCTGGCTATTCAGGCAGGGTACCGTGAGGGTCGCGCACGGATTGTTCGGGTCGGCAGCCGTTGTGGGCAGACTCTCCACCCACGGCCCGAGGTGGTTAAGCTGGTTGTAGCCGCTGAAAGGCAGGTGGGTTCCTTTTTTCCCGATGTATTCCGCGTTGATCACGATGTTGCTGGGCAGTTGGCGTTCGATCCCAAGGCTCCAGCTCTGCTCGTAGGGCGTCTGGTTCGCACCCGGGGTGCGCAGCGGGCCGATCGCGTTAAAACCGACGTCGTTCATGAGGCCGAGCGAATTCCCCGCGGGCTGAATCAATCCATTGGGGAATGGGTTGTTCAAGCGCAGCCAAGGAGTGTCACCAAGGTTCTGATAGCTGGTGATCACGTTGGTGTATTGGTTGAACCCCTGAGACCCGTAAGGCACTACGCCGGTGACGCCCGACCGCGATTGTCCGTAATACATTCCGTAACCGCCCCGCACCACCATCTTCTGAGCAAACTGGTATGCGAAACCGAAGCGTGGCTGAATGTCGTGCCAATCGGTTACATAGTTCGTGCGCTGGTTTCCAGAGGCGAAAACCTCGCCGCCACGCAATTGGACAGTGACTGGCTGGCCGCTGACAGGATCCGCGTAGCTGACCCTTCCGCCGTTCAACGGACTCGCAGCATTCGGATCAAACCAGTTCTGCCGGTTGTAACGATCCGTGCGAGGCAACGTAATGTCATAGCGCATGCCCAGGTTCAAGGTCAGTTTGGAGTTGACCTTCCAGTTGTCTTGCGCAAAGAAGCCGTATTGGTAATTGGTTGTGGCGGGCCGGAACTGGATCTCATAGGTAGATCCACAGCCGTTACCGGCACAGCCCTGGGTAAGCTGGGCCATCAGGAAACTGGCCATAGGATCGCCGCCGCAAGAAGCCAATCCCCCAGGGCAGGCATACGAACCATCTGCATTGAAGCTGAAGAAACCGTTGGGGGCGTTGGTCTGGATGTAGTTCATCTGGTGGATTCTTCCGTCGAACCCAAACTTCAGATCATGCGTGTGGTGCACCTTATCCAGCGTCGCCGCTAGTTGTCCCGTGTCCTGGCCCAGCCGGTAATTGCCGTAGGGGTCGGTGCCGATATTGGTATAGCCGGCACTAGGATATTGATCGATAAAGATCGCAGGAACGCCCTTGAAGCCGTTGCTTTGCAGATACGAGGGGAAACCCAGTGTGCCAAGAGGATCATTCACCCCGTGAGGGTTGTAGGAGTCTATGTGCCACACCCCGCGATTAAAGCCGAGGGTTACGTTCAGCAACAGTGTTGGACTAAACGTGTGAGTGTCGTTGACGGCAAATAGGTGGGCATTGGTCCAGCCGGGACCACCTTGACAGGGGTCAGTGAAGTTCTTGAAACAGTCGAGGCCCTTGCTGTGATTGTATTGATACGAAAACTTCACAGACATCAAGTTGTTCTGGGTGAAGCGATGGTCCACCTTGATGTCGAACTGGTCGTTGTAACTGCGGCTTGAACCAGAACCAAACCAGTTCTGGTAGATGCCTCCGCTAGGGAAATTAGGCTCTGGGAACAGGCCCATCATCTTCTGCGCCACTGGATCAATCAGGTTGCCCGGAACGCCGGCAGCCGGCTCAAGATTGCCAGGAGGACAGGAATGGCCCGCAGCGAGAGCCGTAGGATCACAGCCCGGGCTGATGTACACAGCGATGTTGTTAAACGGAATGAAGGTATTTGGGCCGTTGGCTACCGCACCCCCAGCATTCGGGTCATGGTGGCGGAGATACGGATCCCAGATCTGTCCGGCGGCGACGCTGCAAAGGCCGGTGCTGTCGAACGATCCTCCCTGTGCCCCACACACCTCGCCGAAATTGCCCGTCCGCATGAGATCGGTGGGAACTGCCGCCGTAGCTGTGCTCAATCCTGAAGAGCGCAAGCCGTCATAGTCGAAGAAGAAGAATGTCTTGTTCTTGATAATCGGGCCGCCGATGGTGAAACCGTAATTGTTTCGGCGCAGCGGCGGAATGGGATTCCCAGCACGATTGGCGAACCAGTTGTTCGAGTCAAGTGCGGCGTCGCGGAAGAAGTCGTACCCGCTTCCATGAAACTTGTTCGTACCCGAACGCGTGATCATATTCACGACCGAGGCGCCGGAAAACCCGTACTCCGCACTGAAGTTTGTTTGCTGCACCTTAAATTCTTCCACTGCCTCCGGAGATGGAAGATACGTCGCAGCCGTAATCCCGCCATTCGGTTCGGAGTTCGTTACCGAAGCGCCATCGGCCAGAATGTCCGCCGTCTAGCCCCGGCTGCCGTTGGAAACAAAATTCGTGCCTGTGCAGGTTGCGTCACATTGGTCATCCATCTCAGTGACGCCTGGCGCCAGATTGACCAGCGAAATTACCTGACGATCGATCAAGGGCAGATTATTGATGAACCTGCGATTCACCACCTGCCCGGTCTCCGCATCTTCCGTCTGGATGGCTTGCGCTTGCGCACCCACTTCCGCGGTTTGGCTCGTGCCCGCCACCTTCAAAGTGAGGTTCGTCGTCCGGTTCTCGTTGATGTCAACCTTGAACGCGGCGCTCGAAATTTTCTGGAACCCTTTCACGTCAGCCGTGACCGTGTACACACCCGGCGGGATTGTGCGGAACAGATACCGCCCGTTACTGTCAGAAGTCGTCGTGAATTGAAATCCTTTTTGCTGGTCGGTCAGAACCACCGTGGCCGCCTGCACCATGGCGCCGGTGGCGTCGCTCAGTTCGCCGCTGACCGTCCCAAAGTAGGCTTGCGCGCAAACGAGCGAAGGCGCCAGCAGCGCGATGGCGATGAGACAAGTCCAGAGCATGAAGTTTGAAGATTTGTGAGAAAGTGGGGTGGATGCTGGCATGGGACCCTCCTTAGATGCGGTCGGAACAGACACAGCCACGGAAGGCTTGCGGTGGCATTCGGCGCCATCCTACCCAAAATCCCTGCCCGATGTCACCCCGAAACACCGCGCAAAAAACGATTTAATACGATTATTTTCTTGAAAGAGGCCGCCCAAGAGTGGTAATGGGCAATTCGAAATTGAGGCCGAGGATGCCCCACTCTTGTCTTCGCGTCTTTGGCGAAGACAGGGAGGGGATTTTGACTTTGCTCTTGCAAATCAGTCGGCTGTCTTCAGTCTAGCGACCAGTTACTCAGTGCACTTTCCCTGTAGCAAGGTTCACCGTAACCTGGTCGTATTGCGTCTTCTTATTGCTAGTCGGCTCCACCTGGAACATCGTCACCGTGAGTGTCGCCGCTGCTGCTCTATCGGGCGACGCCACGTTGATCAGCAGGTAGCCATATCCCTGCAGCGATTTCACGAAGGTGTGATCCCCGCTCACTTGCCCGTTTGCCGCTACGATTGCCTGGTCGTTAATGCCACCAGTTCCGGCAACAATGTAGGGAATCTGAAGTCCCGGATGCGAAGCAGGCTGGCGCGTGTAACGCTGGTAGCTGTGCGCGTGCCCGGAGAGATACAGGTCGGGCATGATGCCGGCCTGTTGGCAGACGCCGTCGATGTCCGCCAGCATCTGGGTGCTGCCGGTGTGTCCGCCCGCGCTGAACGGCGGGTGGTGCGTCGCAAACACCAGCGCCTTCCGCGGACCGCTTTTGCGCTGTTGTGCGAGCGTTTTCAAAGTGGCGAGCAGCCACGTTTTCTGCGCCTGTCCCGGGATCGTACCCGAGATGAATCCCGGATTCTCCGCCGCATTCGAATACAGACCGACGATCTGCAGGTACGGAGCATCGAGCAGCCAGTACACCGCCGGCTGATTCATCGTCTGCCGGAAGATGCTTCCCGCGATCGGCGGCACCGTCTGCGAAGCCGCGCAGAAGTACGTCTGGAACGCTTTACACGTGGTCGGGTCGGTCTTGGGAAACACTTCGCCGTCGTGATTCCCCGGGATCGCAATGATCTTGCCGGGATAGTGCACGTACGGCTCGTAAAACTCCTGCCGGTAGGCTGTGTCCTTGTTGGGCCCATAGATCACATCGCCCAAATGGAAGAAGAACGCCGGGGAAGTGGCGGGCTTGCTGATGTTGAAGTCTGTGGCCATGGCCTCGGCGACTGCTCCCTGCGGCGAGTTAGCGCTCTTTCCCGTATCTCCTACGGCGTGGAAACTAATGGAGCCCGAATTCGCAATGTCCGTTGCTCCTCGCGCGCCAATCACATCCGCGAGAGCCATAGTGGGCGTTCGCTTCGCGGCTGGAATGGGCTGCAGATTTCCTTGAATGTAATTGAGCAGCTGCGTGCCGACGCCCGGCACCGGGGCCCGCGCGCTTGCGGGCGTCGTGGTGTAAAACGGATGGGCAAAGCGAAATGGTTGCAACTTCAGCTTTCGCGGCCGGGCCTTCTTGGCTTTGACTGGCATGCGTCCTCCTGAACGGCTGCAAACTTCTTGAAGCCCATTGTGAACAAGGCGCCCCACTTCGACAGTTTCGCGAAGTGGTTTGCGGTTCTTCTCGTGGCATTCCCAAAGGACCGGCGTCGCGCGGCTTAGCGGTCCGGTGGCCAGGCGACCGCCGCTGCCTTAGCCCGTGCTACCGTTTCTGCCTGCAACACACCTTTGGTGTTGTACGACCCCGCCGCGGTCACGCCGCTTCCCAGCTTGGCCACGGCATAACGATGGCGCTCTTGAGCCTTGGCGGTATCTACCTCCACCATTTTGTGGTCGCGCGTCTCGAGCGTCAGGCGGGTCCCGTCCACCTTGCGCAAGGTTCCTGAAACCTGGTGTTCTTCCGTCCCCTTATAGAATTCGATCTTCTCCAGCGTGGCAAGCGCTTTCTTTCTGGGTGCGGGACTCAAACCATTCGGCAGGTTCAGGCCGAAGATTTCCAGTTCTCTGTAACTGGCGACATAGACCTTGCCGTTGGCCACCACCGGAACAATGTTGGCGTTGCCTCCCAGGTATGGCCAGCTACCCGCTACACCCTGGAAGAGCTGCGGCAGGGTGCTTCCCGAAGGTGTGGCGTTAACGGCGTATAGCCGCACAATAGGGAATTCGGAGTTGGTCAGCGGACGCGATACGGCCCAAATGATCGCGTTCTTGTTGCCGTTGGAGGAAACGGTCGTGAAGAAGCCGGGATCCTGAATGGTGTCGGGCATGGCTCCCGTGGCAGACTGAACCAGCTTGGGCGAAGGCACAGTCTGCAGGTTCCAGAGTTGAAGGCTGTTGGTGGTCACGCCCACGCCCCATCCGCCCCCGCTGCTCACCACATGCGGAGCACCATCGTTGAAATAGGTGGGGCCGCACCAGCAACCCGCGCCGATGCTTTGCGCGCCACCCAACACGCCTGCATTTGATGGCGTAAATCCGCCCAGATTATCGCGATTGAGCAGGAACATGCTTCCATCTTTGCCATTGGAGACCAGCAGTTTGGGAATCGAGCCTGCTTGTGCCGGAAGCGCCATCACTCCGGCGGAACCGACATCCGTGTCTCCCTGGTCGAGGTTGGCGACGTTAGCCGGGGTGAACAAATTCGGATTGGGGGGCGGAATCGTCGGGCAGATGCGGTCCAGACTCGCTGGCAGCTTGACCACGCTTTCCTGAATATTGGTACAGCCGTCGTAGGTTGTCCCGCTGTAGTCGGAATTGCCAGTCGTGAAATAGATGTTGCCGTCGGGATCGTTAGCCAGACCATAGCCGGACTCCCAGACCGACGACAGGAACATGTTGTTGGGCTCGGTGGTCTGCGTGTCGTTCATGGCGTTGGTGGGCAGAGGCGTGAGGGTTCCGGCCTGCCATCCTAGAATCCAACCGCGCGAGGCCGGCCCAGTCTGAGGTGTGGGCAGGGCTCCCCAATCGCAGAAGCTTCCGAATCCCGCATACACGTTGCCGTTTGCCAGGAGCAGGCCGGGGCGCTGCCGCTGGAAGGTCGCATTGAAGCTGAACGTGGAACCGTCTTTGAGGGTGTGACTGGCTGTGACCTTTTGCGGCGGAACCTTGTCGGTGAGGGTAGAGAGGTCCAGCGCATGGATATAGTACGCCGGCGCGTTACCTGCAGAATTGTCAAGTACATAAGCAATGACATACATGGTGTGGCTGGCAAGGTCGATCGCGGGCGTGCCGTCGATTCCGACCGCGGGACCGTTGTTGCCACATCCAATGGGCCAGGGAACGGAACTGCCAAGGCTGACCTTGAGAAGCTTCGTGTCCGTATTAGCGTCGATGGCATACACGCTGTCGTTTTCCGTCGACAAGTACACCACGTCGTGTTTGCCACCGGCGATCTTTATTCCCGGAACGATCAGAGGTTGCGTGTCTACCTGGTCGTTGGCGTCGTCAAGGACGAGGGCCAGCACGTTGAGCGATGAAACGTTGGAGGGCTTGAGTTTCGTTTCCTCGGAATTCCATCCTGTGCGCAAGTTGTCATAGTGATAGGTTGTGACGGATCGTTTGCAGGATGTGAGCAGAGCCAGGGCCGCAAGCGCCGCGCCCGTGGCGGCAATCCGGTGGAAGGTTCTTGGTCCGTGAGTCCAGGTCATGTTTCTCATCCTCCTTAATGGACCGAGAGGCAGATGTCCAAACCTAGTCCGTTCGTGGAACGCCACGGTCGCGTGGAGCTTCCACGAACGGAAATCCAAAACCCGATAGGAACGCCACCCTTTCCAGCAACGCGCCAAGGGTGGGGCACACTCGCTTTAGATCACTTCAAATCCTGCAAGTCCGCCTGCAGTTGTTGCATGCTGAATCCCTGCGGCGTCTTCTTCTTGCCGGTCAAGTAGTCATTGCTGAGGATCGCATACGCCTCCTCGCAATACGCCTCCCAGAACGACCACGTCATAATCTGCAGCGCGCCCCAGGTCACGACGGTGACGCCCCGCGAGTCATAAGCCACGACGGGAACGGCATGTCCACCCCACGATCCCGGTTTGCCATCGCCGGTTGTTCCGCCCGGCGGCACCGACCACGGCTGATGATTCTGCACCTGCGCCTGGGCGCTGATCGGCAACTGCAGCCCGATGTAGCAGCCTTCGAAGATGTAGACCGAATCCATGATGTGCGTGTGGTTGGCGGGCTCGAGCGCCATGTAGGCGCCGATCTTGTGCCCGGCGATGCCAGTTTGCCGCCAGTAGTTCAGGACGTCGATCTCGACCGCGCCGTTGTCATTCGCGCCCGTCGTTGGGTTATAGCCAGTGATGGCCGAGTACGCCGCGACGATCTGCTTGTCGCTGGGCGTGACCATCTTCTTGGCGTTGGCAGTCCACTCCATGATCAGGTGGCCGGCGGCGGCGCAGGTGCAGTCGCCGATCTGATCGTTGTCCATCATGCCCCACGCCTTCACTTTCCCCGTGAGGTCGAAGGTGTCGGGAGGCGTCGGCAGTCCCGGCGTGACGTAGGACGCCAGCAGCAGCGTGCGTGGATCATGGCGCGCGACCTGCTTGCCCAGTTTAAGTTTCCTGGGATCGATGCGCGTGGGATCGTCGCGCAACGTGATGTTCTTGCGCGAGTCGGGAATCGTGAAATCGAGCCTCTTTAACGCCATGCGAGATTCTCCTTTTGAAAGACACGCCTGGCGGCTTGCACAAACCGACGCCACCTGCGTGTTTATACGTGCCGATGAACAGGGACCGGAACTAGGGGGGAAGAATTCGGCGAATCTTAGACCGAGACGGAATCGAGGTCAAGGGAAGAAGAGAGTTGTTACGAAAACCGGACAAGAAACGGGTTGCCGGCTCACTCGGCTCTCTCGCATTCCCAAAACGCTTGTCATCCTGAGGCCTGCGCTTTTCGCAGGCCGAAGGACCTCTGCACCCGTTGTCGGCGCCGATGCTGCAAGCGGGTACACAGGTCCTTCGCGGCAAAAGTCGCCGCTCAGGTTGACAAGCTTTATTGGTTGCCGAACAAGGGTGCCTCACCCTTGTCGCGTCTTTTGCGACAGGGTGGGGACTTTGACTTTACTGAGACGCCCTCACCGCACCACCAGTGCGCCGTACACCATCTCCCGCATGGCCCGACGATAATGTCCCGCGGGCACGAAGGGCATCTGCAGCATCATGATCGCGTACAGCTTTTCCTGCGGATCGACCCAGAAGTAGGTTCCAGCGTAGCCCGCCCAGAAGTAGTCTCCCACCGAACCTGACACCGGCGTGTGTCCCGGGTCCGTACGGACGGCGAATCCCAGGCCGAAGCTCTGCCCGAGTTCTTGTAGTGGAGAGAGTTCCTGCGCCGCTTCGAGCATTCCCACGCGCGAGGCGCTCGGCGGGATTTGATCGGACGTCATGACCGCCAACGTTTTCGGCGAGAGCAGGCGGACGCCATTCAGTTCGCCGCCATTGACCAGCATCTGGCAGAAACGCGCGTAATCGGACGCGGTGGAGAGCAGCCCGCCGCCGCCCGAGAACCACTTCACCTTCTCTTTGGTCAAATCCTGGACTTCTCCGAACTGCGGACGCTTTCCGGTGGCTGCGTCCACCTGTGGTTCGGCGACGCGCGGGGCCTGCGCCGCGCTGACGTAAAACGCCGTGTCAGCCATGCCAAGCGGTTTGGTGATGCGCTCTTCGAGGAAGCGGTCGAACGTCATCCCAGAGACGACTTCCACGATGCGTCCCAGCACATCTATCGACATCCCATATTTCCAGACGGTTCCCGGTTGATGCGCCAGCGGCAGCTTCGAAATCTTGGTGACGAATTCCGCCAGCGTCTGCTCGTTGTCGAACAAGTTGGCCTGATTGTAGGCCTGGTGCACCAGCTTGTTTCCAAAAGGACCATAAACGATTCCCGAGGTGTGCCGCAGCAAATCCTGCACGGTCATGGGCCGCTCCGGAGCTTCGAGCGAGAGCGTGGGCTTTCCCGTACCCGGGTCGGTCTTCTCGACGCCAACTTTGACGTCCTTGAACTCAGGAAGATACTGCGTGACCGGCGCCATCACGTCGATCTTGCCCTCTTCGGCAAGCATCATCACGGCGACGGTCGCGACCGGCTTGGTCATCGAGAAGATGCGGAAGATGGCATCGGCTTTCATCGGACTTTTCTTCTCACGATCCTGATAGCCGATGGCCTGCCGATAGACGACCTTGCCGTTGCGTGCGACCACCAGCACCGCACCGGGGATGGCGCCTTGATCCACCTCCGACTGAAAAAACTGCGTCATGCGCGCCAGCCGCTCGGAAGAGAATCCTTCTTCTTCCGGACGGCTCACTTTTGTCAGGTCTTGAGCGAGAGCTGAGATTGCGAAAGACAGAAAAATGCAAACTGTGGAGAGTTGTCTGCGATTCATCGATTCGTCCTCGTTCGGTGCGGCAGCATTCTACCGCGACAACCTGCGCTCGTGCGTGATGAACGTCGCCATCATAAGCCTGTCATCCTGAGGAGCCGCCCTTTGGCGCCGAAGGACCCACGCGCTCTCCCACACTACCGATGCTGCAGCCGAGTCCATAAGTCCTCCGGCCCGCAGAAAACGCGGTCCTCAGGTTCACAACGAAAGCATAGTCCAGGATGGGGTCAATTCAGAAGTTGTGGCGCCATCAACGAGTACGGAGGTCCTGCCCGGCAAAATAAGCGCTCAGGATAACAAACACGAATAACTAAAGATCAGCGTTACGCCGCTTGGCCTGGGGTTAATGCTACCGGTGGGTCCTGCGTTCTTGTCCAGGTATAGCGCATGCGGTGGATGACCGTGATCGTGCTCAAGACCGCGATCAGCCACAACACCGGCGCCATGCGGTTGAACAGCGCTCCGAGGATTACGAGAACGAGCCGTTCGGGGCGCTCCATGAATCCGACGCGGCAGGAGCCGATCAGCGATTCCGCCCTGGCTCTCGTGTAACTCACCATGATGGCGCTGATCATGACGAAGGCGCTGAGGACGACGTAGGGGTAACGTTCGCCACGGGCGTAAAAGACGAGTAATCCCAGAAACTGCGACGCGTCGGAGTAACGGTCGACGACCGAGTCGAAGAAGGCTCCGAAGCGGGTGACGCGGTTGGTAGCGCGGGCGACTTGTCCATCCACCAGGTCGAAGAAGCCGGAGAAGATGATGACCAGTCCGGCGTAGATGAACATCCGTTTCTGGTTGTTGGCGTTGGCCGAGCCGAAAAGGAAGGCGGCCCAGGTGTTGACCACCAGTCCCATGAAGGTGAGAACGTTGGGGTTGATGCGTGAGAGCGCGAGCCAGCGGACGATAGTGTCGAGTAGAACTCCACAGGCGCGTCCGAAAGCAGAGGTCCAGGAAACGGTCATCGGGATAGCACCGAAACCTGTAATTCAACCACAAAGGGTACCCTTCGGCTAAGCTCAGGGCAGGCTGCGGAACAAAAGCCTGGCAACCCCTTCCTTCGTGAAACTTCGTGTCCCTCGTGGTTCATCGATTTTGGCTTAAGCTTGCGCTTCCTTAGGTCCGCCTTCGACTTCGTCGTGGATGGTGCTCAAACTCAGAATCTCCAGTTCCCGCTTGCCGTTGGGAGTCACGACGATGGCTTCATCCCCGACCTTCTTATTCAACAGTGCGCGGCCGATGGGGCTGGTGGTCGAAATCTTCCCAGCCGCGACGTCAGATTCCTCGCTGGTCACCAGTTTGTACTCGACTTCCTCCCCTTTGGTATTGTCGAAAACCTTGACCGTAGAGCCGAGGCCAACCTTGTCCTTGGGGATGTTGTTCATGTTGACCATGGACAGGTCGGCGAGGCGCTTGCCCAGCTGGCGGACGCGCGCTTTCACGAACTCCTGCCGCTGCTTGGCCATGTGGTACTCGGCGTTTTCGCTGAGATCGCCGAGCGCGGCGGCTTTCTTGATTTCTTTGGGAAGTTCGTGGATCAACTCATGTTCAAGCGCGTTGATCTCTTCCTGCAGTTTTCGTTTGATCGCGTCTGTCATCTTGAATTTGAAGCCGGTTTACTGAGTGGCCGGGTCTACCACAAGGCTTGGGACATTATAACCCCACCGTCGGGCTTGCGCCGCCGGGCTTTTCGCATGACTGCGAGGGGCAAGAATTGCGGCTTGCGGATACACTCTCAGGAATGCAAGCCGTAAGCTCGGGGTCTTGCGCACCAAATAAAAAGGGGTGAAAGGAAATGTCCAATCTGGCAACTCCAGTTGTGGATGGTTCTACGCCTCCGCGGAGGCTGGGGCGAAGTGTGTGGGCGATCGTGGCTGGATT
>Ga0075030_100000506_pt1 | contig 33950 bp, 35 predicted proteins | sample LitLauG_LLR_2012_FD_71393 | JGI IMG/M metagenome (GOLD analysis project Ga0075030, IMG submission 71393) | Freshwater sediment microbial communities from Pennsylvania, USA - Little Laurel Run_MetaG_LLR_2012 | ecosystem: Environmental > Aquatic > Freshwater > Creek > Sediment | place: USA...
GTGCTGAACCTCGGACTCAATGATCAGACCGTTGAAGGTCTTGCCAAACTGTCCGGCGATGAACGGTTTGCCTATGATTCCTACCGTCGCTTCATTCAAATGTATTCCGACGTCGTGCTTGAACTCGACCACGGCGCGTTCGAGGAGGCGCTGGGCGCCCATAAGGACTTGCAGGGCTATCGCTACGATACTGAGATGAACGCTGACGACTGGAAGCAGGTGGTGGCTCAATTCAAGAAGATCGTGGCGCGCGAAAGGGGCAAGCCGTTTCCAAGCGATCCCAAAGAACAGCTTTGGGGCGCCATTGGGGCGGTGTTTGCCAGCTGGATGAACGATCGCGCGATCTTCTATCGCAAACACAACAATATCCCTGAAAGTTGGGGCACCGCCGTCAACGTGCAGGCGATGGTGTTTGGCAATATGGGCGACACCTCTGCAACCGGCGTCGCGTTTACGCGCGATCCTTCAACCGGGGACCGGCGCTTCTACGGCGAGTATCTCATCAATGCCCAAGGCGAGGACGTTGTCGCCGGCATCCGCACGCCGAAACCGCTGACCAAAGCCGCCCGCCAGGCGATGGGCGAGAATGAGTTGTCGTTGGAAGAAACAATGCCTGGGGTGTTTGCCGAACTCACGCGCGTCTATCAATCGCTTGAGAGCCACTATCGCGACATGCAGGACCTCGAGTTCACGGTCGAACGCGGCAAGCTCTACATGCTGCAGACCCGCACCGGCAAACGCACTGCAAAGGCGGCGCTCAAGATTGCCGTCGACATGGTGGGCGAAGGCCTGATCAGCGAGAAGGAGGCGGTGCTGCGCATCGATGCCATGCAGCTCGACCAGCTGCTGCACCCGACCATCGCGCAGAACTCTCACCGCGATCTGATTTGCAAGGGCCTGCCCGCCTCGCCCGGCGCCGCGACCGGCGCGGTGGTGTTCGATTCCGATGAAGCCGCGCAGCTGGCCGGCGAGGGCAAAGCGGTCATTCTCGTGCGCGAGGAGACAAGTCCCGAAGATATCCACGGCATGCACGCCTCGAAGGCGATCGTCACCGCGCGCGGGGGCATGACCTCGCACGCCGCCGTTGTTGCTCGCGGCATGGGCCGCCCGTGCGTCTCAGGCGCGGGCGAATTGCGTATCGATATGAAAGCCAACGTCTTCAAAGTCCGTGAGCGCGAAATCAGGAAGGGGCAGATCATAACGGTCGACGGATCAACCGGCGAAGTCTTGTTCGGCGCCGCCGACATGGTCCAGCCTGAGCTCACTGGCGACTTCGGCACGCTGATGGAATGGGCCGACCGGGCACGGCGGATGAAAGTGCGCGCCAATGCTGAAACGCCGGAGGACGCCAAGACCGCGGTCAGGTTCGGCGCCGAGGGCATAGGCCTTTGCCGCACCGAGCATATGTTCTTCGACGCCGAACGCATTGCGGGCGTGCGCGAGATGATCCTTGCGACGACACGCGATGGCCGCGTCAAGGCGCTCGCGAAACTCGAGCCGCACCAGCGCCAAGATTTCCGCGACATCTTCGCCATCATGGGCGCGCGCCCGCTCACCATTCGCTTCCTCGATCCGCCGCTCCATGAATTTCTGCCCCACACGGAGGAGGATTGCGAAGATGTGGCCAAGGCCACCGGTCTTGACCCCCGCGCTTTGCTGGCGCGCTCCAAGGAATTGGCGGAGAGCAATCCCATGTTGGGCTTCCGCGGCTGCCGCCTGGCCATTGTTTATCCCGAAATCTACGAGATGCAGGCGCGCGCGGTGTTCGAAGCGGCGTTGGACGTCGCTGAACAAACTGCGGCCGCGCCAATCCCGGAAATCATGATCCCGTTTGTAATCGCCAAGCGCGAACTCGATCTGATCAAAGCCCGCGTCGACGCTGTTGCAGAAGCGGTGTTTGCGGCCCGCAAACGCAGGCTCGACTATTCGGTGGGTACGATGATTGAATTGCCGCGCGCGGCGCTGCTTGCAGGCGAAATCGCCCAAACCGCGGCATTCTTCTCGTTTGGCACAAATGACTTGACCCAGACCACGATGGGCCTTTCGCGCGACGATGCTGGCAAATTTCTTGGCGCCTATGTCGAGAACGGCGTGCTGGCCCATGAACCGTTTGTCTCCATCGACGCCGAAGGCGTGGGAGAATTGGTGAAGCTTGGCGTCCAACGCGGGCGCGCGGCCCGTCAGGACCTGAAACTGGGGGTTTGCGGAGAGCACGGCGGCGATCCTGCCTCGGTCGCCTTTTTTGAGCGCGTCGGCCTCGATTACGTGTCGTGCTCTCCCTATCGCGTGCCCATCGCCAGGTTAGCCGCCGCCCAGGCCGCGCTCGCCAACCGGCCGGACTGAGCGCGCCCGTCAGCTTAACGTTACGAGAACCTGGCCTGCGACCGCCGCGGCAGGTCGCCTCATGCGACACTCGCCCCTCAGGCGAAACGGCACGATCTTCGCAAGCGACCCCCTTCGAATGACCTGTAGCGGTCAGTTCGGCGTGTCCCTCGCGTCGCACTTGTCCACAGAATTCAGGTCGAGTCGGTGGGAACAGAGACTATGAACAAAAAGTCAATCGCCCCCCCGGTGCGCCCCGTGTATGTCCGCGCGACTTCACGGCAGGATATTCGAAAAACGAAATTATTGCGGTGTCTGCAGTTTGTTTGGCGTTCATCTGTCCCAAAACTGCACGGTCTTAAGTGGGGCTTAATGCATTTGTCGTTGATCTGGCGTCGACTGGCTATCTTTGCGGGTGAGATTCGGGCCCAAGTGATGGTTGAGATCGAACGTAATCCGCTGGCCGTGCGCCAGGGTGCAGCGACGATTGTGTGCCTCGCCGCCGCAGCCGTCGCCATGCCGGTTATTTCCTACCGCGCCGCCGAACAGCGCAGCGGCGCGGAATGGCAGGCCACCTCGACCGCCTTCCAGCAGGAGCTGGCCAAGCAATTGGCGCAAAGCAGCGACCCCAGCGCGCACGTGCAGCTGACCTCGCTTCGCACCTCCGACGGTTTGCGGGCCCGCGGCACAGCAACCCTCTTTGATACGGTAGGCGCGCGCGCCCTGATGGTGCAGGCGGTGCTGCGCGGTCCAACCGCTGTGGCCGACCAAGCGGCCCCCGCTGAGCCCCAGCTTGATCAGCATCAGCGCAATTGCCTGGCGCAGGCCATTTACTACGAAGCCCGCGGCGAGACCCAGCAGGGCCAAGTGGCGGTCGGGGAAGTGGTGATGAACCGCATGCGTTCGGGCTATTATCCGAACTCGGTGTGCGGCGTTGTCTACCAGGGTTCAGCGCTCAAGATCGGCTGCCAGTTCACCTTCACCTGCGACGGCTCGATGGCGGCCCTGCCGCGCGGTCGCGCTTGGGTGCAGGCCCAGCAGCTCGCCTCCGCGATCATGCTTGGCTACACCCGCCCGATCACCCAGCACGCCACCCATTATCACACCACTGCAGTGAGCCCGCTCTGGTCGACCTCGCTGATCGAAACTACCCAGATCGGAAGCCACATCTTTTACCGCATGCCGAGCGCTTCAGAGCGGGCTGAACTGGCGATCGAGCGCCATCGCGCCGAGCCGCCAGCGCCTGGCGCCAATCTGATCCCGGAAGCCAGCGACATCGCCGGGCCGCCGGCGGCCGCGCCTGCGCCGCAAGGCCAAGCAGCGCCCGCCGCCAAACAACCGGGCGATGCCTCCGCGCAAGCCACGCAGGCAGAGCGGGCCGCGTAAGCGGCTTGGCTCTATTGTGAGCTGAAGTTCTTCTGGATCTGTTGGCGCATGAGGCGGGGAAACCAGCGCGCAAAAAAACGCGCGCGCTCAGCCTCTTGACCGACCATATAGTGCACATCGGTTCCGTGTGCGGCGTCCCAGGCGCGTTCGGCGGCCATGCTCACCGGATAGATCGGGGTCTTATTTTCCATCAGCGCATCTCGGATGCGCCGGTTGGAACCCGGCCCCTGAGCGTTGGCCGGCAGACCATCGAGGATGGCTGTATCGATGAACCAAGGCATCAAACTCACCACGCGCACGCCGTATTTCGAAAACTCGATGTCGAGCGCCTCGGTTAAGCCGCGCACGCCGAATTTCGTAGCGCAATAGACGGCCATATTGGGCGCGCCGAATACGCCTGCGACCGAGGCGGTGTTGACGATGCGCGCGCCAGGCGTTTCGCGCAGCAATGGCAACGCCGCATTCACCCCGTTGATGACGCCTTTCAGATTGACATCCAGCACAAGGTCGATGTCGTCGACCGGCATTTCTTCGATGGGCCCGCCTTTGCCGACGCCTGCATTGTTGAAAAGCACGTGCATGCGCCGGTTGGTGGCGTTGCCGAAATTCTCAACCGCGCGGACCCAGCCGGCGCGATCGCGCACGTCGAACACCATGGAGATGCGCTGGCCTTCCGGCAGCATCGCTGCGGTCTCCTCCAACCCTTTTTGGTTGACGTCGAACAAGCCGACAAACCAGCCGCGCTCGGCGAAGAGCTTTGCTGTGGCTCGTCCAATGCCGGAGCCTGCGCCGGTGACAAAGATAGTCTTTTGTGGATCTGACATGATTTGACTGGTGCGCGTCCGGGTCAACGCGGTCAAGCGTGCCGCAGCGTTCGCCGCATCGCCGCAGGCGGCGCGCCATAGAGGCGAATGAAAGCTCGGCGCATGCGCTCGGGATCGCCAAACCCGGTATTGGCGGCGATTTGACGGATGCCGACGCCGCGTTGTAGCGCCGTGCGCGCTGCTTCGGCGCGCAGCCGTTCCACCGCCTTGGCAGGGGTGGCGCCGGTTTCTGCAGCGTAAGCGCGGGCAAAATTGCGTGGGCTCATCGCCGTCTCGCGCGCCAGCCGCTCGACCGACAGATCTTCGCCAAGGTGGGCTCGCATCCATGCATTGAGCCTGGCGAAGCGGTCGCTCTTGGCGTCGAGCTCAAGCAAAACCGAATGCTGCGCTTGGCCTCCCGGGCGCTTGGAATACATGACCATCTCGCGTGCGACTCGGGTGGCGATGTCCTCGCCCAAATCTTGCCCGATGAGCGCCAGCGCCAGATCGATGCCGGCCGTGACGCCGGCTGAGGTCCATACATCGCCATCCCTGATGTGGATGCAATCGGCCTCGACCCGCACTTTCGGAAAGAGTTTCGCCAGCTGCGGCGCCCATCGCCAGTGCGTGGTGGCGCGCTTGCCATCGAGCAGCCCTGCTCGGGCCAGCAAAAACGCGCCCGAACAAACGCTGGCGATACGACGCGTGCGCGCCGGCGCGGCCCTCAATATCGCAATCAGCTCATCGTCGCGCATCGCTTCGCGCGCGCCCTCGCCGCCAACCACGATCATGGTGTCGACGCGCCCCCCGGCCTTGAGCGCCTCGGCAGGCCAACGCACCCCCGAGGACGAGGCGATCATGCCAGGTTCGCACGATGCAATCCTCAGCTTGTAGGCGCCTGCAACAGCGCGCTCGGCGATTTCAAAGGCGGCGATCGGCCCCGCGGCGTCGAGCAGCTGAAATCCTGGAAAAACCACCACCAGCACGCTCCGCGCGGCGGCGCTCCGGCTTGGCCGAAAACGAGGCTTATTTGACATTGCTGCCAAAGTTGCCTCGGCTAAGGTCGGCGCGTCAAGTCATGGAGGTCTCGATGGCTGCGCGGTTTCGCATCGTTTTCATTCTTTACCCGCGGTTGACCCAACTCGATTTCACCGGTCCCTACGAAGTGCTGGCGCGGATGCCAGGCGCTGAGGTGGTCGTTGCTTCAAAGGAGGGCGGCGCGCTCAGCTCGGAAATGGGCCTCACGTTCGCCAATCTCACGCGTTTGGCCGACATCGAAAGCTGCGATATGATCATGATCCCGGGCGGCCCAGGACAAACTGCGGCGATGCAAGATCGGGAATTCATGGCCGAGGTGGAGCGCCTGGGCGCATTGGCGCGCTACAAGACTTCAGTGTGCACCGGGTCTCTCATTCTGGGCGCCGCCAATTTCCTCAAAGGCAAGCAGGCTGGCGTTCACTGGGCCTATCGTGAGTTGCTGCCGCTTTTTGGCGCCATCCCCAACCACGCGCGGGTAGTGCGCGACGGCGACATTATCACCGGCGGGGGCGTCACCGCCGGCATTGATATAGCCCTCGCCATCGTCGCCGATATTGCCGGCGAGGAGGTCGCCAAAATGATTCAGTTGATGATCGAATATGCGCCCGCGCCGCCGTTTAACGCAGGCAGCCCGGAGAGCGCGCCGCCGGAGACGGTGAAAGCGGTGAAGGAGCGTTTTGCGGAGTTCTCGCAGGCGCGCCGTCAAGCTATTGAAGAGATGACGGGGGCCAACTGATGCTCGAACTCAGACCCAATTGCGAATGTTGCGACCGCGAACTTCCCCCCGAAAGCACATTAGCGCGCATCTGTAGCTTTGAGTGCACATTCTGCGCCGCCTGCGCCGAGGGCGTGTTGAAAGGCGTCTGCCCCAATTGCGCTGGCAATCTCGTAATGCGGCCGATCCGGCCGACCGCGAAACTTGCCCGCTATCCTGCCTCCAGCCAGCGCGTGAGCCGCGCGGGCCCATGCGTTGAGGCGCGCCGTTCTTGACGCATTCCTTGGACGCTCATGATTTTTGCGCCGAGATCGGATTTCAAGAACCAGCGCCGGCGCCTGCGAACACGCCGCCAGCGTTGCACGCGTTGGGACAAAGAGCGCTGAGAGCTCCGCCCGCGAGCCGTGAGCGCAGGGGGGTGAAGCTGGCGTTTAGCGATGTCGCCACGCCCGCGCCCGCGCCATGATCGTCGCCACTTACAACGTGAACGGCGTCAACGGACGTCTACCGGTATTGTTGAAGTGGCTCGCAGAAGCCAAGCCTGACATCGTGTGTTTGCAAGAACTCAAATCGCCGGATGAGCGCTTTCCCGTCGACGCCATTCGCGGGGGCGGTTATCGAGCGATTTGGCGCGGACAGAAAAGCTGGAACGGCGTCGCCATTCTCTCCAAGTCGGGCTCGATCGTGGAAACGCGCCGGCAATTGCCGGGCGATCCCGAGGATGGCCAGTCCCGTTATCTTGAGGCCGAGATCGGCGGGGTGATCGTCGGCTGCCTTTATCTGCCAAACGGCAATCCTTGGCCGGGGCCGAAGTTCGACTACAAGCTACAATGGTTCAATCGCCTCGGCGCCCACGCCAAGCAGCTCCTAGGGACCGGCAAAGACGTGGTGCTGGCCGGCGACTACAACGTCATGCCTACGGATTTGGACGTCTACAAACCGGAGCGGTGGGCCAATGATGCGCTGTTTCGCGTCGAAGTGCGCGAGGCCTATGCAAAGCTTTTAGCCCAGGGCTGGACCGACGCGCTGCGCAAGCTTCACCCCAAAGAGCGCATCTACACGTTTTGGGACTATTTTCGCAACGCTTACACCCGCAACGCGGGGCTGCGCATCGACCACCTGCTGTTGAGCCCTTCGCTTGCGCCCCGATTGGAGGCCGCCGGCGTCGATCGCCACGCGCGTGGCTGGGACAAGAGCAGTGATCACGCCCCGACCTGGATCATTTTGGATGATGCGAAGCCGCCCACGAAGGCTGTGAAAAAGCGCGCGGCCAAGAAGATCGCGACGCCCGCGCGCAAAAAGAAAACCAAGCGCGGGGCCGTTTGAGGGGCCCGCGCCAAGTCGGTTTATACGGTGTCTGCGTCTTTGCGCTCTTCTGAGGTAAAGGCGGCGCTGGCGATTTCGCCGCTGCGAACGTAGCGAGATTGCGCAGCTGCAGTGTGGTGCATGGATTGGCGCAGCTTGCCCTTCTTGAGAGCCAAGTATTGATCCGCGCCTACGCCGATCGCGTGCGCATCAGCAAACGCGTCGACCTCAGCGCCAAGGAAGGTGACCAGCCATTTGCGGTTGTCTTGTCGGTCGCGCAGCAATTTGTTGATGCTGTCCTTGGTGTGCTCTTTGCTGGCGTTTTCCAGCCCGTCGGTGAGGATGACCAGGCCCACCTTTTCCTCGGCGCGCAGCGCTACCTTGTCGATTTCGGCGACGGCGCGGCCAATTGCGTCCAAAAGCGGCGTCGAGGCGCGTGGCGTGTAATTGGCGCGGCTCAATTCTAGCGACGATTTGGCGGGCTCGGCGCTCTGAATAAGATCGATGCTTTCAGAATCAAAAATGGCCAGCGAAATGCGGGCGTCGAGCGCATCGGAGCGCCGCAGTCCCATCATGTATTCGTTGATGGCGTCGATGGCCGCGTCGCGGCAAGATTCCATGGAGCCGGAACGGTCGAGAAGAATAAAGCTGAAAAAAGGGGATTTGCTCATGCGGGTCCTTATTGGGTGCAGCCGGCAAGCCCGGCGGGATTTGCAGATGGCGCGCGCACCTGCCTGAACAAAGAGGCCGACGAAAAAATTTCTGTTGAATTGTGTAAGATAAAATACGCGAGACTTTGCGAATTAGGCGCGTCCGGCCCGGTCGGAAAGGCGCGCGGGATCGACGCCCAGCGTGGCGATCGCCTTGCGCCATTTGTTCTGGTGGCCTTCGCCGAACACAATGGCGTCGCTGGCATCAACGATCAGCCAGGCGTTTTCCTTGAGTTCATTCTCAAGCTGCCCTGCGCCCCAGCCGGAACAGCCGAGCGCCAACACAAAATGCCTTGGCGCATCGGCGCGCGCCACTGCCTCGAGCACCTCTCGCGTCGCCGTGAGGCGAATGCCTGGGGCCACGTCGTGGGTGCCCTCAGGGGCGGCGTAGTCGTCAGAATGCAGCACGTAACCGCGCTCCTGTCTGACGGGGCCGCCGTCCATCACCGCGCGTCGGGCAAGTTCGCCCGCGGCGCTGAGGCCCAAATGTGAAAGCACTTCCTTAAGCGTCACTTCGTCTTTTGGCTTGTTGATGACGATGCCCATCGCGTGCTCGGCGTCATGGGAACACATCATGATGACGGAGTGCGCAAAGCGCGGGTCGCCGATGCCGGGCATCGCCACCAAGAGCTTGCCGGTTAGCGTGTCGGTGGTGCCGGGCGCGTCGGTCATCGCTTTTATCGTCGGGCTTTAGCCGGCCCGGCGCAAGGGGTGCTCGCATGGAGCATGAGGCGGCCCTACATACGGGGGCGAGCCAAGAGCGAGGAGCCCAAGGATATGATCAAGGTAGGCGACAAACTTCCCGACGTTCAGTTCAACGTGCCGACGGGCGAGGGCATGAAGCCGTTGCGGACCGCCGATATTTTCGCCGCCAAGACGGTGGCTCTATTTGCGGTGCCGGGGGCGTTCACGCCGACATGTTCGGCGCGCCATCTGCCCAGTTTCCGGGAAAACGCCGAAACGCTCAAGGCCAAGGGCATTGACGTAATCGCCTGCACCGCCGTCAACGATCACTTCGTGATGAACGCCTGGGCCAAGGATCAAGGTGTACAAGACCAGATCGTGATGCTGGCGGACGGCTCCGCGGAATTCGCGCGGGCGGTAGGTCTCGATGCTGATTTCTCGAAATTCGGGATGGGCCCGCGCTCCAAGCGCTATTCAATGATCGTCAAGGATGGCGTGGTAGAGACCCTAAACGTTGAAGAGGCTGGTGAATACAAAGTTTCCAGCGCAGAACACATGCTTGGCCAGTTAGGCTGATGTTAAGACCAAACGCTGGAGCGCCGCAGAAGCGGGGGAAATAGGCCATGGGTGGCACGTTCGTTATATTACTTGCAGTGGTGGCGATCTTCATTGCCTTCAGCGCCATTAAGGTGGTGCCGCAAGGTTATCAGTACACGGTGGAGCGCTTCGGACGCTTCACCGGCGTCATCAAGCCGGGCATCTCATTTCTTACGCCGTTCGTGGATCGCATAGGGCGGCGGCTGTCGATGATGGAAACGGTGTTGGACGTGCCGCGCCAGGAAGTGATCACCAAGGACAACGCCATCGTTGCGGTTGACGCGGTGGTGTTCATCCAGGTGATTGACCCCGCGCAGGCCGCTTACGAGGTCCAGAACCTCAACCTCGCCATTCTCAATCTGGCCTTGACCAATGTGCGGACGGTGGTCGGCGGCCTCGAACTCGACGCCGTGCTCTCCGAGCGTGAGCAGATCAACGCGCGTCTGCTGACCGTCATTGATGCGGCGACCCATCCCTGGGGCGTCAAGTGCACGCGCATCGAGATCAAGGACCTAACCCCGCCGGCCGACCTGACGGCGGCCATGGCGCGCCAGATGAAGGCCGAGCGTGAGCGTCGCGCCGCCATTCTCGAGGCCGAAGGCGAGAAGCAAGCCGCCATCCTACGCGCCGAAGGCGCCAAGCAGTCGGCGATCCTGCAAGCCGAGGGCCAACGCGAGGCCGCTTTCCGCACTGCCGAAGCGCGCGAACGCGCAGCCGAAGCGGAAGCCAAAGCTACCGAAGCGGTGTCGGCTGCGATCGCCAAGGGCGATGTGAATGCGATCCGCTACTTCCTTGGCCAGAAATATATCGAGGCCTTCGCGCAGCTGGCGAACGCCAACCAGCAGCGCACCGTGATTGTGCCTGCCGATTTCGCCGGGCTGGCCGGCCTGGTTGAAAGCCTGCGCACGCTGAACGCCCAGCACGGCGGCGCGACCCCGCCGGCGCAGCGTTAGCCCCCTCGCGCAGGCCCGCCCGGATCGCTAGATTAGCAACATGGATGCCATTGTCGCGTTCCTGAATAGTCTCGACGCCCAGCACTGGGCGGGGTTTGGCGCGGCCTTGCTGATCGGCGAATTGCTGACCGGCACAACTTACATTTTGTGGCCGGCGGTGGCGGCGTTCGTGGTCGCGCTCGCGAACTATTTCGGGCTGAGCTATTGGCCGGCCGACATGGCGCTGTTTGCCCTGCTGACCATAGTGCTGACAGCCTTTGCGCATCCGATCGTTAAACGCTGGCGTCTGGCCCAAGGCGGTCGCCCGATCAATGAACGGGCCCGCCAAATGATCGGCGCCCGCGGATTGCTTACAGCTTTCGCCAACGGGGTCGGCTCAGTGAAGATCAACGATAGCATTTGGCGCGCGGTGAGCAGTGAGCAGCTAATCGCCGGCGAGCAAGTCGAAATCGCTGAAGTGCACGGCACGACGCTCACAGTAAAGAAGGTCTAAGGCTTCGAAATGGCGGCGCGCGCCAATTCATCGGCGCGGCCATTCATAACGTCATCGGCGTGGCCTTTGACCCATTTCCAAGTCACTTTGTGCTTGTCGCGCGCAGCGTCCAGCCGCTTCCACAAATCGTCGTTCTTGACCGGCTTCCTGTCAGCGGTTTTCCAGCCATTCTTCTTCCAGCCGTAAATCCAATTGGTGACCCCATCCATCACGTATTTGCTGTCGGTGTGGAGCGTGACGTGCACCTGGCCCTTTAGCGCTTCCAGCGCCTGGATCGCCGCCATCAGCTCCATACGATTATTGGTCGTGGCCGCTTCCCCGCCTGAGAGCTCTTTTTCGACCCCGCCATAGCGCAGAACCGCCCCCCAGCCGCCTGGGCCCGGATTGCCGCTGCATGCGCCATCGGTCCAGATGTCGACGGATTTGGTCATCGCGCGGCGCTAACCGGGGAGGCCAGCGTAGCGCGACCTGGGCGGGCTTTCATCGGTCAATGCGGGTTACCTTCGATCTCTAGTTTCAGGGGTTCGCGGAGTTTGCCAAGTTTCACAAGATGGGTGGCGCGATGGCGCCCCGCCATCATGCTCTTGGTGATGCGTTCGTAGAACATGAGGAAACCATCGAGCCTGGCTTCTTCAAGGGCGCTCAGCTTGCGTCCGAGCGTTTGCTCCTCTTGTTGACCCCGCCAGCTGCGCACGATTTCCCAATCTGGCGCCTGCAGATAAACTATCGCGTCGAAACGATCGAAGAACGCTTGGTATGTGGTTGCCAGTTCGCCCCCGACCAGGGTCCGCCAACGGCCATCGCCATCTTGGTCGGCCTCTAGCCTATTGACGGGCGCGGGGCCCAGTTCATCGGGCAAGGCGCCGACACACCAGCCATCGAACAAGATGGCTTCTGGTTTGCCTCTAAAAACTGGCCAATCGCCATCCGGCGCGCGATCGTCGGCGCGCTTGTCGAAGCGCGGGAGCCGCGTTTCGGCGCGGTCTTGGGCGCTGTTGAGCGCCTCGATCACCCGCCTCGCCAGTTCGAGATCGTGCGTTCCCGGCGCCCCCCTGGTCGCCAACAAAGGATGCATCTGGCGCGCCTTTGCGTCGCGCTCAAGCTTCCTCAGATAGACGTCATCGAGCGAGAAATGTGCAAAGCGTCCCCGGTTGGCGGCTTCCAGCAGCTGGCAGAGATAGCTCTTACCGCAGCCCTGCGCCCCGGCGACGCCGATCAAGGCTGGGCGGCGATCGTTGCTGCGCGCGCGAATGTCTTGAATGATCTCGTAGATCAGCACCGCGATCGGGTTGGCGCTCACTCCGCCAGCACCCGCGGCAGTTTGAACGTCACGTCTTCTTCGGTCACCCGCACTTCTTCTACGTCCGCAGCAAAGCGCGCCGCGATGGCGGCGACCAAATCCTCCACCAAATCCTCCGGCGCGCTTGCGCCGGCGGTCACGCCAACAATTGCTACACCGTCAAACCAATTCCAATCGACGCTGTCGGCCGACGCCACCAGCCGCGCATCCTTGGCGCCGGCGCGCAGGGCCACTTCCACCAGGCGCACCGAGTTCGAACTCTTGGGTGAGCCAATCACCAGCACCAAATCGGCGCGTGCGCTCATCGCCTTCACCGCGTCCTGGCGATTGGTGGTGGCGTAGCAGATGTCTTCTTTGTGGGGGGCGGCAATGGCGGGGAAGCGGCGCTCCAGCGCGGCCACTATCTCGGCGGTGTCGTCCACCGAAAGCGTGGTTTGGGTGACAAAGGCGAGCTTGGCTGGCTCGCGCGGGGTAAATGCCTCCGCGTCCGCGACTGTCTCCAGGAGGGCAATGGCGCCTACCGGCAATTGGCCCATGGTCCCAATCACCTCGGGGTGGCCGGCATGGCCGATCAGCACGATCTCACGGCCTGCGTCGAAGTGGCGTTGCGCTTCGACGTGCACTTTCGACACCAACGGGCAGGTCGCATCGACGTAGATCATGTTGCGCTTGCTCGCCGCGGCGGGGACGCTCTTGGGGACGCCATGGGCCGAGAAGATCACCGGGCGATCGTCAGGACAGGCGTCAAGGTCTTCCACGAACACCGCGCCCATTCGTTCCAACCGCTCAACCACATGCCGGTTGTGAACAATTTCGTGGCGCACAAACACCGGCGGACCCCATTTCGCCAACGCCTGCTCAACGATCTGGATGGCGCGGTCAACGCCGGCGCAAAAGCCGCGCGGCGCCGCCAACAGGATTGAAATTGGGCGTTTTTCAGGCGGGGTCATCGGTCCGAGGGTGAACTTTTCGCGCTGTAATACATATGGGCGCCCCGGCGTGTTGCGAGGCGTTCGAGGCAAAGGTATCACGGGCTGACGCCAAACGCCTTCGGGGCGGGGTGAGGCATGCGGCCGCCGCCGCGGCGCCCCGATAGGCGGGTGAGGGTATCGTATGAAGCTTCGGGTCGCCGCTTTGGTGTTGGTCGCCATGATCGGGCTTGCTGCGTGCGGCTCAAGCCGCGGGCGCACTGTTGAACTGCCGGGCGGGGTGCTGCCGGAAGAAGAGCAGCAAAACGCGCCCAAGCCGAATTTGTTCGACCGGCTGACCGGCCACGACGTGCGCCCCAACGAGGGTCCATGTCCGCTGATGGGGGTGCTCTATGACACCTCGCGTCTGGTGCAATTCTCCGCCCCCAACAATCAACACTACGCCAACATCGCCTTCACTGGCGAAATGGAAGGCGTGCATGGCCTATGCCGCTACGTCGACGCCAACCCCATTACCATGTCGATCGACGTCGACATGCAGTTTGGCCGCGGGCCCTCCGGCGCCGATCGCAAGACTTATCGCTATTGGGTGGCGGTGACCCAACGCGGGCGCCGTCCGCTGGCCAAGGAATATTACACGGTCGATGTGACGTTCCCGCACAACCAGCTGGTGGTCGCACACACCGAGCACATCGAACAAATCACCATTCCGCGCGCCAACGCTACGGTCTCGGGCGAGAATTTCGAGATTTTGGTCGGCTTCGACCTCACGCCAGATCAGTTGCAGTTTAACCGCGACGGGCGCCGTTTCCGCATCGATGCAGGCAGCAACCCGACATATCAACAATCGCCGGCCGGGCCTGCCGCGCAGCCTGGCGCGTCGGCCCCGCCGCCCTCGACGCCGCACTAATTGAAGCGGGGCTGAAGCGCCGAACGCGCTTGACGCGCCTGCGCTCGAGGCGCCATCCCGCAGCTTGTATGAAGGACCTCGCGCGCGCTCTGACGGAAGCCAACGCTGCTGCGTTCGCCGCCGCCGGTTTCGACCGGCGCCATGGCGAGGTGCGCCGCTCCGACCGGCCGGACCTGGGCGAGTTCCAATGCAACGGCGCGCTTGCGGCAGCCAAGGCGGCAGGCAAGAAGCCGCCGGAAGTGGCCCAGGCCGTGGCGGGCGCCTGGCGCGGGGAGGAGTTGGCGCCGGCGCCGACCATCGCAGGCCCTGGTTTTCTGAATTTCACCGTGACGGGCCAGGCGCTCTCAAGACGCGCGCAAGCCATAGCCGGCGACCCGCGCGCGGGGGCCAACCTCGTGGAGCGGCCACGCCGCGTAGTGGTCGATTATGGCGGCCCCAATGTCGCCAAGGGCATGCATGTGGGGCATTTGCGGGCCTCGATCATTGGTGAAAGCGTCAAACGCATCTTCCGCTTTTGCGGCGATGAGGTCTGGGGCGACGCCCATTTTGGTGATTGGGGTTTCCAAATGGGCCTCGTCATCACCGCGCTGGAAGACGAACTCGGCGGCTTTGACGATGCGGCCAGAATCGACGCCCGGCTCGCCACGCTGACGCTCGATCAGCTTGAATCCATGTATCCAGCCTATGCCGCGCGCGTGCGTGCCGAGCCGGATTTGCGCGATCGCGCGCGCAAGGCGACCGCGGCGCTACAAGCTGGCGTCCAGCCCCACCGCCGCATTTGGAAGGCCATGCACGATGCCTCCATGGCCGCTCAGAAGCGCGACTTCGCCGCGCTCGGCGTCGATTTCGATCTTTGGCTCGGCGAAAGCGATGCTGATCCACTGATCCCCGCCATGGTCAAGGATTTGGAAAGCCGGGGTCTGCTTGAGGACGACCAGGGCGCGCGTATTCTGCGTGTGGCCGGGATTGGCGAGACAAAGAAGAAGAAGCTGGACGATGGCAGCATCGTAGAAGTTGAAAGCCCAGATCCTTTGCTGGTGGTGTCGAGCGAAGGCTCGGCCATGTATGGCACCACCGATCTCGCCACAATTGTTCAGCGCATGGGCGCTCAGCGACCCGAACTCATTCTCTATGTGGTCGATCAACGTCAAGCGGACCACTTTGAACAAGTCTATCGCGCCGCCGCGAAGGCAGGCTATGCCCCCCGGGAGGCGCTGGAGCATATCGGCTTTGGCACCATGAACGGCGAGGACGGAAAGCCGTTCAAGACGCGCGCGGGCGGAGTTTTAAAGCTGCAAGACCTGATCGGCCAAGCCGAGGACAAAGCCCGCAGCCGCCTCAAGGAGGCCGATATTGGCGCCGATTTCTCACCGCAAGAATTTGAAGATGTGGCCCATAAGGTGGCGATCGCGGCGATTAAGTTCGCCGATCTCTCCAATTTCCGCGGCACTTCCTACAAGTTCGAACTCGATCGCTTCATAAGCTTTGAAGGCAAAACCGGGCCTTATCTGTTGTATCAAGCGGTGCGCATAAAGAGCATCGTGCGCCGTGCCGACAACGAGGGCGTCGTCCCCGGCGCCATTGCGATCGAAGCGGAAGCCGAACGCGCATTGGCGCTGGCGCTGGATAGCTTCGACGGCGCGCTCAAACTCGCCTATGACAAACGCGCCCCCCATCATCTCGCCGAACATGCCTATGCGCTCGCCCAGGCGTTCTCGGGGTTCTACAGCCACTGCCCAATCATGGGCGCTGCAGGCGCGATGCGCGCTTCGCGCCTGGCCCTTGCCGGGGCGACGCTGCGGCAGCTCACGCTGACGCTGGATTTGCTTGGTATCGAAACGCCCGAGCGGATGTAGCGCTTGCGGTCCTCGGCGCTTACGTCACACTCGGTGCTCGGAGATTACGCCGGATGACGCAAGCCCGTATCAATGGCATCGCAATCGAGTACGAGATCGAAGGGGCCGAGCAGGGCGATCCGCTGCTCTTGATTATGGGCCTGGGCGCCCAGATGACGCGTTGGCCGCCTGAGTTGCGCCATAAGCTTGTTGACAAAGGCTTCCGGGTCATCCGCTTCGACAATCGCGATGTCGGGCTGTCGCAGAAGTTCAAGGGCGCGCCCCAGATCGCCGACGTGGTTGGCGCTCTGAACCGCGGCGCCAAGCCCGACATCCCTTACACGCTCGACGACATGGCCGCCGACGCGATCGGCGTGCTGGATCATCTGGGGATCAAGCGCGCCCATATTGTGGGCGCTTCGATGGGCGGCATGATCGCTCAACTCATGGTCGCCGATAACCCTGAGCGCGCCCGCTCGCTTACCATCATTTTCTCCTCCACCGGCAACCCCGCTTTGCCGCCGGCCACACCTGAAGCTATGGCGGTGATCACCACGCGCGCGCCTGATCCCAACGCCCAGCTGGACGCTTATCTCGATCAGATGGTGAAGAATGCCCGCACTATCGCCAGCCCAGGCTACGCTTTTGACGAGCAGGGCGTGCGTGAGCGCGCGCGCATCGACGTGAAGCGTTGTTACGAGCCGCTCGGGGTGGCCCGGCAGATGGCTGCTGTGGTCGCAAGCGGCGATCGCCGCGCCAAGATTAAAGCCATTTCGACCCCGACTGTGGTGCTGCACGGAGACGCCGATCCGCTGGTGCCGTTGGAGGGCGGGCGCGACATTGCCGCCGCCATTGCCGATGCTGAACTGCGCGTCGTGCCTGGCATGGGTCACGACATTCCTGCCGCGCTCTATGATGTTGTGGTCGATGCTATTGCGCGCGCAGCCGAGCGATCACGCGCGCTTGCCTAAATAGAGCCGCGGCGTCGGCCAGCGGCTCAGATAGAGGACGTTTTCGTTTGGCGTGCTCAAACAAGCTGGCGCAACGGCGCCGCCGCTTCAGACCTCGCTCATTGGTCGCTGCCTTGCCAACCCTGAGCTGGGCGAGCCAACTCCCGTAAGGAGAGGCTTGCGGGCGCGGTTCGAGCGCTTGATGATCGCGCCAAAACGGGCCTTGGGGAGGCGGGCAATGTATGAACATGGATTGATCACCCCGGTGATCGCGCTCGCTGCGTGGTCGCTCATCATGCTCATTTGGCTCTATGCCACGCGCATCCCGGCCATGTCCCAGGCGCGCATCAAGCCAAGCGATATCAAGCCAGGCGCTGCTCTGCCATCCTTGCCGGCGTGGGCGACCAATGTCGCAGACAATTACAACCACCTGATGGAGCAGCCGACCATCTTCTATGCAACCGCGTTGGGGCTGGAGCTCCTGGGGCAGACCCAACAGATCAACATCACCTTGGCGTGGGCTTATGTGGGTCTTCGGGTGCTGCATTCACTGGTGCAGGCGCTTGGCAACGTCATTATCATTCGCTTCTCCATCTTTGTGATTTCCAGCGTCGTGCTCGGGTTTCTCATCTACCACGCTCTCATCGGCGTTGGCCTTGCGCCTTCTTTCAACCACTAGCAGGACGATTTGACATGCAGATCGACAACACGACCGCCGCCGTTGTCACCGGCGGCGCTTCCGGCCTTGGCAAGGCCAGCGCTCAAGCGCTCGCAAAGGCCGGCGTTAAGGTCGCCATCTTCGACGTCAACGAAGCCGGCGGGGAGGCCGTAGCCAAAGAGATCGGCGGCATCTTCTGCAAAGTGAACATCATGAGCGAGGAAAGCGTGGTCGAGGGCTTCGCTAAGGCGCGCGCCGCGCACGGGCAGGAGCGGATCGCCGTCCACTGCGCCATGACCGCAAAAGGCGGCAAAACGCTGTCGTTCGACAAAGAAATCCGCGCCTACAAGCGCACGCCAACCGAAGCCTATGCTTTTGGCGTCGAAGGCATTCTGGTCGCCAGCTACCGCGTCGCCTCGCTTGCGGCGCTAGGCATGTCCACGCTGGCGCCGCTTGAGGACGGCGAGCGCGGTGCGATTGTGCTCACCGCTTCGGTGGCCGCCCAAGACGCTCAGATCGGACAGGTGATCTACGGCTCGGCGAAAGCCGGCGTGAATGGGCTGGTGCTGCCCATGGCGCGTGATCTCATGGATGTCGGCATTCGCGTGAACTCGATCATGCCGGGCATCTTTGCAACGCCTCTCATGCTCGGCGCGCCGCAAAACGTGCTCGATAGCCTCGCTGCCTCGGTGCCGTTTCCCAAGCGTCTGGGCAAGCCTGAAGAGTTTGCGAGCCTGGTTATGGAGCTGGCGCGCAATTCCTACTTCAACGGCCAATGCTTGCGTCTCGACGGCGCCATCCGGATGGCGCCGCGCTGAAACAAGGGCCAAACGCGCGCGCGAGCGCGGGGACGTATACTCCGCAGCATTTGAAGTTTTCCCTGTTGCGCCTGGGGCGGGCGGAGCTTGGCCGCCTTTGTCTTCGAGCCCCCAATCGCTTGGCTCGCCCAGTTTTGCGGCCCAACACTGGCGCCCCCCGGGGGGCGCTAGGTCCCGGTGAAGCGAGGGGGCCGCTTCTCCAGGAAGTGGGCGACGCCTTCCTTGAAATCCTGGCTTTTGAGGCTGAGCGCCATTTCGTGGTCGGCGAGCTCCATCGCGGTTTTTAAATCCGTGAATAGCGCGTCCCAAAGTTGTTGTTTCATGATGCGGGTCGAGCGCGGCGACACGTTTTCAGCGATGTCGCGCGCATAGGCTTGCGCTTGGCCCATCAGCTCGGCTGCCGGAAACACCCGATCGGCCAAGCCGATGCGGTAGGCTTCCTCGGCGCTGACGCGTCGCGATGAAAGCGTCAAATCGAGCGCTCGGCTGTGGCCTGCCAAACGCGCCAGCATCCAGCTCATGCCGTGTTCGGCGATCAAGCCGCGGCGCGAAAAGGCGGTCACGAACGTCGCCGTGTCGGCTGCAAAGCGCAGATCACAAAAGAGCGCAAACGAAAAGCCCATGCCGGCCGCTGGACCGTTGATGGCGGCGATGACCGGTTTGGCGATGGCCGGCAGCCAGGTCATCGGATGTTGAAAGTCGGTCCGCGCGCCCGGATCGACCGAGGTGAACGGCGGCGGCTTTCGCGCGTTGCCGGCGCTGAGATCGCTTAGGTTGGCCATATCGGCGCCAGCGCAGAAACCCCGGCCTGCGCCGGTGATGATGATGGCGCGGACCCGGTCGTCATGGCTTGCCGTGACCATAGCGTCGCGCACTTCCGCGCCCATATTTGGGGTCCAGGCGTTGAGGCGCTCGGGCCGATTGAGCGTGATGACGGCGACGCCGCGCTCAGTTTCGAACAAGATTTCAGAATAGCCCATGACCGTCGCCTCCACCCTTATCTGTCAACGAGACCCACAATTGCGCCAGCAAGGATGAGATTGCCGGCGTCGTCGACCAGCGCTCTCTGGGCGGCCGCGCGGCGGATGGCGTCGGCGTCACTGGCCGCCACTTTGAAGCCCCGCAAACCTTCGCCGCGCTGATCCTGGAGCGCGGTGAAGCAAATTTCGCCTCGATCAAGCGCGATCTTCCAGACCGCGCCAACCCGTTCGACGCTGAGGCCGAGGACCTCGCCCCACCTTTTGGCCATCTTGTCGGGCGCTATGGACTGCAGCTCGGCGCCGATAATGGCGAGTGAGGCGTGTTTTGGCGCGTGCTTGCGCCACTCGGGGCCGGCCCATTGCCAACGCTCGGGCGGGTCCATCCAGTCGACGGAAACGATGGCGCCGCCAACATCGCGGGGGTGGATGTGGGTGAAGGCGAAGCCGTCGCCGGTGATTTCGTCAACGATGCGCGCCCCGGCGTTACGAATGCGTTGGCGCGCTTGCTCTAGGCGATCGGTTTGCAAGATCACCATATAGCCCCCGTCGCCGCTGCGTTTGTCGAGCAGGCGCCCCGCGGTTGTGCCCTCAATTTTGGGCGACACGACCTCTAAGAAAGTGTCGCCAATGGGAAAGACGGCGTTGCAAAGCCCGTATTTGCCAACGCCTGGATCGTCGTAAGCATAGTCGATCCCAAACACCGCTGCGATATCGGCGCGCGCGGCGTCGAGGTTTCTGGCGACCAGAGCAATCTGTCGCAGTCGCATTTGGCCCTCCTTAGCGCGGCGCCGCTGTGGGCGCCGGCATCGCCGCGATCCACTCTCGCATCAGCGCGACCGCCCGCTCGTCAACGCGCTGGCGGGCGAGTTCTGGCATCATCTCGCCTGGGTCGGTCGAGCCCATCCGGTAGATCAGGATCGATTGCTCAGGGTGACCCGGGTAAATGTCGAAATCCATATTCGACGATCCGCGCCCGGCGGCAACCGGGCGCTTGAGCACGCCCCATTGCACAGGCGTTGTGTCCTCAAAACGCAGATCCAAACCCGAAGTGTGCGCCGCACCTTGGGGATTGTGGCAGTGTGCGCAGTTCACATGCAAATAGGCTCGCGCCCGCTCCTCAAGCGTGCCGCTTTGAGGATCGTAAGCTGCGGCAAAGCGCGGCGCGTCGGCTGGGGCGACGTCGATCATGCCGGCAGCCAGCCAGTGGGCCAATTGGCCCTCCGCGCCTGAGGCATAGGCGAAGCGGCGATTGAGATTGGCCGCGGTGGGCCCAATGGGAACGACCGCGCCGGCCAGATCGTGGCAGCCCTTGCATTGGTTGCGATTGGGCACCGCCCAATCGAAGGCTGTAGGCCTGGCGTCTGCGTCGATGAACGACACCGGAATGGTCGCCCCGATCGGCGACAACCGCGCCTCGCTCTGATCGGCGTTCCAAACATAGGCGAGTGCGGCCCAGCCATCTGCGCGATGGATTAACAGCCGCGTCTCCAGCAGGCGCAGGTTCTGGTCTGGACGGGCCATATCGGCTGCAAAAGCGAAGCTCTTAATCAACACGGCGCCGACGGGAAAGTCGAAGACGCCATCGGCGCGGTAATGCGCTTGGGCGTGCGCGGGCATATAGACGTATCTGAATTTCAGAGCGCCGTCAGAATAGAGCGGGGTGTTGAGATCGTAGGGCGTCACCCCGGCATTGGCTTGGCGCGCGCCCGCGTCGCGGAACAAGTGATAGGCCGACAGTAGCTCGGGCGGATCGGACGCCAGAATGGCGCGATCATCGACGGGCGGCGGCGTTTGGCCGGCGGCAGCGCCTATCAGCGAGGCGGCGAGCGCGAGCGCTGCGATGAAAGCTGCGCGCATCGACTAACGCCGCAACTGCACCGCGGGCGGCTCCTCGATTCGATAGAGCGATGGGAAGTGCGCGTCGGGCGCGCCTTCGCTGAGCGGCGCCCCGGCGGCGGTGATGCCCATGGAGAGGAATGTGCCCAGACCCCCGTTTACGCCGTGATTGTCCCGCATCACTACGTGCACGGCCTCGGTATGAGGCGTGCCGCCCGCGGCATAGGTGTCGGCGCCGTCCCAGAGCACGTCGGGCAGGGTCAGGCCCGCTTGGGCCAGCTGGGCAATATCGCCCGCCGGCGCGAAGCCGCTGCGGCCAAAGCGGTTGTTGCGAATGACGATGTCACGCGGCAGCGGATTATAGTCTGGATCCTGAAACTCGTTGCGATAGGCGGTGACGATCACATTGGCGGTGGCGTTGTCGCCGATGTCGTTGTTGAACACGACCACCTGGCGGTTGGCCATGATCAACACCCCGGTCCCGGCCGGCACCGCGCCCACCACCGCACCTGGGGCTGCAAAGTTCGGCGTGTTGTTGGACTGGATATGATTGGCGAACACGCGGATCGAATGACCGCCTTTTTGTTGCAGGTCTGGCAAGTCAAACACTAAGACCCCCCCGGTATTGTTGCGGGCCGTGTTGTTGAACACGTCGGCGTCATAGCTGTTCTCGATCTCGATGCCTGCAACATTGCCTTCAGCCAGGCTGTCGCGGACAATGATATCGCGCGACTGGCCGACATAGATGCCGGCGTCGGAGGCGCCGCGTGCGATGGCGTTCTCGATCAGCACGTCCGAGCAATTGACCGGATAGAGACCATACGCGCCGTTGTGGGCGCTCGGGCCCCCGGTCCATTCGGCGCGAACTGCGTGGAAGGTGATGGCGTGACAATCGCGGGCTTTGATGGCGTCGCCCTTGGCGTTTTCCACAGCGAAGTCGCGGAGCGTCACGCCATTTGAGGTCACCAGCAGTCCCTCGGCGCCGCGGGTCTGATGCGAAAACGAAAGAATGCTGCGGTCCTGGCCTGCGCCCCGCACGGTGACGCGATCGACATCAAGCGAGAGGCCCGCCGTGAGGTCGAAGCGTCCAGGCGCCAGCAGCACAGTGTCGCCGGCGCGCGCGTCGAGCAGAGCCGCCTGCAAATCATCCTGGGCGCTCGGTCCCGGCGTCACCCGCAAGGTGCGGGCCTCGGCTGGGCTTACGCAAAGCAGAATGGCGACCAATGCCGCAACCGCAAACCGCATGAGCATCTCTCCCAATGACCTCGGGCAAAGTTTCGCCGTCCCGCGCGCGCGTGTAAAGCTGACGCTGCGTCCTAACGGCTGCGCGTAAACCGCGCCGCCAGCGCAATCAGGTCGCGCATTAAGCTTGGGTGGCGCGCCGCAAGAACCGCCCCCACCACGGTGACCGCCAGCGCGGCGATCGGACGGTCACGCACGATCTCGCCAAGTTCAGCGGGCAGGTTGGTCAACAAGTGCGCTTGCGCGGCTTCTTGTTCTTGCTGTCGCCTGCGCGCCCCCATCGCGGCAAACAAGGCAAACAGCGCCACAATGAGCGCCGCCAGCAACGCCACGATTGCCGCAGCGCCAGGCGCGCCGACCGCGGGGGCGACCAGCGCATAAAGGGCAAAGCCCGCCGCAAACACCGCCATCACCGCAGCAGCGCTCGCAGCGGCGACGGCCACAACGCGCGCAAAGGCGTGCTCGAACACTAGCGCCGGCTCCCCATCAGCACGCCGATGACCAAACCTAGGCCCATGGCAGTTGCTGCGACCGCGATCGGCCGCTCGCGCCATTGCCTTTTGAGATAGCGATGCGCCTCGTCCAGGCCATCTTCGACGGCGATTTGGGCGTCTTCGAGCAGCTCTTCGGCGCGATCACGCGCGTCGTCGACGAATTCGCGGCCCTTGTCTTTGGCCATGATGCCTCTCCTTTGACGTATATAGGTGAGATCGGCCGCTTCGGCGCGCCGACAAGCCCCGCGCGGGAACTTTAGCGCCAGCAGCGTCCTTGCTTAGCAGCCATTGGCGCTCAATTAGCTGAAAGCATGAGGCGGGCGGCCTCGATGATGCGGACGGTTTCGCCCCAGAGCGCCAGCGCGGGGATCTCTTCAGGTGAGAAAAAGCGGGCTTGGATGGCGTCATCGCCGGCGCTGGGCGCCCCAGCCCGCCAGCGCGCGGCGTACTCGACAAGCAGGTAATGACCCCAAGGCGGCGAGCCGGGCGCCTGGCGCGAGGCAAACAGCGCGTCCACCACATCGATCAGTCCGATGAGTTCGGCCTCGCAACCAGTCTCCTCCTTCAGCTCACGCAGCGCTGCGTCGGCGGCGCGTTCGCCCCACTCAATACGTCCTCCCGGCAGCGACCAATGCTGCGCAAGCGGCGCCTTGCCGCGACGCACCAAAAGCAGCTCATCGCCGCGCCAGCAGACCACCCCGACCGCCGCGATCGGCGCGCGCGTGGGCCCGTCTTCATTCATGCTGGCCTCGCTTTAGGCATGCCCGGCCTCGTGATGGCCAAGCCAATACGGGCGATCCAACGCCTTGAATGGGCGTGATGCATAAGCGGGCGATGCGAAGTCCGCTCACGCCGACGCCGCCAGCCTCGCCGGCGCCGCGTCGGTCACGCAAAGGGGGTGAAGAAGCGAAGAAAACCAACCACTTCGACATAAATCCCCTCTTTGCACGGGTCGGCAAATCCGAGAACAGATTTGTGCAGGCGATGGGGCGATGCGCGGGGGCGCTACGCAAAGCCCAAGCTCACACACTCGCAGCCAAAACGAAGATGCGCGGCACTTGCATGCCGCGCATCTGGTGGACCGAAGTCCTTGTCTTAGCACTGAGCGCTCGCCCTTAGAGCTTCGCGCTCAACACGCCTAGCGGCGCTTCGCCTTCTTGGCAGTCTTGCGGGCGCCCTTCTTGGCAGCCTTTTTACGCGGAGCGGCCTTCTTGGCTTTCGCCTTCTTCGCCACTTTCTTTGCCTTCTTAGCCATGCCCTGGCTCCTCTGTAGTTACGGCAATGCAGCCGCAGTACGCGGACATAATATGATGTGCAAGCGATAACGCCACTGAAAAAATCAAACGAGGCGAATCTGCAACAGCGCGTCGCACGCAAAACGATGTGCGCGCACGCGCGATGTCAGACATGAGTAGCGCGATTCGGCGATAACGATCACGACAGCAACGCACGCGGATTCATCACGCGATTTGGATCAAGCGCTGTCTTCAACGTGCGCATCAGCGACAGTGATTCGGCGTCCTTGAAGCGTGCGAGATCGGCCTTGCGCGCCACGCCGATGCCGTGCTCGGCCGAGATCGAACCCCCGAGGCTGACGGCCATCTCATTGACCTGCTGGCTGAGCGCAGCGCCTGGGAAGCGATCCGCCGCCATGCCGATCGGCGCAATCGCGGTGTAGTGAATGTTGCCGTCGCCCATGTGCCCGAACGCGACGATGCGAACGCCAGGGCAGATTTTCGCCATCGCCTGGCCGGCTTGTTCTAGAAACGCCGGGGTCTGCGAAACGGGCACGCTGACGTCATGATTAACTTGCGCGCCTTCAGGGCGGTGGCCTGCCGAAATCTCCTCGCGGAGGCGCCAGAAATCCCTTTGTTGGGCGGCATTTTCAGCGATTAGCACGGTTTGCGCTTCGCCAGCTTCAAGCGCTGCATTGAGCGCGCCCTCGATCGCGTCTCGCAGGCCTTCAGGGTGCGCTGCTTCAAACTCGATCAGCGCCAAAATCGGCGCGCCCGGCAATGGGTCGCGTATATTGGCGAGGTTCTTGACGACGAGATCGACGGCGAGCCGGTTCATCACCTCGAACGCTGAGACCGCGCCCGTCTGCGACTTCACCCGATGCAAGAGCGCGAGCGCGTGGCCGGCCTTGCTCACCCCCAAGAGCGCCACCTCGCGGGCCCGCGGCCGCGGAAAGAGCTTCAAGCTGGCGGCGGTGACCACGCCAAGCGTGCCTTCGGCCCCTATGAACAACTGCTTCAAGTCGTAGCCGGTGTTGTCCTTGCGGAGCGCCTTCAGCCCGTGCAGCACGCGCCCGTCTGCGAGCACCACCTCCAGACCCAAAACCAGTTCGCGCATCATCCCGTAGCGCAGCACATGCACGCCGCCTGCATTTGTGGAAATGAGGCCGCCAATGGTGGCTGAGCCCTCGCTGGCTAGGCTCAAAGGGAAGAGTCGATCCGAATCGGCGGCGGCCTTTTGCACCTCGGCCAGAGTGATTCCCGCCTCTGCGATGAGCGAGTCGTTCGCGGCATCGAGGCCGCGCAGGCGGTTCATGCGCTTCAGTGACAGCAGCACTTCGCCTTCCGGGATCTGTCCCCCGACTAGTCCTGTGTTGCCGCCCTGGGGCGTAATCGCTGCGCCTGCTGCAGCGCACATGACTACCACGTCGCGCGCTTCGGCGGTGTTGGCAGGCATCGCCAGGAACGGCGTGTGGCCCTCGTAGCGGCCGCGCCATTCCTGCAGATAGCCCGCCATGGCGGCTTGATCGGTGGCGTAGCCTTTGGCGCCGAGGCGCGCGGCGAGGCGTTCATAAAGGTCGGACATTTCGTCAACTTAGCGCGGCGCGGCGGCGCGGGCGAGGCGGTCGCGGAGCGCTTCGCCCAGCCCATGCGCGGGAATCGGCGCAACCGCGATCACGCTAGCCCCGGTCGCATCAAGGGCGCGCAAATGGGCATAGAGGTTTGCCGCCGCTTCAATGAGATCGCCGCGTTCTGACAGCGTGAGCCCGTTCAAAGGCGCGGGCGCGCCGAATGCGAGATAGGCTTCCCCTGGCGCTGGAGCGGCGACATCGAGGCGGAGCCGCGCGTGGGGCGCGTAATGGCTGGCCAACATGCCAGGCGCGGCGATCGCCTCGCCGGGCCGGCTTGTGAGGGCGCCAACTACGCTTTCGATTTGGGCGCGGAGAATGACGCCAGGGCGCAGAAGCGTGCTCACGCCATCAACATCGACCGCAACGATTGTCGATTCGACCCCGAGTGGGGCGGCCGCGCCGTCCAGCACCAAGTCGACGGCGCCGCCAAGATCGGCGCGGACATGTTGTGGGGTCGTGGCGCTGACATGGCCCGAGCGATTGGCGCTGGGCGCTGCAATTGGGCCGCCGAAATCGCGCAGCAGCGCTCGCGCGACCGGATGCGAGGGCGCGCGGAGCGCGACCGTGGACAGTCCCCCACAGGCGAGTTCAGCGACCGTGCTCTTGGGGCTGCGGGGCAGCACCAGCGTCAGCGGGCCCGGCCAGAACTGGGCGGCTAGTTTCTCCGCCGCTTCGACGAAGATTGCCTGCCGGCGCGCGGCCTCAAGATCCAAAATGTGGGCGATGAGCGGGTTGAAGCGCGGTCGCCCCTTTGCCGCATAGAGGCGCGCCACCGCTCTTGCGCTGCCGGCGTCAGCGCCGAGCCCATACACAGTCTCGGTTGGAAACGCGACCAGGCCGCCCTGTTTCAAGACCAGAGCCGCGCGTTCGATTTCTGAGGGCTCGATCACGGCGCCTGGGTTGCCACGACCCGCACCTTGACCGCAACCGTGTCGCCGATGCTAGCGTCGCCGGCGCCGATGTCGAAATCCTGACGATTGAGCGTGATTTGGCCGTTCATGGTGGCGCGGTCGCCAGCGGTGACCAGAGTGAACGGCAAGCTGACCGTCCTGGTGCGCCCTTTGAGCGTCAGCGGGCCCTGCGCGAGGTAAGCGTCGCCGCGGAGATGCCGGATCGAGACGGTGCGGAAGCTCGCTACAGGAAACCGTTGTGTGTCGAGCCAAGCTGCGGCGCCAAGCTCGCTAGTTTGCATTTGGTCGCTGGTGTGGGCCGAGCTGGTCTCGAAATTCACCTGCGCGGAAGAATGTTCGAGATCGTTGGCATCGAAGCGGATGTCGGCGCGCCAATGGTCGAACGCCCCAGCATAGGGCTGGGCGCCATAAGTAATGGTGAAGGCGACCGCGCTCGCCGCGGTGTCGACAGACCAAGCGGGCGGGGCGTGCACCTGTAGCGCCGCGGCCGGGCCGACATTGGGCGAGATGGGCGCTGGGGCGACCGCGCTTAGGCCTGGCGTGGCGGCGCCTCCGCCTTGGTCTGAGGCCAGGGGTGTCGCCAGGGGTGCTGAAGCGGCAGAACTACGCGCGGGCAACGGCGAAAAGAGCGCATAGAACGTTGCAATCAGCGCTGCTGCGACCATTGCAAGCCCCGCGCCGATGAGAGCCTTGCGCCCGCCATCGCCTAACGCCGCGGGATCGAGCCGGCGTCCCAGACCTGGCGCCATGCGCGCCATCACTTGGTCGCGGTCGATTAGCTGGTGCTTGAGCGCTGCGCCAACGTGGATTGCCGCGAGCGCCAAAGCGGTCAAACCCAGCGCCCAGTGGGTGAACAACGCAGCCTGCGCCCCAGAGGCGCGCGCCACCTCGCTTGCGTGCGTCAAGTCGAATAGGAACGGCACAGTGAAGAGATTGAAATAGCGGGTCTCCACCACCAGCGGATGGTTGGTCTCCCCCGACCAGCCCGTGGAGACGTAAAGCCATCCGCTGAGCGGCAAGGCGATCATCAGCACATAAAACGCCCAGTGCGTCGCGTAGGCTGCGTAACGCTCCCATTTTAGCATCCGCTCCGGCAGCCGCGGCGGACGATGAGCCAACCGCCAACCCAAACGCAGAACACTTAGCGCCAACACACTAAGCCCGATCGACTTATGCAACTGGAAAGCGCGGAAGAGCTGGGCGTCAACGTGGCCTGCCTGAGCCTGGGCGTGCATCCAAAGCCCAAGCGGAAGATTGAACAAGATCGCCGCCGCAATCGCCCAATGTAAGACAATGGCGAAGGCGCTATAGCGGGAGACGGCGATTTTTGGCATTTGCGCCATCAGGCGTGGACGAGTTCCGCCTCGATCACGATCTGCACCTGATCGCTGGCCACGATCTCCCACTGGCTCGCGCCCCAGTCGCTGCGGTTAATCACGCCGGTCGCCGAAAATCCGAGCACCTCCTTATTGCCGCGCAACGGATCAACCACCGCGCCGTCGAAGGTCGCGTGCAGCACCATGGGGTGAGTGTGACCGTTCATCGTCATATCGCCAGTGATGTCAGCGGTGAATTGGCCGGTGCGCTGAATAGAGGTGGAGGCAAAGGTGATTGAGGCGTTTGACGCCACGCCAAGCGCTTGGGCGATCGCGTGCGCGAAATTGGCGGCATCTGTCGCATCGGGGAGGCCGGTGTCGACGCTGCTTGGATCAATGCTCGCCGCCAGCTGGGATTGGCTGGGATCGGCGGGGTTCAAGGTCAGCGTGGCGTCGCGCTTATCAAAGCGCGCTGTAAACCATGCGAGTTGGTTCTCGTGGCGGATGCGGAACTGCACGCTGGCGTGGCGGGGGTCAAGCTTGTAGGCGCCGGCTGGCAGCGCAACGCCCGTTTGGTAACTGGCGCCGTTTGGCGCCTGTACAGCGGCGTGATTTGGATCGGCGAACGGAACCGCGGAACTGGTCGCGCCCCTCATGGCCACGCACGCGCCAAGACTGAAAAGACCGAAAGCAATGATCCATGCGCGCATGCGGCGTCTCCAAAACGACCCGGCGTCTTTCTAGCATCGCCGAGCCCGGCCCCCATGCGCTTGAATGCGAAGTCGCGCCTTTGTGAACAGCGATTGATTTGCGCCCCCTGATGGCGGACGATTTCGCCAACGGAGGACATCTGCGTCATGAGCTATCGCGCCCCGGTTGCGGACATGCGCTTTGCGTTGGAAGCGTGCGCAGACCTTTGGTCGCTCGCCAGCCGCTTTCCTGAGCTTGATCGCGAATTAACCGGCGCAATCCTTGACGGCGCTGGCGCGCTCGCCGCCAACACCCTGGCGCCCCTGAACCGCAGCGGCGACCAAGCCGGCGTGTCGCTGCAGGACGGAGTTGTCACCGCCGCGCCTGGGTTCAGCCATGCTTACGCGGCGTTCAAGCAAGCTGGGTGGCAGGGACTAGCCGCTGATCCAGCTTATGGCGGACAGGGTTTGCCGCGCGCTTTGGCGCTGGCGGTTTTTGAGACCCTCCACGCCGCCAATATGAGTTTTGGTCTATTGCCGATGCTGACCCTAGGGGCCATCGAGGCCATCGCCCAGCACGGCGCGCCGGATCAGAAAGCGCTCTATCTCGCCAAGCTCATCTCGGGGGAATGGTCGGGGACCATGAACCTCACCGAGCCGCAAGCCGGCTCCGACCTCGGCGCTATCGCCACCAAGGCGGTTCCCCAAGCCGACGGTTCCTACGCCATCACCGGTCAGAAGATTTTCATCACCTGGGGCGAGCACGACTTGGCCGCCAATATCATTCACCTGCTGCTGGCCCGCATCGAGGGGGCGCCGGGTGGTTCGAAGGGCATTTCGATGTTCATCGTGCCGAAGTTTCGCGACGGCGACGGTTCGCGCAACGCGGTGCGCTGCATCGGCGTTGAAGCGAAGATGGGCATCCATGCCTCGCCCACCTGCACGTTGGCCTATGAGGGCGCGACAGGTTGGCTGATCGGCGCGGAGAATCGCGGACTTGCAGCGATGTTCACCATGATGAACTCTGCGCGTCTCAATGTCGGCATGGAAGGGGTAGCGGTGGCGGAGGCGGCCTACCAAAAGGCGCTGAGCTATGCCCGCGAGCGCCAACAAGGCGGCGGCCCCATCGTCAATCACCCCGACGTGCGGCGCATGCTGATGAGCATGCGCGCCAAAATCCAAGCCGGTCGCGCCATGTGTTACGCCACCGCGGTGGCCGCCGACGCCGGCGATAAGTCGCGCGAAGACCTGCTGACCCCGGTGGCGAAAGCTTGGAGCACCGAACTCGGCGTCGAAGCCGCCAACCTCGGTGTGCAGGTGCATGGCGGCATGGGCTTTGTCGAAGAAGGCGGGGCTGCGCAATATTATCGTGACGCCCGCATCGCCCCGATTTATGAAGGCGCCAACGGCATCCAAGCTATCGATCTTTACGGCCGCAAAGTGTTGGCCGATCGCGGCGAAGCCATGCAGGCGCTGATCGAAGAAGCTTACGCGGCGGCCAAGGCCCTGAAGCTTCCCGCTGCAGCCAGGCTCAAGGTTGCAACAGATGCGCTGAGCGAGGCCACCGATTATCTGCTGAAGGTCCCGCGCGCGGACGCGCTGGCGGGGGCGTCTAGTTATCTGATGCTGGCAGGCGATGTCGCCGGCGCAATGTTTACCGCGCGCGGGTTGGCGCGCGACGATCAGCCAAAACCGGTGCTTGCCGGCCAGACTGCGCTCTGGACCTACTACGCTGAAACCGTGCTTGCCGCCGCTCCCGGACGGATCGGGCCAATCCGGATCGGCGCGAACCTGCTTAGCGACATCGCCTTGGGGTAGGCCTCACGCGCTCGGCGGGGGCTGCCAATCTTGCAACAGCTTGCGGAAGGGCCGCAGCGGCGCGGGGTGATACTTGAGTCGCGCGTCGCGGGCGCGTTCGAGCAAGGAAGGGTGCAGTAATTTCTCAAGATCTTGGGCTTGGGGCGGCGCCTTCCCGCGCCAAATCTTTCGTCCATGCCAGGGATAATTGAACGGCTCAAAGCCTTCCCAGAAATTCGGCCGCGACACCCGCGCTTCGAGCGCCAGCCCGGCTTTGGCGAGCTCATCATCGAGGGGCGAGTGATCGTCGCCATAGCTTGCATAGAAGCGCAGGCCCGCCGCGCTTGCGCCATCGGCGATCCATTTCAACGCCAGCGGAGAAAGTTTGGAATCGATGCCGCCCCCGATATCGCCGTGTGCCCCGCAGAACCAACGTTGTTGAAACGCCTCGCGCCCAAGCCGGGCGTTGGCTTCCTCGAGTTCCTCAAACAATAAAGGTGGAAAGCCGATCCGGTTCTCATCAACCGCACAGGCATGGCGCGCATTCTCGACACAAGCGGGCACGCGGGCGTTTGCAAACCGCACCCATTTGTCATCGTCCCAAGGGGTGAAGGAGGCGATCACCTCGCGTATCCCCATTTGCGCGACGGTATCGAAAAGCCCCAGATAGGTGATCGGCGGCACGCTATCGAGCATTTCGCGCCTGCCGTCCTCACGCCGACGGCCTTTGCCATAGCGCAGCCGAAAACTGCGGCAGTCTGCGTCGTACTTTTGCTTCACCTCCTCGGGCGCGTTGTCGCGGGGCGCTGACAGGTAGAGGCGATAGCCATCGAACGCCATGTCGGTGTGGAGGCGACTGACGATGCCGACAGCGTCGATAAGGCCGGCCAGTTTGCGTGCGGCGAAGGCGCCGCGACTGAAACCAAAGACGAAGATCTGATCGCCGTCTTCGTAGTCGAAGCAAAGCCGAAGATAAGTATCCAAGATAAGGTCGTCGAGGCCAGCGCCGAAGGCGCCGCCGAGTATCCGCGTCAGGCCGGCAAAGGTGCGCGTTGCAACGTCGCGTTCGGCCACGCCCCCAATGGTTGAGCCCACGCCCTGCGCATAGATGACGTTTTGGTAGACATAGCCGCCGTCGCCGCGCATCTGTTTATGCGCGACGCTGCGGGCGATCAGGCCAATATTAGTGATATCGGCCTGGCTCAAGGTCTGCCAGGTGCCGTCCAGACAGATGACGAAGCGTTTCATGGGGCCACCCTTACCGCGCCAGGCGCAGGCGAGCGATAAATCCTATTTGATGCAGGCACGCGACAGCGCCTAGCATGGCTGCCGGAGAAGACCTGCGCATGTCCATGGACGGTGTCGAAAACGAACTAGAGCGCCCGGTGCGGCCGAGCTTGGTCTATCCGCTGGGAGAGCCCCCCGCCGCCGGCCTCGCCCAACAGATCGCGCCCGGCGTGCGCTGGATCCGCATGCCGCTGCCGTTCGCGCTCAAATGGATCAATTTGTGGCTCCTTGAGGACGGCGACGGCTGGACGGTCGTCGACACCGGCGTCGCGCTGGAGGAATCGCGCGGCCATTGGCGCTCGATCTTCGAGGCCAATCTCGATGGGGGTCGCGTGAAGCGTGTCATCTGCACCCATATGCACCCAGACCATATGGGCCTGGCGGGCTGGATCTGCCGCAAATTCGAAGCTGAGCTTTGGATGACGCGCCTTGAGTACATCACCGGTCGCATGCTGGTGGCCGACACCGGTCGTGAAGCGCCGGAAGAAGGCGTGCAGTTTTACCGCGCCGCGGGCTGGGATGAAGACGCCTTGGATTCCTACAAGGTTCGCTTCGGCGGCTTCGGCAAGGGCGTCTCGCGCATCCCAGACGCCTACCACCGTATCTGTGACGGCGATGTCATAGACATTGGCGGACGCGACTGGAAGGTGATCACCGGCAATGGACATTCGCCGGAGCATGCCTGTCTTTGGCAGCCCCAATTGGGGCTGTTCATTTCTGGCGACCAGGTGTTGCCGCGGATTTCATCCAACGTCTCGGTGTTTCCAACCGAGCCTGAGGGCGATCCGCTCGCAGATTGGATCAGCTCCTGTCACAAACTTCTGGCCTCGGTGCCGGGCGAGGTGTTGACGCTGCCTGCGCACAATGAGCCGTTTCTAGGCGTCCATGAGCGGTTGACCAATCTCATCGACGGCCATGAAAAGGCGCTCGATCGCATCATGAGCCGCCTGGGTCAGTCGCCGCGCCGCGCTGTCGATTTGTTCGGCGCGCTATTTGCCCGAAAGATTGGGCCGGACCTGCTCAATATGGCGACCGGAGAAGCTATTGCGCACGCCAATTGCCTCGTCGGGCGCGGACTTGCGAGGCGCTGCCTCGAAAATGGTGTGATCCGCTATGAACCAACCTGAAGCGCCAAATCCTGAGCGTCGCTCCACTAACGCGATGATTTGCTTCTGCACCGGGCTCGGACTGCTGGGGCTCAGCTGGCTTCTCGGCGTGAGCTCGGCTTTTACCGCCGCGTTTGCCGGTGGTTTGGCAGGCGCTGCAATGGGCGTCGCCGGCGCCATCGTGTTGATGCTGAGCGCATGTGTCGGGGTTCTTTTGATGTTCGTCGGAATTATCTGGATCATACTGCGGGTCATCGCCGATCAGACCGGCGACGAGGCCAAGCAGCGTTACAAGAACGTGCAGCGTTAAGCGCAAGGGAGCAAAGATGATCCTATCCACCACTTTTGACGTGCCGGGCCGCGCCATCGCGCAGAACCTGGGTATTGCTCGCGGCAATGTGGTGCGTGGTCGCTCGATAGGACGCAACATTGTCGCCAGTTTTCGCATGCTGGTCGGCGGCGAGATCCATGAGTACACAAAGTTGATGGCCGAAAGCCGCGAGCAGGCGCTCGATCGGCTCATCGAGCATGCCCAATCCATGGGCGCAGATGCAGTGATTGGCCTGCGCTTCGATGCGACCGAAGCGGGGGCCCAGACCCCAGCTACCGAGGTCCTGGCTTATGGAACTGCGGTAAAGCTCGCCTGAGCTTGGCCAAGCCGCACCGCCTGGGCCAGCCGCCAAGCGATCATCGCCGCAAGCCCGGAAGAAACTTCCCCGGTGACGCCGTAGGCGAGCAAGAAGAACAAGTGATGAGCGCCCACTTGCGCCGTCGGCGCGCCAGCTAGTTCGCCGAGGCGCCAATCCGCGGCCGCGCGCAGCACCCAATCGGCAAATCCAACCAATGCCAGGCCCGCGGCCGCCATCGGAACCCAAAGGGGCACATGTGGCAAATCAAGCGGCAGGCCGGCGATCATGTGCGGAGAGGTGTAGGCGACTAACGACAAGCCGTAGAGCGGCGTCAGCCACATGTGCATACGCGCGCGCGGTGTGGTTTCCGATACCCGCCCTTGGATGAGGG
>Ga0075030_100000508_pt1 | contig 33930 bp, 31 predicted proteins | sample LitLauG_LLR_2012_FD_71393 | JGI IMG/M metagenome (GOLD analysis project Ga0075030, IMG submission 71393) | Freshwater sediment microbial communities from Pennsylvania, USA - Little Laurel Run_MetaG_LLR_2012 | ecosystem: Environmental > Aquatic > Freshwater > Creek > Sediment | place: USA...
AGGCTCTTGCCCGAGTCGTCTTCCATGCTGAAGTGATGGTGGTGGCCGTTGGCTGAAACGCCGACGAAGGGCTTGGGCATGAAGCACGCGATCAGACCGTGCTTCCGTGCCACCTCGTTGCAGATCTGCCGGTAGGTGCTGATGTTGTCAGCCGTCGCCAGGGCGCGGTCGTGGTGGATGTTCAGCTCGAGCTGTCCGGGAGCGTCCTCGTGGTCGCCCTGGATCATGTCCAGCCCTAGGCCCTTGGCGTAGTCGATGACGTCCATGAATACAGGTCTGAGCGTCTCGAACTGGGCGATGTGATAGCACCAGGGCTGCGTGACGCCGGCCACCTTGCCGTTGGCGTCCTCTTTGAGCCACATCATCTCGGGCTCGATGCCGGCCATGAACTTGCGACCGATCTCCTTCTCGACCTCGGCCACCACCCGCTTCAGGTTGCTCCTGCAGTCCGCGTCGAACAGGGCGCCCGTCTCGCTGTCGAAGCAGTCGCAGTACACACGCGCCATGCGGCGGTCCCAGGGCAGGATGCGGAAGGTGTCAAGGTCGGGCATGCCGACCAATTCCGACTCGTGCGCTCCGAAGCCGATGTAGTTGCCGTACCTGTCCATGAACAGGTCGGCGACCGAGCCGTAGACGAGCTGGTAGCCGTGGTCGACGATTTCCTCGAAATGGTTTGCCGGCACACCCTTGCCGACGATGCGCCCGGTGATGCTGATGTGCTGGCAGTAGACGTACTGGACGTTTTCCTCGCGAATCAGGCGCAGGATCTCTTCCTTCTTAGCCTTTCGCGCCGCCGTCGCTAACCCCTCGAGGTCCGTCGTCGCCATCCCGCGTGCCCTCCCGTCCCACAGCCGCCGACTTTGTCCTGAGAATGTAGCCGATCGGCAGCCAACTTTCGTGGCAACGGTCGGGGCAGATCGACGCTAGTATCGGCCCGAGCCGAGGTCGATCGCCGGCTCCCGTGGGCCGTTGCCTCGGGCGGTGATCCTTCAGGAGGTCACATAGATGGCGCCGATCCACGAGACGATTCGGACGACCTGTCCTCGAGACTGCTACGACGCCTGCGGAGTCCACGTCGTACGCGAGGAGGGCCGGATAGTTCGCATCGGCGGCGACCCGGACCATCCCGTGAGCCGGGGATGGCTGTGCCCCAAGTGCGCGGCGGGTTATAACGGCTCCTGGCGAGATCCGAGCCGGCGCCTCACCTCCCCGCTGCTCCGAAACGGCCGCAAGGGGACGGGCTCATTCGTTCCGATCACCTGGGATCAAGCCCTTGACGAGATCGCGGAGCGGCTGCGCCGGGTAAGCGACACCGCGGGTGCCGACCGGATCCTGACCACCCACTACTCAGGAACCATGTCGCTGATCGCCTTCCATTTCCCGATGCGCTTCTTCAACCGGCTGGGAGCCACCGAGGTCGACCCAGACTCGATCTGCAACAAGGCCGGTCACGTCGCTCTCCAATACGTCTACGGAACCTCGACTGAGGGCTTCGACCCACGCACCGTCGCTAGCTCACGTTGCGTTCTGGTGTGGGGTGCCAACCCGTCGGTCTCTGCGCCTCACGCGAACAAGCATTGGTTGAAGGAGGCCCCAGGCGCGGTGGTCGTGGTCGATCCGATACGGACCGAGACCGCGGCTCGAGCCGACCTGCACCTGCAGCCCTACCCGGGGACGGACGGCGCGCTGGCGTTCGCCCTCATGCACGTTCTCCGGCGGGATGACCTGGTCAACCGGACGTTTCTACAAGACCACGCGGTCGGGTGGTCAGAGTTCGAGCCGCTGCTCGAACCATGCACGCCCGACTGGGGCGAGCGTGTCACAGGCGTCCCGGCGTCGGCGATCGAAAGCGCAGCGCATCTTTACGGCGAGGGCCCTTCGCTACTTTGGCTGGGACAGGGCTTCCAGCGGCAGCGCAGAGGTGGAAATGCCATGCGAGCCTGTTCGCTGCTTCCCGCGCTGACCGGCAATCTCGGTAGGGCCGGGTCGGGCTTCGTCTATCTGAACTGGGTCGCCTCACGCGGAATCGACGAGGGCTACTTGCTGGGGACCCACCTCGGGAGCAACACTCCGCCGGCGATCAGCCATATGGACCTCGCCGCTTACCTCGAGGACCCGGGCCGCAGCCAAGCGCTGGTCTGCTGGAACAACAACATCGCCGCCTCCAATCCGCAGCAGGCCCGGCTGCGACGAGCCCTGGAGCGAGGTGATCTCTTCACTGTCGCGATCGATCTGTTCCCGACCGACACGACCGACTTCGCGGACATCGTGCTCCCGGCGGCGAGCTTTCTCGAATTCGACGACGTCGTCATTTCGTACTTCCATCAGTCGATCGCAGCCCAAGCGAGGGCCATGCCACCGTTGGGTGACTCGCTGCCGAACCAGGAGATTTTTCGCCGCCTCGCGGCGCGGATGGGTTTCCGTGAGCCCGCGCTTTTCGAGAGCGATGCCGAGATGATTGCCGCGATTCTCAAGCAGGCCAGGGTCGCCGGCGGTTGGGAGGCTCTTTCGGCCGCCGGAACGATCTATCCGTCGGCTGAGCCTGTGATCCAGTTCGAGAGCCTCCAGTTTCCGACCCCGAGTGGGAAGATCGAGATCGCCTCGGACGAGGCGGCGAAGGATGGGCTTCCCCGACTGCCCGAACCCACAGCCGAGGCCCGTCCGACCGATGGAAGGCTGAGACTGATCACCGCGGCTGGGCCATGGTCGCTCAATGACAGCTTCTCGAACGACCCCCGCGTCGTCCGCCACATGGGACCCGCGGTCTTGACCATCAACCCAACCGATGCTGCGACCCAAGGCTTGTCGCCGGGCGACGAGGTTGTAATTCGAAACTCGACCGGCTCGCTGACGCTGGAGCTCGCAGTCTCCGACCTGGTTCCGGCCGGGGTCGCGATTTCGCCAAAAGGCCGTTGGCCGAAGCTCGAGCGCAGCAGGTCCAACGTCAACTTCGTGAACGCCGGGGAGGTCGCCGACATGGGCGGCAGCACCGCCGTGCACGGCACAGAGATCACGCTGGAACGCGGGAAGAGGAGCCCTTAACCGGTCTGGGTTGTCAACGACGTCGCGTTCGTACCAAGACTCCCCCCACTAGAAGGACGTAGCCCAGCGAAAGGCTCACGATCAGCCACCAGGACATGTGAAGCCACGTTTGTCCAACGAAGGCGAACAACAGCATCGCGACGCCAACGACCAAGTCGATCCAGTCCCGCGGCTTCATCCTCTGGAGCCACGGCTTGACGGGATCGTTTGTCGTCGAGGTCGGCTTCATGTTGGGCTACCGTTCATCGCTGCCTTGCTGGGGGATTGTGCACTCATGGGGCGGCACGAGGCAGAATCGGTTCGATTCCTAATTCAAACGAGTCGGCCGAGGCGTCCAGGAAGAGGGCGAAAGCGATGATCGAGCGCTACGTGGTGGGCCTCGAAGAGGTCGACCAGACGCAGATCGCGCTCGTCGGCGGCAAAGGCGCGCACCTGGGGGAACTTTCGCGGATCGAAGGCGTTCACGTGCCGGCTGGCTTTTGCGTGACGGCGGACGCCTTCCGGCGGATCATGGCGCTCGCGCCGTCGATCGACGATCGCCTCGACCGTCTGTCGCGCCTGAACGCCGATGACCGGGAAATGCTCCGCACAATCAGCGCGGAGATCCGCCGGACCCTCGAAGAGATCGCCATCCCCGACGATCTTGCGGCGGCGATCACCAGCCGGCTCAACCGGCTCGGCGAGCAGGCCGGCTACGCCGTTCGATCGAGCGCGACGGCAGAGGACTCGCCGACGGCTTCCTTCGCGGGCCAGCAGGACACCTACCTGAACGTCGTGGGGCCGGCGGCGATCCTCGAGCACATCAGCCGGTGCTGGGCATCCCTGTTCACCGAACGGGCCGTGACCTACCGCCTGCGGAAAAGCTTCGACCACCGGAAGGTCCACATGGCCGTGGTCGTGCAGCAGATGGTCTTCCCAGAAGCGTGCGGCATCCTTTTCACGGCCGACCCCGTCACGTCGAACCGGAAGGTCTCCTCCGTGGAGGCAAGCTTCGGCCTCGGCGAGGCCCTGGTTTCCGGCCTGGTGAACACCGATATGTACAAGGTGCGGAACGGCGAGGTAGTGACCCGGGCGATCGCCACCAAGCAGCGTGCCATCCGCGCCTCGCCGGCGGGTGGGACCCAGGAGGAAGTGATCGACCCGGAGCTACAGGCTCAGCCGGCACTGACGGATGCGCAGGTCGTGCGACTGGTGCAGCTGGGACGGCGGATCGAAGCGCACTTCGGCCACCCCCAGGACATCGAATGGTGCCTGGTCGATGACGGCTTCCAGATCGTCCAGAGCCGGCCGATCACCACCTTGTTCCCCATCCCCGCGGCCGGTGACCAGGAGAACCACGTCTACGTGTCCGTCGGTCACGCGCAGATGATGACCGACGCCATGAAGCCCCTGGGGCTCTCCTTTTGGCAGCTGACCACGCCTCGGCCGATGTACGTGGCCGGTGGGAGGCTATTCGTCGATGTCGCCTTGGGCTTGGCGTCGCCAGCGAGCCGCGCCGGTCTCTTAGAGGTCCTTGGGAAGGGCGATCCCCTTGTCGGGGATGCGCTAAAGATCATCCTCGAACGCGACGACTTCATCCCCACCCTCAAGGACGCAAGTTCAGGCGCGACGCCGGATCGCGTCGCGCCCGCCCCCGTCGAGACCGATTCGGCCGTCGTCACAGGGCTGATCGAGAGCAGTGAGGCTTCCATTGCCAAGTTGAAGGGAGACATCCGTGGGAAGTCCGGCTCCGCGCTGCTCGACTTCATCCTGGAGGACATCCAGGAGCTGAGGCGGATCCTGTTCGACCGCCGAAGCCACCAGGTGTTCATGTCGGCGATGGAGGCGACGTGGTGGCTGAACGAGCACATGGAGGCGTGGCTGGGCGAGAAGAACGCGGCCGACAAGCTCACCCAATCCGTCCCCAACAACGTCACGTCGGAGATGGGCCTCGCGCTCCTGGACGTGGCCGACGTGATCCGCCCGCATCCGGAGGTGGTGGCATTTCTGCAAGAGGTCGAGGACGAGGACTTCCTGACTGAGTTGCCCAGGCTCGCGGGCGGGCGTGAAGCCCGAGACGCGATGTTGGCCTATCTCGACAAGTACGGCATGCGCTGTGTCGGAGAGATCGACATCACGAGGCCACGCTGGAGCGAACGCCCCACCACACTCGTGCCCCTGATCCTCGGCAACATCAAGAATTTCGAGCCGGGCGCCGGCGAGCAGCGCTTCGAGCAAGGGCGGCATGAGGCGCGGGCCAAGGAAGTGGGGCTGCTGGATCGTTTACGGGCCTTGCCGGACGGAGAGCAGAAAGCCGGAGAGGCCAAGCGGAAGATCGACCTGGTCCGGACCTTCATCGGCTACCGGGAGTATCCGAAGTACGGCATGGTCAGCCGCTACTTCGTTTACAAGCAGGCCTTGCTGGAAGAGGCCGCACGCCTCGTGCAGACCCAGGTGCTTCGAGAGAAGGAGGACATCTTCTACCTCACGTTCCAAGAGCTGGACGACGTCGTGCGCACGAATCATATGGATGATCAGCTCGTCTCCCAGCGCACGGACGCGTTCAGGTCGTATCAAGCGCTCACGCCGCCCCGCGTGCTCACATCGGATGGCGAGGTCATCGCCGGGGCGTACCGACGCGACGATGTGCCGAGCGGTGCGCTGGCCGGCTTACCGGTTTCCGCGGGGACCGTCGAGGGGCGGGCGCGAGTCATTCTGGACATGGCTGAGGCCGATCTCGAACCGGGCGACATCCTGGTCACAACCTTCACGGACCCCAGCTGGTCGCCCTTGTTCGTGGCGATAAGTGGCCTCGTCACGGAGGTCGGAGGCCTGATGACCCATGGCGCAGTGATCGCACGTGAGTACGGTTTGCCCGCCGTCGTGGGAGTGGAGCACGCTACCCAGCTGATCCGGGACGGGCAGCGGATACGCGTGCATGGAACAGACGGGTACGTGGAGATCCTGCCTTAGGCGCCTGCTGATCAGAGCCCGAGGGCCGGTTGGTCCTGGGCCGTCGCGCGAAATCTGAGGTTCGGGCCTGTCGCTTGAGTGTTGTATTTCGTTGCAGTAGCCATTCCGAGCCCGATCTTGAGGCGTGGTTCTGGACGCAGAATTGGCTCCCCTTAGTAGACGCTCTTCGAACCTTTCTGCTGGTCCCCACCCCTGAACTACGCGAGACGATCGGCGACCTCCGGCTCGGTGGACGGCCCGGATTTGCCTTCCCAGGCTGACCTACGGAGGGTCCGGCTGGACTCGGTCGTGCTTCGGCCCCAAGGGGGCCGGGTTTAACTTCCCCGCAGGAGGGCCGGGATTGTCGAACCCCCCAAAGCTTTCGCGGCGCTTTTACAGATCGAGATTCTAGCGTTCGGCGGACGTTCACGGACGTGCGCCGCGAATACAAAGTGCGCCCTTTACCCCGGCTGATCGTTCGCCGACGTTCGCCGTTGTTCGTCCCCGTGGCTGTCAAATCGCTGTCGGGCAAGCGACTCGAAGCGACGTTCTTGGTGTTCCTGTGGACACGTTGGCAAGCCCGGCCGCAGTGCTCCTCGGGCGCCAAGTCCGCTTTGTTAGGCCAGACCATGCCTGGACACCCGCGACGGACAACACCCGCACGTCGAATCCGAATGGGCGAGCCTGCGTCCCAAGCCACATCGACGATCTGCACAGCGTCATGCCGTCGATCGGATCGAAGTTGGCTAGGTCTTGATAGAAAGGCGCCCGGGTGGCCTTGACGCCCTATCGCTGTCCGAGAGCCAACGCCCATTGCGAGCGCGTGATCAAGATCACTTGCCAACCAATGCTTGTCGCCAGTTCGGAGCAGTCTAAACGGCCGCCGGAGGCTCGGGACACGTCCTGCGTCAGCAGCGCCTGAACGGCCTGATCAACGAGTACCATCGCGCCTGGGCCAACCGCCGGCGCCAGCCTGAGCGGTCAGCGCCTCGTCCCATCGTCCGTCCTAACCAGTCAGGCAGCGCGACCTTCATATCGATGGCTCTAGGCTCAGGACGGACTTTCTTCGCACCTCAGGAGTCAATTGAGCGTTTGTTACGTTTCTACCATCCTGACAATCATCTTTGTAGCCATCAAATCGGAGGACACCGGACGAATTCTTGACTCCCCACCATTAAGGACCAACCTCCAGCCAGAGATCGCCATACGTTTCCAACCTGGTAACGTGAATGTTCCAGCAGCCAGGATGCGGAAAGTTGAAGCCAGTCCCGACCTCGTCGCCCGGATGATCCCAATTAGACCCGAGGTGGCTCTCAGGACCCCATACAAGAGGAACCGTATTCCCGCTGGCGTCTGATACGCGGAAGGTGAAGACGCCCGAGCCAGTCATCCTCCATACGACCTTGACCTCCTTATCCGCCGGGGGCGGCATTGTGCTGAAGAAGAGCGCCCAGAAGCTGCCCCTACTGGAGTCCAACCCCGTCTCTGGCGTTTGGATAGTCGCAGGCGGGGCGCATCCGGGTTTACCGAGGTTGCCGAGGAACACTGACGACGTCGACATGCTATGAGAGGTTCGGACGGAGCTCGAGATCGAAAGCGACGAGCTGCAGGCAGCTAACCCGATGACGATTGCCATGCACGCTATGCTCTTTGCCACTAGTTCGAACCATTTCGAGCCGCCGCGACACCTACCCAGTCTGGCTCCACACTCCGCCGTTGTGATGATTGGACAAGCCCGTTCCGACCCGAATCATGCGGAATGAAATCGTGCGAGGTCAGTAACTCGCCAGCAGCGTAATGCCTCACGGTTTGGACGGCGGACGTTGGTAAACGATCTCTCCCAGGCAGAAAGTGAACGGAGACGGAAATTGCCCATCACCACCAGACATTCTGGCGACCTCTGTCCAGTCGACTATTTGACTGGGCCAGTCTCGCGCACTCGGACTTAGCCGTGTGAGATGCCATTGGGACGACCACAGATGCCTCGACCACTTGTGCGCACGTCTTACGGCGTTGACGTGAGCATCTGTAGCAGAATCGAGGAGTGCACGGGGCTCTGGCCAGACTGAAATTGTGAAGATAGAGCGGATTGACTCGAACACTATGGTGGACACAATTACCCCACTTGACGTGCGCAGCGATGCCCGCGCCCGGAGAAAGTCAATCCATATGATCGGTGCCATCCAAGCATGTCTGAGTTCGATACGGGTCATGATGCAAGTCGCTTGAATCAATTTAGGTTCAACCATTGCTGGCAGCTCGCTGTCTTTAGAGTTGCAGCAAGATTAGGAACGAACTTAGGATGGCCAACGAAACTCCCGATGCGTTTCTGATTAGCGGCGCCTTCGCAAGTGTTCGTAAGCCAAGCTGATTGTCCGTGTGCGACACCTGTACCAGTGACGTGGCCAGCGCAAGGGTCAGTGCAACGCTGATTCCATATGTGCCAAGAATCACGGGGGCCATTGAGGCCGGGATCACGAGTAGCACCATCGCCAAAATCATCCAGTAGAGAGATGTGACTCGGATGGTAGAGACTCCAAGACCCAAGTCAAAACCCCATAGAACCCAAGCGGGCTTCTCACCAAACAAACGTGGCCAGTACGAACAGGTCTGGCGCTTCAGGGATGGAGTCCTGGCTCCCCCAATACCAAGGTCACAAGAAGCCAGAAACAGTCCAATCAAAGCAAGTAACGCGGTAGCAGCGGCTTGGGGAAGATGAGCCTGCAGAAACCATGACGGAAAGGTCATCAACAGACCCACCGAGACAGCGCCCAAGAGACAACCGATGCTAAAACCGCCGAGGGCGATGAATCGTCTTGTGGAGTAGTTGGCCTCCTTCACGAGGGGCGTAATCATCCCGATCATGGACGCGCCTCAAGGAGAGGCTCCTTGAGCGAACCCGGCCGTGATCGCCACAAGAAGCGCGACAGGGACTGCGGCGTCAACCACTTTGGCCCTTCTTCGCTATTAGCACGCGTTACGTGTCCACCAACCGTACGAGCAGCAGTAATTGCCTCGTCCATCGCTACACTCGCCACAGCCATAGACGCATCCAAGGGGATCAGTGCAATACCAGATGTACTTACTGGTGCAGCCCCCGGGGCAATTGAATTGGCCGTATCCAGGCGATGAGCAAGCGGTGAGGCTTGCCAAGTTGCAGCAATGAAACTTATACGCGAACGCTTCGGTTGCCGCGTAGACGATTCCAGCGCTGGCTCCAACGAGTGCAGCAGACGCCTTAAGTAGCATCCCTAGGAAACCGCGACGGGGCATACCTTCCGAATGGAGGGCGAGGTCCTCGAGGTGTTCTAGAAATCTCAATTGGCTTCTCCTCTTTCAGCCTGACCGGCCAAGACAAACTCGGCACCTTGCAACCGGTCGATCCCTTCGCGACGAGCTTGCGCTAGTCGAATGAATGCTTCGAGTTCGGCAACATCTCTGACTGTGGCAACATCTCCGATTTCGGAGTCCTGCACGAGTGCGGCAGCTGGCCTTTCCTGCACTTCCAACTCTCTGGTGATCGTTGCACCTTCGTCGAGTATCGTCGCGGCCTCGGGTAGTCGCATTTCATTCGCAAAACTCCGCGCCTCATCCTTTGTTCTTCCCTCAACAATGGCGACGATGCTAGTGTCGGACGCGAGCCGCTTCATAAGACCCCCCAACTCGCGCCCCACCACTTTGCAGGTAGCGCAACTAGGGCTTAAGAAGACCAGAACGCCTGGCTCAGTCTTAAGGTGATCGTTCCAGGCAATGCGGGCAGGAAGCTTTCGATGGGCAGAGCTATCGGCGCGACGCACTAATGTAGGCCCGCTGTCGACGCGAAGACGGAGACGCAACTGCCCGATCTGACGAAGGAGTTCGAGGAAGCTCAGGCTGAGGATTCCCACTAGTAGCCAGAGAAGCAGGTAACTGACCCAGAAGGCTGCGGTGTTCATAGATCGGAAAGCACCCCTTGAATATTGAGATCAATTCGGCGCCTGGCTCGCACGAGTTCCGTAATCCATGGCAGCGCTGACGCCCACCTCGCTCCTAGAATGATTCCGCCCACCATGGTCAGGCCGATTAAATAATCGGTGGTTCCCACCGGATTCCCATTCTGTGGATTCCCATTTTGTGGGGTTAAGAACAGGCCCACAAGGTACGTCACGACAACGAATCCAAGTAGGGCGGAGTGAACAAGAGTGCCTTTGCCAAGGCGAGTTTCACTCGTACCGAAACAATTGCACGGCGTATCGAGTCCCGCCCTCATGGCAGTTACAGACGCACCAGCAAAGATGAGAACAGCCACGAGCGCAGCTATGCCGGCCTGCCAACCCAAGATCCCGACTGCTAGCCAGGCTCCAACGAGTCCTTCGGCACAGGCGACCACCACTGCCGTTGTGGAAGCGAAGGTCTCAGGCACTCCAAGTTGACGGATGGTCGCGGAGAATGGCTTAGTATTGCGGCCCTTGGCAACCGCTGCGTAAATAAGGACGTAGGCTGCCAAGATCCGGGGCACGAACGTCAAGTAAGCGATTATCGGGCGCCCACCAGTCCAATCCTCCAGGCTGAGGTTGAGTACTGACACCTCTGACGTTGAGGTCGTTAACCGTAATGCGACTCAGCCAATAAGTCAAGCGAGCCCGGTGGACCCTAAGTCCCTTGACACCCTTAGTCGGTCTGAGCCCAGAGAAGATAGCGAGACGAACAGCCACGAGGGCAACAAGGGTTGGCAATCGGGCACGCAAGCGCAAAACTATGGATATGGACGCCGAGCCAGAGGGCCGGGAAGTCGGCCGTGTTCGCCGCGCAATTGGCGTAGCAGCGCTGTCGGTTCTTCTACTCGCCGGAGCTGGATTTGTTTACCTGCGCTCGACCGCGCCGGCCAAGCCTCCGTCTGCGATTCCCTCCGTCGATCGTCTTCTCGTCGCGAGGTTCCCTGTCATTTACGACTTTGTATCGCCATCGACCGGCTGGGCAGTGGACAACGAAGTCAGCGGATCGATCAGCCAGTCTCACGTGTTCAGGACGACAGATGGTACACGACACTGGCAGTCACAGAACCTGGGGCTACAAAGCAGTTTTCCCGGGTTCAGTTCGCTTTGGGTTGAGCTGTTTGGCAAGACCAAAGGCTTCATTGCGATAGGACCCATAGCCGGCCAGCGACTCTATGGAACCACTGATGGCGGCGCGCATTGGACCCTAGTCCCTCTTCCCGATCCTCAAGTCGAGGCCGTCACGTTCAACAGCGCGACCGACGGCTGGCTCATGGCTGAGACACCGTCGGGACAATCTAGCGTCTATGCGACCAGCGACGCTGGTACAAGCTGGCGGCGACTCCCTGATTCCCCCAATGGTGCATCTGGTCTCGCCTCCCGTGGACTAGCTGAACTCTGGAGCGGTTCCGTCGGGTTTACCGGATCACCTCGCGTGTACTCGAGTATCGACGGCGGCAACAGCTGGCGCACTGACCGGCTTCCCTATCCCCCGACGCCGCCAGGAGCGAGTTGGCCCGCGGCCGAGTGGGATTCGACGATCACTCTGCTGCCAAGCGTCGGCGTGCTGGCGTCTGTCACCTGCGGCTGTGCACCGAACCAAGTGTTCACTTTGACCTCATTCGACCAGGGGGTCTCATGGACTCTCCTCCCGCCGGTGCCCGGATTCATTGCATATCAGGACGATCTGCACTGGTGGGCGATCAACGCTGGAGCGCTATACAGATCAAGTGATGCCGGCCTGACCTGGACAAGCGCGTCGCATCTACTGCCATATTTGATGTTTGAGCCCCACGTAATCGATTCGCGCCATGCATGGGCTTCGCTCTCCGTCGAAGGTGGCTACGGACTGGCCCTGACGGACGACGGAGGACTGCACTGGGCCCGCGCAACGGTGCCCCAGGTCGGCTGAGAGTTCCTTGAGTTGATGTTCTCACCGGCCACGCTGCTGCGCTGGCATCGCGAGCTGGTCCGGCGCAAGTGGCTGCGTTCCAAAGGCGACCCCGCTGTTGGCTGCGGCCCCCGATAGCTGATTAGATCCAAGCCTAGGAGGTGATCAAAGAGATTCGACCTGGGGTTCTGCCCCCACGACCCTCCCGATGGCCGCAGCTGGCAGTCCGGCCAACAGTTCTCGGCTATCAGCCAGATACAGTCACTGCGAGATGCTCCGGAAAGATGGCCGCCTCCGGACATGCAGTCTTCGGGCAGGGCCCGGCTGGGACTAAGGCTGTATGACCAGCGGCAAATGCTACGAATTGCTGCGCCGACAGTCCCTGATATGTGCCAATCGACGGTGTTGCTTGGAGCACATTGTTGTCGGCTGAGGCAAGCGGAATCAATAGAACTTGGCACCTTTGGTTCGGCGGTGATCCGGTGCAGATATTCGATCCCGTAACCAGAAGCTCCTGGCCAACGACGAGGCTAATTTCCCGCACGACTAGGCTTGGGCTAAACGATTGGTGGATGACAACCGGTCCATGCGCACCCGCGTTGGGACTGGGCTCGAGATGGCTGTCCTGCGTCGCTGCGCAAGCGACCGCCAGCAAGGGCGCTCCCAATAGGGCGATCAGACGGAGACGCAGTAAACCCGATTCCATAGGTGGTTGGGCGGCGACGGACCGAGGCTACAAGCCCGGGCCTCCGCGTCAAGTGTTGACATACATCTGACTCCCGTAGTAGCCCGTCATTTGGCTGATGACGAATGGCAGATCTGTAAAGTAGACCGTGCTCGAACACACGTTGCCTCGCCAAGTCCAGTGCGGACAACTTTTCGCGTCGTTGTTCTCGGCCGAGATGATTCCATGTGAGAACAGTGTGGGACCCTGAGAGGTAACTCCACCTCCACTGTCACCCGCGCCGACGATGACGCCACCACTGGTGTTCGTCGCTTGAATCGTCTCGCAGAATGGCTTTGCGAATCCCCCCACCGTTATGCATCCCAGATATCCGCTCTGCTGAACGACACCCGAGCATATGGTCCCTTCGTAAGCCCCGTTAGTGCAAACCCTGGCCCCGACTCCTGCTCTCGCTTGCGAGTACTGATGAACAAGGGATGCCGACGTGTACCACCCATTCCACTCATAGTTTGAGCTAGAGACCTGGATCAGAGCCGCATCGATCTGACCGCCCAAACTGTTGTAAACGACGGAACCGATCGTGCCCAAAGACCCGATTAGGCTGCTTCCGTTGTAAACGGCATTAATCCACGTCTCCCCGGTTATAGGCACGTAGTTGCGTGCGCTGCAGTGACCGGCTGTAAGCAGGAAGTGACTACTTGAGTTGTGCAGTCCAAATGCCTCGGTGCACAGGTGGTAGAGTCCCGAATCTGTCCATTCGATATAGTCCGCGCCATACCACGGTGGCGAGTCGTTAGATGGGTCATAGGCTGGAATGCGCTGTACCGGTTGTGTCACGCTCACTGCATCGACAAAGGTGGGGCCGTAAGCAGCCGACAACTGGGCCAAGACGCTAGTTGTCGCGTCCGCCACCTCAATTCTTTCCCGTCCTGTGGTCATGTCGGGCCAATATCGGTCGATCTTGACACCCTGAGTTGCAAGACGCTCGAAGTCTGCTGATACAGCGGCTTGGACCTGCATGAGACGCTGTAGGCCATTGGCAACTTGATGAAATCGGAAATCGCCAATCGGGTCGGTTCCGCGAGTCGTCGCTTGAAATCCAGCATTTAGTCCGCCAGGCCCATAAACGTCGATAGGCCCGCAAGGCGCCAATAGGGCGATTCCGGTGTACCCAGGATCGTTGCCGATGCGGGCATACGCTCGTTGCATTTCATCGCTGAACGATGAGCTGAGCTGGTCAGTGCACAGAAGCGGAGTGCTCGCATACACCACAGGAGTCAACGTTGTCAGCATTGTTGTGGTAACAGCGGCGACGACGGCTGCAGCGGATATCGATTGCAACCTAGACTTCGTCACAGGGAACCCCCTTACTCTTCAACCGCCTGTAGCCCAAGCCTGCAACTGATCGAGGACCGCCGCCGCCACGGGCAGCAATACGCCTAAATTAACCTCGCTTCACATTGTTGTCAAGTGAGCAACCATGTCGCGGCGATCATGGTAGGCGCAAATCCCCCCTCGGCGCCCAATTTCCATTGACATCCTTTTGCGAGTTAGGGTCCCCGTGAAAGGAGCTGTCCGTGAAATCCGTGGCAATGAAACCTCCACCTGCGCTCTCTCCAAGGCTCACTGAGCCCGACGTCGATCGATCGCAGATCTGAAAGGGCGGCTCTAAGCCCCGAGGCAATCTATCGCCCTCCAGGCTCACTGTCAAGGCGGGTGGCTAGCTGTTCGACTTCACTTGACAGACGACCGGTCAGAGGGTGATCGCCACGAAGGCCTGCAACTCAAGGGGTCCAGACAAAGCGCCAAGTTCAAGTTGTTTGGGCGTCACCGAGGTCAGCAGGCCATGGGCGTGGAAAAGGATCAGCGCTTAGCTAATCAGATCACGGTTGCGGAGTTCGCGGAGGTGACTTTCGCCGCAGTAGCCCTGTGGAGGGCCGGAAGGTGCCTCGAGGTCCAATCATCTTTGGGATCATCAACACACTCGAAGGCCTAGGCGAACGGTTCGGTGCGGAGGACGCCGCAGCCCGCCGAGCGTGAAGCCCTCGGGCCCGAGTCGGGCCAGGAGCCGTTGTGCCCAAGCGCTCGACATGACATGTCGGGCAGTGAGCTGTTCGCGGCGGTTCGGATCGGTCGAACGGCCGATGGCCGCCCACCTGGCCAAAGCACGCCCGCTCACCGAGGCGCTGCTGGACATGTCGGATCCGGTAGACCCCACAGAGGTCTTCAGCTTCGCCGCACCGTGCGCAATACACGAATGCATTCATTTCAGGGACTCCCGATGTCAACTTGGACTTCGCGTTGCCACGCTCGTGCCGCAAGTCGTCGGTCGATTGCCCGCTTGTCCAGTTCGCTATCGTTGCCGATGGTTCCGAGAACAGGGTCGAGCGGCCTGCCTGCGCTGTCCTGCAATCGTCACAAGGGACTATCGGGCGGTACCCTAATCGTCATTGGGGCGACGGGTGAAGATCCATAGAACGGCGGCCGCGCCGGCTACTTTTGCGGCGGTGCGTTTGGTCCACAATTCGCCAAACGACAAATCCGCCGGTCAACCCGGGGTTATGACTAGCGTCTGCCTAGGCCGACTTGGACGATCGCTGGATTCGGGCCGAAACAGGCGGCGCATACAAACCTGGCTCCTCCAATTCATGTACGAGATCCGGGTGCTCAGCCTCGACCGCCTTGCGCCAGTGCAATCGGGCATCGGCGGCTTTGCCGCTTTTCTCAAGAACATTTGCATATACGGCGTGAATCCGAGCCAGGCGCTCGGGAATGGCCAAGTCATCCAAAACGCCTATTGCCGCCGTGAACTCCTGGTCACACCGAGACCAATCCTTGCGGGCGGCTGCAATACGGCCTAGGAGCTCGTGGGCCTCGGCTAACGACGCTCGCTCGGTTAACGCCTGCGCCAAGGACAATGCTTGATCCGTCTGGGCCTCTGCCTCAACGAGACGACCCCGAGCCAAAGCCACCTCCGCCAGGGCGAGATGAATGTATGAACGACCGTGTTCCTGGTTGCTGTCCCGAAAGATCTTGAGCGCTCGATCGAGCCTCTTTTCAGCATCTGAATGCCGTGAATCCCTCAGCAATATCAGAGCGAGATTGGTTTCTGCCCGCGCCACACTCAACTGGTCATTGAGCATCTTATGAACCTCGACGGCCCGAAGGGCGTAGCGGCGGGCTTCCGCGAGTTGATTCGTTCGCCGGTACGCGACGCTCAGGTCGTTGTACATCTTGGCAGCGCGGCTCAAGTCGAGTAGGTCGCCCCCGACCTCGACCGCCGTCTGATAGGCCGTTATGGCCTCCTGCCATTTGTGCTGAGAAACAGCTATGGCGCCAATGTGGCCCCACAACCGAACCAATGTCCTCGTCGGCGCCGGCCGGAGCTCGGATGCCAACCGCAGTGCCTCGCGTGCAGTTGGCAGCGCCGTTGGATCCTGCTCCACATGGAGGATGGCCGCGTACCAGTCAAGGCATTCCAACACCATGAAGCGATCCTCTTCGGCTTCGAAATAGGCTCGCGCCGCCTGGAGCATGGGCCGGGCGGAAGTCGGTTGCGCCTGCCTGATGTGGGCTTGGGCGGCAAGCAGCTGCGCCTGCGCCCTTTCCCGGCCGCCAGTGAGGTGGTCGAGGGCACGGGCAGCCAGCGCCGCCGCATCCGCGAACCGCTCCTCCATAAGAGCGACTTCGATCTCTTCGACACCCACACTCTGCTCTCGCTCCAGTTCGAGCGCCAGCGTCTCCTTTTGGCCGGTCGACAGGAAATACTCGATCGGTTTGCCGGTGCGCTCGGCAATCAAGCGCAGGGTAGGCAAGGTAGGTCGCGACTGGCCACGCTCGATCAGGTGAAGGGCAGTGGAGCTGATGTCCCCTCGAGCCATGGCTCGCAAGCTCAAACCCGCCTCCTTGCGCGCCTTGGCAGCTGAGCCGGGCCGCAGATTCAACCCTGCCGGACGTTTCTTGCGGGTCGTCACAGGCGTCGAGATTACCAACCTCGCGCGCCCGGCGCTTGACAAAGCCACCAAAACGGGGTGTTCGGCTGGCTGGCGGCAGGGTCCCTCGAGGGATTCGGGAAGGTTGCGGAGGTTCGGGGGACACACTCGCATCCCCCAACCCCCGGACGCTAACAGCAGGAAGGGAAGTCAGCCGAAGTCGCAAACCCCAAGAGCATCAACCAGAACAATGCCACGCCAAAGCCGAACAACACCCTGCGCATAACTGCACCCCCCAGAAGCAGCGGCTACTGCGAGCCGCGATGGGAGCAGTCAACGCGCGTCCCGTTATGTTGTCAAGTGCTGGACAACTAGTCACAGTCACTTCACAATACCCCTAGGCGCCCGATTGATCGCCCCCGGTTGGAGGATGGAGCAGGCCGTGACGAGCCTGATTATTTGCGACTCCGCCAATAGCTCGGTCGCCGGGACCCTCTGGGCCCCGGGTGCCTCGACTCGGACCTAACAGGATCTGGATTACAAGCCTCGCCCAACGCGCCGGTGCGGCCTGGAAGATGGCTGCCAACGCTGGGCATCAGAGTAGGTCTCGATCTCCTGGGCCTTTGCCACCGCCTCTGCACGACCTTCTCTTTCGGCGCGGCAAACCCCGAGCGGCCCGCGCGAGCTGCTCCCTCGACAGAGACCTATCATCGAGAGCCGCGCAGTAGGAGCTCATTCAGTTCGTCAGAGCCCAGGCCGACGATGTTGATGGCCCAAACCTGCTCGGGCGACAGTCCGGCCCGCCGAAGTCCGGCTCTTTCATCCTGCAGCAGCCGCTTGACTTTGAAAGCCGGTCGTGGCCGATCGGGATGGGTCGGTGGCCCGGCGTGACGCTTGCCTCGCATCACCCACTGGTGAAACCGAATGCCCTCGGCCTGTAGCTGAGCGCGCAGGGCACGCACGATGCGACGCGCCTCGACAGGCGCCCACCGGCGGGCTGCCTTGGCGACCGTGACACTGTGGTCCTTACCGATCAGCCGCCGAGCGTGACGAGGTGAGACGTCAAGCCGCGTCGCGATGTCATCGGCGCTGAAACCCAATTCGTGGAGGCCGTGGGCGCAGACAAGCCGATAGGCACCCAGTTTGATGTCGCGATTGATCTTCAGCGCCTCCAGAAACGGCACCACCTCTTCGAGGGCGGCCGGCATCCGCCTCAGCCGCCTCTCCATAGCCCGCCACGCCGCGTCGAGGTCTTCGGCCGTCGGCTTGCGGCGCAAACGAACGGGCCGCGTACGCACGCGCAGAACTCGGAGCGACCTGGCGGAAATGTAGTAGGCCCCGTGTGGGCCACGAATGGCCTTCAACCTCCCGCTCCGGATCCGTAGCCGGAGGGTCTCGATGTGGCAGCCGAGACGCTTGGCCACCTCGTCGAGCTTGAGAAGACTTGATTTCACCTGTCGCGATCGGGACCTCCTCTTGCAGTTTCAAGGCAGCGGACACGAATCGTCCACATTGTGAATAAGTAGAAGCACCAAAGGTTGTTGGCACGCCCTCGGCATTCGATGACCCGGGGCCCTCGGCGCGAAGCTGAGTGGCAAGACAGGGGTCGGCCGAAGGCGATTTGGCTCCCCACGCCCGACCTCGATGGGCGTCAATGGCCAGCCTGGCACGGCCAGATGTTGGCGCGTTACCGGAGGGGGCCGGACTCTGGCCCCCTCCGCAGTCGGTGCTTGCCGAGCAGCGTGTGCGCAGCTTGCGCACGGCGTGCGCCGACTGGCGAGCGTAGCGGCGCCACCGGACTATCGCCCAGGAAGTGCGTTGGGCATCCCACGGCTGGCTCGATGGGTTGCATGGAATCGGCCAGCGGCTTCGGAAGCCGAAGTCAATGATGCCGTCTGACTCAGACCCGCTCGAGGACAACGTGGACGACGCCACCGATGAACTTGACTTCGCTGCGGCCTTCGCTTCTGGGGATTCGCTGCGGCCTGCCCTCAGGAAGCGAAGGACGGAGCGCAGGCCTCCCGAACTCAATTCGGCCCGGCAAATGAACCAGGACGGTCTCTCATTCCAACTCATCCGATCATCCTCAGAGACCTTCCTCCTCAAAGCGAAGCTCGTCCTTCGCAGACTCAACTCAATCGACTACACCGAAGCCTCAACCAACGCGACCTGCTCATCCTCCAAGCTCTCTACGACTACCGCTACCTGAACACGCTCCAGGTCAAAGAACTGTTCTTCCCCAGCCTCCGCTCCTGTCAGATACGACTCCAGTCCCTCAAAGATCTCGGTCTCGTCTACTCCTGGAAAGTCATCGAAACCCCAGGCGTTCGTCGTCGTCATTCGCTGGTCCTGATCTCAGCCCGAGGGGCGCGGGTGCTCGCCGACTGGCATGGCGACGATCCCCGGGACTACGTCGAGCGAAGCCACGACGCGCGCGACCACTGCTGGCACGCCACCCACGACCTGGAGGCCAACCAGTTCTTCGTCGCCACAATCATGCAAAGCCGAGAGGGCAAGGACGAGGGCTTGCTTGTCTGGTACGGCGAGGAGCACGTGAGGGCCGAGCGCAGAGCGACCGCCCGCGAGTACAAGTGGCCCGTCCCCACGCCGGACGGTTGTGGGGTCTATCTGGCGGCCGACGGCCGCATCCTTTTCGATCTGGAGTGGGACCGGGCGACTGAGTCGCTTGCCCGCCTGCGCCAGAAGATCGGCTCCTACGTCGGCTACTTCGAGCATTACCGCGACGCCGAGCTGCACCACGTCCTCTTCGTCGTCCCCACCGACGACCGCGAGGACAAGCTGCAGTACACCATCTGGCGCGAGCGCCCGCGGTTCGGCCACGACACCTGCTGCAGCTTTTGGACGACAACCGCCTATCGGCTGCGGACCTGGGGTCCTCTGGGAGCGATCTGGCTACTGGTCGAGGTGCGCGCCACGGAAGCGCCTGCCCATGATGTGACCAAGCTCCGGAGGCGGACTCCGCTCAACCAGCTGGCGCCCATCCAGCCCAACGACCGGCCGATCGCTGATTGCATTGGCAAGCCGTTGTGGTGGGAACGACGGCCGGGTGGAGGACAGGTGGCATGACGTGAGGGCTGAGGCGGGATTCCGCGCGCATCGAAAGTGCTCAGGGTCAAGCGCTTGACCCCACTCGAGGACGGATTGATAGCGAATGATGACGTTTGACCGTCATCAATTGTCACCAAACCCGTTTCGGCCAGGGATGGGCTTGGAGCCGACCTATCTGGCCGATCGGGCACCCCAGCTTGCTCGCTTCAAGCATTACCTGGCCGGTTTCCCGGGCCTGCCTCGCAATGTTCGGGTGACCGGGTTGCGCGGGGTCGGAAAGACCGTGCTACTGCAGCAGTACGGCCGTCTCGCCGAGGAGGCGGGCTGGATCGTTGTCGGACGCGAGTGCAATGAGCACCTGCAAGAGGAGTCCATCTTCGGACAGGCGCTGGTGGAGGACTGTCGGCGAGCAGTCGAGCAGAGTTCGCGCGCGCTCGCCATCAGGCAGCGATCTCAAGCGGTGGCGCGGCAGGCACTGGACCTGCTCGGCAGCTTCACCATCTCCCTCGCCGGCGTGACCGTGGCTGTCCAACCGAGAACTCGGCCAGCACGAATACCACAGCTTGAGGAGCAGCTGTTCACTTCGCTCAGGCTCGCCTGCGAGAGCGCGTCGGCCGCCGGCAGACCAGGCGTCCTCCTCAGTTGGGACGAAGCCCACGTCCTGCGCGACTCGGCCAATCATCGTCGGTTCGCGCTCGGCCTCCTCCTAGCCGTTTTGGCCCGCGCCCAGCGCGAGGGAATGCCGGTGATGCTGGTCCTTTGCGGGCTTTACACCCTGACCGACAATCTCGCCCGCGCCAAGAGCTACAGCGAGCGCATGTTCCAAGCTGAGGAGCTCGGCCAACTCCGTCCGCCCGAGGACCTGCTCGCCTTCACCAGACCACTTGAGCTCTCAGGTCGTAAGTTCGATGCGGAGATGGCGCGAGCTGTTCTTCAGGTAACCGGCGCCTACGCCTTCCATATTCAGTTTGTCGGCGCCCTGCTCTGGGATGCGGTCGAGTGGCCACTCAAGATCACCAAGGCCGACTTCGATCAACACCGGCTGACCATTCTAGAAGCGCTCGATGGCGCCTTCTTCGAGGCTCGCCTGGCACGCACCTCCGGCACAGAGCGCTCGCTGCTGCGAGCTATGGCGACCTCAGGTGAATCGGCTCAGATCCACGACGCACTTAAGCTGACCAGGCAGCCCAATCAGACCGCTCAGCAGCTGATCGCACGGCTCAGGGACAAAGGGCTGATCTACCGTCCGCAGCGCGGCCGCCTCGCTTTCACGGTTCCACTCTTCGGCGACTACATGCGGCGTGTCTCACACGTTGCCTCGCGTGGTCCGGTGTAAGCGATGCGGGCCTCGAGAAATCCAGTAGACGAATCTGGCTCTGGAAGTCCGTTCGGTGGTGGCGAGACCCTAGCCGACGAGCGAATCGCCCGAACCCTGGAAATCTGGAGCCGGCGCAGTTCGCGACCACTAACAGAAGAGGACGCGCGCGAGATCGCCGAAAACATGACCGGCTTCTTTCGCGTCTTGTTCGAATGGAAGGCCAAGAAGGCAACCCTTGGTGTTGAACGCGACCGCCATGCTGCTTGACGATTTCAGAACACATTCTTGAAGGCGAGTAAGATCGCGATCGACCCGCAACGAGAACAGAAGAATGAAGAATCCATCTCTACAGTCGACGCCGCAGGCCGTCATCTACGTACGCGTGTCATCGAAGGAACAGGAGAAAGAGGGCTTCTCGATTCCTGCCCAGCTCCGACTCTTGCATGAGTACGCGCGGAGCGCAAACCTAAACGTCGTTCGTGAGGTCGTTGACATCGAGACCGCCAAGCGGACGGGCCGACAGAACTTCGAAGCCATGCTGACCTTCTTTCGGCGCACGAGGTCGTGCAAGGTGCTGCTGGTCGAGAAAACGGACCGCCTCTATCGCAACCTCAAGGACTGGGTCAGCATCGACGACCTCGATCTCGAGATTCATTTCGTCAAAGAGAATGTGGCGCTCTCGCCGGGCTCACGCTCGGCTGAGAAGTTCATGCACGGAATCAAGGTCCTGATGGCCAAGAACTACATCGACAACCTCTCCGAGGAGACCCAGAAGGGGATGCGCGAAAAAGCGGAGCAAGGCATCTATCCCTCCTGGGGCCCGATCGGTTATCGCAACATCGACGGGCCCAACGGCAAGCGGCTCATCGAACCCGATCCAGACTTCGCACCGCTGGTCACACGGCTCTTCGAGACCTATGCCAGCGGCAACCACAGCCTCAAAGAGCTCACCCACCTAGCCCGCGCATGGGGATTGACATTCCGCTCGGGGACTCAGATGAGCAAGTCGGCAGTCCACAGAATTTTGCGCAATCCCATCTACATGGGCCAGTTCCGGTGGGCCGGGATCGAGTATCCCGGTGTGCACCAGCCCATTGTTTCTGGGCAACTGTTTGAATCTGTCCAGCAGCGCCTCGAGGGACGCTCCGCCATCGGGCCGCACCCGATCAAGCACTTCTTCGCGTTCTCGGGCCTCGTTTCCTGCGGTCAGTGCGGTTGCTCATTTGTGGGCGAGATCAAGAAGGCCCGCTATGTCTACTACCACTGCACCGGCTACAAGCGGAAATGCCCCGAGCCGTACACGCGCGAAGAGGTACTCGCTGAGCGATTCGCCGGGCTACTCAAGGGCCTAGCTCTGGACGCCGATGTCGTCGAGTGGGTTGCAGCTGCTCTGCGCGGGAGCCATGCGGACGAGAAGCATGAACGCGAGGAGGCCGTCGCACGCTTGCAGGCTAACTACGACCAGATTCAGACACGCCTGGACGCGATGTATCTGGACAAGCTCGACGGAAGGATCGATGCACCTTTCTTCGACCGCAAGTCCGCCGACTGGCGACGCGAGCAAGACGGAATCCTGCGCAACATTCAAGTCCACCAGGACGCCGACCAGAGCTATATCGAAGACGGCATCCAGCTGCTGGAACTGGCCAGTGATGCCAACGAACTCTTCCTCGAGCAGAAGCCGAGGGAGAAGCGCCGGCTGCTCGCGTTCATGGTCTCAAGTGCGTCGTGGAAGGATGGCGAGCTCTTGGTCAACCTGCGGCAACCCTTCAACCTGGTTCGGGATGGGATTGCTGCAGCGACTGCTGCAGAACGCTCTGCGACCAACGATGATGGCTCTCGAACTGGTCGAGTTCTGGCACTTTCGAACTCACCCAAGCGACCGATTTCCAAGACGGAAGGGGTCGGCGTGCGAACTTCGCAAGGCAAAATGGCGAATTGGCTCCGGACCAGGGATTCGAACCCTGAACCTTGCGGTTAACAGATCGCTGCGCCCCGTTCAGAAATGGCAATCCGAATTCACTGAGTACCACCGAGTACCACGGCTTGGCACAGTTTCGCACCGGCGTTGCTGTACGGAATCGCTCTCCGCAAACCAACGAGCGGACCTGCTCCGATAGCCCATCGGAAATTTTGCGAATCGCCTGGCAGTCACCCGTCCGTTTCGGCATAGGCGTGAAACGTTCCGAAATGGACGGCCTCCGCTTCGGTCGATGCGTCGCGTGCCAAGTCGTGTATCTCCGGATCGACCTGCCACTTGTGCAACCGCTCGGATAGTGGCTCCACATCCTCAACCTCGAGCAAGTGCAGATTCAGATCGGCGGCTGCCCCGGCCAATCGTCGGATGAAGGACTCGCGATCACGAGCTGCGCCAACCACATTCGCATAGGCTCCCTTGTGACCAGCGATTGGGGCGGATAGGTTACTCGGCGCGACATGAACAAACGCGATCCAGAGGGGCTCAGGCTCGTCACGGTTCACCCGTCTGCTCGCGGCTCCAGCAGCCGCTGCTCCCAATTGGCAAGGCCGGATCCCCACTTCCGTTGCGTTGAAAGGCGCCGCGACGAGCGCAAGTCAACGTCGAGGTTGACGAACCTTCCCAAGATTGGCGCTTTCGAGATTCGGACAGCTGCTCGGCCAGCAGCCAAAGCCGCGATGAATTCGAGTGCCTCTGATGCTGAGACCTCAATCACGTAGTCATCCAGCAAGAGCCGAGCAAACTCGCCCCGCGGGTCGAGGCTCACCGTTATTTTCCAGGCATCGTGCGTTACTTCGATGTCATATAGGTTCGCGTCGAAACTGAGCGGATACATCCGAATCTTGTCTGCGTCGATCAGCGCCCTCAAGCTCTCAACGAAGGCCTCGGCTGCTTCTCTCGAGCTCATCAGAAATGGGCCATGTAACTAAGTGGGGCCACTAAAAGACCAATAGTGGATTTCCATTGCCTCGGCGCCGGGATTTAGAGGCCGATGCGACCGAGGTTCGAGGATTAGTCGAGCTGTTCCGGATGGCCAGCATGAGACTCTTTCGCTATGGACATCGCTTCCTCAGCTGTGATTAGTCCAAGATCCCCCGCGAACTGGACCATTGCATTTGCGATTTCAGTGAACTCTCTTACTAGATCTCCGCGGTTTCTATAACGAAACTCCTTGGGACGTCCTGCATTAAGGTGGCTGACGTCAACATTCTGCATTCGCGCGGCGACTTCGTAGGCTTCGCGAATGAGCCGTACCGCATCAGTCTTTAACGTTTGATGGTAGGCTTCCACGGATCTTTCAGTCAGTTTGACATCACCTCAAACCCGCCATATTCGACCGCCTCGCCACTGTGGATCGCGCCAGATGCCGTCCGCGTAGCACATCGCGTGTGCACCGAAACAACCAGAGTGCGCTGCGGGAATTCCTGCTGCTCTGGCGTCTGCGACACAAGCCCAAAGCTCGGCGTCACACGCTAATTCGCGTCGCGTCTTGGCCGCGACGGTTGCGAGTAGCCGAGAGAGCCGGCTGAACCACGCACCTGTTCCCAATGGATTTCGGGGTGCCGCTGCTTCAGTTCGTCCGACAGCCTGATGGTAGTAGTCAATGCCATGAGATTCCAGAGGATGGCTTCGCCGGCCAGCCTGCCCGGTTCTTTCAGTGCACTCGGGTCCTCTCGCAGGGCCTGAAGGATCCTGTCGATTCGCTCGGCGATGTAGGCCAGGACACGGCGGTCGCGCTCGACGTTCAGAGCGGCAGCGCCTCACTCAAGATCTTCCTACCTACAGGCGACGATCTATCAACTTCCGTTACGTGCACGGGAATGCCAAGCAACCCGGTGAGCTCGCGCTCCAGCTGGTCGAGGGCGCCGAAGTATGCAAAGCCCTGAGGACCCGGCTCGCGAAACTCCACAACGAAATCTACATCGCTCTTCTCATCCATCCGACCCGCGGCCAGAGCGCCGAAGACCCTTGGGTTCACGGCCCCGTGAGCCTCCAGAACTTGCTGGATGGCTTCTCTCCTTGAACGAACGTCCTCCACAGTGATGGCCACCCATCAATTCTGGCGCGCACATCGGGGCCGTGGGCGACGTCAATTGCTACAAACTGCTACAGAATTGCTACAGTCGCCGCGCACCGAAGCGCCCCGAGCACCAAAATCGAATTCGAAATTGGCTCCGGACCAGGGATTCGAACCCTGAACCTTGCGGTTAACAGATCGCTGCGCCCCGTTCAGAAATACCGCTCCGAATTCACTGAGTAGCGCCGAGTGCCACCAATTCACACGGTTCGGCACCGGCGTTGCTGTACGTAGACTGGTCGGACCAGAGCAGCCTCACAGCGTTTGGGCAACGCCCGCCTAGTCATAAGTTAGGCAGCTTTAACGGTTGACCTGCGGATTGCGACGCCCACGTAACAAAGCTCGCCAGCTCGTCATCAGACAGGGAACGACGAATTCTTCGCATTGTGGCTAGGAAGCACTTCCTGCCGATAATTGCGGCGAGGGCCTCCAGGGAAGCCTTGGTATTTGGAAGTTGAGAGGCGCCCGCTTGGTCAGCCGATTGGAGGATCTCACGCACAAGTTCCAGCCCAGCGTCAAAGGCTCTCACGGCCATGGTCAGGGCGGAACGGGCCCCTTCCGACAGGCTAGAGAGTTCATCAGCAAGCGGTGACCGGAGACGATGCAGGACCGAGGACTCCCACAGAAATTGAGCGAGATTCTGTTCGTGGCCAGCCACGTACGTAGCGGCAATTTCGAGAAGCGAGTCCAGGGCCCGAATCTGGGCGGGAGCATTTAGCTGTCGAGCGATGATGAGAATTGGGGGGCTCGACTCGACCCGTGAATAGACCAGCATTAGTGAGTGCGATTCAGCCACGACCATGCGCGCCACTGCGGGAAGCTCGACGCCGACTGACGGAGGGATACCTAGCTCGGGCAGGAATCTACTGCTGCCCGGCGTCAGCATCGCTTCGCAGGCCGTTACAAGTCGAGCACCGGCCAGGGTCTCACTCATAGGCTCACACCAAGCCTAGCCATTTCGATCGACGGTACGGCGCGGGAGTCAGAGGTCCGGGAGAGGAAGGTCCGGTTCTGGGACGGGCACTGGGTCAACGGGACCGTCCACCACCGGAGCTTCCTCGACCGCAACCGGGACAATCTCACCATCGGGCGCGAGCTCCCAACCAGGCGGCACGCCCCTCACCGCGACGGGGTCAAAACCTTGAGCCTGTTCAACGTCACCCTGAACCCTGGCGGCCGCATCTGGCGAGTCCTTCTGCAGCTGCCCAAATCTACGGAGCATCGCGTCTTTGATGTTGTTGAGTTCGTTCATATGCCGCACGTAGTTGGCGGGGTCCTTCTCGTACAACTGATGCGGGTCCATTTGCAGCTCGAGTTGCTTCTCCTGAAAGCTCGTTATGTTTCCACGCAACGCGTTGTATTGGGTTTGGACATGCTCGGGCCAATCTGGGTGCTCGACCGCGGTGATCGCAGTCAAGTCGACCGATGCCCAATCAATGCTCACGGGCGCAACCGGCAAGACTAGGCCCCGCCCAATCGACCGCATCTGTTGGCGCCGGCGAACTGCTCTAGCAAGCGCGGCAGCACCCGCCGCCTGACGTGCGGCAAACAAAACCGCGTCCATGCTCGTCGAAGTGCTGGTGTGGTAATAATCCGCTGCCGCGTAGCAGGAATCACTGGCGCACCTCCCACTTGGGTCGGTCCTGTCAACCGGATTCCCTTCGATGTACGCGTAACGCGAAAGGCCCCACACGTCGAATCCACCGCCCGGCAGAACGGTGTCCGCGCTCGTGAACTGGCCCGACAATGGGTCGTAATAGCGAGCTCCGAAGTAGTCGAGACCCGTGCTGGTGTCGGAGTGTTGGCCCGTGAAGCCGTAGTCGGTCGGCATCGTGCCGGTGGCGTAACGCAGCGAGCCGTAAGGAGCGAAGAGCGAGCTCGCGGTCACGCTGCCGCTGCCATTAAGGACGACGTCCGCGCTGCCCAGACTGTCGGAAGCCAGATAGCTGAAGACTCCATTCACCGCGGCGGCGATGCGCATTCCCTCGGCGTAGTAGTAGGTCCTAGTTGTTATCCCGGTGGTCACCGCGTTGGATGGCGAAGACGCCGACCCGGTGCCCGCCCAGTTGGTTGCGGTCACGGTGAATGTGTACGAGGTTCCGTTGGTCAGCCCAGTCACCGTGGCGAAGGTGGTATTCCCGCTCACGGTGGCCTGGAAGCCGCCCGCTGACGAGGTCACTGTGTAGGAGGAGATCGCCCCGCCGCCGTTGGAGGCGGGAGCGGTCCAGTTGATCTGGGCCTGGCCCATCCCGCCGGTGGCCGTGACATTGGTCGGCGCACCGGGCACCGTGGCCGGGGTAACCGCGTTGGAAGGTGCCGAGGCCGGTCCGGCCCCCGCCGAGTTGGTCGCCGTGACGGTGAAGGTGTAGGAAGTACCGTTGCTCAGTCCACTCACGGTGGCGCTGGTCGTGCTCCCGTTGACGGTGGCCTGGAAGCCGCCCGGTGTCGAGGTCGCAGTGTAAGAGCTGATCGGCGCCCCGCCGTTCGAGGAGGGTGCGGTCCAGCTCACGCTGGCCTGGGCGTTGCCTGGAGTTGCGCTGACGCTGGTCGGGGCGCCGGGGGGCACGACGCCTGAGGACGCCGGCTGGAAGAAGGCGATGATGCCCTCGATCACGTTGACCGTGCCGGTGGTGGTGTAAGTGGGGCTGTCGCTATCGGCTGATGCGGTCGAGGGGTTGAGCCGGTAGTCACGACCCAGGTGCTGGTTGTCGGACACCGTGCGCACGTTCTCCTGGGTCCAGCCCGAGCTCGGTGCTTCGGTCACTGTGGCCGAGCCACTCAAGTGCTCCACGTAGGTCGCAAAGGAAAGCCCACCGGAAGTACCTGGCGCGGCCGCCATGGTAAGCGGGATGGAATTGCCGCTAGTGGCCGAGTTGGTCGCCACGGTGTTGGCCTGCAGAGGCGAGTTCGGGTCGTTACCGGTCCATTCCGAGACCGCACCTTCGACCTTGCTCGCCCCGGCCGAGGTGATTGTGGGTGCAGCGTCGCTACCGGTCGCGATCTTGTACCAGAGTCCCAGTCGGAGGTTGCCGCCGCCCTGGACGACAACCGCGACCTGGGTCCAACCCGAATCAATGGTCAAGGTCGTCCCGGTGTAGCTGGAGCCGGTGGCGATCAGGAGATCGCCCGCGGTGCGCGGCTCATCGGAGTTCCATTGGGTCTGGATCGAGGTCGCAGATGCTGTCCGGACAATGGTCGGTGCGGTTGCGCTGACCTTGGTGATCGAGCCGCTCGGCCCCAGCGGGCCCACCAGGGTGCTTTTCGGAGCTAAGGCTGCTTGGGCGGCGGTGGTCGAGGTCGCGGCAATGGCTGCTGGTGCACTTCCTGAAGTTCCGACCTGACGCCTGGCGATCAAAGGCGTGATTGTGCTCGTGCCGCCGACCACATAGGTGACCTGCTCGATGTCGCCGACGTAGACGTCTGTGGTGGTGACTCCGCCCTGAACCATCTGCTGGGCGACCCGGTTGCCTTGGCCGTCATAAAGGAATGCACCCGTCGTGGTCGTATTCCCCGGCTGGTTCTGCCAAGCCGTCAGCTGACCCTCGTTGTTGTAGCCAAGCTGGGCACCGGTCTGGGTGCCGCGGCAGGTGGTTGCGCTGGAGGGCGCCCGGCAGGTCATGTTCCCGGATGCGTCGTAAGCCGCGGTGTAAGCCGATCCGATTGAGGTTGCCGCGTGGACGTGGGCGCTGTTGCCATAGGTGTACGTGCCGAGCGGTCCGCTGGTCAGCCGGCCCATGTTGTCGTAGGCGAAGCTCTGCGTGTATCCAGCCGCCGCCAACGTCCCCACACTGAAGGTCTGGCAGGGAACGGAACCTATTGAGGCGGCCGACGTCAGACGGTTCTGTTCGTCGTAGCAGAAGGCCTGGTTGTCGGTCCCGGTGGTCAGCGTTGTATTCGCTGTCTTGACGTTGCCGGCGGCGTCGAAGGCCCGCGTCTGGTCGAAGAGCGTAGTGGAGCCCTGCTTCACGTTGATGTCGGTCGCCCGCGCGAGTAGGTCGAATGCGGCGCTGTATTGGTAGGCGGAACTGGCCAGGTTGGCTGAGGTGATCGAGCCGCTGGCGCCACCGACTCCCGTATAGGCGGCGTTGTTGAGCAGAGCAGGGCCTAGGCTCGTCGTGACGCCCGATAGCCAGTCCTGAGCGGTGTAGGAGTTGGTCACCGTCTCTCCGTCCGGGTAGACCTGGCTGAGCACCGTTCCCGCGTCGTCGTAATTGGTCTGCAGCGGATAGCTGTTGCTGCCTACGCTCAGGGTGGCCGCGGTTTGCTGGCCGCGAGCGTCGTAGAGGTAACCGTAGGATCCGCTGAGCGAGTTGGCGGGCGCCCCCGAGAATGTCTCGCCGGTAAGGCGGCCGACCCCGTTGTTGCCGCCGGCAGTGCTGTCATAGCTGTAGGTGTCGTACGCACCGCTCGAGTTGTTGGTCGTGTTGCGCCAGATTGGCCGGTTGAGGGGGTCGTATCCGGCATAGACGGTGCCGGCGCTGCCGCGAGCGTCGACCGATTGGGTCAGGTTCCCATTCAGGTCGTAGGTATAGCTTTCGACGCCACGATCCGGGTCGGTCATCCCGGTCTGGCGACCGGCCATGTCGTATTGATAGGTCGTCTTGGTCAAGCCGTCGGGCTGGAGGATCTGGATCAGGTCGGCGGCAAAGTCGTACGTGTACTTGGTCGTGGCGTAAACGGCGTAAGTCGAGGTCGAGTTGCCGGTGTAGCGCTGCACGTAATTAGTTCGACCCAGTGCGTCGTTGAGAACGCCCGATTGATGGTTCAGCGGGTCGACCGTCATCACCTGCTCGTAGCAGGTGCTGTCGCCCGTGCCGGCCGCATTGCAAACCACGCCGTAGGTGGTGCTCGTCTGGTTGGAAAGAGCGTCCTTGACCGAGGTTTGCCGGCCCAGCCCATCGTAGGTGTAAGAGGTCCCGGCGATGGTGCTGTCGGGAATCGAGAACGCAGCCGACCCCGGAGCACCGCTGTAAGCGGTGACGAAATAAGGCACGCTCTTGAACACCAGCCGCTCCGACTTGTCGTAGTAGTAGTACTGCACCACGTCGCCTGAGGCACCCGGTGAACGCGTCTCCACAAGGTTGCCGGCGCCGTCGTAGAAGGCCCTGCTCGTGACCGTGCTCGTGCTGTTGATCCTCTGGGTTTGGTCGATCTCTGCGCAGGGGCTCTGGGCGGCTGACCCCGAGCACCAAACGGTATATGCCGACGATTGGGTGGTCAGTCCGCTGGTCTCTTGGGGAAGGGTAGTGCTGGTCGAACGGCCCAAAGCGTCATACGTAAACGATGTGGTTTGGCCGTTGGCGTCGGTGGAGGAGGCGGGCCACAGACCAAAGCCGCCGCCTGCCGTCGCGCTCCCCGGAACCTGAAAGTTGGTCGCCGATGTCTGGCTCAGACGGTTGCTCTGCTGAATCACCAGAGCGCTGAAGTAGCTGTCAAAGGTGGCACACGTGGTGAACCAGGTCTGGCTGCCCCTACTGGGTATGACGCAACCCCCCCTCGGATTCTGAGTCGTATTCGGGTCTCGCGTCGCGACCAAGTTGCCCAGCGAGTCGTAGAAACTGGTGTTGGCCAACTCATTCGTGCTCGAGAGTGGGAGGGCGCAATTGGTATAGGCGCTGACCCGCGTCACGTTGCCCTGTGTCAGGTACGGGCTGGCGCCCTGCGTGTTGGCCTGACCGTCATAGCTGGTGTAGGTGCAGCTGTATCGGTTACCGCTGCCGTCCTCGGTGTCGGTGACCGCCGGGAAGTTGATCAGATACAGGCCGCTAGCGAAATTTATGGAGCCGCTTGCGGTGTCGTCCCAAATGTAAGCAGTCGTGTTGGTGATGCTGGTGGGACTGCCGTTGGTCCCGCCGTCGTTGCTCGAAGTGATCACCTTGACCGGCCGGCCGTAGCAAGTGGAGCAGGGACGAGTACCGCTTTCGTAGGTGTACTTGGTTGTCTGATCGGGAACGGTCCCGGTGGCGCCGTCGTACTTGCGATCGTCGACCTGCGCAACCTGGATGTCGCAGGGCACAACCGGATTGGTCAGGTCCAGCGGATCGACCAGGTTGCCGCTCCAGCCGTTGTTGGTGTAGGTGCTCACGGAGGGCGACCCACTAGGAATGGAGGGGGGCGTACAGATGCTGGTGAACTGAGTGGTCGTTTGCTCGAGTAGGGTGGTGCCGTTGGTGTCATAGCGGTCGACTTCGTACTCACGCCCGTGCAGCGCATTGGCCTGTCCCGGAGAGGTCTGCTGGATGGCGATATCCCAATACGGAGAGGGATGGCATACGTCATAAGGTGCAAACGGGCAGGTCAGCGTCAGACCGTTGGTGCCCTGGGTGGTCCAGCCGCCCCAGCCTTCGCTGGTGTAGAACTTGTGGACCTCGACGCTGTTGTCGGGGTTGGTGACCTGTACCTGTGCAAACCCCATAAAGATGAGGTTGTAGAAGTCGAGGTAATCGTTGTCGTACTGGCTGCCCCACATGAAGCCGGCCACGCATTGCGAAGGCAGGCCACCTATCAGCAAAGGGCAACCCTGAGAGGCTAGAGGGAATGTGTCCTGGTAGGCGTACGAGGTGGTACTGGTGATGGTTGTGGGAGTCTGAGCGCCACCCTGACCGTTTTGAGTCAAGCGCACCACGGACTGCGAGCGCGAAGCCAGGCCGATGCGACTCCAACTGCCGTCATCAGCCATGTCACATGGATAAATGTTCGACTGGTTGGTGTCACACCAGATCGGATTCCAAGACAGCTGGTAGTAACCACCGTTGTGGCCGTTGGCCCAATCGGTGCCGTGCAGGTTGGCTCGCAGATTGGCCCAGGCGAAGCTTTCAGCGAGGCCGAGTCCGTTGCTCGTGGAGGCCAGGTAGTAGCTGTTGCCGTCGTAACTCTGGTTCCAGAGGAGGCAGCCCCGCGGATTAGGTGTGTACCCGGTGTTGAACGCGCCCACCCCAGATGATGGTCCGCAGTTGGTGCTCTTGTTCGGCGTCGAGGAGACCGGGCTCGAGGGTGAGGCGGCGGGGTAGTTGCTGCTGTCCTCGTAGTAGTTGGTTTGCTTCACGTAAGTGAAATTGGTGACGGGCAGGGCAGTCGTGTTGTCGTCGCCGATGACAGTCAGTTGCGTCAAGTTGAGCTTGCCCGCCGTCGATTCCTGTTTGCCCGAGATGGGATCGATCGGGATCGACCCGGGCCCTGACTGGTCGTAGCCGAAGCGATAGTCCTTGAGCGTGTTCCAGGTGGGTGAAGAGGCACAAGACGTATCGCAGACCTGGACCAACAGATCATTGAGAACAAAATCGCTCTGCACGATTGGTGCGGCTACGCCGCCGCTGCTCGTCAAGTCGAGCGGGTTGTCACAACGCACATTAGTGGTTCGCGGCGCGCCGCAATTTGTACTGCCACTCGGGCTGAGAGCGACGGCGTGGGCGGCAGAGAAGCTCGCCCGCAGCAAGGGGACCCACAGGTTCGGCGCGACGCCGTTCTTGGTGCAGCTGAACGTGGCGTTGCTGCAGGTTGGCGAGTCCCACTCCACGGTACTGAGGACGGCGTCGCGCGGGTAGGAAATGCCGTATAGCGTTTCCATGTCCTGGTTGTAGGTGACGTGGATCTGGTTGCCGTCGGGTTCGATGATCAGGTCGAGAAGCCAGCTCGAGATGTACGGCTTACCGGCGCTGGTCAGGTAGTACTGGAGCGAGTCCTGTGTACAGCCGAACTCCTCCATCGTGCCGTCTGTCAGAAAGACGCGGAAGCAGGGCGGTGCCGGACTGCCAGTGCCAGGTAACGTCACCGGACCCGTGAAGGAAAAGATCTTCGCGTAGATCTCGGGATCCGTCTGCCACTGAATCGGTTCAGGCGTCATAGCTCGGCCGCTGTCTTCCAGGTAGGTGGCAGTAGTGGTGGTGGGCGGGATGAGGGCAGCGCCAGTCCCATACGGATCTGAGAGCTGCCAGCTGTCCTGCCAGGTTGTGCTTCCGGTGTCGGCCACGTAGTGTTCGGCCCAGCTGATCGCCCCCAACGACATGTTCCAGCCCTCACCCACCCAACCGGCAGCTCCCTGCGAGTTGTGCTGGTCGTTCACGGCAGCAGAGCTATAGCTGAGAGTCAGCGGCGGCTTGAAACCCTTGGGTCCGGGGGGCAGGTCAATCGGATACGAAGCGGTCAGGGCAGCCCCGCTGAGGGTTGCCTCGAACGGCTGAGGCTTGCCGAATGTGGCAACCGAAGAGTTGGTGCCGAAGCTGGAAGAGGTCAAGGGGGTGGCCAAGGAAGCCTGGGCACTGAGGGTCTGCGTGGCAGCGTCATAGGTCGGGCTCAAGTTGGTAAGGGGTCCCAGCGCGGCAGTTGCGTTTAAAGCCTTGAGCGTGGCCAATTGATTGGCTGGTGACCCGCTGACCAACGAGGATGGCACGACGTTCATGTCGGAAGGGAAGGCGCCGTTGAGCACCGCGTAGCTGTGGGCTAGATCGAGTCCGCCCAACTGGCTGCCGAAGTGGAATCGGAGGGTGACGGGAGATCGCAATCCGTGTTTAGCCACGTTGCCCTTGGCGTCGAGGACCTGAATCAGATAAGTGCCAAAGCTGAAGTGGCCAGAACCGCCGGCGTTGGATCCTGACATGGGCAAGATCTGGGTTACGGACAACGACGTGGATCCGCCGTCGGCACTCACGTCGGCCGCCGTCAGCGCGTTTGACGGGACGTCGATCTCAAGCTTCCCATCGCTGCCCAGGAAGCGACTCGGAGCGGCAGAGTTGATGGCGAATGTGGCGGCGGCCATTGACATGTTTGCACTGCCCCTGGTGCGGGGGGTCGGGACGCTCGGCGTGGTGCTCGATGGGCTGGCGCTGGACGCGGGCTGGGCACCAATGATCGGATTCAGAACTTGGGAGTGAGCGGCCGTAGTCGACTGAGTAGTGGCGTTGAACAGGTTCGGGGTGGCTTTGTTGCGAGATTGTGCCCCGAGGACGCTCAGGAAACCGCCCACGCCGGGTGGCGAGACAATCCCGGCGGTGGAAGCCAGACAGGCGCTCAGGGCGATCGCGACCCGGCGGCGAA
>Ga0075030_100000511_pt1 | contig 33858 bp, 35 predicted proteins | sample LitLauG_LLR_2012_FD_71393 | JGI IMG/M metagenome (GOLD analysis project Ga0075030, IMG submission 71393) | Freshwater sediment microbial communities from Pennsylvania, USA - Little Laurel Run_MetaG_LLR_2012 | ecosystem: Environmental > Aquatic > Freshwater > Creek > Sediment | place: USA...
CCGTCGTCTCTCGCTCCACTCCCAGCCTTGCGCAGCCATGGCCGTTCTCGCCGCCGGCGGATCGCCGAACGGGGCGCTTAACCGCGCCCTTGTCTCTTGACCGCGAACATAAGAGACTAGAAGACCCCGCGAAAGGCGCCGCCGTCGATCAGAATGTTCTGGCCAGTGATAAAACCCGCGTGAGCGCTGGCGAGAAACGCGCAGAGCGCTCCAAATTCCTCCGGCGTGCCGAAGCGCTCGGCGGGAATCGCCGTCTGGCGCTCGGCGCGGATCGCGGCTTCGTCAACGCCCTTGATGCTCGCCTGCCGGGCAACCAAGCTTCGGATGCGGTCGGTATCGAAGACTCCGGGCTGGATGAAATTGATCGTGACGTTGTCCTTGACATAGGCGCGCGCGCTCGACGCCAGAAATGCCGTCAATCCCGCCCTGGCGCCAGAGGAAACATCGAGTCCGGCGATGGGCGCGCGCACCGACGACGACGTAATGTTGACGATGCGCCCGAACCGCCTCTGCGCCATGCCTTCGATAACCGCTTGGGTCAGAGCGATCGGCGTCAGCATGTTCGCCTCGATACCCGCCAGCACGTCCTCCCGCCCGATTTCGCGAAACGGCTTAGGCGGCGGCCCGCCATTGTTGTTGACCAGAATGTCCGGCTCGGGACAGGCGCGCAGCAGCGCCTCGCGGATCGCGGGGTCGCCGACATCGCCCGCTACCGGCGTCACCTTAGCGCCGGTCGCATCGCGAATCTCGCGCGCCGCCGCCTCGAGCAATTCGCGGTTCCTTCCGTTGACGACAACCTCGCAGCCCGCCTGCGCCAACGCCATCGCGCAGCCCTTGCCGAGACCCTTGCTTGAAGCGCAAACAATGGCGCGCCTGCCGGAAATACCCAAATCCATACGAAAGCCTCAGTCGAAAACAGCAGTGCGGGCGAAACACAAGCGCGCGGCAGGCGCCGAATATCCGCCTGCACGGCCTGTTTGTCTATGCGGGCGGAAGGGTTCCCAGAATGCTGACCAGTACGATGGCGCCGAGCGCTAGGACAATCTCGGCGATCGTATTGGCGCGCAGTCGGCGGAGCGCTTGGGGATGGGTAGCAAGTTGCGGCGTCAGGAGGTAACGATTGACGAGCGCCAGGCCGACCATCGCTGCGACAAGGACAATTTTCGCCAGCAGCAACCCTTGATACGGCGACCGCACATCGCTGGGCCAGTCGCCGAGAATCAGCCAGGTATTGATCGCGCCGGTCGTCAAGACAATCGCAACCGCGACCGAGCCGATCGCGGAAAAACGTCGCAGGGCAGCCGCAGCGTCCCGCCCGTAGCGAGGATGCGAAAGCATTGGCAGGCAGATGAGAAGCGGGGCGAGCGAGCCGACCCACACGCTTGCCGCGAGCACATGAAATCCGTGGCTGCCGCGATTGAGCCACCCCAGCGCGCCTTCGTGCATCGCGGCATGTCCGACAAATCCGAGGCTGACCAGAACGAGCGCCGACCAGAGCGCCGTCATCCGCCAATTGTCGTGGCGGCGCAGCGTTAGGATGAGAAGCAGGATCGCCGCGAAAGCCAGGCGCCATTGCCAGACCCGACCAAACTCCGTTTCAAACAACAGCGCGGACATCGTCGCCGTACGCACCGCATCGAGCCAGCCGTCAACAACTTCGCCCGCCTCAAGAACCAACCAGGCGAGGGTCGTGATGGCAATGACGACAATTGCGATCGCGGCGGGGCGACGAAAGGGCGGTTCGATAGCCCGAGCGATGCCGCTGGGCGCTACCGTCGCCAGGAACACGCTGAGTCCGAACAATGTGATCGCGGCTGCAAAATGCAGCGCTCGACACAGGATCAGCGCTTCGTCCACCTGGCTGCCCACTTGGTCGGTTACGGCTCCCACGATACGGCGATTGGCATCCGAGTTGAAAGGTGGAATGCCGCCTGTTTTCGCCCGCCGCTCGCGCGACAACTGTGTCTTCCCGGATCTTTATAACACAGACATAGTGGAAATAGAGTTGCCCGGCAATCGGGCGGCCTTTCCTCGATTGGCATGCAACGCGCAGTAAAAACCGCCGCGCACTACTGTAGCGTCGGCGACAATACGGTAGTAATATCGGTCCGCCACAGGTATGGCGAAAGCAACCTGAGAACAGGAGACCTCTTTCGCAGAGGAGGACTCGATGACCACATTTCGACTGCCGCTCGCGCGCATTTGCTTGACGATTGCCGCGGTCGCACTCGCCGGGAGCCCGGTACTCGCGCAGATGAAACACGTTAGCGATGCGGAGCTGATGGAATTGATCAAAGGAGCTGCTCCACCCGCGGTGTTGGAGAACGCCACCGTCCTGAATATGGCCGATGACGGCAGCATGAAAGTAATCAAGAAGGGATCGAACGGTTGGACCTGCATGGATCCCGCCGGCTCGCCGATGTGCGCCGATGCGGGCGGGATGGAATGGGGCCAGGCCTATATGACCAAAGGCGCCGCGCCGCAGAAGCTCGGCTTCATCTACATGCTTCGTGGTGACAACGGCGCCAGCAACACCGATCCCTACGCGAAAGGCGAGACGCCCGACAACAATTGGGTCAAGACTGGCGCCCACGTGATGATTGTTGGCGCAGAAGCCAAAGCGATGCTCGCGGGCTACCCGCACGACGCCAAGGCCGACCCTCACAAACCGTATGTCATGTGGATGGGCACGCCATACGAGCACCTGATGTTGCCGATCCAGTGAGAAAGGCAGCGGCGGGGCGCCAGCCCCGCCGCAAGCGCGGGTATCGCTCCGTCTGCTGCTTCAAGTGAACCACCGGCCCGTCCTCCGCACGGTGTCACAACCCCGACATCAGAATCTGCCCAAACGGGGTGGAACCCTCACCCCGAGGCGCCGTTGGCCAAGCAGCATGATGAAGTAACCCGCTATCGCACGATCTTTATTTCGGATCTGCATCTGGGCACGCGCGGCTGTCAGGCTGAGCTGGCGCTGGATTTTTTGCGCTTCAATGACGCGGACACGATCTATCTCGTCGGCGACATTATCGATGGCTGGCGGTTACGCTCGGGCTGGTACTGGCCACAGGCGCATAACGACGTCGTGCAGAAACTGCTGCGCAAGGTGCGGCGCGGCGCGCGAATGGTGTTCGTGCCGGGTAACCACGATGAATTCGCGCGCCAGTTTCTCGGCCTCACCTTCGGCGGCATCGAGATCAAGCGCAATACAATGCATACGACCGCCGATGGCCGGCGGTTTCTCGTCATGCACGGCGATGAATTTGACGTGGTCGTGCGCAACGCCAAATGGCTCGCCTTCTGCGGCGACTGGGCCTACGACGCCGCGCTGTGGATCAACCGATACTTCAACTGGGCTCGTCGCACGCTCGGCTTCGGCTATTGGTCGTTCTCGGCCTGGGCAAAGCTCAAGGTCAAGAACGCGGTCAATTTCATCGGCGCTTTCGAACGCGAACTGGCGGGCGAAGCCAGGCGCCGCGGCGCCGACGGCGTCATCTGCGGCCATATCCACCATCCCGCCATTCGCGATATCGACGGCGTCACCTATGTGAACACCGGCGACTTCGTGGAGTCTTGCTCGCTGGTCGTCGAGCATGACGATGGCCGGCTTGAGATCGTCTACTGGTCAAGGCCAGCGGCGGTGGCGCGCGCGATGGAAGCAGGGCAGCCCGAAGAAGCGGAATCCGAAGCGCAGGCGGCCTGATGCGCATTCTGATCGCGACGGATGCCTGGCGCCCGCAGGTCAACGGCGTCGTGCATACGCTCGAGCGGATGTCGGCGGCGGCCCGCGCGCAGGGCGTCGATATCGCGTTCTTGACGCCAGAAGGTTTCGCCACGATCGGGCTGCCGACCTACCCGGAAATCCGTCTCGCCCTGGCGGCCTGGGGCACGGTGGCGAAGCGAATCGAGCGCGCCCGCGCCGACCATATCCATATCGCCACCGAAGGCCCGATCGGGCTGGCGGCGCGGCGCTATTGTCAGCGCACGCGAAGACCGTTCACGACCAGCTACCATACGCGCTTTCCCGAATATATCGCTGCCCGCACGCGGATCCCGCAAAGCTGGAGTTATGCGGCTCTGCGTCGGTTTCACGCGCCGGCCGCCGCGGTCATGGCGCCAACGCTGAGCATTCGCGACGACCTAACGCGGCGCGGCTTCGCGCGCGTCACCGTGTGGTCGCGCGGCGTCGACCACACGCTGTTTCGCCCGCGCGCGATAAACGCATTCGATCTGCCCCGGCCGATTTTTCTCAATGTCGGGCGCGTCGCGATCGAGAAAAATCTCGAGGCGTTCCTCGGGTTGAACCTGCCTGGCTCGAAGGTGATTGTCGGGGACGGACCGGCGCGCGCCTCGCTTGCCGCGAAATACCCCGATGCGCATTTCCTCGGCATACGCGCTGGAGCGGCGCTCGCCGAATGCTACGCCAGCGCCGACGTTTTCGTCTTTCCCAGTCGCACCGACACGTTCGGTATTGTGATGATAGAAGCTTTGGCAAGCGGCCTGCCTGTCGCAGCGTTTCCCGTTCCCGGTCCGCTGGACGTGATTGGCGACAGCGGCGCGGGCGCCCTTGATGACGATCTCACCGCGGCCTGCCTTGCCGCGCTGAACATTTCGCATGACCAGGCGCGCGGCCATTCGCTTCGGTTCACCTGGGAGGAAAGCGCGCGGCAGTTCATCGGCAATATTGTCGCCGGGCGAGGTCAGCACTCGACGCCCGAGCACAAGAACCTTGCATTGTCGGTCGAATGTTAGATCGGGCGCGATGGCGGAACCCGCTGGATCGACAATCCTACCAGATATCCGATCTCCAGGCCGACTATCGTTATGACGATAGCCAAGGCCACCGCACTGAACTCGTGGTGCTGAGCGATGCCCACAGAAAGATCGAGGGCGCTAGCGACAAGAACCGCAGGCGCCAGGATCATGACCTTGAATTGCCGGGCCAGTATTGCGCCGGCAATCAGGCAAACGTTTAACAACGTTAGCAAAGCGGCGCGCCTCCTCTTTCTTCAAACTCGGCCCCGCACGGCGGTCCGGGCAGATATCCGCCGGTCCCGGTCGGGAGTTGTCCCGGGACCGGCGCCTCAGGCAGGGCGCCATATCGCTGCGCGACCCCAAGGATGCGCTGTCGCAAAATCTCCTTTCCTCAAGCGGCGCAAAGAAAGTTCAATGTGCGGCTCTGGCCTGCCGGTGCGGTAGGATGACGCCGCCAAGCACATGGCCCATTTGGTCCTTAATGACGCATGCGTCGGGTCGCCTGTCGTGGAAGATCACCTCCCGCAACATCGAGCGCGCCGTCTCTCTGGCGTGCACGACGGACGGCGCACGGAGCATAACGTTCTCGATCAACGATCGCTGGCCATCTCCAGCGATCGAAACAAATTCAAACAGGTAAACCATCGCCGGCTCCATTCCGGTCGCGCACGCGGTCCCTGCATTTGGCGAGCATGCGACGGCGTATTGGGCCAGTCGCCACCGACCTCGGCGCCGGGCTGCATTGAGCAACCATCGGGCGCGTGCAGCGTCTCCTTCAAAACGACCAAATATACTGCTAAATTTTACTAGTCTGTTCAAAATTGGACACGGGCGGGAAACTCGTCAGGATGCCTGACAGCTTTGGCGCGCGGGAATCGACCGGGAAAGGACATGTCGGTCGGCACAGAAAAATTCGATCCGAAGGCGTTTCTCCTTACGGTCGGCGAGGGCATCACAACCGTCAGCTGGCGCAAGGATGCGACAGTTTTTGCGCAGGGCGATGAAGCTGACGCGCTGTATTTCATTCAGACCGGCAAGGTCAAGATCACGGTGGTTTCCGCGCAAGGCAAGGAGGCCGTGGTGGCGATCCTTGGCGCCGGCGATTTCTTCGGAGAGGGATGCATCGCCGGGCAGTCGCTGCGCATCTCAACGGCTACGACCCTTGTCGAGTCTTCAATTGCGCGCCTGGAAAAGGCGGCGGTCGTTCGCTTCCTGCGCACACAGCCGGCCTTCGCGGAATTGTTCACACGCTATCTGCTGGCAAGAAATATCCGCATCGAGGCGGATCTGATCGATCAGCTTTTCAACTCCAGTGAGAAGCGCCTGGCGAGATTGCTCTTGTTGCTGGCGAATTTCGGCAAGGAAGGCCAGCCGCACCCGATAAACACGCCGATCAGTCAGGAAACCCTTGCGGAAATGATTGGCACGACGCGGGCTCGGGTCAGTTACTTCATGAACCGTTTCCGTCGCCTTGGCTTTATTGAATACAATGGCAACATCGAAGTGCACAGCTCGCTTCTCGGCGTCATGCTTCTCGACGAACTGGGCGCCCGCGACGGCGACGCCAAGATCAGCCGGGAAGATAGGTTGGAGTGACGTCAGGGCATCGGTCCGAGAATTCATGTCCTCTTCAAAGTCGCGAGGCGCCGCCCCTGCCAATGGTTTTCGCCTCGATCGCCGCGCTTGCCATGATCTGGCCGCATCATTTCTCGATAAGCCGCGGCGCCGCGCGCGAGCGCCCACGATGCCGGCCTCTCGCGGCCCTGCAGCAAGGATAACTTTATGATCGGTGTTCGGCGCTCGGCGCGCGCGCGGGGAGTTGTGCTCCCAACCATCGCCGCGCTGCTCTGCTTCGCGCTGGGCGGCTGCATCGAGACGGGTCTTGGCGGCGCCGCCGACTATGTCGGATCGTTCGGCGGCCCCTCGGCGCCGGCGGCCAAGCCGACCCGGGTGCAGGTCTTCATCGTCTCGACGCGGGCCGGCGAAAGCGGCGCAGCGGCGCAGCGACAGGCGAGCGACGGTCCGCACTATTCCCTTGCGACATTGACGATCCCTCCCGGACACCAGACCGGCGCGATCGAGCAGCCGATGTGGGGCTCGTCGGACGCGCGCAGCCATATTGTGGTCGAAGGGCGGCGCGAGCTCGATGCGGATGAATTCCACGCGGAGCTCGCCTCGCATGTCTCCGGCCGCATTGGCGTCAATCGCGATATTCTGGTTTTCGTCCACGGCTTCAAGATGAGCTTTGAAGAAGCCCGGTTTCGCGCCGGCCAGATCGCCGCCGACAGCCGTTTTGGCGGCGTCGCGGTGCTCTTCACCTGGCCCTCGCGCAATGAGCTTCTTGGCTATGCCTCCGATAAGGACAGCGCCACCGCGTCACGCGACGCGCTCCAGGACCTGCTCGAGGATCTCGCCCGGACGCCGGGCATCGGAAAGGTGCACATCCTCGCTCATTCGATGGGCGCTTGGCTGGCAATGGAATCGCTGCGCCAGAGCGCCATCGCGGGCCGACGCGGTCTCGATGGGAGGCTCGGCAATGTCATGCTGGCCTCGCCCGACATCGACATGGATGTCTTCGCTGGACAAATGGCGCGAATCCAGCCCGCCGCCGTCACTGTTTTTGCCACCGCCAACGACCGCGCGCTGTCGCTTTCGAGCACAATCGCCGCGTCGCGCCAACGCGTTGGCGCCATCGATGCGTCAAAGCCCGAGGATCGCGAGGCGCTCGAAAAGCTGGGCGCCAAGGTATACGACCTCTCGAGCTTCTCCGATGGCTTTATCGGCCATGGGCTCTATGCCGACACGCCCGACGTCATTCACGCCATCGGCGCACAAATGGCCGCGCCGCGCGCACAAGATGTGAATGCCGTATCGATCATCGACGCAACGCGGGACGCGGAGCCGGCGCAAGCCGCGGCCACGCCGTAGCGCCGCTTAGTGGCGCACGTCGGCTCCGCCGTAAAGCGCATCGTTTTCCTCAATAAACCGCCGCAGGGCTTCGAGCGCCGGATGGCCGGGAGCGGCGCTCTCAAGATTGACGGCCATCTTGGTTAGCCCGCCTCGCGCGATAGACCAGTTGGCTGCGCCAACGTTGAGGATTTCCTGCGTATATAAAATTGCCTTTCCGACAATTGTCTCGATCCGATCGGTCATTTGCCCGCCTGTTGCAACGCGATCGATTGGGTCTTGCGAAATCGACGCACTGGCCGTCAGCCGCAATCTCCACGCCGTTTACGTAAAGCTTGTTCTGTTCGAGTTCGGAACAATAGGAGCGCGGCGCCCTAGCGGCGCCTGCGCCAGAATGAATTGCGTCGCCCGATCGAGGCGGTGCGTTCTGAACAGTCTCAGACCTGCTTTTGAGCGTATCCCAAGCGTTGATTGAGTTGCTCGAGCAGGGTCAGCGCCGCCTCCGGAATGACGGTGCCGGGAGGAAAGATTGCGTCGGCGCCAGCGCGTCGCAGCGCGTCGAAATCTTGCGGAGGAATGACGCCGCCGACCGCGATGATGGCTGTTCCCCTTCCCGCCTCAGTCAGCGCGCGCTTGAGTTCGGGCACGAGCGTGAGATGCCCGGCGGCGAGCGAGGATACGCCGACGATGTGGACGTCGCGGGCGGCAGCCAGCGCTGCGACTTCCTCGGGCGTTGCAAATAGCGGACCGATCTCCACTTCAAAACCGAGGTCGGCGAATGCCGAAGCGATGATCTTTTGGCCGCGGTCGTGCCCGTCTTGGCCAATCTTGGCGACGAGAATTCTGGGGCGCCGGCCTTCGTTCTCCGCAAACGCCCGCGTCATCGCCATGACGCGATGAAGGCTGTCCGCGTCCTTGCCCGCCTCGCGCAGATAGACGCCGCTGGCCGACCTGATCTCGGCGACATGGCGACCGAACGCCTTTTCCATCGCCAGGGATATCTCGCCGACCGTCGCTTTGGCGCGCGCCGCCTCGATCGACAGCGCCAGCAGATTGGCCTGCCCGCGCGCGCCATCGGTCAGCGCTCGCAGCGCCGCCTGGGTCTTGGGCTCATCGCGTTCGCCGCGCAATCGCCGCAACTTGGCGATCTGCTCGGCGCGCACGCGCGTGTTGTCGACCTTGCGCACGCCGAGCTCACGCTCGACATCGGCGCGGTATTTGTTGACGCCGACGACTGTCTGCTGACCGAGATCGATCCGCGCCTGGGTGCGCGCCGCCGCCGCCTCAATGCGCTGTTTGGGCAAGCCCGCTTCGATCGCCTTGGCCATCCCGCCCAACGCCTCGATCTCCGCCATATGCGCTCGCGCTTTCTCAGCCAGCTGCGCCGTCAAGCTCTCGACGTAATAGGAGCCGCCCCACGGATCGATGATGCGCATCGTGCCGCTCTCCTGCTGCAGAAAGATTTGCGTGTTGCGCGCGATGCGGGCGGAAAACGCTGTCGGCAATGCAAAGGCTTCGTCGAGCGCGTTGGTGTGCAGCGACTGCGTGTGCCCCTGCGTCGCCGCCATCGCTTCGATCTGCGTGCGTACGATGTTGTTGAAGGGATCCTGCGCCGTCAGCGACCAGCCCGAGGTCTGGCAATGCGCGCGCAAGGCGAGCGATTTTTCAGACTTCGGATCGAACTTTTGCACGATATCCGCCCACAGCATGCGGGCGGCGCGCAGCTTGGCGATCTCCATGAAAAAGTTCATGCCGATCGCCCAGAAGAACGACAGGCGCGGCGCGAACTCGTCGACCGCCATTCCCGCCGCGATCCCGGCGCGCAAGTATTCGAGGCCGTCCGCCAGCGTATAGGCGAGTTCGAGATCCTGCGTCGCCCCCGCCTCTTGCATGTGATAGCCGGAGATCGAGATCGAATTGAATTTTGGCATATTCGCCGAGGTGAAAGCGAAAATGTCGGCGACGATGCGCATCGACGGTCCGGGCGGATAGATGTAGGTGTTGCGGACCATGAACTCCTTCAGAATGTCGTTCTGGATGGTGCCCGACAGCGCCGCCATCGGCGCGCCCTGCTCCTCGGCGGCGACCACGAACAGCGCCAGCACTGGCAGAACAGCGCCGTTCATCGTCATCGACACGCTCATCTGATCGAGCGGAATGCCCGAGAAAAGCGTGCGCATGTCGAGGATCGAGTCGATCGCCACGCCGGCCATGCCGACATCGCCAGCAACGCGCGGATGGTCGGAATCATAGCCGCGATGCGTCGCCAGATCGAAGGCGACCGACAGCCCTTTCTGCCCGCCAGCCAGATTGGCGCGATAGAAGGCATTGGATTCCTCGGCCGTCGAGAACCCCGCATATTGGCGGATCGTCCAGGGCTGGGTGACGTACATCGTCGGGTACGGTCCGCGGAGAAACGGCGGCGCACCCGGCCAGGTGTCGAGGAAATCTAGCCCCGCGATGTCTTCGGGCCCATAGGATGATTTGACGTCGATGCCCTCGGGCGTGGTCCAGATTTTGGCGGCGGGGATCGCGAGCGGAGCGCTCGGAGGAGCGAAGGGGATTGCGCCAAAGTCGGGGAACGTGACCATTGCGCGAGGATACCCGGAACCCGACGATGCGACAACGCCGCACGTGAAACGGTTGGCGCGGCGTAATTTCTATTTTGGCAATCATTGTTTGCAATGCTCGCGATCCTCCACGAGAACAGGCGTCAGCATGGCCAAGGTGACTGGACTTTCGGGCAACGAGATCTTTTGCCTGGCGCTCAAGCAGTATTCGGCTGGGGAGATCGTCGTCGGCAACAGCGTCAATTCGATGGGTTTCCTCGGGTCGATGGGCGCTGGATGGAACAACCTGCTGGGCGGCGAGGTTCCCCAGGTCACGCAGGCCATTCATGAGGGGCGCGCCGCCGCCTTTGCCCGCATGACGAGGGAAGCGCAGGCGCAAGGCGCCGCCGGAATAGCTGGCGTCACAGGCGAGTTGCGCTCCTTCAGCGGATCGACCGAATTCCTGTTTGTCGGCTCGTGCGTCCATGCGAAGGGCGCCAGCGAAGGATTTTTTACAAGCGCCGGGGACGCTCAGGAACTCTATTGCCATATGGATGCCGGTTACGAACCGATCAGCCATGTCTTCGGCAATATCGCCTATTCCATCGGCGTCGGCGGCGGCCTGCTCGGATCGCTCAAGACGCTGGCCCGCGGCGAAATCCGGGAATACAGCGATGTCTTCAACCAGACGCGTCACGCAGCTTTGCTCCGCGTTGTCGAGCAGGCCCGACAGTGCAACGCCAATTCGGTCGTCGGCATCCGCACGACGATTTGTCCCTGGGCGGGCACCCACGAAATGATGATGGCGGGAACCGCGGCGATCAACCCGGCCTTGCCCAAGACGACGTTCGCCGCCCCTGTCACCAGCGATCTGACTGGCGAAGAATTATGGGCCATGACGAGCCTGGGCTACGCGCCGGTCAAGCTTTTGATGTCCACGTCAATTTACTCACTCGGGATTGCGGGCGGATTTCTGGCGGCCTTCAAGTCGTTCGTTCGCGGTGAAATCAACGAACTGACGAGCCTGATTCACGACGCCCGCGAGGTCGCGATCGAGCGCCTCAAGAGCGAAGCCGACCAACTCGGCGCGGAGGAAGTCATCGGCGTCAAGACCTTCATAGCCGAGGTCGGCTCGGGTCTGGTCGAATTCCTCGCGATCGGCACCGCGATGAAGAAGACCGACGGTCTGGCCGTCAGGAACCCGTCCTTGCCGGTCCACGCGATCGTCCGCGACAAGGATACCTGGATCGACGGAGACTTCGGCTTTTCGCTCGACCGCGCGACGAAGTGAGGCCGCTCCGCTACGGCTCCAATTCGCTGTCCCAGTAGAGATAGTCCATCCAGCTGCGATGCAGATAGTTGGGCGGGAACAGCCTGCCGTTGTGGTGGAGGTCGTGCACGGTGGGCTGATAGGGCGCGCGCGCCGGCCACATGCGCGCGACATTCGGCAGAAGGTCGGCCTTCTTCAGATTGCAGGTCGAGCACGCCGCGACAACATTCTCCCAGGACGTGTAACCGCCCTTGGAGCGCGGCACGACATGGTCGAACGTCAGGTCTTCGCGGTCGCCGCAATACTGGCAGGTGAAACGGTCGCGCAAAAACACATTGAAGCGGGTGAACGCCGGAAAGCGCGACGGCTTGACGTAGCTCTTCAACGAAACGACCGAAGGCAGTTTCATCTCGAACGACGGGCTGCGCACCGTCATGTCATATTGCGAAACGATGTTGACTCGATCGAGAAACACCGCCTTGATCGCGTCCTGCCAGCACCAGATTGACAGGGGATAGTAGCTCAACGGGCGGAAGTCCGCGTTGAGCACCAGGGCCGGACAAGTCTCCGGCGATACCGCCTGAACATGAACCGTCAAACCGACGCTCCGCTCCCGATGCCAAACCGAGCCGGGCCGAATCCGGCTGTCACAATAGTCTATAGTGAGGATGACAGGCTTGTGAAGAGCGCTGAAAAAACGGCGAAATCAGGCCGTTCCCGCTTCGATTGCCTCGATGTCATCATCAGAGAGGCCGAAGTGATGGCCGATTTCGTGGACGAGCACATGCGTCACGACCGCGCCCAGCGTGTCCTCGCCCTCGCACCAGAAGTCGAGCAAGGGGCGGCGATAGAGCCAGATCATGTTGGGTTGGGCGCCCGTTTCGGGAACCGCGGCGCTATACGCCAGCCCCTGCCCCCGGAACAATCCGAGCAGTTCGAACTCGCTCGCCGCGTTCATCTCCTCGAGCGTCTCATCATCTGGAAAGTCGACAACATGGATGATCAGACCGCCGCAGAGGCGCCTGAAGTCTTCGGGCAATTGGACGAACGCCGTCTCCGCCATTCGCTCGATCTGCGCAAGCGAAGGCGCATGCGCGGCGCCCCAATCCGGAAGCGGGGAATCATCTGACATTACGGCGTCTTCCCGCGACCAACCCCGCGCGAAGGGCGTAATTGTCCCGGTCGGGTCAAAATTACGTGATCCAGCGTGTCAGCTCCGAAACCAATAGCCATATCAGACCGTAGTCCTTGAGCAAGGATTGGAAGCTGCGATGACCAACGTAGAATATTTTGGCGATGATTCAGCCGATTTCGTCGGAACGGACGACGTGGGCCGTCTTGCGGGGCGACAGTTCACATTCTCGGTGATTGTGGGGGTGTTGCTGCTCGTCAGCGCCGCGTTGGTCAGCGCGCATCAATCCGGCGCCGACCGTTCGCGCGCTGCGTCGCATCTCGCTTCAGCACCGGTCGAAGCAGTCGTTGTTTCCGGGCCGCAAAGCTGATTTCAGCTCAGGGCGCGAACCTTCAACGCAGCCAGTTCCTTGGCGAGGCTGCGCGTCCGCTGAGCGAGTTTCGCTCTGAGCTTTGCCGCTTCATTCGGAAATTCACTCATCACGCGTTGAAAAACCTTCCGCGAGATTCGCAGAACGCGCGCTTTTCCAGTCGCTGTGGCGGTCGTCGGTCGTGCAACTTCCGTAAGCAGCGCCAATTCGCCGATGAGAGCGCCGGGTTGGACGGTGCGAGTGCGAGGCGCGCCTTCACGTTTGGTGGTCAACGTTATCGTCCCCGCCACAACGAAATAGCCTGCGTCCGCGGTCTCACCCTCTTCAAACAGCACCTCCCCCGCAGCCAGTTTGCGCTCCTCCGTCGAGAAAGCGATCAGTTGCAACGCATCGCGGGGCAATGCGTCGAACGGACGGGTTTTCTGCAGCTGAGCGATGATGGTGTCGAGCGACATTGCGCTTTTCCTGTCCGGCCGGTCAGGGCAGCAGCTTGTAGCCGCCGGCGTCGGTGACAAGCAAGCGCGCGTCCGCCGGGTCGACCTCGATTTTCTGCCGGAGCCGGTAAATGTGCGTTTCCAACGTATGCGTCGTCACGTTGGAATTGTAGCCCCACACCTCTTTAAGCAGCACGTCGCGCGAGACGACTTGACGGTCGGCGCGGTGCAAAAACCGCAGAATCGCCGCTTCTTTTTCTGTCAGCCGCAGCTTTGCGCCTTTGGCGTCCACCAGACTCTTGGAGGCGGGGCGAAAGGAGTACGGGCCGATGGCGAATTCGGCGTCGTCGCTCGCCTCGTGCTGGCGCAATTGCACGCGAATGCGCGCCAGCAGAACCGCGAAGCGAAACGGCTTCGGCACATAGTCATTGGCGCCGGCTTCGAGGCCGATCACCGTGTCCGCATCCGAATCATGCGCGGTCAGCATGATGACCGGCCGCCGGAAGCCTTCGTGGCGCATCTGTTTGACCGCCTCGCGCCCATCCATGTCGGGCAAGCCGACATCCATGACGATGAGGTCGGGCGGCGTTTCCTTTACAGCGGCCAACGCGTCGCCAGCGTTCGCCAGATCGGTCACCTCAAATTCCTCGTGCAGCGCCAGTTGCTCGGTCAGGGCCTGGCGCAGGTCGGCATCGTCGTCGACGATCAGGATGTGGCGGACTTGGCTCATTGAGAACTGCTCGGTTTGTCGCGGCGCTATATTAACCCCCCTTTCCAATCTACAGCTAGTGGGCGAGCGAAGCGATCCTTTTTACGCCGCAATTTATTCAGGCTTCAGTCATTTGCAGCGTGGTTATGTGTCGGCCCTGGCGGCGTGGAACGATGGTGCGATTCAATGGATGTGCTCGCCCCGAATTTGCTTATTGCATTTAACCGTTTCGGCCTCGGACCCCGTCCAGGCGACTTCTCGCGCACAGCCGATCCGCGCGCGGCGCTTCTCGCCGAACTTGCCGCGCCCCAGGGCGCCATGATCGAGGATGAAACGCTCGATCGCACCCCGGCCATCCTGCAGGCGGTTTACGCCGATCAGGAACGCAAGAAAATGGAGCGCGAGCGCGGCGACGTAGCGAAGCTGGCGGGCGCCGCCATGCCGGCGCCGAATGTCGCAGCATTGATGATCGCTCCGGCAGAGACGCCGGCTCCTGGCGGCGCAATGATGGCTTCGCCGGTCCCCGTGGAGCAGAAATACCTTCGCGCAGAAGTCTCGGCGCGGCTGGCACGGGCGACGGCGGCGCCGATCGGCTTCATCGAGCGCCTTGTGGCGTTCTGGTCCAACCATTTCGCCATCTCTGTCGCCAAGAGCAACATCGGCCACGCCGCGGCCGGAGCGTTCGAACGCGAGGCGATTCGTCCCTATGTCACCGGGCGTTTCGCCGACATGCTGCGCGCGGTCGAGCAGCATCCCGTCATGCTGAACTTCCTCGACAACGCGCAGTCGATCGGCCCCAATTCGAAAGCCGGGCGCAATCGCAAGGCGGGACTCAACGAGAACCTGGCGCGCGAGATCCTCGAATTGCACACCCTCGGCGTCGGTTCGGGCTACACCCAGAGCGACGTCACCGAACTCGCCAGGATCATTACCGGTTGGACGATTGTGGGGCGCGAAGGCCGGCTCGGCGAGCCCGGCTCCTTCGTCTATAACGCAAACGCGCACGAGCCGGGCCCGGCGACAGTGCTCGGCCGCGTCTACGCACAGGGCGGCCTTGCGCAAGGCGAGGCGGCGCTCGCGGATATTGCGCGGCATGCCAGCGTCGGACCGCATCTCGCGCGAAAGTTCGCCCGCCATTTCGTCGCCGACGACCCCGACGCCGCCCTGGTCGGGCGCCTCGCCAAGGTCTTTCACGACAGCGACGGCGATCTCGGCGCGCTGGCGCGAGCGCTTGTTGCGGACGCCTCAGCCTGGAGCGCGCCGGCGACCAAGATTCGCAACCCCTGGGAGGTCACTGTCGCCGCATGGCGCGCCTTCGATCGGCCCACGAGCGATCCCGGCCCTCTTCTCAACACGCTGAATCTGATGGGCATGCCGATCTGGCGGCCCGGCGGACCCAATGGCTTCTCCGATGATTCCGCGACGTGGGCATCGCCGGAGGGAATGAAAATGCGGCTCGAACTTGCCGCGCAATTCGCCCGCAACCAGACCCGCGATGCGCCACCGCCCGCGCAGATGCTGGACGACGTTCTCGGCCCGACTTGCTCGACAGCCACGCGCGAGACGGTGACGCGGGCGGAAACGCGCGAGCAGGCCTATGCGCTGCTGATCATGTCGCCCGAATTCCAACGGAGGTAGTCATGTTTCTCTGCGAGACTCCCAGCCTGTCGCGCCGCGCCCTGCTCACCGCCAGCGGCGCGCTGTTCGCCTCCGCGACAATTCCCGCATTTGCCCGCGCCGCCGATGCCCGCGATCCTCGTCTCGTCGTGATGATCCTGCGCGGCGCGATGGACGGTCTCTCGGCGCTCGCGCCGATCGGCGATCCCGACTACGCCGGCCTGCATGGCGAACTAGCGCTGCAATGGGACGGCGCGCACCCCGCGCTGAAGATCGATTCGTACTTCGGCCTGAATCCTTCGATGCCTAATTTCGCTCGGCTGTACGGCGCCAAACAGGCGATCGCGATCCACGCCTGCGCCACGAATTATCGCGAACGTTCGCACTTCGATGGGCAGGACGTACTCGAGAGCGGCATGCCGAGTCCCGGTCAGACTCAAAGCGGCTGGCTCAATCGAGCCATCGCGGCACTGCCAAAAGGCGAGCGCGTATCGCGCGCCGGAGGGTTGGCGGTCGGCGCCACGCCGCCGCTCGTGGTGCGCGGCGGCGCGCCCGTGCTGGGCTGGGCACCCTCGGGCCTGGCCGCGCCCACAAACGATCTGACCAGCCGGCTGCTCGATCTCTATGCGCATACCGACCCTTCTTTGGGAGCCGCGTTGCGGGCCGGCATCGACGCCGATCAGATGGCGACGAAGCAAGGGATGGACGCCTTTAAGCCAGGCGGCGACGTTGCGCAGGGCATGCAAAAATCGGCGGAGGGCGCGGCGCGGCTGATGGCGGCCGACGATGGCCCGCGCATCGCCGCGCTCGCCTTCGACGGTTGGGATACCCACGCCAACGAGGGCGGCGCAACCGGTCGCCTGGCGCAATTGCTCGGTGGCCTCGACGGCGCCTTCGCGGCGTTTGAGAAGGAGCTTGGCGCGAACTGGAAGGACACCGCGATTATCGCCGTCACCGAGTTCGGCCGCACGGCCCACATCAACGGCACCACCGGCACCGACCACGGGACCGGCACGGTGGCATTCCTTGCGGGCGGCGCGCTGGCGGGCGGGCGCATCATCGCCGACTGGCCCGGTCTCAAGGCGGCCGACCTCTACGAATCGCGTGACCTCAAACCAACGACCGATTTGCGCGCCATCATGAAGGGATTGCTCGCCGATCACTTGGGGCTGTCGCAGACGGTGCTGGGAAACGTCGTATTTCCGGGCACTTCTTCGGTGCTGCCAATGAAGGGACTGATTGGCTGACGAGGCTGCGCGTCGACGTTACGCTTGGTTGGCTCCCTTCATGATCTGCGCCAGAGGGCTGAAAGAGATCGTTTACCTCATTGACGATCCTCGCACATTTCGATTCAACTTGTCGCGGCGGTTTTCACCTTCCTTGACAAGATTTGAGCTTAAGTACGGCGTCAAAAAGTCGGTACGCCGATCGCCAACTCAGCAGCAGAGAGCCTTCAATGATCAACACCAAGCCGAGATCACGTTCGATTGCCCTACTCGCGGGCCTTTGCCTCGCGGCGGCGCTACCGATTGGCGGCCTCAGCCTGTTTGGCGTCGAAGCCGCTATCGCCGCTCCAGGCAACGGCCATGGCAACGCCGGCGGCAATGGCAACGCCGGTGGCAATGGCAATGGGCGTGGTGCCAACCACAGCGCGATGGGCGCGCTGAATGCCGCGCATGCTTCCCCAACCGCATTTGCGCACGCGAACCCCAACTCGCAAGTCGGTAAGGTGGCCGCCTACAGGGCCGCCAACTCTGCTTTCCACACGGCGCTCACAACGGCCTGCCAAGGTTCGTCGTCTTGCAGCTCCGCGCTGTCAGCGCTGAAAACGGCGAAGACAAGCCTCGCCGCGGCTCGGGCGGCTTATGCGGCCAATCCTTCGGTCGCCAATTTAGCCGCCCTGGACAATGCCAAGGCGGCGCTCGCCACCGACAAGGCCGCCGCGATCAATGCATTGAACGCGATCGTTCAGGCCTCGCCAAGCTTAGAAGCGCTTCAGCAGGCCGCCCTCGCCGCGCTCACGGCCGCCGCCAAGAAGCCGATCAGCGCTTCCTGGCCCAGCGCGCTGTCTCAGCTCTAGTCGCGACATCGCGCACTCAGGCGCGACAATGCCCCACCGCGTTTGGCGCTTTGCGGGACTCATTGGCGCTGCTGCGCGGAACTCGTCGACTTCGGCGTGATTTCGCGCGGCAAAAAGCGGCATGCCGGCTGACGCTGTGCGGTGGAAGCGCTTGGTTCCCGATCGGGCGACGCGCGCAGCGTCAGGACCGCCCCGCGCTTTCCTTCATCGCCTCCTCGATCAATCGAGCGAGTTGCTTTCTCAGCTGGCGACCGTCAACCTGGGCGCCGGAATAGCCTTCCGCGTTGAGGCGTCGCACGAGCAGCGCGACGCTGGAACATGTGCCGGACCGCGCGAGCTCAAATGCGCGTTCAAGGGCCGTTTTGTTGACGTCCATGTCGCCAGTCTCCGCCGCAAGCCGATTGTCTCGCCGCCCTGGCTGAATTGAGGCCGCGCGCCCGTGATAAGACACTTACGGAGCGACCGAGACATCGGTGACATTTTGTACCGGACACATGGGTAACACTTTGGGCCTGTCTCGGTTCAAATATCTTGCGGCCCCTTTCGCGGAAGTCCTGCTGCGAGATGGGAGTGTGGGCGCACGTCGCCTTCCACCACAGGCCCAGTCGCGGGCCAAGCCGGCGCTACTCAACCGCGATGCGGGGTAGCGTCGTGAGCGTCATGCTCGACACGTCAGCCGCGCAGCCGAATTGCAACGAGCCTCCATTAAGCGCGTCGAGCCGGGCAGTATTGTTAGGCGCCAGCGCTCAACGCCGCCCGGGGCTTTCGAGCTGGTTTCATCGAACCGATCACCCGACATCACCGTCAGATCGCAGCGCCCGTCGGTCCTGGTGAAGAAGCTGACGTAATGACGCATGCCGAAATCTGTGCTGACTGCATTCATCGGCTTCATCGTTTTGACAGCTCCGAGGTCCCCGGCACAAGCTGCAGCGGGGACGCTCAGCATAGCGGCGATGGCGACAATAGAACCGTTGGCGATCATGACGAATTTCCCTCTATCGAGACGGCCTCCGCCGTTTGCTTTGGGAAAGATCCCGCACGGAGCCATACCCCTCCACACATGGGGGCTACCCGAACGAGTGTGACTTTAGTCACATCCGAATAAGATCGAGGCGGTCGCTCGAAGGCACAAGGGCTTCAAACCGAGCCCACGGGAACGCAAGGCACCGCTGTTAGAGCAATTAGGTCAAATGCTGGGGTAAGTCGCTCTGATCAAATACATAATCAAATTGGCGGAGACGGAGGGATTCGAACCCTCGATAGGGCTTTACAACCCTATAACGGTTTAGCAAACCGCCGCCTTCAGCCTCTCGGCCACATCTCCGCATTGCGCCGACCGGCGCGGTGTTCATATGCCCGACAGGTCCCGGCAATGCAAGATCGCTATCGCGCCGTCTGCCCGAACAACACTTTACGCGCCTCCTCATCCTTTGCCAGATCGACCTTCGGGCGGTCGGCCATATCAACCGCAAGTCCTGCCTTCGCCGCCGGTCGCGACAACACCGCGTCGAGCCAGCGGGAGAAATGCGGAAATTTAGCGATGTTCTGACCCTGGCGCTCCCAACCTTTCGCCCAGCCAATACAGGCCATGTCGGCGATGGAATAGGGTCCGGCCAGATATTCGCGATCCGCGAGCCGGCGATTCATCACGCCATAGAGCCGGTTGACCTCGTTTGTGTAGCGCTCGATCGCGTAGGGAATTTTCTCGGCGGCGTAGTTGCGGAAGTGATTGGATTGTCCCGCCATCGGGCCGAGATTGCCGACCTGCCAGTACAACCATTCCTCGACCGCCACCTGTTCGCGGGCGTTGGAACCGTAAAAGCGACCCGTCTTACGCGCGAGATACTGCAGAATGGCGCCGGACTCGAACACCGATATCGGCGCCCCACCGGGACCGTCCGGATCGACGATGGCCGGCATTCTGTTGTTGGGGGAAATCTTCAGGAAGTCCGGCGCGAATTGTTCGCCCTTGCCGATATTGACGTAGCGCACCTGATACGGCAGGGCGCATTCTTCCAACATGATGGAAATTTTCCAGCCGTTCGGCGTCGGCCAGTAGTAGAGATCAATCGGCTTTGCCGAAGCGGACATGTCATTCTCCGAGCACACTATAGCGCGAAGTGGATATCGGCATGCCGGTATCGGAAATCAACCCCGCTGCTCGCCGAGGCGGGGGCATCATGTAACGCTCACGCTGGCTCAATGCGTCAAGCGGGCGACAGACGCGCGCCGCTGAGAATCAAGTTTGAGGCGAGAACTCTTACAGTCGGGTAATGGGCCTCACGCCTCAAGCGCAGGACAGCGTGGCCGCCGCCTGCGCTCGATGAACCGTGAGGCGTAACGCCAGACCAGATCAGGTCGCAGCAGGCGCCGCTGGTGGCGCCATTGGCGCTGGTGCGGGTTTCTTACGTTTGACCGGAGCTTTTTTCTTGCCAGCGGCTTTCTTGGCCGGAGACTTTTTACCGGCGGCCTTGCGGGCGCCCTTCTTTACAGCGGCCTTACGAGTGGCCTTCTTCGCAACAACCTTACGCGCGCCCTTTTTAGCGGCGGCCTTGCGGGCGGGTTTCTTTGCAGCGGCCTTGCGGACCGGCTTCTTGGCAGCGGCCTTGCGGGCCGGTTTCTTAGCAGCAGCTTTCGCCATTTTGATACGTCCCTCTAAGTCGTTTTACTCGCGCATCAATGTCGCGCGATTATCAAACGCGAATGAAATTAACTTTGTTTCGCGCAAGAGCAAGCGTCGGAGACGCGCGCAAACGCTCGATGAGAGCGAGTCTATCGAATTATGCTGCGCAGAATCGACGGCCCGCACACCGCGCGAGAGCACTCGCAGCGAGCGAACATGCAGTACAACGCCGTCGGTTCGAAGCCTGTCAGGCCGATCGCGCAGCGGCGTTGCACTGCGACGCTGATTCGCGGAGCGTCCTTGTTTTTCTAAGAATTGCGGTGAATGGCAACAAACTGCCGCCACATTTGGCGAGGCGCGTGCGAGGGGCGATTCAATACGTGGCGCGCGTTGCGGACAGACGATGCCGACTCACTTTCGGCGTCCCAAAATCATTCACACGTTATGCACAACGCAATCGAATTTTTCTTGGCGCCAACAGACATTTTTTTGTCGCGCGCATCGCGACTCGCTGTTGCGAATCACACGATGACGCATGATTCGCGCGAATCGCTCGTGCGCGATTCGCTCAATCACACGCCTAGTTTCATCTTCAGCATGTCGTTGACGGCTTGCGGATTGGCCTTGCCGCCGGTCGCTTTCATCACCTGTCCGACGAACCATCCGAGCATCGTCGGCTTCGCCTTCGCCTGTGCGACCTTGTCGGGATTGGCGGCGACGATCGCATCGACGGCGCTCTCTATGGCGCTTGTGTCGGTTACCTGACGCAATCCGCGCGCCTCCACCAGCGCGCGTGGATCCGCATGCTTGTCCTCCGCGAGGATGGTCGCCAATACGTCCTTGGCGATCTTGCCGGAAATGGTTCCATCGCCGATGAGGTCGACCAGCGTTGCGATCGACCCTGAGGCAATGCCGGCTTCGGCGACGCCAACGCCCAGCGAATTCGCATAGGCTGAGAGATCGCCCATGATCCAGTTGGCGACGGCCTTCGCATCGCGCGCCACGCCGCCGTGGCGAACCGCGGCCTCGTAATAGTCCGCGGTGTCCTTGTCGGCGACGAGCACAGCGGCATCATAGGCCGACAGGCCGTATTCGCCGATAAAGCGGGCCTTCTTCACATCGGGCAATTCCGGCAGATGCGCCCCCAGCCGCGCCACATAGTCGGCGTCGAGTTCGAGCGGCAGCAGATCGGGGTCGGGGAAGTAGCGATAGTCATGCGCTTCCTCCTTCGAGCGCATCGAGCGCGTCTCGCCCCGCGCGGGGTCGAACAGCCGCGTTTCCTGCTCAATGGCGCCGCCGTCCTCCAGAATGGCAATCTGGCGGCGCGCCTCGACGTCGATGGCTTGGCCGATGAAGCGGATCGAATTGACGTTCTTGATTTCGCAGCGCGTGCTCAGCGGCGCGCCTGGCTTGCGGACGGACACGTTGACGTCGGCGCGCAGGCTGCCCTTCTCCATATCGCCGTCACAGGATCCGATGTAGCGCAGGATGGTGCGCAGCTTGGAGACGTAGGCTTTGGCCTCGTCGGCCGAGCGCATGTCGGGCTTCGAGACGATCTCCATAAGCGCGACGCCGGAGCGGTTGAGGTCGACAAAGCTCATCGTCGCGGACTGGTCATGCAGCGACTTGCCGGCGTCCTGCTCGAGGTGCAGCCGCTCGATGCCGACCTTTATGGAATGCTCGGGCGTCAGATCGACAATAATCTCTCCCTCGCCGACGATGGGGCTCTTGTACTGGGAAATTTGGTAGCCCTGCGGCAGATCGGGGTAGAAATAGTTCTTGCGATCGAAGGTCGAGCGCAGATTGATCTGCGCCTTCAGGCCGAGGCCGGTGCGCACCGCCTGCGCGACGCATTCGGCATTGATGACCGGCAGCATGCCCGGCATCGCCGCATCGACCAGCGAAACGTGGCTATTGGGCGCGCCGCCAAACTCGGTCGAAGCGCCCGAGAAAAGTTTAGAACGCGAGGTCACCTGGGCATGGACTTCGAGACCGACGATGACCTCCCAGTCGCCGGTCGCGCCCTTGATGAGGTTGGTGGAGCGGGCATTCGCCGTCATGGTCTCAATCCTTTTTCGTTGGCGTAAAATCGCCGGCGGAGGCGCTCACTCCCACCAGGGCTTCGGCAATTTCATGGGGCCGGCGGACTGCTCAATCACTTCGCCAAGCGCGAACAGCGTCTCTTCGTCGAATGGCCGGCCGATCACCTGCAAGCCAAGTGGCAGCCCCTCTCCCGAAAGGCCCGCGGGCGCGACGAGGCCGGGCAACCCCGCCATGTTCACCGTCACGGTGAATATGTCGTTGAGGTACATTTCGACCGGGTCGGCGTCGCTTTTCTCGCCGATGCCGAAGGCCGCGGAAGGCGTCGCCGGCGTGAGGATCGCATCGATTCCATCGGCGAAGACGGTCTCGAAATCGCGCTTTATCAGCGTGCGGATTTTCTGCGCCCGTACATAATAGGCGTCGTAGTAGCCGGCCGAGAGGACATATGTGCCGATCATCACGCGGCGGCGCACCTCGGCTCCAAAACCGGCGGCGCGGGTCTTCTCATAGAGTTCGGTGATATCGCTCGCGGGCTCGCGCAGGCCGTATCGCACTCCATCATAGCGCGCCAGATTGGACGAGGCCTCCGCCGGCGCCACGATATAATAGGCCGGCAAGGCGTGGCGTGTGTTGGGCAAGGAAATGTCCACGACGCGCGCGCCAGCGGCCTTCATCCACTCGACGCCCTGCCCCCAGAGTTTCTCGATCTCCGGGCTCATGCCGTCGAGCCGGTACTCGCGCGGGACGCCGATTGTCAGACCCTTGATCGACCGGCCGATCGCCGCTTCGTAGTCGGGGACAGGCGCGTTGAAACAGGTGGAGTCCTTGGCGTCATAGCCAGCCATCGATCGAAGCATAATCGCGGCGTCGCGCGTCGTTCGGGCGATCGGTCCCGCCTGATCGAGCGAGGACGCGAAAGCCACCATGCCATAGCGCGAGCAGCGCCCGTACGTCGGCTTGATGCCCGCTGTGCCGGTGAACGCGGCAGGCTGGCGGATAGAGCCGCCCGTGTCGCTCGCGGTCGCCGCTAGACACAACCGCGACGCCACAGCGGAAGCTGAGCCTCCGGACGAGCCGCCCGGCACCAGCAGGCCGCGCTTGTCGCCGGCCATTGCGGTGCGCGCCTGCTCCTCGCTCCAGTTCGGCGGCAGCCACGGCGAGGCGACGGGCCCATAATAAGAAGTCTCGTTGGACGAGCCCATCGCGAACTCATCCATGTTGAGCTTGCCCAGCATCACCGCGCCGTCGCGCCATAGATGCGTCGTGACGGTCGATTCATATTGCGGCTTGAAGCCGTCGAGGATGTGGCTGCATGCCTGGGTGTGGACGCCCTTCGTTGCATAGAGGTCCTTGACGCCGATCGGCAGGCCTTCGAGCGGTCCGCCCTCCCCGCGCGCCAGACGTGCGTCGCTCGCCTCAGCCATGGCCAGCGCCTGCTCCGGCGTCTCACGGACATAGGCATTGAGTCCGCGCGCGCGTTCCATCGCCGTCAGATGCGCCGTGGTCAGTTCGACGCTGCTCAAGGAGCGGCCCCGCAGCGCGGCGCGCGCATCGGCCAGCGTCAGATCGTTTGGATTGTTCAAGGCAGCGTCCGTTGATGAGAGCGAGAGCGAGAGCCGCGTTTATTCGATAACCTTGGGCACGAGGAAGAAATCGTCCTCGGCGAGCGGCGCGTTGGCGAGTATCTTTTGTTCGATATGGCCGTCCGTCACCACGTCCTCGCGCAAAGGCAATTTCATCGGGATGACCGACGTCATCGGCTCGACGCCTTCGACATCGACCGCCCCAAGCGCCTCGACGAACGACAGGATCGCGTTGATCTCGCCTTGCAGATGCGGCGTCTCCGCATCAGACAATGCGATGCGGGCGAGATGCGCAATGCGGCGGACGGTCGCCTGATCGACAGACATACATACTCCGGTGAACGCGCGGCGATCGCGCCGCGCCCCTATAGCATCGCCGGCTTTCGCGTGGCAACGCGCCGTGCTAGGCCGCGCCATGTCGCCGCGCCCGCTCGAGATTGCCGAACTCGCCAGTTTGTTGCCGCCCAAAGCGCGGCTTATCGGCGTCGATCTCGGCGCCAAGACAATCGGTCTCGCATTGTCTGATGTCGAGCGGCGCATCGCTTCGCCGCTGCTGACGATCGCACGAACCAAATTCGCCGCCGACGCCCGGCAACTGATCGCGCAGATCGAAGAGTTCGACGTCTTCGCGCTGATCGTGGGCATGCCCCTCAACATGGAGGGAACGGACGGACCGCGCAGTCAATCGACCCGCGCCTTCTTGCGAAACCTCTCGCAGCTCTCCCCGATTCCGACCGCGTTCTGGGATGAGCGCTTCTCGACGGCCGCCGTCCAGCGCTCCCTGATCGCCAACGACGTTTCGCGCGCGCGCCGCGCCGAGGTCGTCGACAAAATGGCCGCTGCCTACATTTTGCAGGGAGCGCTCGATCGGCTGGCGGGGATTGCCACGCGCGGCGGTTGATCCATCGTCCCCCTTCTGGGCCCGCGATGAAGATTGGCCGCCGACATCACACTAATGAGTTGTTTTTCATCTAGAATTGATCTATTGAATTGTAAACACCCGCTGCGAGGGGACTAGGACGATGATGGCCAATAAGAAGAACGCGCGGCGCCCGCTCGCCGAACGCGCCGGTCCGACCCACTACGAGCAAATGCCCGGGCCGGACGAATCCGTCCCCGGGGATGCTCCCCCTACGGAGGAAGTCGCGGGATACATTGCCGACATGACGGTGCAGCTTGCGTCGATGGCAAGAGCAGCGAAACTCGATCTTCTCGCCTACTTCCTCGATATGGCGCACGCCGAATGTATCGCCGCGGGTCGTCAGCCCCCCATCGCTGTGGATCTCAGCTGATTCCCCTGACGACGCTGGATTTTAGGTCTTCCCGGCTTCGACTAGCAGCGATACGCGGTTGCCGCCGGAATGCTCGATACGGCCCGCCAGATCGAGCTCGAGCAGCGTTGCCCTGACATCGCGGATCGGCGCGTTAGCGACGCGCGCGAGGTCGTCGACCGCGATTGGCGCAGGACCGAGAAGCTCCAGTACGCGCGCGCGGATCGAGCCCGGACCTCCCGCGCTGTGCGGATCGGGCGAAGCCGGCTCGTCGAACTCGCCTCGAGCCAGCGTGCGCGGCGTCGAGTCCGGATCGATGTCCAGCAACCGCTGTTCGCCCCAAAGCGGTTCTGTCGGTTCGTCGGGCGCCTCGCTCAGGCTGAAGAAGGGATCGCGGGCGCGCACCGGATCGAGCACCGCCAGAACGTCCTCGGCCCGCGCGCACAGCGTCGCGCCGTCGCGCAGCAGGTCATTGGTTCCCTCGGCGCGCGGATCGAGCGGCGATCCTGGCACGGCGAAGACTTCGCGGTTCTGTTCCGCCGCAAATTTGGCGGTGATGAGTGAACCGGAATTGCGCGCCGCCTCAACGACGACAGTCCCCAGCGCGAGGCCGGAGACAATCCGGTTGCGTCGTGGGAAGTCGCGCCCGCGCGGCTCCCATTCCACTGGCATCTCGGAAACGATCGCGCCGAACTCGCTGATGCGCGGCAGCATCGCCACCGCCTCGGGCGGATAGGGCTTTGCGTGCCCCCCCGCGAGCACCGCGATGGTGCCGCTCTCGATCGAGGCGATGTGGGCGCGCTGGTCGACGCCGCGCGCCAGACCCGACACGATCACATAGCCCGCCGCCCCGAGGCCGTGCGCCAGACGTTCGGTGAAGGTAAGCCCCGCAGCAGAGGCGTTGCGCGAGCCCACGATGGCGATTGCCGGCTGCTGCAGCGCCTCCTCGCGCCCGCGCAGAGCGATGATCGGCGGCGCCGAGTCGATCTGGCGCAGGGCTGGCGGATATTCCGGCTCGCCCAGCGCGATGAAGCGCACGCCGACCCTCCTCGCCGCCGCCAGCTCGCGCTCAATCTCCTCGATGGAGGCGATGCGGATCGGCTTGGAGGCGCCGCCGCGCCGCGCCAGATCAGGCAGCGCGTCGAGCGCGGCGCCGGCGCTGCCGCAATTGTTGATAAGCGCGCGAAAAGTTCTGGGGCCGACGTTTTCGCTGCGGATCAGGCGCAGCCAGTCGAAACGTTGGGCGTCGGTGAGGCGGATCGCCGCGGGCTTCTTGTTCACCGCGTCATTCCTTCTGGCCGATCTTGCCTTCCGTGCCGCTCATCAGCCGGCTGATATTCGCGCTGTGCTTGATCCACAACAGCGCGGCCAACAGGGCGAACAGAAACCCCGCCGTGGTATCGCGCAGTCCAAACAGCGCCAGAGTCGCCCCCGCGCTGGCCGCCAGCGCCGCCGCGCTGGAGTACCGTGTCATCCAGGCGACCGCGAGCCAAACTATGACGAACACAAGCGCCGCTTTCCAGGCGATTCCGACCAGACAACCCAGAAAAGTCGCAACGCCCTTGCCGCCGCGAAATCCGAGCCAGACGGGATAGAGATGGCCAAGGAACGCCCCCGCCGCGCCGGCAAGCGTTGCAGACGGCCCAAAAAACACCGCGGCGAGGACGACCGCGACGGTCCCCTTCAGCGCATCGAGCAGCAGCGTCGCCGCCGCCAGATCCTTGCGCCCGGTGCGCAGCACATTGGTCGCGCCGATGTTTCCCGAACCGATGGCCCGCAAATCCTGGGTGCCGGCCATTCGCGTCAGCAACAGGCCAAACGGAATGGAGCCGAGGAGATAGCCGATCAGCAGACCGAGAAGATCGCCGGGCGAGAAGGCGAGCACGTATGGCGACCCCAGAGTTGAACGCTTTCGAGCGACCCTATTCGTGCGCGACCGCGCCCGCAACAAGCGTCAGCTTCACCCGGCCTTCCAGCCTTGCATCGTCGAACGGCGTGTTGCGGCAGCGCGAATGCAAAGCGCCGGGATCGAGCACGTACGGCTCTTCCGGATCGAAACGAATCAGATCGGCCGGCGCGCCAATGCTGAGGCGTCCCTGCGGCAATCCCAGGATCTCCGCCGGCCGCAGAGTCATGGCGCGCAGCAGTCGCGGCAAGGTGATCACGCCGGCCGCGACAAGACGCAAACTCGCCGACAGCATGGTCTCCAGCCCGATCGCGCCCGCCGCCGCTTCAGCAAAGGGCAACCGCTTGGTCTCAACATCCTGCGGATCGTGGTCGCTGACAATGACGTCGATCACGCCATCATTCACCGCCTCGACGAGCGCCAGCCGCTCATTCTCCGCGCGCAGCGGCGGGGCGAGTTTGAGAAACGTGCGGTAGTCGCCGACGTCGATCTCGTTCAGCGTGAGATGGTTGATCGAGACGCCGCATGTCGCCCCGAGTCCCGCTTCGCGCGCGCGCCGCATCGCCTCGATCGACATTCGTGACGAGACGAAGACCGCGTGATAGCGCCCGCGCGTCAGCGCCAGCAATCTGAGGTCGCGCTCGAGCACGATCGTTTCGGCTTCCATGGGAATGCCAGGCAGGCCGAGCCGGCTGGCGCGCTCGCCCTCGTTCATCACGCCCTCGCCGACGAGATCGCGGTCTTCGCAATAGTGCATGACCAGCGCGCCGAAATCGCGCGCATAGGTCATCGCGCGGCGCATCACCTGGGCATTGGCGATGGAGTGCGAACCATCCGAGAAGGCCGCCGCGCCCGCCTCCGCCAGCAGGCCGAATTCGGCGATCTCACGGCCCTGCAGACCTTTGGTCAAGGCGGCGCAGGGCAGCACGCGCACTTTCGAATTGTCGCGCGCCCGACGCAGGATGAAATCGACGACGGCGGCCTCGTCCACCGGCGGATTGGTGTCCGGCCGCGCCAGAACCGTGGTGACGCCGCCCGCTGCGGCCGCCGCGCTGGCGGTGACGATGGTCTCGCGGTACTCGGCGCCCGGTTCGCCGATAAAGGCGCGTATGTCGATGAGGCCGGGCGCGACACAATCGCCGCCGCAATCGATGACGCGCGCGTCCGACGGAATCGAGGCGCGGGTGACAGCGCCGCCAACGCCGGCGATCAAGCCTTTTTCGACGAGCACCCCGCCCCGACTCTCGCGCTCGCTGGCGGGGTCGACGAGGCGGGCGTTGAGAAGCGCGATGGGGCGTTGGTCAGACACGGGCGCTTCGATAGCGTGGAGGGAGCGGAGGCGCAACTTGGGGGGCAGCGAGGTAGTGTCTCAGTTTGAAACCTGGCGGTCTTGCGCTCGCAAGGTGCCCTGTCTCTATGGTATGCTTGGCGGAGAGCAGCCGGAGCCGAGGAATGTCTTACGAATTAGAATTTTTTCGCCGCACAGACGATGAGCCTTCAGGGAAATCGATCAAGCGTTACGTATCCGACTTTGTCGATCTCGACGCGGCCAAGGCACATTGCGTATCAAAGCTCAGGGACGAAAAATCTGTCGATGAAGCGGATGGATGCCGAATCTATTGTGATGGCGTCTACAAATCGACAGTCTCAACCCATCCAGAGCCACGCCATGCCGACAGGCCCTAAAGGCGAGAAGCGCCCCCTCGACGTGATCGGCAACGCCTGCGCATCCACAAAACGCTTCGCGTTACCCCTGATATAGTCGCCGGTCCAAGTCGGTCATTGATTGGCCGCACATCGGCGAAGCGTTGGACGCTGACGTACCGCCACAAAGGCGGCGGAGTATGAGAAGCGACAGGTCATGTCATGACAGCTTGGATTGTAGCCTGCGTTTTAGCGGTCGCGACGCTGCTATTCATTTCCCTATATCACCGGGCCATCAGTGAAACACGAGGCGTCAGCTATCTTCTCCTAATGACACTTTTGAAGGAGGACGTTTACAGAACACAAAAACAATCATTGATCGATCTTGTCCGGACGACGTCAGCGAAGAACGCATTGGGTCTTCCGGTTAGTCGAGCCCTGGCTGAGATGGGTGCGGGGGCGCGAAATTCTGGTCTAGGCACCTATGGGCATTTGTGGAAATTGAAACAAGAACTTTCACAGACCGAAATTTCAAACTGAGACCCTACCCGATTGGCGGCAGCAGCCTCAGCACTCCACGAAATTCACCGCCAACCCGCCCAGCGACGTCTCTTTATATTTCGACTGCATGTCGGCGCCGGTCTGGCGCATCGTGGCGATGACCTGATCGAGCGAGACTTTGTGGCCGCCGTCGCCGTGCAGCGCGAGCGACGCCGCGGTGATCGCCTTGACCGCGCCGAAGGCGTTGCGCTCGATGCAGGGAATTTGCACGAGTCCGCCGACCGGATCGCAGGTCATGCCAAGATGGTGCTCCATGCCGATTTCGGCGGCGTTTTCGATTTGCGCGTTGGAGCCGCCCAGCGCCGCGCAAAGACCGCCCGCCGCCATCGAGCAGGCGACGCCGACCTCGCCCTGGCATCCGACTTCCGCGCCCGAGATCGACGCGTTCATCTTGAACAGGGCGCCAATCGCGGTGGCGGTGTGAAGGAACGTCGCCAGCCCCTCCGGCGTCGCCTCGAGACAATGATCGCGGTAATAGCGCATCACCGAGGGGATGACCCCGGCGGCGCCGTTGGTCGGCGCGGTCACGACGCGCCCACCCGCCGCGTTCTCCTCGTTGACCGCCATCGCATAGACGCTGACATAGTCCATGATCTCATGCGCGGCGCGCACGTTCTGCGTGCGGCTGGCCAGCAGGCGCTCATAGATCGCCTTGGCGCGGCGCTTGACCTTCAGCCCGCCCGGTAACTGGCCGTCAATCGACAGGCCGCGCTCGACGCAGGCGAGCATCACCTTGATGACCAGTTCGACATGCGCGTCGACCTCCGCGTCGGAGCGCAGCGCGCACTCGTTGGCGCGCATCAACTGCGCGATCGACAGGCCGGATTCACGGCCGCGCGCCAGCAGATCGAGCGCCGAGCGGAAAGGATACGGCACGCTCGGGCCGGACCCGGCGGCGGCTTCAGGTTCGTCCTCGCGCAGGATAAAGCCGCCGCCGACCGAGCACCATGCCTCATCGAGCAGGATCGCGCCGTCCGCATCCTCGGCGACAAAGCGCAGCGTGTTTGGGTGGCGCTGCGGGACCGTGACAAAATCGAAACGCAGGTCGGTGTCCAGATCGAACTTGATGAGCCGCCGGCCCGCCAGCATCAGGGTTTTTTCGCCACGCACCTGCGCGAGAATAGCGTCCGCTTCGTCGGGATCGATGGTCGCCGGTATTTTGCCGGACAAGCCGAGGATCACGGCCTTATCGACCGCATGGCCTTTGCCGGTGAAAGCGAGCGAGCCGAACAACGTCACGATGACGCGCGCGACGCGGCTGCTTGTTCGCGCCTTGGTCAAGCCGTCCACAAAAGCCGCCGCCGCCTTCATCGGGCCGACCGTATGCGACGATGACGGACCGATGCCAATCTTGAAGAGTTCGAAGACGCTGATCATCTCCCGCCTTCGCTCGCTTTCCCCTCTCCCCGCCCGTGGGGAGAGGAACCGTATCATGGCGATCCCTGTTCAGCACAATTCCTGATCGCGGGCAGCCTGGCTGAGAATGGCGGCGAGATAGGGGCCGTAGGAGCGCGTCGTTTCCAGGCGGAAGCGCTTCTCCTCGCGCCGCCACATAATAATGTCCGCCTTCACACAGAGCGTTCGCACCACCATGCCCACAGGAAACGCGGCGAAGTCGAGATCGAGATTGACGCCCGCGTTGAGCAGGCGCTCCGCCCCATCCCCGGCGACATCGAGCGCGCACTGGCGGTGGGAGACGTCGATCAGCGCGTGTGGAACGCCGGCAAGCGCGGCCTCCAGGCGGGCGCCAATATCCGCCTCGCCTGCCTCATCAAGCAGCAGCCATTCGTCCGAGCTCATCCACAGCGCCGCGCGAGCGCCGCTGACCGCCGCCTGCAACGGCGCGAGCGGCGGCGCCGCGCCGAATACTTGCCGCACCGGCCCGACGACATCCGCGCCGCCGCGCAGCACATAGCGCGAGGCGAAGCCGCAAGCGGCGACGCTGACGCTAGACGTCTTCGCCAGCTTGCTTGCCTCGAACACGGATCGGCGCTGAGCGTCAGGCATCGAGGCGCTTGCCTTCCTTGTCATAGAAGATGGGTTCGACGACTTGCACAGGAACGGTTCCCTCCATCGTCGTCGCGTACAGCGTCGTGCCGATGCGGGCGCGCCCGCCCATCACCAAAGCCATTGCGAAGGTGCGGCCGAGATTGGCGCTGCGATAGGTCGACGTGACATGGCCGAGCGCCGGCGAGCCGATCGTGGGCGCGGACTCGCCGACGATCTGCGCGCCATCATCCAGTTTGTAGCTGGGGTCCTGGGGCAACAGGCCGACGAGCTGCTTGCGCCCCTCGCGCGCAAGATCCGCCATCGCCAGCGAACGCTTGCCGACAAAGTCCGGCTTTGAATGCGCGATCATCTTGCCCATGCCGATATCGTCGGGCGTCACGGTGCCGTCGGTTTCATAACCGACGACGACATAGCCCTTTTCGGCGCGCAGGATCAGCAACGTGTCCAGTCCATAAACGACGCCCTCGCACTTCTGGCACTCCGCCCACAACGCCTCCCACACGTCGCGGCCGTAATCGGCGGGCACATTGACCTCAAAGCCCATCTCGCCGGTGAAGCTGACGCGGGCAAGCCGCGTGGGAACCCCTGAGATACGCGCCTCGCGCATGCTCATATGCGGAAACGCCGCATTCGACAGATCGACGCCGTCCACCAGCGGCGCCAGCATTTCGCGGGCGCGCGGGCCGCTGAAGGCGATCGTCGCCCATTGCTCGGTGATCGATGTGAACCACACTTTCAGGTCCGGCCATTCGGTCTGGACGAAATCCTCCATCTGCGCGATGACGCGCGCCGCGCCAGTGGTTGTGGTGGTGATATGGAAGCGATCCTGCGCCATCCGCATGACGACGCCGTCGTCAATAATATAGCCCTGCTCGCTCAGCATGAAGCCATAGCGGCATTTACCGACGCCGAGCTTGGTGAACGAGTTGATGTAAAGCCGGTTGAGAAACTCGGCCGCGTCGGGGCCGACGACTTCGATCTTGCCGAGCGTCGACGCATCCATCATGCCGACGCTCGTGCGCACCGCCAGGCATTCGCGCCGCACCGCGTCCTCGCGCGCCTCGCCGGGTCGCGTGAAGACGCTGGCGCGCATCCACAGCCCCGCCTCCTCCCAGGTCGCCCCCTGTTCCACCGCCCAGTCATGCATCGGCGTCTTGCGCACCGGATCGAACAGGGCCCCGCGCGAAAAATTGGCGAACGAGCCGAAGGTCACTGGTGTGTAGGGCAGGCGGAACGTCGTCAGGCCGACCTGCGGGATCGTCTTGCCGAGCGCGCGCGCGGCGATGGCGAGCGCATTCATGTTGGATGTCTTGCCCTGGTCGGTCGCCATGCCGGTGGTGGTGTAGCGTTTGATATGCTCGATCGAGCGCATGCCCTCGCGCGTCGCCAGCAGAATGTCGCGTGCGGTGACGTCGTTCTGGAAATCGACGAAGGCCTTGTCGTCGGCCGGATCGCCAGGCGGCGGCACCAGGCCGAGATAGCCGCCTTGCGTTTCCGGCGCATGCTCGACAAACAGCGCGGCGGGCGCGGCGACATCGAAAGCGGCGGCGCCGGCCGCTGCACCGTCCGCCAGAACCGCGCCGAGCGCGAAAACTCCGCGGCAGGCGCCGACGGAGCGTTCGTCCTGCGCCGAGGCGCCGGGCAGAAACGACTGGCTCGCCTCATCGTAGACGACCTTGCCGCGCGACTGAGAAAAAAGATGAACGCTCGGCGTCCAGCCGCCGCTCATCGCAATGAGATCGCAGGCGATCCGCTCCGGCCGGCCGGGCCTGCCGTCCGACCAGCGTTTTGCGACATGTGCATGGGTCACGCGCAGCCGCCCGCTGCTTCCCGCTATCGCGGTGTTGGTCTCGATGCGCAGACCCGCCTTGCGCGCCGCCTCTGGCCAGGCGCCTTCGGCCTCGGCGCGCAGATCGGCGATCAGGGCAATTTCGGCCCCGGCCTGCGCCAGCTCGAGCGCGCAGCGATAGGCGCTGTCATGCGCGGTCGCGACGACGACTTTCGATCCGGACAACACGCCGTAGCGGGCGAGATAGCCGCGCGCGGATTCGGCCAGCATGATGCCGGGCCGATCATTGTCGGGAAACACCAGCGGGCGCTCGTGCGCGCCTGTCGCCAGGATCACTTTCTTGGCGCGCACCTGCCACTGCCGCTCGCGCGGCATCTGCGGGTCGGGCGCGGCGAGATGATCGGCGAGGCGCTGATTGCCGGCCAGAAAATTCTGCGCGTAATAGCCGAAGATCTGGGTGCGCGGCAGCAGCGTGACGCGCGGCGAAGCGCGAAGCTCGGCGAGCGTTGCGGCGAGCCAATCAGCGGCGCTTTTTCCGTCAATGGTCGCCGTCCCCTCGCTCAACAGCGAGCCGCCCGGTTCGGCCTGTTCGTCAAACAGCATCACCC
>Ga0075030_100000512_pt1 | contig 33815 bp, 38 predicted proteins | sample LitLauG_LLR_2012_FD_71393 | JGI IMG/M metagenome (GOLD analysis project Ga0075030, IMG submission 71393) | Freshwater sediment microbial communities from Pennsylvania, USA - Little Laurel Run_MetaG_LLR_2012 | ecosystem: Environmental > Aquatic > Freshwater > Creek > Sediment | place: USA...
GGGCTGGCGTAGGTGTCGCGCCTGTTGGAATGCCTACGACGCTAAGCATAGAGCGAAGCGTGCGCGCTCAGGACGAGAACGCTATCACCGCAACAAACAGAAGTAGCGACCGCCGGCAGGTTCGCGAGCTTGTCCTCGAGGAACGTCAGTAGGTTGCCGAGCATGAGTCACGCTCTCCGTTTGATGTCATTGATATCAGTCTGCATTCGTTCGCGGCTCGTCTGCGCCTTGCCGAGCAGGTAGCTGACATCCGCCTTGAACCTCGAGAACTCTTCGATCCTGAACTCGTTGAACTCGTTGGCGACGGTCGCGACCGCTTGTTCGACCCTATCCAGACGCTGGTGCATGCCGTCTATCCGCCGGGTGAGTCGCGCTTCGACCTCGAGCGTCTGGCCGTGCACGCGGTCGAAGTCTGAGCGCATGGCAGCCTTGAGCTGCTTCACCACGTAGGGTGTCGTGATCTTCCGTACGAACGCGAGCACGGACACGACCACGAACCCCCACCCTGCGATCAGCTTACCGTCGATATCCTTGAGATTGATATCGGCCATAACACCCGTCCTATTTGATACCGGGGTTTCTATTGGTGGCACGGTTGAAGCTCCGCTCAGGGTTACTGATCGCTCGGTTGGCCGCGACATTGATCTGGTGCGCGTAGACCGACGAGATACCCTCTTCTTTCTCGAGACGCGCCAACGCCTCGTCCTTGATCCGGTTGATCTCCGCGCTATCGCCTTTCGCGCGCCCGATCGCGGCAGTCACCTGACTCACGTAATTCGGCAGATCGTGCAGTTGGGTCGAGACCGCCTGGCTGCGTGCTGAATGCAGCCCGACCGCAGGGAACGCGCCAGTCACGTCCTGCGCGCCGCCGGTCGCGGCACGTGTGCCCGCGTTCCCTGACACCAACGCAGCCTTGAGTCGATCGCTAAGCGATTCGTCCGGCGTCAGCGCCGGCTTCGAGTTCTGGATGCTTGCGAGGTTACCGCTACGATCGAAGTACGGTTCCTTGCCGGTCGCTAAGGTGAATCCCGCGGACACCAACGGGCCGGTGACGAACGAGCCCGCGGTATTCACCGCGTTCCGTAGCGCCTCCGTAACCTTGTGGCCTTCCGGCGCGGCCGCGGTATTCACGAGACCGCGATCGATCGCGGTCGTGCCAGGGTCGCGTAACGTGAGGCTGGTCGTACCAGCGCCAAACTTCTGGCGGGCATCGTCCGGCGAACCGGTCTCATGGTGATAGCTCGAGGGATCAGTCCAACCCTTGCCGCCCTCGTGGTAGATACCGGGCTCGATATCAGCCGACTCAGGGTTGTGGCCGCTTGCGACCTTCGAGATGCCAGCATTCACGGCCGACTTGCCGACCGGGCCGCGGAGTAACGTCGCGAACTTCTGCGCTTCGGTCGCGTTCGGGATACCGCCTTCACCGACCAACGCTTTGGCGCTCGTGGCAAGGTTCGCGTAATGCGTCTGCACGAACGGCTGCGCCGATCGGAGCGCACTCATCGCGGTCCCGCGGTTAGCACCGACCGGCTCGCCCGCGTGTCCGACTACGTACTTCCGTTCCGCAGCCTCGAACTCCGGACCCTTGGTCGGCAGGTCGGCCATCTGCCGGTACTTCTCGAAGTCGCTTGACGCGAGCATCCTCAACTTGGTGTCCTGGCCGGACCGGGTATCGAACAGCCATTTCGCGCCCGCGTGGAACGGGTTCTTGTCGCCGAGCTCTCGAGGGTCGGATATCCTGAGCCAGCCGTTACGTGCGCCCCGCTGCAGTCGTTCCTGCATCGCGTCACTCGCCATGTCCAGCCGGTTCGCACGCGTGATCGCTTCGATCGACTTGTAGCCGGGCAACGCGCCCGCGGCAATCTGTAGCGGGTTCGCGCCCGGCGGTGCGTTCGTACCGACCGATCCAGCCTCACGGAGTACGTGGAACGGCGCGACCGCAGGGTTGGCGAGCGTGAACTCGGTCGACTTGTCCGCGAGCTTACCCAACGCGCGTGCCAGATCGCTCGGCCCGAGCTCACGTTGCCGCCAGCTCTGGACCGCTTTGTACGCCTTCTCGCTGACCGCGTAGCGGCGTAGCCCCGGCGCATCGCCCTGTGACGGCGCGTCGACGATCTGGCCGGTGTTGTTGAACGCGATCTCGCGACTACCGATCGGCACCTTCTCGTTCGGTCCGAGCTCGTGGCCCGCGTTCGCGACCGCTTGGAACACCCGGTTCGTGGCCGCACGCGGTGCCTTCTCCCGCATGTCGTGTTCGGCCGCCGCGATCGCGTCGTCCTCGAGGTACTGGTTGGCCGCGCCGGTCGCCATCTTCGCGGAGCCGGTGACCTGCGTGCCGGCACGTCCGAGCCCACCGCCGCCGCGCGTGTCGCCGCGCGCATCGAACGGACCTTGTGCCGGCGCTTCCAGCCCGGACGGTGACGCCGCGAGCACGTCCCGTTTCTGGCCTAGCAGCGCTCGAGCGAGTCCGGTCCGCGGCTTGGTTGGCGGCCCGAATACAGCGGCCCGCGCCTCAGCCCCCGGCTCCCTGCCGGCCGCAGCTGCGATCCGCTGCGCGCGATCGATATCGGACTCGCGGAGCCGGTCGAGCGGGATGAGTCGCTGATAGATACCGCCTTCCGGTTTCCGGAAGTTGGCGGGATCGACACCGGCGTCGATCGACGTGCGGTCCTGTAGTGGCTTGATCCCTTTGAACTTGGCGAGCGCAGCCTTGATCTCGGGATCGGCCGACGCGACCGGATCGATCTTCGGCCGGAGCTGCTCGGCCATGACCAGGTGGTTGTGTGCCGCTTCCTGTAGTGGCAGGTACTGCTCGTCCATCCGCTGCTGGTGCGCACGCTGCGCTTCGGCATGCATAGCGTCGACTTCTTTCGCGGTCTGGTCGACCGTCCGCTGCGCCTCGCCGGCAAGTAGCTCCTGCTGACGCGCGGTAACGGCGCGCGCGTCCGGCGACACGTCGACGTTCCCCGGCTCCGCTTCCGGCACGAACTTGCCAGCGTACGCACGCGCGAGGCCGGCCTGCCGGTGCTTCTCTGCAGCCTCGGTATCGCTCGCAAGCTCAGCCTCACTGGCCGCCTTGACCCGTTCGGCCGCGAGCGCCTTACGTGACGCCTCAGCCTCGTACTGATCGAGCGAGATGAGCCGGGACGCTTGCCGGTACTTATCGTTCGCCGGGTCTTCGGCCGCACCCTGGAGGTACTTGCCACGCAGCCCGCCGAGTGCCTGTTCCGCCTGCTGGCGTGTGAACTCCGGCATGTTGTGGGTAGCGTTCGCGTACTTGATCGCGTGCCCGATCTGCTTCTCCGGACCCTCGAGCCCTGCGTGCGGATCCTCGAGCACTTCGGACGCGAACGTCTTGGCCGTCTTCTTCTGGCCGGCCGTTAGGCCAGGCCCCATGAAGAGCTCTTTCCCAGACTCGTCACGCAGGACATCGGACGGCGCGCCCGCGTGCGACTCGTCCTCAGTCTCCATCCCTTCCCGTTCCCAGTCTTGCTCGTGCTTGAGCTCGGCTGCCTTAGCTTGTTCCGCGTAGTACTGTTCCGCGTGTGACGCGACATCTTCGCCGGTCAGGTTGCGGGCGCTCATCTCCGCTTCCATCCGCTTGAGGAACGCGGACCGCGACCGGCCGCGGCCAGCTTCGGGTGCCGCGTTCTCGTTGTTCGATGGGTTGATACCGTGGCCAGCGTTCTCACGGTCGTACTTCATATCCTCGCCGATATCCTGGTACCGCGGCACCGCGTCCAAGTCGGCCGACTGCGCGTCACTCGTCCGCCGGTACTCGTCGAGCAGGTCTTTCGTGGACACGTTCTTGAGGCTTGCCCGCGGGCGGCCGCTAGCGTCCCGGATCGGCACAGTCTTGGGTGCGGGTGCCGGCTCAGCTGCCTTCGCCGCGTCTGCCTTGGCCTGCATGTCCTCGAACATCCTGTCGGACGCCGCGCCGGCCGGCGGCGGCTTGACCTCGACCGATGCCGGCTTGTCCGCGAACTCGTTGAGCTGCTTCTCGAACTCAGGGGCCGGCGCGTGCGGGTCCGGCCCGATCGGTACCGGGCCCGGCGGCTTCACGTCGACCGGCAGGTCGGGTGGCGGCGGTGCCGGCGGCTTCGGTGTGAACGGTGTCTTCGACTCCTCGGCCAGCATCTGCTCGAAGTCGGGGTCTGACATGACACTCGGGTGGAACGACGGCGCGAGCTCGCTACCCGCAGTCGCTGCCGCTTCCGGCGCGATCGCGGTCATCGCACGTAGCGCGCGACCACCAGACACGAGACCGGCCGCGTTCAGGGCCGCCATGCCCGCGTGCAGCGCCATACCGAGTCTGCTACCCTCTCGCGCCGATTCGTCCGCTTCACCGATCTGACGCAACACACCAGTCGGCTCGCTCGACTTGCCGCTAAAGTACTCGCCCACACCGCCCAGGTTGTGTCGCTCCAACACGTCCGATAGCGGCTCACGCATGTTGTACTCGCCGACGTGCTCGAGCCCGGTCTGTGCTAGCGGACCGACCGTACGGTTGGGTGCGACCTTGGCCAGCTTGTCCCGGAGTGTGCCGCCGGCACCGGGCGCAGCGGTCGCGTCCGCTCGAGCCTCGGGATTGAGCTGCCACGCATCGTCCCGCGCGCCGTAGCCACCCACCGGGTTCGCAGCCGCCTGGGCGGCGGCCGCCACGGTTGGCTGGTCCAATGTGGGGCGTAGGTGGGTAGCGCTGGCCATAACGCCGGCCTGTGCGGCCGTGTTGAGCTGCGCGGCCCGGTGCGCTTTCCAGTCGTCGTAGCCGAGCGGCGGCTGGCCGGGCGTACCGGTCGGGTCGCTCGCAGGCTGGACCTTCTTCCACTCGTCGTACCCCATGACCTTCTGAGGACGACTAGCCTGCCAGTCCTGGTACCCTAGCGGTTTCGCTGGCTGGTCATCAACCTCGCCAGCCTGTGGTGGTGCGCCTACTTCTTCTTGCTGGTCCACGCGTCAGGATCGTAGCCCTGCGACTCGAGGTACTTCGCGTAGTCAGGATCGGTCGACGCGGCCTGCAAATCGCCGAGCTTGAGCTGCGGCAACTTGCTACCACCGCCCGCGCCCGCAGCCTTCCGGATACCGGTCGTCGCCTTGACGGCCGCTTCCGGCGTGCCGGCCGCGCCGGACTGGTAAGCGCCCTGCGCGCCCTTCGCGATCGCGCCGGTGTTCATGGTCTCGACCTCGCCGCGGAGGTCGTCGTCCGTTATGTACTTGGACAATCGGCCCCAATCCGGGTTCTGGTGCGCGAGCTCGACCGCACGTTCAGGGTCGCCGTCCGCCATACTCGCGTACGTGTTGACCGCTGTCCGCCGAATGCTCTGCACTTGCAAGGTCGTGGGGTTATCGCCCCTGATCTGCTGCAACGCGCGCCCTGCGCGGATATGACCCTTGATCTGTTCCTGGATCTCGTCCAGCCGGTCGCCATGCCTAATAGCCTGCTCGTCCGCGAACTGCTGGTACTTAGCTGGCAATTCGTTGAACCAAGTCTGTTCGTGCATCTGCGCGGTCGTGGCCGCGCGCTGCAGGCCGTACTCGCCTGTGAGCTGTCGGTTGGCCAGACCATACCCGAGCCGGCTGGCCAATACCTGAGCCTGCACATTGCCCTTGTACGCTTCCGGTGCGAGCTCAACGGCCGGCACGAACTTGCCGCCACCACCGAGGTTGATCGCGTCAGGGATACCCTCCTGCGCCAGATACTCGCTCGGGCCGGGTATCTGCGGTGCCTGCGGCATCTGGATCCGATCGATCGGCCGGCTGGCGAGCAATCCTGCAGCAGGTTGGCCAGCTTGGCCACCTTGGCCACTCTGAGCACCTTGGCCAGCCTGCGCTAACGCAGCCTGACCAGCCCGCGCGTCGACCACGGTATTGATCCGCGGGGGCGCGCCGTTCAGGATCCGGGGATCAGTCTGGATCGCGCCCGGTATTGGTGCCCTCGGGATCGGTGGATGACCGGGCGGTACGGCCGCCGGTCCGGCCATACCGGGCGCACCACCGCCGCCAGCGGGTGGCTGGTTACCGCCGAGCGCACGCGTCAGGTTATCGGTCAGCGCGGACTGGCCAGCAGCCACAGCCGGCACACCCATCGGACCCATACCGCCAGGCCGCGCGGTTGGCTGCGGCGTCGGCCCGCCGCCCACACCCTGGTCAGGAGCGAGCAGTCCAGCGGTCGGCCTCGAGGACCGGATCGCTTCATCGATCGCCGGCGCGCCCTCGTCCACAGCGTTATTGGCCGCGCCGTAGATATCGCTCTGCATGCGCGCGGCGCGCGTGCGCGCGATCGAGTCCGCGACCTGCTGGCCGCCGCCGGCCGCTGAGTCGACGAAGATGCCCTTCTTGGCAGCCTCACCGACATCGATCGCTCGCTTGAGCCGCGCGGACAGCGCGGACTGGCCAGACTGGACCGCACCGAGCGCCGCTTGCTGCGGCGTCTCGACCGGCGGTTCGTACTGAGGATTGCTGAGGAAGCCGGCCATGTTACGCTCCTACCCCACCGGCTATGCCGCCGGCCGCACTCGTGATCGCACCACCGATCGGGCCGGGTACCGCACTGCCGACCGCGTTCAGTAGACCACCGTAGAGGCTGCCCTGCGCCGCGCGTCGGCGCGCGTTCCGCGCCTCGACCAAGTTCTGGGCCGCTGTCAGCCCGCTGCCGAAGTTCGACGTATCGGTATTGAGCTGGCCCTGTGTCGCGCCGAGCTGCGTACCGTAGAGGTTCATCGACTGGCCCGCGACCGCGTTCGCCAAGTTCTTCTGGAACGCGCCGAACACGTCGCCCTGGTACGACGTGGCCAGCCCACCGTTCGACACTCCGCGGCGCTGCGCCGATTCCTCGACCTGCTGCAGCTGCGCGTCCAGGTTCGGCATCGCACTCGACATCGCGGCCTGCGCATAATTATTCAGCGCGCTCTGGCCGCCTGACAGTAGCGACTCGAACTGGCCACGATCCTGTGTCGCTTGCTGGCCGGCCTGCAGGGTCGCGCTGGCCATACGGCCGGTCGTCGGCAAGTTGCCGGTGTTGTCCGCGGTGTTGTTCCCGACCGCGTTGTACGTCGGTGCGGCCGCCGCGGTCGAGCTCGAGCCCGTCCCGCCCGTACCCGGCGTGTTCGCGGGTGGTGTGCCCCACGCGGCCGGTGACGGCGCGGACGACATACTGCCCGCGGACGACTGCGGTGTGGGTGCGGCAGACGGGCCGGCCGCTACACTGTCCGCGTTCGCGGAGTCGGTCGCGGTCGACGCTTTCCGCTGGATACCGAACCGGACGGGCGAGGCCTGGGTGGGCGAGGGCGCGATATTGGGAGTGAGGCCGGGCATAGTCAGATCCTACCGGGCGACCCGGTAATAGTAGCGCACGATGAGCACGTCGGTCACGAGCAACGCGGTGCCGAGCGTTAGGGTATTCTGCTTGAGCAAGTACGTACCGGCCGCGCCGGGGTTGCCGGGGTCGAGCAGTGTGCCGTTCTTGAAGACCTGCTCCATCCCTTCGATCGCGGTATCGGTCAGTGTGAATGTCGTAGCGGTCGACCCGGTGTAGCGTTCGACAGCGAGCGCGGACAGCGCCCTGATATTGGGTGACTCCGGTTCGTCCGGCATGAGCAACGTCGCGAATACTGGCATGCTTACTTGGCCGGGAAGGTGCGGAGTCCGGTATAGAACGCTTGGAGGTTACGGTGCTCCAAGTCGCCGGTCAGTGACATCACCTGTATCTGGACGCTCATCCTCGAGCCTCTGGCCGCGAACTGCGCCGGCGCGACCTGCTCGCCCGACCCGAACCCCTGGAACGCGAATGGCTGACCCACCTGCTGGCCGTCCACGAAGATCGTCATCTGGATGTTGTACCCGTTCGACGAATAGAACGTCCAGCTCGCACCGCGGAACACGACCACACCAGCCTCGCCCGCAGGCGCGACATCCCATGTCGTGAAACCCGGCAGGAACGCGTAGCTCCCGAGGTTGCCGGGCGCGTACCGCAGGATCTGCGCACCGCTTGCCATCCCGAAATAGGTGGTGGTCGCGGTCACTTTAGAAGACCTTCGCCTCGTTCGAGTACGGCGAGTCGTTGAACCCCTGCTCGCGTGCGAAGACCACCCAGTACTGCGGTGGCGTCACACCAAACCCGTACTGGATCGATACGCTCGCAACCCCGGGGTTAGCCTGCCCACTAACCGTGTACGGACCACCCTGCACGCTCGAGCCCGCGTACAGCGTGTAGGCCGCTGGATCCGTGATCGTCCAGTTGAGTGTGATGAGTGGCTGTGGCTGTTTCTGGCTGTTGAGTGTGAACCGCTGGTAGCCGGTCAGGCCCGTAGGTGCCGGCAATGTCTGCTTGCCACCGCCGGTACCGCCGGACGTGAGCGTCGTGTAGATCATGCCCGCGGTCGGCGGCTGCAGGTACGACGAGTACCCACCATTCAGGAAATGACGCACCCGCCACTCGTACTGCGTGCCGTTCGACTGGCCGCCGAACGTATAGCTCGAGAGTCCGGCCGCGAGCGTTGTGACGACCGTGTACACACCGTTCGAGGTCAGCGCGACCGATATCTCGGTCTGTGCGTTCAAGTCGCCCGGCGTCCACTGGATCGTAGCCCCGCTCGAGGTGACGTTCGTGGTAAGTGGTGCGGTCGGCGGACCCTGCGGGCCGGTAGCGGGCGTAGCGGTCGACGCGAAGATCGCCTTGACGTTACCGGCACAGTTGATCGGCACACCCAAATTCGAGTCGGTACCAGTGAAACAGCCGCGCTGCGTATCGTAGGTCGCGAGCGTCTGGATCGTGCCTGACCCGTTATCGTAGGTCCAGCCTACGGTATCGCGGTCAGGATCGAAGAACGCGACCACCTTAGCCTCGTTCTGGTAGTTCTGCAGTAGACTGTAGACCGGATCGTACAACGGCTCCGGCCGCGGCGGGACACCGTAGGTGAGCACTAACCCGCTGATCCGCATCGGCCCGCGCGGCGACCACCAGTAGAGGTAACTGCCGACCGTCACCATACACTTAGGGCCAACGAACCCGAAGCTCCCATCGACCGGTATCTTGGTCCACGAATCGCGGCCGGTACCGGTGATGCGGTACATGCTCTCGACGCCGCCCACGTACAGCGACTGCGCCGCAACGCCCGCACCAACCACGCGCTCACGCTGCGACCGGACGCGATCACCCATCGTGAAGTTGTCGGTCGCGAACTGGATGCCGAACGCGGGCGACGAGTACGACAAGAGCTCAGGCCTGAACCCGGTTGAGGCGACCGCGCCGGTACCGTAGCCCCAACCCCATAGTGCCGACTGGAATGAGATCACCCCCAGGTAGTACGCGACATCGGTACCGACGCTACCCACACCTGACGAGTTGTACGTGCCGTTCGCTTTGTAAGTCACCAACGTTGCCGGGTACGTGCCATCCCACTGGTATGTAGCCCACGAGAGCGTGGCGCTCGAGCTCGCACCGGTGTTCGCGATGTAGAGGTAGCCCAACCCTTCAGCGCACAGCACGTCCGGCGCGGCACCCATCGAGCTCCAGATCACGGCCGCCGGCTGCGCGTTCGTGTTCGACTGCGCGCTACCGTCCGACCCCTTGATCCAGCCAGTGAGTGTCGCGTTGAGGCGATAGAGATAGCACTTCTGCGTGACCGACGAATACCCGATAGCGATCGCGCCGTCCGAGAACGGCTGGATGCAGCAGACGGTAGTGATCGGCGCGGGCGAGCCCTGGTCATCGTAGAGCGTCATCTGCGCGACCACGCCCGGCCGGATCGACATCCGCTCGCGGCCAGTGAACACCCAGTTCTCGGCGCGTTTCAGAGTCTCCGCGAGCTCGACGCTCGGGTTACCCGAATCCCACACGCCCTTAGTAAACGGGCCGTACGGTGCCGGCGTGAACGGGTTAGCCACTTACCTAAGCCCCGGCAACGGACGCGGGATGTCGAACCGCGTGGCCGGCACGCCAGCGTAATGGTCCATGAACACAAGAATGTCCTCGAGCCTCGACGCCAATAGTTCGCCGAGGCGATCTATTTCGTCCTGCCTGATCGGCTGCGCGCCCGGCGGTACGGACGTGGTATCCGACATCGCGATGAACTGTGCGAGCGAGATGATGAGCACATCGACCCAATCGGTCGGTAGCGAGATCGTCTGTGTAAGGTCGCCCGCCGGATTGATATCCGGCGACGGAGCCTGTACGTAGAGCAAGGTACCGGAGATCGTGCCCGCGACCGGCGAGTAATCGTTCCCGACCTCCACGAGCTGCGCGCCCTGCACGTACGCGCGCGGCGAGAGCTCGGCCGATAGGTCTAAGAGATCGACGATCGACACGATCCGACCGTCTTGGAGGATGAGCTGCAGCGGCCGATCGACCGGCACCGGGAATGTCGACATATCGATCACCCGACCGCTCGAAGCATTCGTGGTCGTGACCGCTTGCGACTGCATGTAGTAGTAGCGTGACCGATCGGCGATCTTGGTGAAGACTGCGCGCTGGTCCGCGCGAATACGCTGCAGGATCTGTGGCACATTCGCGATCACGCTCGGCGCGTTCGGCCCGGTATTGAATGTCGAGAACGCGACCGCCATATCGAGGATGTACTGGCAGGTTGCGGGCGGTGTTATGACCACCGGTATGGTTACGGAAACCGTCACGCCGGCCACCTGTGTCTGAGAAGAGACGCCGACCGCAAGACTGAACCCGAACCCAGCCGAATAGGTCGGTGTGCCTAACGCGGTCGCGCTCGAGACACTGGGGCTGTAGACAGTCTTCGACACGCCGCCGATGAGCTGGACTGCAGTGACCGATGTCACAGGCGCGTTCGGCACGATATACGTAACTGGCACACCGGTAATGACTACGATGTAGCCAGTCGTATCAGTCGGGTTTGCTGCCTGGGACGCTACGTTGGCGCTCGCGCTAACCGATTGCGCTGGAATCGCTACAACCGCAGGTGCCAACCACTGCCCTGCCGGCGAGTTCCAACCGTTGAACGTCTGCGATAGCGTTAGAGACGGGCCGCCGATGTCGTCACGCGAGGTCGCGCCCGCACCTTCATCCAGCCGGTACATCGCAACGATACCCGTATCATTGATACCCGGCACGGCATACTGGGCCGCACCAACAAGCTGCTGCCGGTAGATCGCCAACCCGTCGACTATATACACACCAACCTGCGTCGGCCAGGTGACCACAGCATTGCTGAAAATCGTGAGCAGACCGTTGCCGGTAATCACCGGCAGGTTGCCGAGCAGCCCGATCTCGGAATACGTGGTGAGCACATTGCCGAGCGGATCGAATAGCGTGACACCGCGTGACCCGCTACCGGTCGCATCGAACCAACCATAGAGCGTGAGGTTCACACCCTGCTGACCGAGGAACGGCGCGATCGCAGCCTGCGACAACGGGGCGGTCACGAGGTAGTTGGAGCCGGCCGCCGGATTGTTGACCGCGTTGTACCCAATCCGCCATGCGAGACCGGTACCGTCGTCTGCGGCGTAGATATTGAGTTTCGTGCCGGCTGCTGTCTGGTTCCCGATGTCGAAGAAATTAGTGCCTTTGCCAACACCCCAACCGGACGGCGGACTACTGCCACCAAAAAGTTGGGCGTCGAAGTGTATCTTGAAGGACAGCGAGGTTAGTGCCTGTAGTCCAGCGTTAGAACTCGCCGTCTGGCCGAGGTTTCTTGTTGTACCATTCCCGAATATGTATTCAGCACCCACAGCCAGTGCGCCTGACACACCGGTCGTAGAGATCGTACCAACGAAACACGCAGATGTGACTGGTGCGCTCGGAACCGTGTACGTCACGCCCGGGTTGGTGATTGAGATCGTCACCGTACCGACCGCAGTCACAGACGTGACTGGCGCATTCCCAATAACAACTGTGTTGTTAGTCGGGTTCGCCCATGAACCGCCCGCCTGCCACGTATACTGCGAGGCGGTGAGATTCAGGACGTAGCTACCAACCTTATCGGTAGCCGTAGACGGATTGCCCGCATCCTCAAAGTCCCAAAACGCGACTATACCGGTATCACTGGATGACGGTGCCGAATACTGCGCACTCCCGACCAGCAGCTGGTTGTATATCGCTACGCCGTCGTACGTCTCAGCTTGCGAACCGTAGGCGGCCGAGTGGTTAACGGTGACCATGCCATTGCTACCAGTCGTCGACATCGAGCTAAAGCTTCCGCTGTCGCTCGCGGCGTAATAGCTGGTGCCAACATCATCTGTCAGGTTGATCGTTGTCGTTCCAGAACCACCAGACTGGTAGCCTGCATATACAACTAGATAGTTGCCCGTTGCGGGCAACGCGGACTGTGCGCTATAAGCACCCGTTAGCTGGTGTAGACCGTTGATCTTGAAGATGAACCGGAACTGGCTCGAATTGTTGCAGTCGCACTCAAGCTCAAACTTGGTATTTGTGCCAGCACCATCAGAGTCCGTTGTCAAAAGCCCGGACGAGTTAAACCCACTTCCGGTCTTGATAAAATCGACCTTGAAGCGAATCTTGATGCCAACCACCGACGCCAGACTCGCAACATTCGAAATGCTGGCTGAGCCTACGCCCTTACCCGTCGATGTTAGAGCGAGTACACCCATTGTCTATTTCGCGTATTGGGCAACCGGCCCAATAAACGCGCTCTGCGTCTGTGAGAGATTACTGCCAGTCGCACCGCCCCAATATGGCTGCAAGTCGAACACGTCGTTCCAGGTGTCGTTGGTAACGCTTGTAATGCCAGCGTTTGTGACACTGATGATGTGCGTCGTCACACCATTCGAAGTGATCCACACATCTATCGTACCGTTGTACGGGCTCGAGGTCGCCGTGTTAAGCGTCGTCAGTACCTCCCACACATACCACTGGCCAGTGCTACAGAGGAACCCGGTATTGCCCGCGACATTCGGAGCGTAGTTAACGGCAGTCGGTCCTGGCGCTTGCGTATGGAACTGCGGCTGGTACTGACCACCACCCTGATCAATACAGGCAACGTATGTGTTCGCGCCCTGAGTCGGCTTGCCGTAACCGATCTTGTTGATCGTACTCCCGTTGAACACAAACCCCACCGGCAGTTTCCACGCGAACGCGTAGTACGCGGTCTTGTAACCGTGGCCTGACGCCGCGCCGCAGGTATCAAAGACGGGAGTATTACCGGGCGGCATCCCAGACTGAAACGTGATCGCGGTAACATTCGGCCCACCGCCGAAGGGCACCGTCGCGTCCGCGACCTCGCTCATGTTGTTCTGGTTCGCCGGCCACGAGTTGCCGTTGAACTGCGACCATGGACCGGGCGATTCCGAGCCAGCAACTGCGGTCTGACCGTTGCGGTACGACACGAGCGTCATACCGCCTGGCAGGTTCGGATAGTTGAAACCACCGGTCGTGGTAGCTATAGTCGGCGGATTGATCGCAGTTACGCTCGCTACACCTGCCACCACAACCGTCGCACTGAACGAGTTGGTGGTCGCGACAGATACACCCTGAATCGCGGTAGCGGATACCACACTCGGCGCATTCACCACGGTTGTCGCCTGGCCGACCACCACGATCGCATCGACTGCTGCAGCCGCACCAGCTCGAGCCGCCGCGTCGAAAATCGCACCCACCGACGTGTACACCGCCTTCTGACGGAACCCGCCATCGTACAACGTCACCCTCGATGTGTATCCATCGTTCCTACCGATCGTCTGGTTCGGCGCGGGCGGATTGTTGTTCGGCGAGAAGAGATCGAACGCCGAGAAGTTCTGGATCAGCTTGACCGCGCGACAGTTGATATACGACTGCACAGTCTGCTGCATCTGCGTGTTCGTCACACCGTCGCGGGTCGCGATATCGAACCCTTCCGCGTTGTCGTTCACGTCGAGCTCTACCAACCCGAGCTCGATCCCCAAGTTCGCCATATTGGCGAGCCAGACTGCCGTGTTGTTCGCGTTGAACGTATCGCTCGCCACGAGGTGCGCTTCATTGTGGCAGAAGTCGAGATTGATGCCGGCCGTATACCAATTCCGATACGCCTGCAACACAAGCGCACGATTAGTCGGCCCGTCGTTCGCGTTCTCGTTATCCAGGTGCCGGAAATTCAAGCCGAGCTTGACCTGCGGACCCCACGCAGCGCGGCACAACTGGTAGATCGTCGCGATGTACCCGACCGAGAACGAGTTGCCGAGATAGGTCAGGAAGATGTTCGGCTGGAACCCGTACTGGTCGCCACCGGTCGGCGCGATGCACTCATTCACGAGATCGATGTACTTGATCTTGGGGTACGGGTAGTGCGCGGCCAGCGCGGTGATATGCGCCTGCAGGACCGACGTAGCCGTAGCGGACGACGTGACTGCAGTCGATAGCCACGTCGGCAGCGTGTTCACGAGCTGGAGCCGGAACGGCAGGTTAGTGGCCGCGAGCTCGGCATCAAACGGCCCGAAGCTAAACGTGCCCTGTGTCGCCTCGAGGGTTGCCCACTCACCAGCAGACAGTGATACGCCTATGGCATACTCTGTCGCTACGTACGCCGCATGGATCTGGTTCGACAGGTCTGCGTAGTTAACCAGACCGCCGTACGTGATACCCTGGGCAGCGGCCCGAGCCGCCAGACTCGAGCCGACTACCGTGGGTGGTGCACCCCGCCAGAGCGACGGGAGGGAGGCAGCGGTGTACACGCTACCCCCTTATGTCATGAGCCAGACCGACCAGTCGAAGGCGCGTGCAGTTCCGCTGGACTGCAGCAACACGAAGTTGCCGCTACTACCGACCGGTATCGGGATCGTGTACAGGTGGCTCGTGGGAGTCGAGCCGGTACCGGTATATGTCGCAGTCGTCGCAGAATTGACCGTGCCACCAGACTTGGCCGCCGAGTTGACCGTTGTGGTCACCACCTCGGTGTTTGCCAGGTTCTTGCAGTCCACCTCGAGGATGTAGATACCGGCCGTTGTGGTACTCGCTAGTGTCAGCGGAGTACCAACGGTCGGTGTGCTCGTCCCCGAGGCGAAAGATGAAATGCTCATCGGGCCGCCCCTCGGGGATTAGGTGAGTCGGAGTAGCGCGGTCGCTGCGGCTGCTGCCGGGAATTGGATCGTGAACGTGCCGTTGGACACCGACTGGTTGCCGCCGAAGTCCAGCACACAGAGCGCGCGGTTCGGACCAACGGCATCGCTCGAGTCGTAGATCACACACGACGCGGCCGTGAATGTCGCCGAAGTCCAGGACGGGTTGTTCGCAGTCCACCACGCGGTGGTACCGGAGTTACCGACCGCGACACCGGTCAGCGCCTGACCACCACCGGTATAGCCAGTCCCGGAGATTTCGTTCGTCGACGAGTACGCGGCGAGCGTCGAGTCGTTGGTCGCGGACGACGTGTAGAGCGCGACCTTGTAGGTGTGCGAGATGAGCAGGTCGCCCCTAAGGAACGCCTGCTTGCCGAGTGTGCAGAATGCGGTCGTAGACATTGGTCGGTCTCAGTTACGGGGTTTCGAGTGGCTGTGCGTGTGATTCGGGGATCGTGTCTGTATCGTTCGCGATCAGCACTCGAAACTCGCCGACTGTGGCTCCGGACGGAGCGCTCAGTTCGCCGACAAGCTCGCCCGGACGTTCCGGGTCGGGCCGCATCTTGATTACTGGTATTTCGCCGGTCTCCTGCTGGTACTTCCTCAGAATCTCTTCGAACTCGGGAGTCATCATTGCGGGATACCGGTCGGGTGTGGGATATCGAGCCGGATCGACCGGACGCCGGCCGTGTGGTCCAGGTACATCATGAACTCTGACAATCGCGACTCCGACAACTGACGCGCGGTCGCTATGTCCTGCACCGGCCGGCCTGCGTCCTTATGCGCCAGGTACGCGGCCAAGTCGCCAACGAGGATATCGACCCACGCGTCTGGTACTGACAACGCCTGCGCAGTCGTGCCGAACGGCGAGATATCGGTCGGTGCGTAGCAGTACGTGACGACCGCATTCAGGCTGCCGGTGACCGACGACCAGTCGTTCCCGACTTCGTAGAGCTTTAAGCTCTGCGGGTAGTATCGGGGCGCGAGCTCCGCGTACACGTCGAGCGGATCGACCATGTTGATCGTGACACCGTTGATCTGTACCTGAAAGATCCGTTCGACCGGTGGATTCAACTGCGAGATATCGATCGTTCGGCCGCCCGACCCGTAGGACGACGTAAGTGTCGTCATCGTCGTCAGGTACTCGCGCGCCCGCATCGATGTCTTTGTGAACACCGACCGCTGACAGAACCGGATCCGCGAGAGCATTTCCTCGACGATCGACATGAGCGGCGGGTTGAGCGGACTGAACGCGGCAGCCCGGTCCATGACATACTGAGCGGTCAGGGTCGCGCCGATCATGTGAGCACGTACGCCTGCGCGCCGACAAAGCCAGTCGTACCGTTCCAGTTAGAGGTGGTCGTCACACGGATATCGAAGTACGCGCCACCAGTGATCTGTAGCGCACCGCCAGCCACGCTGGTGAACGGACCGGTTGATACCTGGAACGTATTGGCGGGCAGTGTTACGGTCATGCCACTCGCCACACCATTGATGAACACGGTAGCGGTTGCCGAGCCGGCGGTCGCTTGCGTACCACATCGAATCGTGAGGCCGGTGATGATCGCGCCGTTCGGACCGGTCCCGAAATTCGTCTCGCCGGTCGAGAGACCACGAGATAGCAGCAAATTGGTCTGCGAGGCCGCGAGGTTCGTGATCCCGAAACTCACGGCCTGATGGCCACCAAGTCCGCTAAAGAACGCGGCGGTCTGCACTACCTGAAACATGTTCCCGGCGCGATCGATCGTGAACGTGTTCACACCGCCGGTAAAGATGAGCAGGTTGCCGGTACCGTCAGACCGGACGTACACATCGTTCGCTGTGCTCGGATTCTGGCCGTAGAACGCGATCCCGATGTTCCCGCCAACGAGCCGGCCGGAGTTCATGACGATGTAGTCGTAGCCCGAGACATCGTTCACGAACAGCCCGGCATTCGCCGCAACCAGCCCACCGAATATCTGTGGTAGTGTCGTCGACGTGGAGATGAAATCGCTCACCCACGCAGTACCAGTCCACCGATCGATCGATAGCGTCGATAGTGTGAACACACGCTGGTTAGTCGATGGCGCGGGGAACCTGAGCGACCGATCGGTTGGTGACGCTACGATCGGGATCGCGTCGAGCGCGTTCGCGAGAGTGACGCTTGGGCTACTCATTGTGTCGTTAAGGGCAGCAGTGTAAGTTTAGGCATGAAACGAATGCCCTTTGATAAACGACTGCAGGAATTTGGTGACCGTAGCCAATGCTGGCTGTGGCCTGGTAGCATCAACGGTAGGGGTTATGCGCTTGTCACTATCGGCGATGGCACGAGAAATGGAATCACACGACTCGCGCATCGCGAAGCCTTCACGCGGCTGCGAGGACCAATCGCTCTCGGTATAACACTTGACCATCTCTGCCGTGTGCGTCACTGCGTCAATCCGTGGCATCTTGAACCGACCACGAACAGAGACAACGTCCTGCGTGGAAGTGGTCCCACCGCTAGCAATGCTCGCAAAACCCATTGCAAGCGCGGGCATCTCTTGAGCGGCGACAACGTGTACTGGATCAGACCGGGATGGGGTCGGGCGTGCCGCGCTTGTCGCGCTGACTGGGTTCGCCAAAAGCGCGCTAAGGCCAAGGCCAACAAGTAAGACCCAAACTTCTTTCACAACTGACGTTTTGGCGCGGTTACGGGTACCGAGCTCGAACAGCCACCGCTTCTCCGCAGCCTCGGACGCGAGCCGATACCAGTCGAGATCGACGTTCGGCGAGTCCTGGCGGTTGTACACACGTTCGGCCGCGAACCGACTCGCCTGCGCCACGAGGCAGCTGTACGCGGAGTCTGGCAGTATGAACGCGTCCGTGAGGTTCACGAGATTGCCCGGCTCCGGCACGTACCGGATATCGATCGACTGCACCTGCTGCCAGTCCTGCCAGTTACCGATCAAGAACAGCTGGCCGTTCCGCTCGTACGCGTTATACCGACCCTGCGCACGTAACCGGTTAGTCGGATCGTTGATGGTGAGCTCGATATTGTCCTGCTCGCCCGAGATCTGCGACGGTGTGAAGTAACAGGTACCATCCAACAAGACCTTGTACTGTGGCAGCTGGATACCTTGCGCCATGTATGCAGTCAGTGGCTGCGTGAGATCGATGTACTGCTGGCCGGTCGCGGACGTTTGGATCAGATAGCTCTGCCGTGTCGAGACCGCCGGCATCGCCAGAACCGCGGCCGTCTCCTGCGTCACGATCGTGCTAGGCTTGACCACCCGGATCATCGAGGTCGTGTCCGGTGTAACCGTGAACGGCTGCGAGACCGTGATCGTGCTCTGCGTGTTCGACGAGATGAGCCGCCGGTCGCCGACATCCGTACCGGTCACCACCTCGAGGTACGTGAGACCGTCCGCGAACCCGTTCGGTGCCCAGTTGGGCGAACCCAACACAGTCACCGTATTCGTGGACGCTACAGTGACCACGATCGGCGCGACGTACACGATCGCGTTCGGGAAGTCGAGCTCCACGGTGTTGCCGACCACCTGATTGATAACGCTCTGACCGGTTGTACCGTACGGCAGGCCGGAGGTGGTCGGGCCGACCGGCAGACCGGTACCGGTGCCCGCGCCGATCGTGCCGATCGGTGTGATTGACGGCAGGCCCGGCGACGGGAACACGAGCGAGATCTGCGAGGCAATGATGCCGGGGTTGACCTCGTTCGCCATACCCACGAGCTCTTTCTGGTACCTGGTCAGAAACCGTGCGAACACGGCGTTCGTCACCCGCTGCTGCGCGAACGCTTGGTCCGCGTCACGCGCTGCGTTGATGATGTCCTGCAGGTACATGGTCACGTCTGGATCATTCCTCGTCGTCCGCCGGCACTGTGACCGGGTTCAGGCCACGCCAGAGCGCGTTCGCTTCGGCCGGGTTAAGGCCTTCAGACGCACGCGCGGTCATGAACTTCCGGTACTCGTCCGCTGCTGACGCGACCTTCGCCTTCCGCGCCTCGGTCTTGGCTGCTGGCTTCGGCAGGTTCGGGATAACGATCGGCTTGTCCTGCTCGATCGGTATCTCCTCGAGCGGCGTCTTCTTCCTGAACTGGTCCGGCACCTCGATTGCTTTCGACCACAACCCACTCCGTGGTCGAGGCGTCTCGGGATGCTCCTGGTACCAGAGCTCCTTCTCGTAGTAGCTCTCGACGCCACTGGTGCGTGAGTTGACCGAATCGGTCGCGTTACGCGCGGCCGCACGCTCGGACTCGAGCGCCTTGTACTTGGCGACCGATTCCGGGGTGTAGATGATCCGGCCTTCGTCGTCCCTCACAATCCGCTTCTTGCCGGGGTACTTGGGATCGTCCTCGTATAGCGGGACCGCGTGTACCATGAGTCCTGCCTGCGAGCTGTCCGCTTCGCCTGTGCCAGTCGGTAGTCCCATTCTCGTCTCCCTGTTTAGCCAGCGTGCGCCAGTCGACGGATATCGACACCGACGCGACTCGACACCGGCCGCTTGTATTCCATCCTGTACGCTTCGCGTAGACGGGCGTGATCGATGAGATCGGCGATCCTCTCCTTCTCGCCGTGGTTCTCGACCTGCGCCGCCTCGAGCGCACGCCACGCTTCCTCGTACTCGTGCTGCTGTACCCACTTGGCTTCCCGCAGCCAGTTCTCCATCACGCCAAACACGGCCGCCTCAGAATGGCGGCGCATATCGAACGTCTGCTGGTGGAGATAGCCCTGCGCCTTGAGCCAGGTCATCGCCATACGGTCGCCATGCGCTCTGACCGCCAAATCCCACGACTGTGGGCTGGTCGAATAGCCGCGTGTCAAGCCTGGGCCGTTGAGCGCCTTGAGTGATCGCTTGGCCTCAGCCTGCCTGAACGGGTCAGGCGAGTACGTACCTAACGCCCACGCACCCCGCCGGAGCCAGACCAACTCGACCTTCGGCTCGATCGCACGGAGCGCCCTCAGCACGTCGGCCGGAGCCTGGCGTGCCGAGGGGAACCAGATGTACGGCTTCGCGGACACCACTACTGCACTTCTCCATCAAGCGGCCGTGGCCGGATGATGACGATCGCGTACGCGTTCACCGCGGCCGGACCGGTACCGGTCGTATACCGCACGATGATCTGCGCGGTGTTCGTCCGGCTGTAAGTATTCGCAGCGGTCGCTGACAACACACCATTGACTTCGGTGTCGTTGGCCGGCGTCATCTGCGCGTTCAACGCGGACGTGAACGTACCACCCGCGGTCGGGGCAGTCCCAACATCGATCGATGTGACGTTGGTGAACGAGGTGCCGTACACCTTAGTGCCAACGATCTGGAACGGGAAGCCAGGCGAGTACCGACCGAAGACGGTATTCGTCTGCGATGCGACCGGCGCGACCGGGATCGTGAAATCAAGCGGATCCTTCGCGTGGTTCGCGGTTTTGACGATGTGATGATCTTGAACGCCCATCGTAGTTCTCCCTCAGGTCTCAGCCGGGGTGTACGTGGAAGCGGTCGGGATTGACCACTTCCACGCACCCTGCAAGACGACGTAGTTGAAGTCTTGGCCTACGCCTGGCGTTACGCCGGGAGCAGGTTGATGATCTTGCCGCAGTGACGCGGGGCAAGGCAGCCGACGTTGAACACGATCAGTCCAACGGCGTAGTACGAGTCCTTGCGGCCGGTCGAGTCGACTGCGCGGTTCCAGATCGAACCGGTTGTGTCGTCCCAGAAGAACCCGGCGTTGTGCCACCGCTTCATGACCTCACGCTCGATCATGAACGTGTTCTCGGGGTTGCACTTCCTGCAGACGCGGAGCTCGAGCGTGCGATCTCCGAGATCGACCAGCATCTCCTTGCCGCCCGCCCGGTACTCGGCCTGATCGCCCGCGCGGAACGCGAAGATGCGATCGCCCTTGTTCACCTTCCAGTTGGAACGCCAGCCGGACCGTGATGTCACCACCACGTCGGGCTTGCCGTTGCCGAGCTGGTAGATGTCGTGATCCAACTGCATCATGACATCTTCGGAGAGTGTCTGGTTGTACGGCGCGACTGACGAGTCGATGATCACGCTATTCCACTGCGTGTACGTCGCGCGTGCGAGGCCCTGGAACGTCGCCAACACTGTGCCGTTGTCGACCATCCCGAGCAGGCCCATGACTTCCTTGTCGACTGTACCACCGTCACGGCCGGACGTGGCGTTCGCGTCACCGTTGAAGATGTAGTCGTTCTGCGCCGCGGAAGTCGGGAGCTGGTCGATCGTCAGCTGACCAGCGTTGAACGTACCACCGCTATTCACGGCGGTGACGGTCGCCACGAGCGCACGCGGTGACGACGCGTCCGCGTTCGGGCTGTATCGAAGGGTCTGACCTTCGATGAAGAGCAGGTTCGCGTTCGTGAGAGACGCGACACCGTATGGCGAGATCAGGTTGACGGTGGTCGACGGACTCGCATCACCAACACGCGCGAGCTGGCCCTGGCCGAACCCCATCAACTGACGGTCGATGTCGTTCGTCAAGCGACGGACAACATCGGGTAGTGCACGCTCAGCCCACGAAAGGAACGCGCCTTCGCCCTGCTTCGCCCGGCGGTACGCTTCGCCGGACATTTCGATCACAGCCTGGTTCTTCTTGAGGAAGATGAAGCTGTTGTCGAACTTGGGCTGGTTCGAGACCGGGATGTAGTCGGACTCGAGTCGAGCACCAACCGAACCTGGCAGCCGGAAGTAGTGCGCCAGCTGGATGAACTGACCACCGGTTGTCTCTTCGGTGGGTACTGAAATGTCCTGCTCGAAGATATCGAGCAGCTCCGAATCAGCGATCACGTTGTCCGTGACCGGCTCGGAGAAGATGATCTTCATGGCCTGGTTAAGACCAATAAAGTCGGTTCCTGAGGAACCTAAGCCTGTGGTACCCATGGTCGGACTTACCTATCGACTGGAGTGTTTAGGATCCCCCGCCGGCCTGCGTAGTCAGCATGCCGGGGTTCTCGCGGAGGAACTTGATTGTGTCGCGAATGGGAGCCTTGCCCTTATTGAAGCGCGGGACCGTTGGTTCGTTCGTCGGCACGCCGCCCGCTCCAGCGGGCGCTACGCGTCGTGCGATCTCGCGTGACCTCTTAGCGTCTTCCAACCGCTTCTCTGTCTTGGCCGATGGCGTCGGTCGTACCGACTGGGTACCAGCCTTCTTCGTATCGCCTGCGCCCTTCGTCTCGGTCGCTACTGGCCGGGCGGACTCCTTGAGTCCGAAATCGACCGCAAGCGACTCGAGTAGCTGCTGAACCGATTCCCGAGTCGGGATCTGGTTCTGGTTTGCCTGCATCCACTGGTTGAGCTCATGCTGCGCGACCACCCTGAACCGATCGGCGCGGTTCTCCGCTACACCGTCCGGTAGCGTGTCCTCGATCTGCCGAAGGATCCGCACCTCTTCGCGCTGTGCACGTGACTGCGATTCCCACTGCTTCTCAGCGTCACGGAGCGCGATCACGTTGTCCTTCTTGAACAACTCACGCAGGTGCGGCTTCTCAGCCCACTCGACCAGCAACGGCACGAGCTCCTGGAAGTGTTCGGCCACGAGCGCCTTCGCGACCAGTACCTGATCTTCCGGTTTCAAGGCCTGCTGCACCCACGGACCGGGCGCGGCCGACATGCGCGCCATCATCGCACGGTAGTCCGATTCCTTGGCTTGGATCGCGTCCAGTCGGCGCGTGAACTCCGCTTTCCGCATCCCGTCGTTCTCGAGTCTGCGGATCCGTTCCGCGATCTCGGGCTCGACCTCGACCTCGATATCCTTCTCGCCGGAATCGGTGTGCCCCTTGAGCACGAGCGATACAGTCTCGACCGGCGTCTCTTCCTCAGTCTCGGACGCGGCCTTATCGGGCGCGGGCTTCGTGGGGTCAGGCACGAACTTGCCAGACTCGTCACGGTACCGACCGTCCGCTTGGCGGGTAACACCGGGCGGTAATTCCGTTTCGGTCGACTCGCCCTCATCCTCGCCGGCCGCTACCGCGTCGTCGGCCGCTTCGCGCTGTGTCTTGAGCGCGTCAGCCAGCCGCCGTGCAGTCTCTGACCCTTCGGCCGTCGCTTCCTCGTCCGGTACGAGCTTGATCGCGCCCGACTCGATCCGTTCGCGGAGTGACGATATCGCGTCACGGACCGCGGTCGAGCCGCCGCCGGCTCGTTCCGCGATGCCTGTAGCATCGATCGGTGTCTTAGTAGGTTCGATTACCGCTGTCTCGTTTGCCATCGCCTATCTGTCCTCGGCCGGGGGTGTATTGATGGGCGGGGGCGCTTGCGGCTTCTCGGCCGCAACACCCGGCGTACCCGCTCCGTGACTGCCCCCGGCAGGGGGTCTCGGAGCTCCAGCTGGTCCCGGCGGTCCACCACCGCCCGGCGCGGGCTGCGCGCCAGGTGGGCCGTGTGCCGCTGCGACCGTGTTGACGTTCCCTGCGTGCGCGGCAGCGAGTGCGGCCATCGGTGCGGCTGTGGCCATCATCCGCTGCTGGTTCAAGATCGACACGCCCTGCAGGTTCTCGCGTGTCAGTACGAACTGCTCCTGTATCTCAGGCGGTAGCCGTAGATACTCAGGGCTCGACATGAACTCTTCGATCACCGCGGTAAAGACCGGGATGTTATACCACTCGAAGATCGGGATATTCCCGGCCAGCTCGCCCTGCACCAACCGGCCGACCAGCTGCTGCGCGGTCACGCGGTGCACGCCGCCGCGCACGTCCATCCGGTTCCGGTGCGGGAACTTCGTGAGCTCGACGAACGCGCTGATCGCTTCCGGCGTACCAGGCTGACCAAAGATCCCGGACTGGTACATCACAAATGTGCGGGCCTGCTTCTCGGACCGTGATTCCGGGATCATGGAATCGACATCTGGTACGATCCGTACCTCGCCGTCCCACATCTCGGGCTCGATCGTGAGCGTATGCGCGATCGAATCTTCGCCGGTGTACGCGAGCACTTTCTGTTTCGTCCAGAGCAGTGGCAGGATCACCTGCACATCTTCCGCCCACCGCACAATCTCCTGCACGCTACGCTTGACCGTCGGACCGATGAACCGGTCGTTGTTGTAGCGGAGCTGCTTGATCAACTCACCAGACGGATCGTTGTTCGGTGCCTCGCCAACGCTACCGGAGATATTGCCGAGCGTGTCCATCTGCTCCTGCAAGAACTCCTGCGTCTTCCAGACATCCTCACTGATCGGTGGCGGCTTGAGATAGTACAGCGGTTCCGCGACACCCGGCTTCAAGTTGACATGCAGCATCGAGCCCGGCCGGTTCGTCACCTGACCTTCCGCGATACCGGCCTGGTTATCGACGATCAGAATCGGGTTCGTGGTCAGGTTCCGGTGCTCGAGGATCTGAGCAACGCCGCGGTTGTACGTCTTCTGGATCGGGATCAGCATCTCGACCGGCGACGTGGCCTTAGGCCGGCCCGGCATATTGACGAACGAGAATTGACGGATCGGCGAGCAGTACTTGAGTGGCCACGGCCGGCCGGAATCGGCCAGCACTTTCTGCTTGGAGACCGTGAGCAATCGACCACCGCCCGGCGAATCATTGAGCGAGTAGCCCGGCTTGTTGTCGCTCGGGATCTCCCACATCTCGTCGACCGTGACGTACCCTTCCTGCCGCGCGGCTTCCGTACCCATGCCTTGCACGTTCTGGCCGTAGTCCTTGCCAGCGGCCGCGCCGAAATAGCCGGACCCGAACAGGATGCGTGTCAGGTACCCGCCGGTCCCATCGCTGTTCGCGGCCTGGTACGTGTCAGGTGGTACCATGATCCCGTAGCGATCGTAGACCTCATCGGGCGTCAGGAACGAGCGGTGGATATGCCACCGCTTCTTGTGCCACGGTTTGGCACCCCACTCACCGCGGCACTCGAGCGGTCCGAGCACGTCGACATCGAGCTCGCCCTCTTTCTGCCAGTTGGGTGTCGGCGCAATCGAGCCGGCCACACTCGGATCGATCGGTTGGGACGCGTCATCTTCGTACGCAACGTCTTCGCCTTTGGTGAAGTCGACCCGCGTCTTGAGGAACGCTTCGCCGCCCGCGGGCAGCCAGCCCATAACGCGATCCATGACATCGAGCATGTCGCACTCGCCCCACAGAGTCTTGAAGATCGTATCCATCGCTTCAGCGAGCAGCGAATCGACACGATCGGTCGTGCGGGGCTGGAACGTCACGACCGGCGGGTTCTCCGTGAGTCGTGCGTGTGTCAGGATGTACCAATGGAGCAGACGGTTTAGGACGGGCCGCTGTCGCCAACGGCGCTCGTCCTCAGTCATGAACTTCGTGATATCGACGTACTGGCCGAGGATCGGCGAGAACACATCCCACTGCCGACCAACGATCATGCGGATATTCTCTTCGACCTGCCGGTCGCGTGCGAGTAACGCAGCGTCCTGTGACGCCCACCGCGCACGCACGAGCTCAATCCTCCGACCGTCGAGCCCGTCCTCGGTGCTAGGTTCCGACCTGATCGGAACGAACCGGGCCGCGCTCCCCAGTGGCTGGAGCGGTGTCCGGCTCATCCCGTTCGAGAGACCTGACATCGGTTACCCGATCGCTCGCTGCGTCATCGACACGTCGATCCAGTTGAGATTGCCGGTCGACGATGGCGTCCACTCAACGACGATATAGCTCTCACCGTTCAGGTTGCCGGCACCGCCCGCACCGATCGCCAGGAACGCTTCCGTGGCACCAGTCACCGCGACCGGTGACCCAGTGAACGCATTGGTCGTGTACTTGGTGTACGTCTCCTGCGTGATCGGACCGCCGACCGCCTGCTCTGGTACGTCGAACCCGACCGTAGGCCGGACCGCAGCGACCACCATCGATCCAGACACCGCGCTCGAGATGCGGATGATGACATTCACAGCATTCGACACGTTGACGACCGCCGCGTAGAGCGTGGCATTCGTCTTCGAACCTGGAGCGAGCGCGCCGCCGAGTGTACGCGTAGGCCGGAACGAGATGTCCGGCGTCTTCATTGTTCCAGCACCCATTGCCCTATTCTCCTATGAGACCGGAAACGGGTCAGCCGCTTCCGCTGATTCGACCATCGCTGCCGCGTGCTCTAGCGCCTCTTCCTGCGTGAGCGGTTGACCATTGATCGTCGCGGTCGAGACTAGGAAGTCCGCGAGCCGTGTACGTGTCGCCATCGATATCTCGCGTGCGGCCCTCGTCTCCGCGTCCGGCTGCGGCGGCTCGACCCTAGCCTCGAGCATCTTCTGCTGGCCGGCCAACTGCTGCTTCACGAGGTCGTGGTACTTGTCGCGCCACTCGCGGACATCAGCCTTATGTTCGGCCACAACGCCAATGAGCTGCTGTACCCGCATCTCGGCATCGAGCGCGCGTTCACGCATCGCGTCGTATTTCATCTTCGATACGAACATGGCTAGTAGATCCCCCCTAGTACCGCGTCTTCCGGCCACTCTTCTTTCGTTAGCCGTGGCTGCCGCTTACCTACTCGCCGCTTCTCGTACTCGACTGCCAGCACCTCAGGTGCGAACGACCACTCGAGCGATGTGTCGGTGTCAGGCATACCCAGGTCGCGGTCGCGTACCCAGTTGCCATAGACCACCGCGTCCGCCTCGTTCGGCGATTCGCCGGCGGCTCGCGCCTTGATATCGTCTTTCGACTCTAGGACCGTCTTGTCGTTCTTCGGCTTGTAGGTCGGTGAGGTGAGCTGACGGACCAGCTTCTCGTCACGCGGTAGTGCCACGCGTCCGAGCCGCAAGTCCTCGCGCATCTGCCACCACATCTGCGTGCGGAGGTTGTTGAACCCGTTCGCGTCCGGCATCCACGCCGCGAAGTAGACGTTCCGGTTAGGATCGTCGGTCTTGTCGTGCCGGCTGACCGCGTTCGCTGGCTTACCGCCGGAATTGAGCGCCTGGACCTTGTAGTCCGTGAGCTCGTTCAGAGCGTTCACAGTCGCCGCACCGACACCGATCGGGTCGACCCCGACATTGCCGGGCGCTATACCGTCGCGCTTCATCTCGACGAACACGTTCCGGCCGAGCTCTGTCGCGTTCGTGCAGCGGAACGCTTCTACGCCCACGAGACATGGGCCACGCCACCGCGCGATCGCGGCCTTGTCGCCGTTTAGGGATTGCGCCACGTCGACACCGAGTGCGGGCTTCGCGTTCGGTAGCTGGACCCACATCTCGTACCGGTCCATCGCCTTCTCGCACCACTCGCGCATAATGAGCGACTGTGAACTCTGTGGCGGCGAGATACCGCGTGCTCGCGAGTTGTACATCGGTGTGTCTTTGCCGCCCCAGTAATGCTCGAGCCGCTTGACGCTCGCCCGCGTGCATGCGCCGGGCACCACTTCCCGGCCAGTCACGTAGTTCGGGTGGTCGTATGCACTGATCCGCACATGCACCACGTCCGGCAGCAACGCGAACCGGTGGAGTGCGTCGTCCTGGTGGTCAGGGTTACCCTGTGATAGCTGCAGGTTGTGACCACCAGTCCGCGTACCGACCAACGCGGTCATGATCGCAGGGTCGATACCGGGCGTCTCTTCCGTGATGATGAGCATATGCTCAGCGTGGAAACCCTGCGCTCTCACAGCGGACGCTGAGTCCGCGTCGACACCGCACGCGTACCCGATGATCGCCCACGACTCTTTGTCCGCGGACGTGGGTTCGATCATCCTCACGCGGAGCTTGACGGTCGTGGTCGATGGATACTCGTCGTGGAACTTGGACCAGTGCTTACCGAGCTCTTTCCAGAGCTGGAGTGTCAACTGGTTCTCGATCGGTGCGGTCGTCACCACGAGCGAGTCCTCGAACGACGCGAGGAACCACGGCCCGATCCCGCCGGCCAGGTATGTCTTACCCGTACCCACGGCCGACTCGACCGCGACCGACTTGTTATCGGCCAGCGCCTCGATGATCGCCATGAGCGGATCCGGCGTACCGTCCCACTGGTGGTTCGCGTATTCCGGGTACTTGGACCAGACGATCGTGCGCTCGTCGATCTTCAACACCTTGGTCATGAACCCGAGCGGATCTTTTCGCCAGCGCGGATCGGCCTTCGGCCGGCCGCTACCTTCGACCCACTGTGCCGCTTCCTCGAAGATCGAAGCGGTCGAGAAGTCGGTCACGTCCCAATTCAAACTCACTGGACACCCCAAATCGGCTTCAACCGATTGATCAACTTCTGTGCGGTGTCCTTGTCGCAGACTTCGGCAATCGCCTTGATCGTACCACGAAGCGCGATCGCCACGTCTTCCTTCGTGATTGGTGCACCCATTCCGACGCGCTGCAGGTGGTCAAACACACCGAGCTTGAGACTGGCCGGCAATTCCTTGTCGTCCAGCATCTGCTCGAGCTTGTTCATGCGCTGGCCGTAGATAGCACGCGCCCGCAACCGTAAGTCACCCGGCGCGGGCGCATTGACTGACGCTATCGGTACCATCTGATCTATCTCGGCGTCGTAGACTTCCGCGACCGCCTGTTCCTTCCGAACGAGTGCTGTACCCGTAGTGCTACTTCCTCTTAGTCATCTTCGGGAGGTTGTGACTGTGCATACCGGGTGTCGGCGCGTTGTTCTTCGCCGGATGCTGCTGCTCCTGGTCGGCCGCTACGAACTCCTTCGCGACCGCTTCACTCGGACCGCCACCGCCCGGCTTGTGCCAACCGTGCGCAACTGCGCGCATCAGCTTGGCCTGTTCAGGCGATTTGCTTGGCATCAGCCGGGGCCTTAAGGGTTACCGCGGCCAGCCTTGTTCTGCGTCTGGCTGTACTTCCGGCCAGGCCCGAAGTCCTGAGCCGAGAGCTTGACATCGCCGTGCGACTGCTCGGCACCATGCTGTCGGCCGAGCTCACCGCGCGACTGGCCATGCTCCGGTCCGTCGCCGTAGGGGATCGGCTTCATCTCCGGCTTGACTGACGACGCTTCTTTGTAGTCAGGCTTGACGATGCCGGGGTTGTTGTCGGGATGATTCCCGAGGTTGATCGATCGCGGTGTGCCTGCCTGCGTGCCACGTGCACCCGGACGAGCGTTGTGCTCGTAGTGGGGCTTGCCGGGCGCGGGATTGTGAAGACCAGCCATTGTCCTATCCTCTCGTTGCGTGGGGGATTGTGGAGCTAACTGTGGTGATGGCGTGTGGAATCGTCGTCGACCGGTACCTTCACGGTATCGACCACCGGTACCTTGACCGTATCGACGACTGGCACCTTCACCGTGTCGATCTTGGTCAGCGTATCGGTCCTCGTGAGTGTGTCGGTAGTGACCTCGAGGATCGTCTTCGGCTTGTCGTCCGTGTCCGAGCAGGCCGCTATGATGCCGACCGCGAGCGCGATGAACGCGATTCTCATTCTGGTGTCTGTGGTTGGGGTTCGACGATCACTACCGCCGCGTCCGGTCCGAACTTCGCGAGCTCGATCGCGGTGTCCGCGAGGAACCGACACCTGCGGAGCGCGATCACTTGCTGTCCAGTATCCAGTAGCTGCATGCCGGCGAGCTCGCCCTTGAGCGCCTGTAGTACCTGCTCGAGGTTCAAACGGCGGTCAGCCAGCCGTCAGGCGCGGCGTAGAACCGGAGACTCGAGCCTTGTGACGCGAGCGAGGTCGCACCGAAGATCGAATCACCGCCGAACGGTGCGATCGTGATCGCGTTACCGGACGAGTCGCTTTTGACGACCCGGAAATCGCAGCGTGCGTCGACCGAGAGCTGCGGCAGGTTGATAGTGAAGGCACCGCCGGAGGCGTTGCACTCGAAGACCGAACCCGATTGAGTGATTGCGAGGGTTGTCGTCGTTGTGAGTTGCACGACCGCCGGCGAGCCTGTGGTCAGCTGCCACGTGTTGTTGATCCCTTCCTTGACCCACAACTGGTTGCCGCCAGCACCATCTGTCTGGACACAGATACTGCCGGCCGCGGGATCGGCGAGCGCGTTCGTGACACCAGTAGGATTGATGAGGCCAGTGTTCGGGTTGCCCTGGACTGTGTAGATCCAGAGCTCTGAGCCCGGCGTACCGAGCGGGATCCGCGAAAGTACGGTGGCTGACATGGCTACTTCATGCCCCCAGTCTTGACCTCGACATCGATCGCCTTCTCGATGTTCGGGTTACGCTTGACCACGAAATACATCGCGACCGCACCAACGAGCACGCCTACTATGAATGCTGTAAATGGATGGATCGTCATTTTGGATTTCCTGAGTGGGTAGAAACGAAAAAGGGGCGCACAAGACGCCCCGGTCTACCGGAGATAACTTCTAATCAGTGTCCGCGTCCACTTGCTCTGGTACCTGTAAACCCACGCGAGGCGCGGCTCCTCGGACCGTGGAGGTCTTGTCCCCTACCTAGCTAATAGATAGCACCTTCGGACCGGGCTGCGCAATAACGTTCCCAACGATACTGATCTCGAGCGCGTCCTCGAGCCTCACCTGAGTCTTTAGACTCACGTTCTTGTGCTCATGCCGGATGAAGGACGCCAGGGTGGTCTCTGACACGTGCGTGAACCGCGCAAGTTGGACTAGGCTCCAGCCACGAGACTCGCGGTAACTCTGTAGAAACACGCCAAGGTCGCCGATCAGGATCTTCGGAAGGTCGTTATCGTCGACCATGACACGCGAGTAGAGCGCCGTGACTTCCGGTTTCGGCTGGTGGTTGGGCACGCTACGCCTGCACTTGGGGCAGTAGGTGATCAGGTAGCCGTCGCGGGTATCGAAGTCCAGGTCGAACCCACAAAGCGGGCACGCCGCGCGCTGTCTCACTTGTACTTCCGGCCGGCGCGTTTGTTGGCCATCTCGGCCGCGATCCGTTTCGCACGGCGCATAGCCGGCGAGTTCAGCTGGAACGCGGTGACGATGAGCTCGGAGTGTGGGCAGCTGCCGTCGTGCAGTGTGCCGTGGGCGGTACCGGCGACGTGCTTACTACCGCGTTTCGTGGGTGCGGGCGGCGCACCATCGACGTGACACTGGCAACTGCAACGCTTAGCGGAATTTCGGAGTAGTGACGATCGGTGCTGTGCCACCGAATAGAACATGTCAGTTGACGCCCGCCAGGTGCAGGATAAGTGCGCCCACAAGGATAGCGACCGCTAACATCACGGTGAACTGCGTATCATGATGAACGTCACGATCAGACCCCAAACCAGAATGACGCACGCACCACCGACCAATAGGATCGCTTTTGCGACTTCCCAGGCCGATACGCGCAGTGGCCGATCGTATTCGGCCTCGGAGCCATACACCGGGCCGCTCTCGTAGCTCCTCTCGAGAAATTCGGGCCGCAATAGGGATGACGATGTGGTTATCCACCCCGCTGACTCCGTTTCGACTGTTCCCGCCACAATGGGCGCTGTGAGTCCGGCTTCTGGTGGATCGCCGCAGCCTCTTCGGCGGTTGGGATGTGGCTGGCTGGCTGGATCAATGAGCTCGAGCTGCCTTTGATCTCTTCCTTCTTCTCGTGCTCCTCGGCCTGCTTCTTCTCGTACCACTCGCGGACGGCTTTCATTGCCCATGCTTTCCCCTTGCGAGCCGACTTCAAAACCGTCTCGCGTGGAAGTACACCGGTCGGATAACGAACACCGGTCCGCGACAGTTTGCGTAACCCGGCCTTGAACTTCTTGTACGTGAGTCCCGGATCTTTGATCGCGCCAGCTGGCTTCAGCTTGTGCTCACCCATGATGATCACCTGGTGCAGTCGGTGGTGATGACCTGATAGCCTCGACATCCTTACGTAACTCGTCATTCTCTGCCCGTAGTGTTGGTAGGATCGCAGCGATCGGACTGATGCCGTAGTCGCGCTCGACGGCGCGCAAATCGATGTCCTTACCGCCAGGCGGTGGCAACTTCACGTAGACCGGCTTCGGCGTGTCGGTCATCGCTTCCTGTCCGCGGTGTCGGTTTCGTACGTGAACCCGCAGTTACCACAGCGGTGTGTCAGCCAGTCTTGGCCGTCCTCAGCCTTGTAGGCAGTCTGCCACACTGCTTGATGCACACTACTATGCGTGCATTTTGGACATTGCTTTGGCAGCTGATCGAACCGCGGTCCCGGCATCCTCGGCATCGGATGCGGCACACCAGCGATATCGGCTACACCGAACCACTGCCTAATCTCTTCTAGTGCGTAGTCCGCACCACTCGATGCCCACCACGACTTAGACAGCCCTTCGGAAAGACCATCGCGATACCGGTCGAACACATCCAGGATCTCGGTACGTGTCATCATGCGCGTGCTCTCCGTGCTCGGGCTTCACGTTCCATCTTCGCGGTCGCCTTCTCGAGCAGTTTGGGGTCAACCACTTTCGTGTGGCCACTCGAGTCTTTGTAGAGGTTCGTGTCGTTCACCCACTGTGTGCGGTAGCGCACACAGCCGCAGCCACTGCATGGCTTGAGAGGCTCGTCGGCCGAGTAGTGGCGATGACAGCCCTGGCAGATCAAGACGAACGCACCACTCGTCGCTCCTGCAGGGCTCCCTTTCGGCGAAGTATCAGCAGCCAGCCCGGCATGTTTAAGCGACTGGCCTTCGGTGAGCTCGCTACAAGTTACGGTATGCCCCGTATCCGGACGATCTGCATCACTCACGCTGATATGCTCTCCGCTGCGCTCCGCTCGGTGAACCAACCCATCCAGAGCCCGATGTTCGCGATAACGTCGTAGGTGCCTTTGCACTCGATACCAGTCTTCGCGGCATTCACCTTGAACACCTCGACCGTATCGGCCCAGTCCGGTATGACCATGCGGATCCTGTGCATCGGGCCGCCGACCAGCGCAAGCTGAGTGCTCCCGACCGGTACACCGTCTACCGGTGGGACACCTACGAGCCTGAACTGGAATAGGTCGGTCACAGAGGTATCCTCCATCGGTCCTACATTAGCACTGGGCAACATGTTAGGGCAAGTGTCCCTGTCGCGCGAGCGCTTCCGATTCGATCGCTTGCACGAGCTCCGCGCGTGCTGCATCGCCCTCTTCAGCATAGATCCCATGATGCGCTTGCAAAAAGTTCAAGCCACCGACGAGCAACTTCGCCAGAAGGATCGCAGGATAGCGGTAGATGCCGCGCCAGCCGTGGTGGGCGTCAGATGCGCGCTGCACACGTGCGCTGATCGTCTCGCCGAGGTTGCCATCGGTCAGAGCATTCACAAAGAGGTCGAGCGCGAGCGCGCACTTCATGCCGTAGGTCATTGGTCGTGAGAATTCGTATTCACAGCAGTTATCCGGTGGATGCGTATCTCAAGTTCAGCCGCGCAAGCATAGAAAGTGTTTGCCACCGCCATACTTTCTATATGACCGCTTAATGCCGTCGCAACCCCCATCCCTCGCCACATAGGCACCAACTCCTCGATGCTCTCTCGTGCCGGTATTCGCTTCGGGTCCATCTTGAGCACTCCTGACGTTGTCTCGTTCGCCCCAACCTCCGGCATGTCCACATCACCGCACTTCATGCATCGTGTGACGCCGTCCGCGCCGGTGTGCCAATCACATGAACGCCCCATCACTCACCCCTCGTCGAATGTTCGGTGGTGTCGTTCAGTGGCATGCGTTCCGGTTGAAACAATGGCAGGGGCTTGCCGCAGCAATTGCAAACTATGATAGCCCCCTGACTGCGGTCGTCCCACCTGAGAACGGGAAGATGTGGAGGATAGCAACTGGGGTAGCATCGAGTCTCGCTCACGCGCCCATCGCCTTGAGAGCGGCGCGGCACACGGCCAGGGGAGCCGTGTCGGCGTAGGCGCTGCTAATGTGTTTGTATTCTAGGTCGGCGAATAGCGCCCACCAGTCGCCATCGGTGTCGTCAATCGTTACCTCGAACGCCGAGGCTTTCATCTTCTCCACAACCAGCCACGCGTCGGCGATATCGGTGCTGTAGTGGGG
>Ga0075030_100000517_pt1 | contig 33669 bp, 26 predicted proteins | sample LitLauG_LLR_2012_FD_71393 | JGI IMG/M metagenome (GOLD analysis project Ga0075030, IMG submission 71393) | Freshwater sediment microbial communities from Pennsylvania, USA - Little Laurel Run_MetaG_LLR_2012 | ecosystem: Environmental > Aquatic > Freshwater > Creek > Sediment | place: USA...
CGGCCCAACTGCGGCGGACGAACATCGAGTGTCGCCAGCCAGAATTTCAATTGCATGACAGATGCCCGCGAATCGCACGGCTACCTGAATTTGGAGGAATGGCAAAGCCGCACCTGCCGGTGCGCCCCACTAGAAGCTCCAACCCAGGCTGGCATCTACGCGCTTGGCTCCCTTGCGCGTTATGGGCCCTCCCACGCCCGAACCCCCGTCATGGAGCGCATCCGCGACATCTGCCGCTGCGTGCAGGCCGTGCCAGCCCTGGGCACGCAGGCCCAGGCCGACCGACCCAAGGACGTTGCCGTGAACCTGTGCGCCCTGCGGCGCCACAAAGCGAACCGACGCCGCGTCGCCAAATGCGAGGGCATAAAGCTGGCGCTTGCCGTCCAACTGCGGCCGGCCTATCGGATAAAAACGCGCCTCGAGGGTGGCTTGGGCGCCACGGTCCCCGGTAACTTCCGATTCGCGGTAGCCGCGCACCGTATCGAAGCCGCCCATGATGAACTGCTCGTTGGGTATGAGCGCATCACTGGTGTATTGGCCCTGCAGGCGCCCATAGCCGCTCCAGCGCCGGGAAACCCATTGTTCGACGGAACTGTCCATCTTCAGCGCAACATACCCGGCACCGCCGCTGAGCACGCGTCGACCGATGAATTCGGCATCAGAATTGCCGAACACGCCGCGCGGCGCGGTCGAGGGGCCGATGGAAAATTGCACGCTGCCCTGCTCCCGCACCAGGTTGGCACCATAGCTGAGCGACAGCGGCGAATAGGAAATGGGCGGGTAGACCGTGGCATTGCCGGTCTGCGCACTGGCATTGGTCTGGCCAAAGTCCTTGCGATCGATTCCCAATGTCACCGAATGAAAGTAGCTGCTGCCACCGGAGGTGCCGCTTCCCAGCGGATGAATCCAGCGCGCACCGTAGATCCTGGCATTGCCCAGTATGGACGCACTGCCCACGACGGCGATGTCGCTGTTGGATCGGATGGCATAAAGCGAAATGACGTCGTCGGATTCCGCAAATCGCCACAAATAGGTTCCATACACGACATTGGCTTCGCTGCGCTTTTGAGGCGCCACCTGGTAATTGATGGCGATACTGTGTTCGCGCTGCCACAGGTTGTCGTATCGCAACGAGGCGTTGGCCCGTTCGCTGCTGGTAAATGGCGAAGCGTGATTGTCGATCTCGATGTCGCCGTGAAGAGGCAGCTCGTCTCTCACCGACAACTCGACCTCGACACCGCCCGGAGTCCGACCGGGCTTCAATATGGGCGATACCTGCCGGTCGGGCAATTTATTGAGCTGAGCCAGTTCCTGCTGTACGGCGTTGAAATCCGGAACCGATCCGGGAGCCAGGTCGGAGGCCTTGGAGCGGATTTCGCTCAGCAGGAAGTAGCGCGAACCGACGACGCGCGTGCGCTCCACCTGCCCTTCGAGCACGTGCAGGCGGATCGCACCGCGACTGATCTTCTGTTCGGGAATTTCAACAAACACGGTCTGGTAGCCGCGCTTCTGATAAAGATCCTCCAGCGCCTTGCGCGCGCTCTCCACATCGGCGAAGTGACGTTTGGGCCCAAGAAAAGGCATCACCGCGCGCTCGACGTCGATCGTGGGCAAGACCGAATTGCCCTCGATACGGAATTCCAGGATGTCAAACGAGGGATCACTGCCTGAACTTTTGTTTGCAGCCGCGGCATCTGGCTGCGCTGATGCACTGCTTGCCCCTGCTTGCGCGAATGCCGCACCGCAGGCAGCGAAATGAAGCACCAGGGCGGCCAGGATAGACACGCCACTCGGCCAGCAAACGCGCATTAGCGGTGGCGAAACCGATTCTGCAAGCACGCTAGGCAATCTGAAGCGGGCGGAGCAGTGTCCAGGGGAACCAAGTTGCATGAAAGATCGACGAAATTTCACAAGCGGAAGAAGTGGATGCGGAAAACCGACGCGGAAAGCTGTCGATCATGGCATCCGAAATGCGGCATCTCCATGACAAGGCGTCATCGCCGGTCGTCTTCACGACGATTACAACGGAAAAAATCCGGGGCATTGCACCCCGGAGAATTGACCATTCACGCCTTCCGTCCGCCCCGGCAGGGATAAATCCCTGCCGGGGACTCAAGCTCAACAGAAGGTCAAGTCAGTATGCATTATTTGCGCATCAGCCCCTGGCAAACCGAACTTCCGGCGGTGCCATCATTGTCCAGATTGTAATTGGCAGTCGACGTCTGCAAAATGCCGGTGCCCGTGTACGTCTTGAGCGAAACCGACGTTGTTCCCGTACCTGCGAGATCCTGGCAGAACGTCAGGTTGTCGCCAGCCGTCAAGGCGGAGGAACAGTGCAGGTTTTCTTCCGTTACGTAGGTGTACATGCCCGAAGCGGCATTTGCAGTGCTCGGGTAGAACCCATCAAGACGCAAGAAACCAGCGCCACCCTTGAGCTTGGTGTCGTTTTCGTCGCTGACAACGCCGATCACATAGCCCGACGTGGGCGTAGCCGGAATGTAATTGCTCGTCGTGGTGCTACCCGTCGCGGCAGCGCCACCGGCCAGACGGGTAATTACGTCGCCGGTCGTAGCATTGAACGTAACCTGAAATGCGTTAAACGGCGCGACGGTAACCTGCGGAAAGTCCGAAGGAAGCGCCGGAGGATACGGCGTTTCCGTGGACGTCGTGCACGACACGTTCAGGAAGTGTGCATTCGAGCCGGATTGGGTGCCCGATCCCTGGTCGCGCCGGGCCAACTCGATCGAATTGTCGGTCGTGGGTGGCGTGCCTTGGAACAGGAAGGACGCGCTGGTATTTCCACCCTGGAATGTCACACCGACCAGAGAGGCGTACTGTGACCTGGAAATGAGCGGGGCGCAGATTTCGTTCACGCCGGCTGTCGCAACGGTGCCCGAGCAGCTGCTGGGAATCCAGCCCACGCCGATCTGGTCCTTTTGCATCGCCAGATAGAGACTCTTGGAGGCGGCAACACCGAAAACGACACCAAACGCCGCGGTGGCATTGTCGAGGCCATTACCCCAGGGCGTCGCAACGGTTCCACTCGGCTGGCAGGCTTGCAGGGTGCTCGAAAAGATTTGGCACGGCGTACCGTTCCACGAATTATTGACGAGCGGCTGGTCAAAGGTCGATCCATTGAACAGCGCGGATTCAACGTCCGTCATGCCGAAATTCGTCGGCGTCGAAGCCGGAAGGAAGGACACCGAGCAATTGGGGTGATAGGAAACGGTGACGCCGGCAATTACGAAGCTGCTGGAAACCGTACCGCAGGCCCCGGTATTGATCGTCGAGGCGGGGTTGGCGTTGAGAGCGGTGTTCTGTGCGTTGGTCATCAGGGCCGTGTTGGTGGCAAGAAAGCCCTTCCATGAGCCGCCAGTAGTGTCGTACGAAATGTCCACGCCGGTGGCAAACTTCGTGGCAGTCTTCGACGTGCAAGTGATGCGATAGACGGAGCCGCCGCCGGCGCCGTTGCTATCGTTATCGTAATAGGCGACCGTGCCAGGAGTGCAATATTGGCCCAGCACAACAGCCTTGAGCGTATTGTTAATTGCCGAGGCGCCGGCGCCCGACAGCGTGGTTGCGCCCGCGGCAGCGCAAAACGTAGCGCCGACAGCGACAGCCACCGCAGAAAGTGCGTATTTCTTTGACATCGTAAAGCTCCTTTAGGTACCCAAGGGGTGTATCTGGAAATAAAAAACGGACGCTGCTAAAGATTCAAGCCGGCCAAGGCGCCGCCGGCTTGAATCACAGCAGTAGCAAAGCACAGATTCCGGCGAGACTTATGCGCGAGAGCGGCGGCGGGCAATTGCCGCAACAGCCAGAAGGCCGGCGGCCATCAGCGCATAGGCACCGGGTTCGGGGGTCGCCGAAGCGGAAACCGTGAACAGACCCGTCGTAGCCGAAAGCGAGGAAAGCGACGCGGTGTTGATGACAATACCGGGAACGCCGCCCGTGGGAGTGCCGTAATACGCGAGGTCCATTGATTTTGCGGTCCCCGTGGCATTGATACCAAGGGTTGAGCCAAAGTTGAACGCGACGGTCAGCAAGTTCGAGCCAGATGCGAGACCGGCAGTGATCGCCGACGTTCCCGCGGCGCCCATTGTCGAGATGATTTGCGCGGAATCCGTCGAGCCGAACAGCTTGTTAAGCGTGGCTTGGGAAAGCGCGCTTTCCCCGCCCGCAACAAACGATACGTCGCCGGTTTTGGCCGCACCACCAAGAACAAACCAAAGGTCCGTTCCGTTGGTGAGGTTTGCGCCTTCGGTGCCGGTAAACGTGGTCCAGTTGGCGCCCGCAATGCTCGCGAGGTTGGCACTAGTGGTTGCGCCCGCGGTGGTGAGTTGCGCACCAACATCAACGTACAGGGTGTCGGCGGTCGTGGGGTTATAAATTCCGACAACCAGATCGGTCGTGTTGGCAGCGAAGGCGCCAGACGACAGCGCCATGGCCGTCGCGAGGGCAGCCAGTTTCAGGGAACGTTTCATACTCTTCATCTCCGAAAAATCAATCGTTTGTGTTGACCCCTGGGACCGCGATCGCGCACTCGGCGTTTTCACGGCTGTCGGTGCCGGACTTCGTAAGCAAGGTGCCCATGCGGACAGGGGAATCATAGGAACGCATCGTGAAAATCAATGACATGGGCTGGTCGGCGCGCAGTCCGTTCGGACTAATTGGCGGATGAATTCGCCTGCCCTCGACGGTGTCGAAAACTCGACGGAAGCAACTTGATCCGATGGAACTATTCGATAACCGCGGTCGTCATTAAGTGGTCATGAACACCGGCGCGACCAGATCAATTTCCCACCGCCGCCAGGCACACGTAATACTGCTGCTTGGCCGCCCGGATGCAGGCATTGAGTTGCGGCTGCGGCAGGCCGTTGCAGTCGGCTACCGCACTGATCTGCTGGTCCCTGCACAAGAGCTCCGCGGCGACCGTGTTGCTCGGCGCAGGCGGCGCGGCGCTAGGGTCGCTCGAACCGTTGCCATCGCCGGGCGCAGTGCCGGGAGTTGCGCCCGGGCCACCGGCAATCGTGCTCGGGGCCGCTGCACCGGGCGGGAGATCCGTCGCATTTCGGCCAGGATCGTCGTTCACCAGGAAGCGCCATTGCGCATAGGATTGCGCTCGCGCAAAGCCGGCGTCCACAGCAGGGAAATTTGCGTGGCGCAGGGGCGCCTGCTCACTGCGACTGTGCAACCCGACGATGGCTCCGGCCTGCCCTTCCAGCACCCAGTCAACCGCGCCGGTCATCGGATCGGAATACAGGCGGCGCAAATGATGGATCGCCACTGGACCTCGCTTGTCCTCCACGAGGTCTTCCAGTACTTTCGGATATTGCCCTGTGCCAGCAACCGGACGCACCGCTGCGTAGCTGCGGATCGCCTGCCGGTATTGATCTCCCACCCACAGCAGCTGGGCTTCCCTTTCGCGCAATGCGTCCTCGCGGGCGCGACTATGCGCAACGACAGCTGCCAGGCTGACCAGAACCAGGGCAAGCAGCGCGAACATGAGGGCAAAACCGCGCGATGCGCAACGCGGCTGCGCGGACCCGCGTAGCATTTTCCGGCCGGTCATGGCAGGGTACGGGGATCCGGAGCAATCAGCGCCCGCGCAGCGCGCGACGCGTGCAAGGCTGAATCCATGCCCAGACACCGACCTACGATGCTGCCGGGGATTCGACGGTCGCCTTCCCCGCATCGATTTCCCCGCGAACGACATCTCCCAGCAAGCGCAGGCTCATGGCCTTGGAGACCGCCTGCGTGCGGTTGCTCGCCTGCAGTTTCTTCAGTATGCGCTGGATGTGGTTCTTCACCGTGAGCGGACTGATGGACAGAACCATGCCGATCTCATGATTGCTTTTGCCCTCGCGCACCCAGTGCAGGATCTCCACCTCGCGCTCGCTCAGCGCACCGTCGCTGGGCGTGACCGAAACCGTGATGGGGATGCGATCCCGCGACAGCGCTCGGCAATAGGTGCTGAACACGTGGGGTACCGTCATGGTCGCAATGGAGGTTTCGCGGGCACCGGGCAGATTGCGCAGCGACACAAAGGCAAAAAAGCCATGCGCACCCACGCTGGACTGTTCAAACGGTATGCCGTGGGCCAGGGTCGTGCCCAAACCCAGTTCCTGCAACTGGGCATACAGGCCGGCGGTGCGGATCTGCCCGGCCTGGACGATCAGCGGATCACCGCCCTGCCCCCGCCACGCCTCGAGCATGGCCACCGCAACCCCATCGCGCGGATGGCACAATCGCGCCAGCGCGGACGTGGGCAGCGGCACGTTATGGAAATAGTCGAAGAACATGCCGGTACCCGTACCACGCGGCAGACCGCACACCAAAACGCCGTGCGGCAGCAGCGCCTGCAGATGACCCTGCGTCCAGGCAAAAAACTGGAATCGGCGCCGTACGATGACCGCGTCGGCTATCGCCGACAGCAGCGCCGCGCTGTCAGCCATGGACAGCGGCGTGGCCGCCGGGCCCGGATCGGGCGTGCCGGCCTCGGAGCGCATCAGCGTAGGGCCTCAATAAGCATTGGTGCGCCGAAAGACGATTATGGCTGTCTTGAAAAGGATGAGCACGTCGAAACCCGGCGACCATCGGCGCAGATACTCGATATCGTGCTCTATGCGCCGACGCATCTTGTCCACCGAATCGGTCTCGCCGCGCAAGCCGTTGACCTGCGCCCAGCCGGTAATTCCCGGCTTTACCTTGTGGCGCACCATATATCCCTTGATAAGACCCCGGTATTCCTCGTTGTGCGCGACAGCGTGCGGGCGCGGGCCCACCAGGCTCATGCTGCCGATAATCACGTTGAAGAGCTGGGGCAATTCGTCGAGCGAGGTGCGGCGCAGGAATGCGCCCAGCCGCGTGATGCGCTTGTCGTCGCGCGTGGCCTGTCGCACCACCGATCCGTCCTCGACCACTGTCATGGAGCGGAACTTCCACACCACGATCTGGCGGCCGTCAAGCCCGTAGCGGCGCTGGCGGAACAGTATCGGGCCAGCCGATTCGAGCCTGATGCCCAGCGCGATCAGCACCATGATGGGAGACAAGGCCAGCAGTGCCACCCCGCCCACCGCAAGATCGAACAGGCGCTTGAACAGCGAATTGAGACCAACGATGGGCGACTCGCAAACCGCCATCACGGGCATGCCGTTGATATCGTCGATACGTGCGTTGATAAGATCCGTGATGAAGATGTCCGGCACGAAATATACCGACGCCGTGGTGTCCTTGACATCGTCGAGCAGCTTGAGCAGTTGGGGTTGCGCCGCCATGGGCAAAGCGATGAAGACGGCCTCGACTCGATTAGCCTTGACGAATTCGACCGCACTATCAACCGTCCCGAGCACGGGCCCCGGAGCAGCTGCCACGGCCGCGCCCGACCGCAGCGCAGCCGGACCTGTATCGAGCGATGCAACGCCACCGAAATCGGCCGCGGCCGAACGGCCATGCATTACCCCACCGGCATTCGATTCAAAGAGGCCGTCGTCGAAGAAGCCCAGGAACCGGAACCCAAGCGCCGGGTGATCCACAAGGTTTCTCGCCATGCGGCTGCCGACTTCGTTGGCCGCAACCACGACCGCGCTGCGATAGCCGTCGATGGCCAGCAGTTGCGGAACCAAGTACGGGATGGATCGATGCGCCACATACAGCACGCAGGGCGTGGCGACAAACCACATGAGCAGCATGCGCTGGTCAAACACCCAGACAAATTTCGTGGCATAGCCAAAGAACACGAGCAGCGCGACCATCAACAGCCAATTGACAAAGATGGTGCCGGCAAGATTCTGGCGCAGCTTGTGCAGCGACACCTCGGACGGGAACGCAAGCGAAAAGACCACGACGGCCAGCACCAGCTCGCCGGCGCCAAATCCGGAGCCGGCTACCAGGCAGCTGACGAGCAGGCAGATGACGATCAGCGTCGGATCCAGGGCGACGCGTACGAATCCACCAAACGAGAGTTGGCCGCGGGAAATCGCGACGGAAGGGGCACCCAGCAACATGTTTCTACCAAGAGTGCAAGAACGACGCAAGCATTGCTCATTCGCTGCTCGCCGACCAGCAGACCGGTGCACGGTAAAAGAGCTTTATGACCGGTTGCTGAAATGTATCGTCAATATCTTTTTGTTGCACGGCTGTACCGCGAAGCAGGGGCACGGAAAATGGAACCCAGCCAAGCCGGCTGCGCAGCCGCGGATTTCGGATTAGTCAGCGCGCGCGCCGGCGACCGTGCAGCACAAGGACGAATACCACCGATAGTCCGACCACGGTCAGCACCAGTTGGTCCGGCTCGGGAACGACCCCGGGACTCGATACACAGCGCCCATCGCAAAAATGGTCGCTGTCGAAGCGGCCATCGTCCAAAACATTCCCGCCGGTCACGCCATGCTCGAGCCAGTTGCCGCCCATGTTGCGGCGGTGATCGGCGGAATAGTCGATGCTGCCGCCCTCCTGCCCCAGGGCTCCACCAGTGAATGATTCAACCAATTGCACGGACAGCTCGCTGCCTTCGGCTATCGATCTTCCTGTGTCCGTGTGTATCACCCATCGTGAATCCCCGACGGCGCCCGCCGGAAAGCCCGCAAGGTCCGCCGTTGGCAGCGACTCGCTGGATTGCGCCGTGCGCGCTGGGCCGCCAACCGCGAGCGCCGGCAGAACGAAGCCGAACAAGGCAAACGCCGCAACACCACCTGCCACCTGTCGGACGCGGCGGGCCGGACCTGCATTTGAATTCATTGTTTTACTTCCCACAAATTCCGCATTCCCCGACATGGCAACCAATTCACAGCAGTACCCGAACGCGAAGAAGGTGTGCACCGCAGCGATAGCGCATATGGTGCCGCGAAACGTCGAACAAAAGTCCTTGATTGATCCGAAAGAATCAATGGATCGCTAGTCTGGAATATGGAAAATGCGACCACGGCATCTTGACATGGATCAAACCTCACCCTTGGACGTGTTTCGCGCGCCGCCCCCCCGAGGCGCCACGGATAGACTGCGCGGCATGGCCGAGTCAGCGTGGCGTTGGAAGCAGGTGCCGATTGTATCTGTGCGTATCACACTATCGTCACAAACGCCTGCGAAAGTCGCACGTTTTGCCTCGACATCACGGGCTCCATAGCAAATCTCCGCGCGTATACATACGCAAACCCTGAAGCGCCTGACACGATAGTGACCGACACCCTGCGCATGCCATCGCCCTGGGCAGATCCGCAGCGAACATCCGCGCGGGTTAGATGCATTCCCTTTGCCCTTTTCATCGCCGTCCTGGCCTTGCGCGGCCTCCTGGGAAAGTACGGAACCGACAAGCCGTTTGACTTGCGCTGGCTCTACGCAGTGCAGGCGGCTGCGGCACTGCTACCGTTGTTGGCCTGGCACGGCCGCTATGCGGAGCTGCGCGAGGGCGCGTGGTCTGCAACCGCGCTTAGCTTGAGCATTGCGGCGGGACTCTCGGTCTTCCTGTTCTGGATAGCCCCGCAGCCCTCCTGGGCCCACTTCGATCCGGATGCGGCCGCATTTACGCCGGTCGATCCCGATGGCGTGCGCCGCTGGGACCTGATCGCGACACGCGCGTTTGGTGCCGTCTTGGTGGTACCGATTATGGAAGAGCTTTTCTGGCGCTCTTTTCTGATGCGCTGGATCGACAGGCGTGCCTTCCTCGAACTGCCTCCTGGGCGGGTGAGCTGGGTGGGCATTTTGGCCTCATCGGCCGTTTTCGCCCTTGCGCATGACCTATGGCTTGCTGGCCTGATCGCAGGGTTGATCTATGCGCTGCTTTACCGGCGCTTTGCCAATCTCTGGTATTGCATCATTGCACACGCCACCTCCAACCTGGCACTGGCCGGGTGGGTGCTCTGGTCGGGCGCCTGGCAGTACTGGTAGTTTCCTGCATTTGTGACAGGTCGTTTTTGACACAAATGTGAAAGAGTTGCCGTCCATAATTGACGGCTCCGACGCCTCAACTTCCCCGATGTCTTTCGCATGAGCTTTGCAAAGCAAAACTGTGCCTCCACCTGGAACCCCGTTTCGCGCTCAGCGGGCTACAGGGGGCGTGCGTGATTCCCAACCGCATCGCGCTTGCACTGCGGGCACGGCATTGGCTGGTCTGGGGCGGCATTGTGGTCCTTGCGGGGATCGCGCTTGCCTATAGCCTGTTGTCGACCAAGTACTACTCGGCGCAGGCCCAGATATTGCTGGACGTGCGAGAGCCGGAGGTGATGGTCAACCACGGCGCGAGCTACTCCGTGCTGTCGCCCACGTACATGGCCACACAGGTGGACATCCTGCGCAGCGCCCGGGTCGCCGGCAAGGTCGTGCGAGCGCTGGGCCTGGACAAGAACCCGCAGGCAATAGCGCAATGGGAACAGGGGCGCGATGGCGACGCGAGCCTTGAGGAATACTACGGCGGGGTGCTGGGCAAGGCCCTGCTGGTCACCCCCTCGAAGACCAGCAACACGATGACGCTGGAATTCACTAATCCCAGCCCGGAATTCGCCGCGAACGCGGCCAATGCCTATGCGCACGCCTACCTGGAAGCGAGCGTCGACCTCAAGGTGGATCCCAGCCGCAGTTTCGCCAGCTGGTTCTCCGAGAAGGCCAAGCAGGAGCGCGCGCGCCTGGAAGCGGCACAGGCGCGGCTGTCGCAGTTCCAGCAGGAAAGCGGCATCGTCGTCACCGACGAGCGGCTCGACATGGAAAACACTAGGCTGGCTGAGATCAACACCCAACTCACCGCGGTCCAGGGGCAGCTGGGCGAGTCCAGGTCGCGCGACCGCCAGGCACGCGGCAAATTGGATACATCGCCGGATGTCATGCACAACGGCGTGGTGGAGTCGCTGCGCACGGAAATCGCCCGCAACGAAGCCAAGCTGGACGAACTGAGCAAACAGTACGGCGTCAATCACCCGGCGTACCAGGGCGCGCTGGCAGAAAGCGCATCTCTCAAGGCCGCCCTCGAGCGGGAGATGCACAAGGTTGCCGGCACCATCGGTGTGGACAATGAAGTCAACATCCAGCGCGAATCGCAGATCAGCACAGCGCTGGCGCTGCAAAAAGAGAAGGTGCTTAAAATGCGCGCCCAGCGCGACCAGGTTGCCGTATTGCAGCGCGATGTGGATCTGGCACAGAAAGCCTACGAACTCGTCACGCAGCGCCAGTCGCAGACCACCCTGGAGAGCCAAGTCCAGAACAATAGCAGCATCGTGATACTGGGTGAGGCGATCGTTCCTGCCAGGGCATCGAGCCCTCGGACGCTGCGCAATACGGCCATCGGCGCCGCAATGGGCCTGCTGCTGGGCACGTTGCTGGCCCTTGCGCTGGAGATGCGCCGCCCGCTGCTACGCAACGAGGCGGATATCGTCGAAATGCTCGGCCTGCCCCTGCTTGCCACGCTGGGTCACCGCAGGCATTTGGCGCGGCCGCCGGCGCTGGCGCTGGCCGGCCGCCCTGCGGTGGCGGCGTGAACACGGCGCTGGCCCCGGCCGGCTACGCCTGGCGCAACTGGTGGCCGTTGGCACTTGGCCTGGCAGCAGTACTGCTGATGAGCTATATCCGCTTCTTCAAAGGCGCGTGGAACGAACCCGGCGGGGACCACGCACCGGTGGTCGTAACCATTGCCCTGTATCTTTTCTGGCACGAACGGCAGGCGCTGGCGCAGGCACAGGCTCCTGCCAATCCCTGGCCTGGGGCGGCACTGCTGCTGGCCGGCTTGCTTGTTGTGATGTTGGGAGTGCGAATGCGCATTTCATCATTCGAGGCGTTGGGACACATTCCCCTTATTGCAGGCGCACTATTGATGACGGGCGGCACGCGACTCGTGCGGCGCATGTGGTTTCCCCTCTTCTTCCTGCTGTTGGCGGTGCCCATACCCACGTTTATCCTGGGAATAGCAACGGCCAATCTCAAGCAGATAGTTTCCACCGCATCGGTGGAACTGCTCTACCGCGTGGGCTATCCCATAGCCCGCGACGGCGTCGTAATCACGATAGGGCATTATCAGTTGCTGGTAGCCGAGGCGTGTTCGGGCATGAATTCCATCCTGAGCCTTTCTGCGGTCGGCCTGGTGTTTCTCTACCTCATGCCGGTGCCGCGCCGCTGGATACTGGCCGTGGCGCTCCTCAGCATTTTGCCGATCGCCATTGCCGCGAACATCATCCGCATCATCCTGCTCACCTTGATCACCTACCATCTGGGCGACGCGGCCGGCCAGGGCTTCCTCCATGAATTCGCCGGAGTAGCGATGTTCTGCTTTGCGCTGCTGGCATTTTTTTCCCTCACGGCCTTGTTGTCCCGAGTTGGCAGGGTTGCACACCTGCAGGGTTCCCATGCCTGATCGCGCCACCCTTGCCGCGGGCATCACGCTGCTGCTGGCCGCCGCGCTGATACCAGTGGTCGAGCCGCACCGCTGGCTCGCGCGCGAACTGCCTCCCCTGCGCCTGGAGACGGCGATCCCCGGTGTGTTCGGCGATTGGCGTATCGACCGGTCGATCACCCCGGTTCTGCCCTCGCCAGACGTTCAGGCGGAGATTGACCAGGTGTATTCGCAGGTGCTCTCGCGCACCTACGTCGATTCGGCTGGCGACCGCATCATGCTGGTTATCGCCTATGGCGAAGACCAGCTGGGGAAGACGACGGTGGCGCACGGTCCGGACTCCTGCTATCCGGCGCAGGGCTTTACGGTGAGTGCGCGCCCGATGCAGCCGGTGCTCATCGACGCTACCGCGTTCGACGTCAGCCGGCTGGTCGCCCGCAAGTCGGTCCGCAACGAGCCCATCACCTACTGGACCGCGGTCGGTGACGTCACGTTTTCGTCGGACTTCGAGCGGCGCGTGACGCGCTGGAAGTCGGCGCTGAATGGCATCATTCCAGACGGCATGCTGGTGCGGGTGTCTTCCATAGACGGCAACGAGGCGCATGCCTTTGTCGTCCACGACGCATTCATCCGCGGGCTCAACGCCGCGCTTGCCCGGGAAGTTCGGCCCCGCATTTTCGGGAATCGCACATAGGACCTCGGATAGCGCCCTGGCAGCTTCGTCGCGCCGCGGAAGTTTGGAGCGCAGCGCTCTAGCAACACCACGGCGGCGAACCGGTCCACCTTCACAGTCGACGCCTCGGGAAGAGCGCCAAGCGCCGGACCCCCGCAATCAACCAGGAACCACCCTCATGTCCATGCTCCGGTCGTTCGTGACCACCACCGCGCGCCGTCTCGGCCTGGAAGTGCACAGCTATATACCGCAGCGGTCCGAACCGGCCCAGCTGGTCGCCATCTTTCGCCATCTGAATATTGGACTTGTGCTCGACGTCGGTGCCAACGAAGGGCAGTACGGCAAGGCAATTCGCGATGCGGGTTATGCCGGGCGCATCGTCTCGTTCGAGCCGCAGACGGTGGCGCATGCCAATCTCATGCGCGAAGCCGCGGGTGACACGCTGTGGAGCATCCACAGCCGCTGCGCCATCGGCGCCACCGATTCCATTGCGGAAATTAACGTGTCGGAGAATTCGGTCAGCTCGTCGCTGCTGCCCATGCTGTCGAAGCACCTCGAGACGGCACCCACCTCGCAGTACGTGCGGCGCGAACGTGTGCCCCTGGCGCGACTCGACACCATCGTGCCGTCGCTGGACCCGAGCCGGCCCATGTTCCTGAAGATCGACACCCAGGGATACGAAGAGCCCGTGCTTGACGGTGCCGAGAACATCCTGGGCAATGTGCCGGGCATCCAGCTCGAAATGAGCCTGGTACCCCTCTACGATGGCCAGGCATTGTGGGAAGTCCTCCTCCAGCGGCTGAGCCGCGCAGGCTACAAGCTATGGGCCTTGCGCCAGGGATTGGTGGATCCCGTGAGCGGGCGGCTCCTCCAGATGGAAGGCATTTTCGTCCGGCAGATGGATAGCTGACCCAACGTGGCAATCAGCAACAGCATTGCGCATCCCATCGCCACGTTGCGCAATGCCATTCGCCGGCTGCGGCGTAGCGACTTCGACACATCGACCGAGTCCGGCCGCAATGACGAGCGCCACCAGCGCGCACTGGTAAATGCCGCGGCCGCAATAGTGGCAAAGATTGCCACGGTGATTGCGAACCTCGTTGTCATCCCCATGGTGCTGAACCATCTTGGCGCGGAACGCTTCGGCGTATGGGCAACGGTTACGTCATTCGTGATGCTGTTGTCCTTTACCGACCTCGGGATCGGCAATGGCCTCATGACCGCTGTCTCCCACGCAAGCGGCCGCTCCGACGCAACGGAGCTGCGCCGCTTGGCGACGGCAGGAATGCTATCCACGGGGACGATCGGCATGTTGGTCGTCGCGACCAGCGTGATCGCCTACGCCGTGGTGCCGTGGCCGCAATGGCTCAACGTGAGCGGTGATGCGGCGATTGAAGTGGCGCCGGCGATTGCGGTTCTTGGTGTCTGCCTGGGAATTGCCATGCCGGCCGGCGTTGCCACCCGCATCGAGGCGGGGCTTCAGCGAGGATTCGTCTCCAGCGCGATCCAGGTTGCCGGCGCCTTTCTGGGCCTGGCCATGACCGTAATTGCCCTCCGACTCAAGGCCGGCCTGCCCTGGCTGGTGGGTGCATCCGTGGGAGCGCCGGTGCTGGCGATGATGGCCAACAGCGTTTCGTTCTTCTACTGGCGGCGGCCCGATCTTCGGCCGACGCACGCCGGCTACTCGCCAAGCGCATTGCGGTCGCTGATGCGCATTGGCATGCTCTTCTTTGCACTGCAACTTTCCCTGGCGCTGGGCATGTGGACCGACAACATCATTATTTCGCGCCTCCTGGGGCCTGCCGCGGTGACCCAATATTCCATTCCGGCCCGCCTCTATGGGCTGATTTCAATGGTTGTCATAATGGCAACCGGACCGCTCTGGCCGGCCTACGGCGAGGCCGTGGCGCGCGGCGATCACGCGTGGGCTCGGCGCACGCTGGCCGCAACCATGAAGCTCTCGATCGTCGGTGCGGCAGGCGCTGCGATTCTTCTCTCCATCTTTCTGCAACCCATTCTTGATATCTGGGTAGGCGGGCGCGTCCAGGTTTCGGGACTGCTCATGGCTGGATTTGCGGTCGCGGCAGTTGCCGAGTCCTGGCGCGCGACGGTCGTCATGTTCCTGAATGGCAGTGCCGTCATCGGCCTGCAACTTGCCGTCGACTTGAGCTTCGCGGCGATCTGCATTGCACTTCGCGTCTTGCTCGTCAGCGCTGTTGGCCTTCCGGGAATACCTTTGGGAGCCGTCTTGGCTTTCGCCATTGCTACCCTCATCCCGTACACAAGATATCTGCGCAGACGATTCACGGCGGATTTAGCTCTGAAACGAATCTGACCAAAAATGGCGACACCTGAAGTGGACGCCATCAGTCGTCAATAGACAGCACAAAAAAAGTGCGGCTGACGGTAATAAAGCCACATTATTCCCGCAGTAAGGTTGCTCCTTGCTTTGAACTTTTGAATGTGCACAGCCCGGTTTTTTCGCGGTTCGATTTCCAGCCATCTTTGCCTGGCCACAAATAATGCATATGCGCGAATCACCCAGACAACCATCAATCCAAGCTCGGCTTCTGGATGCACAAGGCAGGCCCTCGGGCTTTGACTACCTCCGATTGATTCTTGCAATCTCCGTGCTCCTCAGTCACACGATCAATATCTGTTACGGACGGGAATTTACCGAGGACATCTGGAGCGGTCCCGCGCGACCTTTTCTTGCCTTGATCTTGCCAATGTTTTTTGCCTTAAGCGGCTTCCTTGTCGCCGGCAGTTTTGAACGCTGCAGGACAATAATTTCATTTGGGGCACTTCGAGTGCTTCGAATAGTACCCGCGCTTGCCGTTGACACTGCGGTTAGCGCACTCCTCTTAGGGCCGCTTTTTACATCGCTTCCCCTGACCGACTATTTTCTCGACAGTCGCTTGCACGCCTATTTTCTGAATGTCGTTGGGAAGATTCACTACGTTCTACCCGGTGTCTTCACGCACAATCCGTGGAACAATTTTGTTAATCAACAATTGTGGACTCTTCCGTACGAATTGCTTTGCTATACGATTTTGGGCTTTTTTGCCATGATTGGAATTGCGCAGAGACCCTGGATATTTCTGCCACTAATAATTTTTCTGAACTTAGTTATTTTCTTTTATTACGGCGTCTTTGGTGCAGACCAAGCGCCTGAGGTGACCGTTACAGGTCCAATCTTGGTTTTTTGTTTCCTCTTCGGCGTGCTGGGGTTCTTGTATCGCGAGCACATCGCATGGAGCAGCCCCCTGTTTTTTTCTTCGTTGGCAATCAGCCTGCTTTGCCTCTATCTGCCGGCCGGCGATTTTCTGGCGCCACTACCGGCAACTTACGTCACCATCTACCTCGGACTGTTGAACCCGCCAAGGAATTGGATCATTTCCAGCGGCGACTATTCCTATGGCATCTTTTTGTATGGATTTCCGGTTCAACAAGCCGTCGTTGCAGCGCTGGGAGATTTTGGAAGAATCTGGTACGTCAACGTAATGCTTTCCCTTTTCATCACCCTTGCGTTGGCCATAATTTCATGGCGTGCGGTTGAAAAACCCATGCTGGGCTTTCGAAAGGCGCTTCCGAACCTTGAAGACGCGATGATCAAGCTTGCGCAGAAAATTCCCTTTAGTACGTTTCTTGTTACCGAGCTTCAACAAATTAGATCGCCTCGATCTTCAATTCCCTCGAACTCCTGATTCTTTCCGATCGGCAACAACCGGCACTATTAGGGTAATGCCAGGCACGACTAACAGGTCCTTCCAACGATGCCATCGGGATCGATTGGCGAGATTTCTCCATTGACCCCGAATAGCTTGGAAATCGCGCGATATGGCTTTTGGAATTAATTCAAGTCGTATCAGAGAATTACTTCTGCTGGGCTTATCTGCCCCGGCAATATTCGGCTGTGGCAATCGATTGGCATCGGACAGTCCGCCATCAAGCGCAACGCCCGCGCCCCTGCCGGTGTCCAATCCTCTTGCAGAAACTCTCGGGCAAAAGCTTCGTCGGATATATTCAGCGGCACAAGCCGACAATCCCTCCGTGAATCTCCCGCTTAGATTGCAACCTGCATGGCACGCAAATGCCGTGTATTCATCGGGCCAGGTCGTTTCCAATGATGGGAACCTTTATCTCGCTTTGATTGGCGGCGTCTCAGCGACGTCATCGGGGCCAACAGGAACCGGCATGGGCCACTTATCGGATGGTACGGCTACCTGGAGTTATTTCGGTGTTCCCCCAATTTCTTCGGACGATCCCCTTGCGCCGGCAACTACGGTTACAGGAGCACCCGACTCCAGCCTGACCCTTTTCGTCTCATCGCTTGCCGGCGACGGCTCGCAAAATTCAGCTGCGTTCCAGCTCGGTAGCAATGGCGTGACCAACAGCACTTCCCCCTTCCTGGCCGCGTCGATAGGGCCGAAGGTTGCGATCCCCATCACATCGGCTACCGGACTGGCCAACACGGTTACGGTAACGACGTCGGTGCCCCACAACTATTATTCGGGCTTGCCCGTGATCGCATCCGGGTTCACGCCTGCCGAATTCAACGCGCTGGCCGGCACTCCCATCAACGTGATAGACGCGACCACCTACTCCTATGCATCCGTCAACCCGGTAAGCGGAATCCCCAGCAACGTTGGTAGCATCAAGGTCTGGAACTACGGCAACAGCGGCGCTACGCAGGATTGGTTCGGCTCCGGCTATTTGCAGGGTGCCGAAGACGGACAGGTTACGTTCTTCACCGATGCACCCAAGATTTCCATTGAAATGGTGGGAAGTTCCCGCATTGCCATTGATGGAAGATATGTCGATCTTGGCGTCCAGCCCAACACCGGTTATCCCAACTTCTTCAACCTTGATTTCACCGCGGTCGGCGGACGCAAGACCCGGGAAATCCGCGTCGAATGCGAATTGGCGCCCGCCTGGCTCGGCGCCTATGTTGCACCGGGTGACCGCATTTACGCTGCGAAACCGTCCAATGTGGTCAAGGCGCAGTTCGTCGGTGATTCCTTCTTCAACGGCAACTACGAAGTCCCGCTGACCATTTCAGATGAAGCCGGATTGCGGCTCGGATGGCGCAACGCCATCGCTTCAAACAACGGCGGATCCGGGTTTGTCGCGGCCAATTACACACCCCCCAACTATGTATTGAACTATCTGGATCGCATCGCCGACGTCAAGGCCATAGCGCCCGAGGTTCTGATCTATGTCGCCAGTGGCAACGACAACGCCAGCACCTACAGTCAAGTCCTTGCCAACATGCTGGCCTGTTTGCGGCAGGCGCGGGCGTGGTTTCCCGAAATGCCCATCGTCATGGTCGAGCTGCAGTCGTGGAGGGAAAGCGCAGGGTCGATTGGCGCCACGGGCACCACGGTTACCGTGACGATCACGGGGGGCCACGGATTCAGTTCTGGGGAGTACGTGACGATCGCCAACGTCACACCCGGAAGCTACAACGGAACCTATCAAATTGCGGTGACCAGCCCGACCACGTTCACCTACTCGGTTCCGGTACCCCTTACCGCCAGCACGTCAACCGTGTTCTTTGCCAGCCGTACGGCAGCCGCGGCGCGCAATGCGGTTTCCCAGTTCAACGACCCCATGACGTGGTTCATCCCCACCATCAGCGACCCGGCCGGCAGCTGGTTCACGGGTTCCGGCAATGTGGCCAATCCCAAGGGCGACGGGAACGCGGATTTCTATGTGAGCCCGGATGACGTGCACCCGGAGCCTCGCGGCGTCACCTACCTCGGCGACCGCATTGCGCAGGGCGTGGCGGGCGTGCTGCAGAAGATTCCGTGATATTCAGTCATGGAAAAGCTAGCCCACAGCAATCTGGAATTGCACAAGGTCGGGCACGCTGACATCCTGCGCCAGGTAAGGCGCCCACGGCCGACCGATCTAATCGGGCGGCCGATTACGGACAGCGCAGACCTCGAACCGGCGCCGCCCCCTTTCTCGACGCTCAGGTTTGCGACGGCCGGCCGGGGGGAATTCGGGTACGTTGCTTCAATTCCCTGGTCTTCAAGACGATGAAATATTCGTACACGGCCTGCAGGATCGAATAGCGGATACCAGCCCATCCGTCGAGGAATGCCCGGCGGAAGAAAATCATGTAAGCCAGTTTGATGAAGGGGCGGCCGGGCAGCGTGTACAGGATGCCTTTCTGGTGCAGCCGGCGCTGGTTGAAATCCGGCCCAAACAGGGCAATGCGCCATGAAGGTTCCGGCAGACTGCCGCCGGCGATCAACTCGGCCTCCATTCGCGAGTAGACATTGTGCTTGGCGATCCAGTGATCCAGCCCTTTCGAAAAGGGGTAGTGCTCGAAATAGCCGTCCAGATCCCGGGTTGCGCCGTCCACGACCAGGACCTCGTTGACCTCACGCTCGTACCGGACGCGTTCGGGCCGCACCAGGCGCAGGTAATAGGGCGATAACTGAGCGTGCTTGAGCCAGGTGTCCCACCAGAAGTCCCGCCGCCGGATCCTGCCGGCTGCCACGTCGGCGCCCGCCGTACCGATAAAGCTCTCCAGCTGGTGCAGCAGGGACGCGGGAACCCGCTCGTCGGCATCCAGCATCAGGACCCAGCCATGCTGATAAGCAATGTTGTGGAGACCAAAATTTCGCTGACTGGCATAGCCGTCGAATGCCCGGGCAACCACCTGCGCGCCGAACGACCGCGCGATGGCAACGGTATCGTCGGTGCTCAAGGAATCGAGTACGTGGACGTCATTGCACCAGCGAACCGATGCGAGGCAGCCTGGCAGATCCTGCTGTTCGTTCCGGGTCAGAACCAGGACGGATATGGGTAGCATCGCGGTTGCGTGCGAATCAGCCACCGAACGCGGGGCCAAGGGATTGGTATCGGTCTACATGCGCCGCGCACGATACGCTCACGGGCTTTCCTTCCAGACTATGGTTATCTCCGCCACGCATTGCGATGAGCTCGTAAGGCGCGAGTTGCAGCACCAGCGGGGATCCGGCTCGGGCGATCACGGAGTCGTTCGCGAGCCGGGTAAGCCCTCCGGACCCTTTGATCGGCAGTTCCACACATTGAACGGCGCCTTTGCGGTTGACCGCATACAGCCACCATGCGCCACGGACTTTGCGTGTCCGCACGACGACGCCAGCGTCAGTATCCGTTTCCGTCTGGAAATTTGCCGCGGGCAATCGTGTGTAGTCGGTCAGAAAGTCGTGCAGGCCCGGCACCGAGTAGACGTAGCCGTTGCCGCCGTCACCCAGCATAAGCGCATCGCCCTCGGCCAGGCCCACCGCAAAACGCTCAAGCGCATTCCTCCCCGGTGCATTGGCGGCAACGCTTAGCCAGCTTGCCTTGGTGTCCTTCGGATATCCGAGCAGATCGGGCGGAACGACGGCATCGGTCGCCTCCAGATAGCGGTGGCTGGGCAGGTAAAAGAGTCCCGTGTCGCTACGGAGCGAACGTATCAAGGCGGGATCTTTCAATGGTCCCAGCAGTCCCTTGGCAACCGCATCGGGTCGATCCCGGCCGTAACTAGCGGTTGAATCGATGAGTATCACTCCCGGGATGTGGACCAAGGCGTCCAGATCCAAGGCTGCCTCCCGGAGTCGCGATCGGGGTGTGTCCGCCAATCCCGTTCCGTTGTCCGGCAAATAGGGCCGTTCGGGATCCGAAGGAAAGGCGTGGATGAAAAGCTTCAGGTCGGGACGCACGTGGCGCAGGCGCGCAGCGATCCTTTCCACCAGCCCGGCGATCTGTGCGCAACGCCAGCGTACCCAGGCCTCCCGGGCCGCGGTGGTCAACCATGCGTGGCGCCTGGCGTAGCGGTCCGACCCGGCTGCGTCGATGTTGGGCACGATGACGCCGGTTTCCTGCTCGAAGCGGCCAACCGTCGCATCGTCGTAGCCCCAGTCCAGGTTGACTAGGTTGTCGAGCGCGGCATTGGACCAGGGCATATAGCGCAGGCTGATGCCCTCGAATGCGGGTGAATCGCGGTACCGCAGCGCCAGCTCCGTCACCATGTTCACGAACCAGTCCTGCACCTCGGGAAGGAGCACGTTATAAAACGGCGGAACGTTGCGGGTTTTCCCATCCCCCGTCGTATAGTTGTCGCTGCCGTCCTTTGATACGAGCAGCAGGTGGCGTCCTGCCGCTTGCGTCTTCCCGTACAGCAGCTCGTCGGACCGGGGATGCAGTTCCGCTATTACCGCGAGATGGTGGCGTTCGGCGCTCAATAGCAGGCGCCGCAAGGGGTCCCGGTCGGGGAACATCTGCATCAGGTTGTAACGCGAGGGATAAAGCTGCCCGCCGTACACCAGCACCGTGGGTATGAGCGTGGAGGCGCCCTGCTCCACCGCCGTCGCGCACCATCGGTCGATGGCGCGCGCAATCTGCGCCGGCTCTTCGCTGCTGGCACCGAACATGTCGATGAAATTGATGCCCTCCTCGTACCAATAGGCGAACTGCCGATTGCCCTGGACATGGGCCGAAGCCAGGGCAGGTTCCGTCGGCGTCAGCTCCGCAATGCGGATGCGCTTGCAGGCCGCCCGCTTGCCGTCGTGCGGTCCCATGAAAAGAAGCCGCGGCGCCGCCGAGCGCGGCCATACCGTCATCGTTGCGGTCTGCAGCGTATAGCTCAGCGGATAAGGCCCGCCTGTATCCATGCCGATGGCAACCGGGTATGCATGCTGCTGCGTCTCGCGCAGCACGACCGCGAAAGTGCGGTCCTCGTCGTCCGGATAATCGACCGCGATGTGGTAGCGCCTGCCGGGCACCACGCCAGTCAGCGTGTAGGCAAACCAGCTGGGATCCGGGTTGGTGAGGCGCCGCGATAGATTCTTGTGCTGCGGCATCCAGCCGCTGTCGCCGGATTGCCGGTACGGACCCCAAGCCGATTCCCGCACGCTGCTCTCGCCCGATTCGTAATCGGGCTTGCTGGCCGCGCAGTCGATAGCCAGCACCTCTCGGGCTCCCGATGGACGTGAACCGTCGGTCATGGGGCGCGTATCAACGACATCAAAGTCGAAGCCCTTGATTCCCCGCCAGTCGATATCGCGGGTCCTGCCGTCCAGCACCTCGGCGGCCGACACCCGATAGGATCCCTCTAGCGAGCAGGGAACCGTGAACCGCTGGCGCGCGAGACCGGGGCTGGCCGGGAGCGCAAGACGGCTACGCCCCATTGAAACGCCGCTGTTGCGGTCACGCACCACGATCTGGATTGACGCTGGTCGATCGTTTCCTCCCCACAACAGCTCGAATGATGGGCATTGCCCCACGCGGAAGATCTGCCCCGCCCTGGGCCAGGAAATCGATGCCGCCCCCGCGACGCCCGCATCGGAGCGCCGCAATTCGATCGACTTCATTCGCGAAAAGCCATACCAGCGGTAATCCTGCAGGCGCACGCGGTGTCGGCCCCAGTCGAGCCAGACATTGCCGATCTTGTCGACATCACCCGGCAGGCCGCTGCCGCCGGAAAAATACGCGGCAGGTTCGCCGTCGAGGCTGGAAGATGCATCCACCAGCGTCTCCAGAGCGCTACCGTCCAGCCATAGCTGATACCAGCCACCGGTTGTGATGTCGAAATCGTATTCAACCCACCCCGACACACAGCATGTTGTCCCCTTGAGATCGCCGGCAATGCGCACCTGCTCGGCAGCGCCAAGCTCGGTGAACTGCGCGCGATCAAACGCCGCGGCCTGGCGGACCATCCGGATGGGCGTATCGTCCGAGTGCGCCTGCGTCACGGCTGCGGCAAGCAACACCATGGGTACGAGTACGCCTTGCCAACATTGCCGGCGTGACCTCATCACAGCGCGCGGCGCATTCCAGCGCAACTACGCATCGCGCGCCGAGGTCGCGGCCGGTAATGGATCGCCCATGGGTGTCAGCGGCCCTTCGGGCAAGGTTGCCGGCGTAAAGAAAAACAGTGCCAGCAGCGAGGCATTGACCAGGCGCATTTCGCCGCCAAAAGGCGAGAAGACGATGTTCCAGACAAAGAATGCCGTGTTCAACATTACCAGCACGGCAACCGGCGAGGTGAAATCCAGCGACCTGCGCGTGAGCTTGAGTATCCTGCGCAGCACCATCACCCAGAAGGCCGCGCCGAGGATGCCCGCCTCCACCCAGGCCCCGAACAGATGGGAATGCGTCGGTATCAAAGGATCGCCGATATAAGTCTCGTTTTCAATTTCTCGAATCTGTTCCGGCGTACCGGTCGCATGGACGCTTTCCACATAAACGTTGTAGTAGTAGGCGCTGTGCGCCCAGGATCCGTACCCGACGATAGGCGAATCGCCGATGGCGGCAAAGGAGGCGTTGAATTCAGAACGCCCGCCGGCCAATGCACCCAGCACCGGCCCGAACGCGTCGTTGGCCTGCGCCTTGAGCTTCTCGCGCGCATCGTCGCCGAATATTCCAGCGCTTGCGCCCTCCACGTACACAACCCCGGCAAGGTAGGCCGTACCCAACACAGCTGCAAGCAGAACAATTCCGCGCCGGTCCCAGGCGCGCGCAATGAACTCGCGCGTGCCCCGAAACGAGGTCGCGGCCAGCAGAACCGCCGCGAAGCCTAGGCACAGGAAGGTATTGCGGGCATTCAGGAAGAGGGACGCAATGCCGGAACACAGGCAAACCAGCGCACCAAGCCGTGCAACTACGATCAAACGGTGCGGCCAGAGCATCAATGCAAGTATCGCCACGGCATTGACGGCGCAAAGCCCTACGCCGAATTTCCAGCGGATGGCAAAGTCATCGAACTGCAGCCAGTTGGAAATGGCGAAGGCGATGTTCCATCCAAGCAGCCAAAAAAGCAGTCGCTTTTCGGTCGTCAGCAGTTTGAGCAGAACGTAGACGTCGATCATGAATACGATCAGCTTGGCCCAACCTCGCAACAGGTCGCCGAGATAGGAGCCCACATAGATATCCGTGACCACCTGGACGGTCAGCCACAGTGCGATCCACCAGAGGAGTTGTCGGGCGGATTGCGGCAGCGCCGAGCCGTTGGTCAGCCAGAGCACCGGCAATGCAAGGAGGAATACGATTTCCGTGGAGAAAATCTGCCCGATGAAGCTCGTCTCCAGGAGCAACCCAAAAGGCAAGGCCGCCAGAAACGCGAGCATCAGCGCTTCGGATTTGGATCGGCTTGCCATGGCCAGGGTTGAACCTGCGCTGGCAGCCAACCGCGGGGTTGTATATGGCGCGTCCATCCGTTCGCTTCAGGCAAGTCCGGAAACTGCAGTCAACCGGGTACCCTAGCCGCCGAAGATGTCACCTGCATTACCGGGCCGGGTGGTTCTGACACCAGCCGCAATGTGCCGGGATCATTGCTGCAGGCCTGCGGGCGCTGCCGCGCCGGGTCGCATGGGAGCGATCGATCGCAGCGGCCAAGCCAGCAGGTTGTCGGCCCAGATTCGCGGCGTGAACTGGGCTGCCAGTGACCGGCTGTTGGCACTAAATTCCTGCAGGCGCGGATTGGACTCGATGCGGAGCAATGCCTGCGCAAGGGCACGCGAATCCCGCGCCGGCACGATATGCCCGTTAAAGCCCTCCCGCAGCAGGTGCGCGGTGGCACCGCAAACTCCGGTAGCCACCAGCGCAAGTCCTGCGCTTGCGCCTTCGGCGATCTGCACACCCCACGGCTCGCGATAGCTTGGAACAACCATGCAGGCGTGGCGCAGCATCAGCGGCGGAAGCAATTCGGGCTGGACGAAACCCGCGAGTTCGACTCCGTCGACGCCCGTTACCAGGGATCGCAGTGGTCCGCTTCCGGCCACCGTCAATGGCCAGGGCGAAAGCGATGCGCGCCGATAGATGCCGTAGGCCTCCACCAATGTATGGAGCCCCTTTTCCGGTGCGAGTCGCCCGACAAATAGGAAGCCGGTGCGTTGCGACGGCAACTGCGAGGGCGATTCGGCGAATCGCTCGCTGTCGGGTGCATACAGGCCCGTGAGGATTTCACCATCGGAGAAGCCCAGCCGGCGCGCGAACTGGTACTGCCGCTCGCCGGCGACCAGCGCCCCCTCGAAGAGGGGCCGCACGTACCAGGGCGCAAGGGCCCGCCCCAGCCACTGCCGGGCGCTCTCTTCCCAGGGATTGTCCATGCAGAGGATCCTCGCGGTCTTTCCGGCCATGTGCCGCGCGACAAGGCGATATCCGGCATGGTTCCAACCGGATATCAGCAGCAACTCGGGAGCAAATTCGCTGATCCGCGCCGCCAGGGCCGCGCCGTCGATGTCACCGGTTCCGTTCCATTCGTATCCGCGTCCGTCCTCACGCAACCACGCGAACTGCTGGTCCGCAAAGGGCGCAACGGATGCTGCCCGAAACCAGCTGACGAGCAGTTCGACATCGCGGCGCGCGCATTCGCGCAGGCTGGCGTTGAGATACCCCGACAGGTGGGACCAGAGCACCGCCATGCGCGCAACCGGCCTCGCCATCGCTGCCGTCACGTCGTCCATGCTACTAGCGCTGCAAAAGCCGGGCGAATGCGCTGCAGGGATCCCGAAGCAATTTGCCGGCCCTAAGGCCCACAGCGACGAGTCGGTCGCCGCGGTGCGGCGCACGTCCGATGGTCTTGGCAAATATGCGCTGCTCGTCCTGCTTGTAGGCGGCGCGATTCACTCCACTACCCGTGATCGATGCGCCATGTATCCGGAAATTTGCCACATCATGGTGGAAAACCGCGTGGCGCATGCCAGCACGCAGAAAATCCAGGAATAATTCGCCGTCCCAGCAGGTTCGATTTGCTACGTTGAATCCGCCCGCTCGCTCATAGCAGTGACGACGGAAAAACGTTCCTTGCTGGAAGATAGTGCAAGCGCCATACAGGTAGCCTGCCACCGTCAACCGGCTCGGCACTATGCGCTTGCCACGCAAGCCCGCCGCATCGATGAAGTAGCCGCAACCGGAAATGAAGTCGGCATCGTGCCTGCCACCAAATTCGGCGGCAACCCGTTCAAATGCGCCCGGCAGGAATTCGTCGTCGGAATTAAGAAAGCACAGGACGTCGCCCGTAGCGAGGGCGAAGCCCTTGTTCAGGCCATCGGCCGCACCGCGATCGGGCTCCAGCACCGTCCGTTGGATGCGGGCGCCGTAGCCGGCGATGATCTGGCGGCTGCCGTCCGTAGATCCGGGATCGACCACGATCAATTCCTTGTCCGGCCACGATTGCGACAGCACGGAATCGATTGCCGCTGGCAGGAAGGCCGACTGGTTGAAGGAGACGGTAACGACACTGATGCGGGAGCTCATGTCGCCTGCCCCGCCCGTGCCGGACTGCGCCTGCGGCCGGGTTGCGCCGGATTCCCCTTCCAGACCGTCCAAGGTTGTGTCGCGCTCTTGCAAAGTACCGCGCGGGCTCCAATGACGCAGCCTTCGGCGACCGTTACGCCGGGCCCGATGAATGCTTCGGCACAGACCCAGACATGCGGCGCCAGGACAATCGGCAAGGCGGTGAGCTGAAAATTGCCCGAATCGATGTCGTGGCTGCCACAGCACAGGTGCGCACCCTGCGAAACCACGCAGCGCCGGCCGATCCGGATGGGTGCCATGCTGTACAGGACGGCCCCGTCGCCGATACCGACCGCATCGCCGATTTCCAGGTTCCACGGCGCCCAGATGCGCGCGCCGGGGTACACATGTACCGCGCTCCCTACCGTGGCGCCAAAGACACGCAGCAGCCCTGCACGCCAGGCATGCAAGGGCCGCGGCGACGGGCGGAACAGCAGCAGCCACACCACCCCCCACAGCATCCGCGCACAGCGGTTAGCAAGGGAAAAGGATGCCTGCCTGCTCGATTCGACGCCGTCGAGGATCACGCGATGCCCTGTGTGCCGCAAGCCGCTGCGCGCGCGGGCCTTGAAAGGCATGCAAGACCGACATACCCGCTTCCGATGACGATTGCCTTCATTGCATGATGCCGCGGAAGTACGCAATCGTCTCCTTGAGACCGTCTTCCAGCTTGACCGTGGGGTTCCAGCGCAACTCATCGAGCGCTAGGCTGATGTCCGGGCGACGTTGGCGCGGATCGTCGGCAGGCAGCGGCATGTGGACCAATTTGCTGCGCGAGCCGGTCAGGCGCAGCACGAGCTCAGCCAGTTCCACCATGGTGAATTCGCCAGGATTTCCGATGTTGACCGGACCTGCGAAACCCGTGCGCGTGTCCATCATCCGGATCATCGCCTCGACGAGGTCGTCGACATAGCAGAAGCTGCGCGTCTGGCGCCCGTCGCCGTAGATCGTGATGGATTCGCCCTTGAGTGCCTGGACGATGAAATTGCTCACCACCCGGCCGTCGTTCGGGTGCATCCGCGGCCCGTAGGTGTTGAAGATGCGCACGACCTTGATGTCAAGGTTGTGCTGGCGCTGATAATCGAAGAACAGCGTTTCAGCGCAGCGCTTGCCTTCGTCGTAGCAACTGCGCGGCCCAATGGGATTGACTTTGCCCCAGTAGCTCTCCACCTGGGGGTGCACTTCCGGATCGCCGTATACCTCTGATGTGCTCGCCTGCAGGATGCGGGCCCCTACCCGCTTGGCAAGGCCCAACAGGTTGATTGCACCATGCACGCTGGTCTTGGTTGTCTGCACCGGGTCATGCTGGTAGTGCACCGGGGAAGCCGGACACGCCAGGTTGTAGATGCGGTCCACTTCCACGTAAAGGGGAAAGGTGACGTCGTGGCGCAACAGCTCGAAGCGCGGGCATCCGAGCAGACCCTCGACATTGCGCTTTTGGCCGGTAAAGAAGTTGTCGACGCAGAGCACGTCCCAACCGGCGGCAACCAGGCGTTCACAAAGGTGCGAGCCGAGAAAACCCGCCCCGCCCGTCACCAAGACCCGCCTGCCTTCCATTTCCGCCATTTCCTCTCTATTGCCGAAGCCCCGGCGCAACCGTCAGCCGCGGCGTGGCAACCCGCGAGCCTAACGTCGAAAGATGGCGTCGGCATGACGCCATCTTGACGGCGCAGCCGCCCACCGCATGCTCGGCGCCGGCAATGCTAGCTCGGACGGGACGGTGCGAGGGTGGTCCGGACGGCTACTGCGTGCGGCTGGCCAGCGCACCCTCCAATTCGTTGCTGAATCCACGCAAAACCGCGTCGCGTGACAGGTGCCGCAATGCCCGTTGCCGGGCTTGTGCACCCATTTGGAGGCATTGCAGGGGTTCCTGCGACAGGCGGACGATGGAATGTGCCAGTGCGGCGCCGTCACCGGGGCTCACAAGCCGTCCGCATCCATCCAACCAGGAGGCCACCTCGGTGCCGGGATCCACCGTTGCGATAACGGGCCGCCCACTTGCCAGCATGCCGGTCAGTTTCGACGGCATCATCAGGTCGGCCGACGCCCGCTGCTGCGGCAGCAGATGCACGTCGGCGATGTTGAGCAGGTCGGCAAGCTTGTTCACCGGTTGCAGAGGCAACCAGTGAACCTGCGGTAGTGCAGCGCAAGCGCTGCGCAGCACTTCCCGGCCCACACCCTGTCCGCAGAACAGGAAGTGGATGTTCTTCCGGTGACCCAGCAAGTGGGCCGCCTCCGCCAGGACTTCCAGTCCTTGCTTAGCGGCCATCGTGCCCGAGTACAGCGCCACGAAGGCATCTTCGGGAATGCCCAACATCTGCCGGTAGGAATTCGCAGTGAACTGCGGCTGGATTGCATCGGTGTCCACCCAGTTGGGAAAGAACACGGCCTTATCCGTGGCCACGCCCTTCTCCTTGAGACGGGTCACCATGCGGTTCGAGATCGTCGATACGCGATCGAAGGTGCCCATCAGCGCGCGCTCGGTGGACCACGCGCCATCCCGAACTTTGTCACCCCGCAACATGCCCATCTGGAACGCGGCATCGACCTCGAAATCCTGTACGTGCAGCCACGAAACCGCACCGCTCATGCGTGCAAACGCAGCGGCTCCGGGAGCACAGGCCAGGGTGGGCGCTACGGTCCAAACGAGATGGGGCCGCCACCGGTAACTCTTCATGAGCAGCGGCATCGAGAACGCGGCGAAACTTGCCAGGTGGAGCAGACGCTTTTTGCCACCGGGCTGCTTGGGTACCCACAGTGGCGCGCGATCCACGCGCACGCCATTCCAGGTCTCGCTCGTGTATCGCCAGCCGCTATAGCCGTGGCCTATGCTCCAATCGGGGTAATAAGGCGGTGTCGTCACGACGCGCACGTCGTGTCCCGCGTTGGCCAGCCACTGCGCCATTTCGCCGGTGTACTTGCCTATGCCGGTCTGTTCCGGCGCGAAATTCAGGCCATATAGCAGTATGCGGCGCCGTGGCGGCGCGCCGCCCGCTTGCGGCCTCATTCCCGGCGCCGCCGATGAGGCGGCAGGCAAGGACGCCTGCCCAACTTGCAGCGGCGACGGTGTCTTCAGGGGTTCTACACCCTGGTTGCCGGGCCGTAGCGCCAGCCCTTCGCTTGAGCCAGGCGTTGAGCTCTCCAAATAAGCGTGATCGTCCAATGGTGTCCATCCCACTGCTGCCGATCCGCAAGCCCTGTCCTTGGGTGATCTTGAGGTTCCGCTCAGGTTCGCAAAGGTAACGAGCATTGATGAATTACTCGTGTCATTTGTTCACGCGTGCGCCGCGTAAAGCGCCTTAGCCAAAGGTACGGGATAGGTCACAATCGTTTGAAATAAGTCGGGTATAAGTCGCACCAATAGCTCTTTCGGACTAATGGCCTGTGCATAAAACCAAATTGCGTGTTCCGCCTGGCGAACTGGCGCGCTTTGCCAAATGTTTGCACTTTGCCGAACATTTTGTTGTCTGCTGCCTTACAGCAGCCGCAATGGTGATGGCTTTCGCACCCGCGCGCGCGGCGGACCCGACCCATGGAACCGCCGCAGCGCCGGAGGCCGCGCTGGATTACGTGCTAGGTCCGGGCGACACGATCAAGATCTCCGTCTTCCAGAATCCGGATCTTTCGGTGCAGACACGCGTATCCGAGAACGGCACGATCACGTATCCGTTGATCGGAGCGGTCCAGGTTGGCGGACTCTCCACGTCCGCTGCCGAAAGGCGCATCGCCAAGATGCTCAAGGATGGCGCCTTTCTGATCAATCCACAGGTCACCGTGCTCATCGATCAGGTGCATGGCAACCAGGTGGCGGCGCTCGGACAATTCAACCGGCCGGGCCGCTACCCTCTGGAGACCACCCAGACGCGCCTATCCGACCTCATCGCCCAGGCCGGCGGCATCGCACCCACCGGCTCGGACACCGTGATCTTTGCCGGCAGGCGCGACGGCAAGAAGGTCTGGCAGCGGATCGACGTTGGAAATATGTTCGTCAACAACCAGCTGGACAATGACTTCCTTTTGCAGGGCGGCGACGTTCTCTTCGTGGACCGCGCCCCCATGTTCTACATATACGGCGAGGTGCAGCGGCCGGGCTCCTACCGTGTCGAGCGCAACATGACACTGGTTCAGGCGCTTGCCAGCGGCGGCGGCCTTACGATTCGCGGCACCCAGAAAGGCGTACGTATCAAACGCCGCGACGCCACGGGCAGGATGACAGAAATCCAGGCCGATTTAGACGAATCGGTCAGACCTGAGGACGTGGTCTATGTCCGCGAAAGCATATTCTGATGACGCGCAACTTTTTAAGGGACGGCGGCTTGCCGCATGCAACATGAAATTTCCATTCTTCTCGGCACAACGCGACGACCAGAGTGCTGGCCGCAGCGAGGGCTCGGGGTTCTTGCCCCTGGATATACCGGCGACGGTAACAAATGACGAGCCGGAGGCCTGGGTCACGAACAATGTCCAATTCGATGACGAAATGTTCCTTATCGACCGCATAGACAAAATCGAGGCCTCGCCGAAGGACACGCCGCCGCCAGCGGCGCCTGCACCGGCGAACGCGGAGCCAGCCACAGCCGAGGCCGCTGTCGTTGATGTCGCGCCCCCGATCCAGCGGCCCCTTCTGAACGGGTCGGCGCAGCCCTCAACGACGCCGCGCCGCCCGGCGGTAGCCGCCAATGACGAACGCCTCCCGCCTGAAGGCACGATAGGCGCAATTCTGGTCGCTGCGCGTCGCATCAGTCCTGACGATGCGCGCCGTATCTTCGCCCACCAACTGCAATCGTCCGCCCCATTCGGAGAAACCGCAGTGCAACTCGGTGTCGCCACGCCGGGCGACATCCAGTTCGCGCTGTCGCAGCAGTTCGCAATGCCATGTCTGGAGGACGGCGATGAGCGCCTCGATCCGGAGGTCATTGCCGCCTTTCATCCCGGCAATGAACTTGTGGAGCGACTGCGCGAATTGCGCGCTCAGATAACCTTGCGGGCACTGGACGCGGTGCCGCCGCTGCGCAGCATTGCAGTCATCAGTCCAGATCGCAGTACCGGCAGAAGCTTCATAGCCGCAAACCTCGCGATGGTATTCGCGCAGTTGGGCGCGCGTACGTTGCTGGTAGATGCCGACCTGCTGCGACCACGACAGCACACCCTGTTCCGTGTCGGAAACCGTTCCGGGCTGTCTTCCATACTGGCTGGGCGCGCCAAGCTTGACACCGTCCATGCGGTTCCCGGCGTATCTGGCTTTGCGGTTCTGCCATCGGGTCCAATGCCGCCGAACCCGGACGATCTCATTGCCCGCCCCACCCTGTCACACCTGCTGCGACGATGTGAGCACGACTTCGACGTCATCATTCTGGACACTCCAACCTGGGCTGAGGGCTCGAGCGCGCGCATGATCGCGGCAGCGGCCGGTGCAGCCGTGATGGTGGTTCGGGAAGGCCGGACCGCGGCGGCTGATGCCGCCCTGGCTGCGCGCGAAATGCGCAACGTCGGCGCTGTTGTGCTGGGGGTAGTGCTCAATCGCCCTTGATGCTGCGCGGCGTAATTCGGGCCTGTGCACCATTCAGGCTGGGCTGGCCAGCAGTCGTCCGACCGTATCAACCAGGCGTCGGGAAGCACTGCGGATGTCGAATCGGGTCTCGAAGCAGGAGCGCGCGCGCGCGCGCATTTCCCTGCGGGCCGGATCATCCAGTTCGCTCCAGAGGCGCAGCAATTCATGCGTCCCGTGCAGCGTATCCGTCTTGACCAGCCCGGCACCGTCGTGAGCGATTTCTCGCCAGATATTGACCTGATCGGAAATCAGCACTGGCGTTCCGCACGCCAATGCTTCTGTCACCGCGATGCCGAAGTTTTCTTGATGGGAAGGCAGTATGAAAGCCTCGGCGCAGTAAAGTGCTCCCCACTTCTGGTCGCCGGCCAGCATGCCGGTCCAGGTGATGCGATCGCCGACGCCCATTTCTCCGGCGAGTGCCCGGAGACTTGCGCCATAGGCGGCATCTACCGGCCCCGCCATTACGAGTTGCCAACTACCGTCCCTGGCAATATGCGACCCAAGGGCCCGTATCAGGAAGTCGCAACCCTTCTTCTCGTGGATGCGGCCCAGAAAGAGCAGGAGACGCCGCCCCTTGAGTTGTGGAAAGGCAGCATGAAATGCACCGGTCGCCGTTGCCGCATCGACCGGCGGGGCTGCGGTACCAAATCCGGCCACTACTTCGCTGCACCGATATGGCGCGAATGTACCCCGAGCAAGGTGCATCTCCTCCTCGCACGTGAAGAAGACGGCACGCGCGTCGCGCAGGACGCGATACTCGCCCAGGCGCCAGTAAAGGGACTTCTTCAGGTGCTTGCGCGGATAGGCGCGCTTGAAGTACGGATCGAGCATGCCATGTGGAAACACGAAATACGGAACACCGGTGCCCTGCAGCGCGCGCCGCACTGCGAATCCGCAGTATTGCCACAGGCCATTGACGATGACAGCGTCGAACGCCCGCGCGTGCCCACGCAGCCACGGCACCAGGCGCGGCGAATAGCGATAGCCGGAAACGCCAGGGCCAAGGGCAACCACCGTAAAGGGATTGCCATCGCAATACGGCTCGCCGGGGCGATCCACCGTGACGACGGTGGTCGACTGTCCCCAGTCGCGGGAAGCAAGCGCAAACTGGCGCACGCCTTCGGCCGGCCCTCCGCCCCGCGGGTCCATGCTTGCAATGACCTGCAGGATCTTCAATTGACCACGCTGCGCAAATCTAGCCGATCTCGTTGATGACCGCCCCGACGACCTCCACCGTCGAATCCGCGAGGCGCTCGGCCAGTTCGCGCTGGTCGGCCACGCGTGCCGAGTCGCGCCTGACCACCAGCAGGGCGCCGCTGGCCCGCAGGGCTATGGTGATCGCATCGGGCCCGCTGGCAGTGGCCGGCGTATCGATGAAGATGGCGCGGAATTGTGGCGCCAACTGCTCGAGCAGGCGGCCGAATTCGTTGCGTGCTATCAATCGATGCGGCTGATCCACCGCAGGGCCGGCTGTCAGAAGGTGCAGATAGGGCACGCCCGGAACGGCGCGCACCGGTGGCTGGACAATGTTGCCCTGAAGGTAGGTCGAAAGCCCGACGGAGTTGTCCGCGCCGAAGATTGCATGCAGGCTCGGCCGGCGCAGGTCTGCATCGATCAACAGCGTGTCCTCGTCCAGGTCCGCGAACAGGCGTGCCAGGCGGGAACAGACGTAGCTGCGCCCATCGCCCCGATCCGTGCTGACCACTGCCAGCGCGCGCTGTTCCGCATCCTCGCCGAACCAACGATGCACCAGTTGCGAGCGCACGGCGACCAGCGCTTCGCTGCCCAGTTCGTCGGGGTCAAGCGGTGGGCTGGTGAGGCTGCGCGGAAAGTCGACCAGCACCTCGTTGAAGG